>Ga0116231_10000244_pt1 | contig 83283 bp, 91 predicted proteins | sample S1TSphgellanicum_2_FD_89695 | JGI IMG/M metagenome (GOLD analysis project Ga0116231, IMG submission 89695) | Host-associated microbial communities from peat moss isolated from Minnesota, USA - S1T2_Fd - Sphagnum magellanicum MG | ecosystem: Host-associated > Plants > Peat moss > Unclassified... | reverse complement strand
CTTTCTTCACCTTGATTTCTCGGTTCTTTAGCCCTTTATGCGGCTTTTTTATATTTTACTTTTCTATCATACTTTCTGCATGAAGACAACCCCCTGCTTTCTCTGGCAGAATTAACACACTAGTACACACCTTTCACGTCGCACACACAAAACATTTTATGATCCCTGATGGAAGGAATTAATAACAAAATCAAACAAATAAAACGTCAAGCCTATGGCTTTATAAATTTTGATAACTTTCGTTTACAACTTCTAGCTTGTTTTATTGATTAAAACAAGTTATTTTTGATTAGTTAAATAGTCAGGATATTGCAGAAATCCTCTGATACAAGTTCTAGCTTTTTAAAATGGTTAGTTCTGTTTTACGTTATAAAAACTTATCACCAGACAATTTGGAGAGCCAGATTTAGATTGAATAGAGATACTTATAAGAATGTAATTCTCGTAATTTGTGGTTTAGTTAGATTAAGAATTGGTTCCCTGGTATTGCCAGATTTATCTTAACCAGTGAAAGGAGGTGGATTATGAAATGGCAGGATTCATATTTTAGGGGCTATACTATCAGTGACTATCTCTAGCCCTGATGATTACGTTAAATCTGGCTCACCCTTGAATGGTCTCTAAGCCAGACACAGACTACTTTGTAAATTTTCGGACAGGTCTAATGTATGTAGTAGTTAGTTATGATATCCCTGAAGACAAGCGACGGACTAAAGTTCACTCGATACTTAAATCCTATGGACAATGGGTTCAGTATTCTGTGTTTGAGTGTGATGTTACGTCTACTCAGTATGCTAAGTTGCGATCGCGGTTAGCCAAATTAATCAAGCCTGATATTGACAGCATTCGTTTTTTCTCTCTCTGTGCTTGCTGTCAGGGAAAAGTCGAGAGAATTGGTGGAGAACAACCGCGAGATAATAGTATCTTTTTTGCAGAATCACCGTCTAGCTAAGGCTTTTAGGCTTTATTTGCGCGAATTGGTAGGTGTATAGAATTCCATGTGCAAAAAAAACGCTTGAACTGTAGTTCCCGTTAGGGTTTCCAGTTATTTTTATGTAAATACAACCCGCGCAAAGTCGGAAATCCTTGATATACCCTGGTTTCAAGGATTTTATTTTTTTGCTGTTTTTGGGCGATTGTTCAATATTTAGTATGATATAATCAGTTTAGCGCAACCGAACCTTGAAAACTATATACAGTTGAGCTTTCAGGCTTCAACAGATTCAAATTCATCAAATCCCTAATAGGGATTGAAACCTCTTAGCCTCAATATCGTAGGCTAGTTCAAATCCGGAGATTCAAATTCATCAAATCCCTAATAGGGATTGAAACATATCTGCCTGCGGGCAATAATAGTAAATTCCCGGATTCAAATTCATCAAATCCCTAATAGGGATTGAAACATCTATCGAGGGGGCTTTTACCTGCACTTAAGTGGATTCAAATTCATCAAATCCCTAATAGGGATTGAAACTCCCTATGCTAATCCAGCTTGATCCGCTACCAGATGATTCAAATTCATCAAATCCCTAATAGGGATTGAAACCGAACCGAAGAGTGGTGTTAAGGTTGCTCCTGGGAAAGATTCAAATTCATCAAATCCCTAATAGGGATTGAAACGTAATAGATTCGGCATATCTACCAGAGCCGTGGGATTCAAATTCATCAAATCCCTAATAGGGATTGAAACAAAGACAAAGGACCCCTGCTTTTGCCCCGAAGCCGATTCAAATTCATCAAATCCCTAATAGGGATTGAAACTTCTCCAGTTTTGTTTTTGATTAGATATGAAAAGATTCAAATTCATCAAATCCCTAATAGGGATTGAAACACAAGAAAAAAGGAGCGATCGCCATTTGTGCGATGATGATTCAAATTCATCAAATCCCTAATAGGGATTGAAACTTAGGAACAATGGATTACCCGCCCAGAAAAGAAGGGATTCAAATTCATCAAATCCCTAATAGGGATTGAAACGAAAGACTCAATAATTAATATCTGAAAATTTAGCAAGATTCAAATTCATCAAATCCCTAATAGGGATTGAAACTTATCATTGATTACAGGCTATTAATTCAGATACCAGATTCAAATTCATCAAATCCCTAATAGGGATTGAAACCTATATATGAACGGTGATAGCTTATTAGTTTTTCGGATTCAAATTCATCAAATCCCTAATAGGGATTGAAACAAACCGATTGGGAATTAGTCTCGATTCGGGAAGAGGATTCAAATTCATCAAATCCCTAATAGGGATTGAAACTCGGAAGATGAGCCGTCAGGATTTGAATTAGCCTATGGATTCAAATTCATCAAATCCCTAATAGGGATTGAAACCGGCAATGAGCCCCCTCGATAGATGGACCTCTCCAAGATTCAAATTCATCAAATCCCTAATAGGGATTGAAACCATCACAAGGGAAGCCCATACATTCCCACGCTAAGATTCAAATTCATCAAATCCCTAATAGGGATTGAAACTCTAAGGGATATACCTATACACGACGCTAGAGTGATTCAAATTCATCAAATCCCTAATAGGGATTGAAACCGGTCTTGTGGTAAACCTCATCCTGCACTTTAAGGATTCAAATTCATCAAATCCCTAATAGGGATTGAAACTACCATTTACTTGCAGATTCAGCCTTCTTCTCCTGTAGGATTCAAATTCATCAAATCCCTAATAGGGATTGAAACTAATATCATTAGACATCTTCTCAAATTTATCAGAAGAGATTCAAATTCATCAAATCCCTAATAGGGATTGAAACAGAAATATGATAGATATTACAACCATACTACATTTAGATTCAAATTCATCAAATCCCTAATAGGGATTGAAACATAATACCAGAGCCTTCATCAATCATCCCAATGGATTCAAATTCATCAAATCCCTAATAGGGATTGAAACACAGGTTTTTGGGACAAAATGCCCAAAATTTTACGATTCAAATTCATCAAATCCCTAATAGGGATTGAAACCAAATGGTAAAGATGGTGTGCAGGGTATCCAGGGTATTGATTCAAATTCATCAAATCCCTAATAGGGATTGAAACCGTGCAGAAAAAATTGGCAATGGGTAGATCATATGGATTCAAATTCATCAAATCCCTAATAGGGATTGAAACTATGGTGTAGCTTGTGGTGTAGACCACATAACACGTATAAGGATTCAAATTCATCAAATCCCTAATAGGGATTGAAACACAGCGTAGATATAATGTATCGCTACTATTGCGGGATTCAAATTCATCAAATCCCTAATAGGGATTGAAACTATTCTAATAAGCACTGCGCGGTTTTTGTAATTATAAGGATTCAAATTCATCAAATCCCTAATAGGGATTGAAACAAAGTGCATCGCATCCGCTTTCCCGTAGGTCCACTCAAGATTCAAATTCATCAAATCCCTAATAGGGATTGAAACCAAGTACAATATTATCGGCATTGGAAAATCTGCAATATGGATTCAAATTCATCAAATCCCTAATAGGGATTGAAACTTTACATGAGTGCGGCTTTTTTCCAGTATGCGATCGCAGATTCAAATTCATCAAATCCCTAATAGGGATTGAAACGTATTGGGGATCCATGTGGAGAGGGTCCAGACTACGAGGATTCAAATTCATCAAATCCCTAATAGGGATTGAAACGATCTCTAAAAGAAGTATTTCCGGCTGAACGCGAACCAAAGATTCAAATTCATCAAATCCCTAATAGGGATTGAAACCTTCTGTGTGAAATTAATGATACCGTCAACGCACGATTCAAATTCATCAAATCCCTAATAGGGATTGAAACCAGAATTGCCCTCAGTACACATCTGCAATAGACAGATTCAAATTCATCAAATCCCTAATAGGGATTGAAACTATGATTTTGTTGCTAAGCGTCCTGCTCTGATGATGATTCAAATTCATCAAATCCCTAATAGGGATTGAAACCGCTGAATATAGAATTGCAAAGGAACCGTTCCGACGATTCAAATTCATCAAATCCCTAATAGGGATTGAAACTTGCTTGCTTATACAGACAATCAGGCTATCGGAGCGATTCAAATTCATCAAATCCCTAATAGGGATTGAAACGTACTCTGCGGTCAGAATAGCGTCTTCTTCGATACCGATTCAAATTCATCAAATCCCTAATAGGGATTGAAACGTTTTCTTCAAGAGAAGCTTGAATATTATTCTGAAGATTCAAATTCATCAAATCCCTAATAGGGATTGAAACAAAATCAAGAGATTGGTAGGTACAGCACCCCTTCAGATTCAAATTCATCAAATCCCTAATAGGGATTGAAACCAGATTATAGCATGACTTTTACCCATCACCAACTTTGATTCAAATTCATCAAATCCCTAATAGGGATTGAAACTTACCCTGCTCAACCAACAATCGGAGACTCGGTAGGATTCAAATTCATCAAATCCCTAATAGGGATTGAAACTTATTTCTTTTTTGTCTTTGGAATCTCGGCCATATGGATTCAAATTCATCAAATCCCTAATAGGGATTGAAACTGGAATCCAGGTGGATAAAGTCCAGATCACAAGAAGATTCAAATTCATCAAATCCCTAATAGGGATTGAAACAGGGTGAAAGAGACCAATTCTAGATCCGGATATCGATTCAAATTCATCAAATCCCTAATAGGGATTGAAACATGCTATCATGTCAATCGTGGAATATACCGATTTTGATTCAAATTCATCAAATCCCTAATAGGGATTGAAACCGAACTGGGCTATGATCTCGAAGCAAAAAGGACATGATTCAAATTCATCAAATCCCTAATAGGGATTGAAACTCGTCACCGGCGGACTCTGCGTCGGGAATTTCCGATTGGTAGGGATTCAAATTCATCAAATCCCTAATAGGGATTGAAACCGGCGATAAGCCCCCTCGATAGACCGACCTCTCAAGGATTCAAATTCATCAAATCCCTAATAGGGATTGAAACAAAAACACTGATTTTTTTGAAGGATTTTAAGAACATGAGATTCAAATTCATCAAATCCCTAATAGGGATTGAAACAATCCTAGTAGAAAGGAGCCGGGATATATAAGTCTGGATTCAAATTCATCAAATCCCTAATAGGGATTGAAACATTTTTGCGGATGGGAGCTACTGTGTAGCTCTTCTGATTCAAATTCATCAAATCCCTAATAGGGATTGAAACCCTGCGACACTAGATCGGAACTTACAGATAGCAAACGATTCAAATTCATCAAATCCCTAATAGGGATTGAAACCGCCTCCAGTGCGGGCATACACTGGTACTTTTGTTGATTCAAATTCATCAAATCCCTAATAGGGATTGAAACCTGGCGTATAGAGGCACTTTTGTGATTAATTCTGGGATTCAAATTCATCAAATCCCTAATAGGGATTGAAACGGTAGAGGAATGCTACAGCTCTCTGCATTGCGCTATGATTCAAATTCATCAAATCCCTAATAGGGATTGAAACCTATCACCAGATGGTACAGCATTTACTGTATAAGGATTCAAATTCATCAAATCCCTAATAGGGATTGAAACAAGTTGATTGTTGATGAAAAAACCCATCGGAGAAGATTCAAATTCATCAAATCCCTAATAGGGATTGAAACTCGAAGGCAACTCCAGCATTGCCTCCAGGGAGATTACGATTCAAATTCATCAAATCCCTAATAGGGATTGAAACCCAGATCCGGAATTGATTTCTAAGGTCCCGATATATGGATTCAAATTCATCAAATCCCTAATAGGGATTGAAACTCATTCAAGCAGATGACACCGTACCAATGGTGCTGCTAAGGATTCAAATTCATCAAATCCCTAATAGGGATTGAAACATGTGTGCCAAGTTTTTCAAACGGGGATAACAGGTGATTCAAATTCATCAAATCCCTAATAGGGATTGAAACTTTTGGAATATTCTGCAATATTGATTTGCTGATTTTGATTCAAATTCATCAAATCCCTAATAGGGATTGAAACATCCTAATATTTCTTCAATGGCATATCGTTGTAGATTCAAATTCATCAAATCCCTAATAGGGATTGAAACCGAGCAAATAGACTGGTCTCGACGACCAATTCTGAGATTCAAATTCATCAAATCCCTAATAGGGATTGAAACTCCGAGAGGAGCCTTATCTATTGCAGATATATAGAGATTCAAATTCATCAAATCCCTAATAGGGATTGAAACAGCTTGGTTACTAGTTCCGCGTCTGGTACTGAGTTTAGATTCAAATTCATCAAATCCCTAATAGGGATTGAAACTTGCAACCATGGGATTGTGCGCTTCAGATAAAACTGCAGATTCAAATTCATCAAATCCCTAATAGGGATTGAAACGTCAGGAATATATAGATGGCACTTATTACTGCGATAGAGATTCAAATTCATCAAATCCCTAATAGGGATTGAAACGAGACCCGTATTCTTTACCAACTTGGTGAAACTCCAAGGATTCAAATTCATCAAATCCCTAATAGGGATTGAAACAATATCCTCGAATCTAATACCTTTGTCATGAACTTGATTCAAATTCATCAAATCCCTAATAGGGATTGAAACAATTTCTTCCAGTGCCTACGCGATCGCGTGGAGGAGATTCAAATTCATCAAATCCCTAATAGGGATTGAAACAAAAAATTGCCAAATATATTTATATCTTTCTTGAAAAGATTCAAATTCATCAAATCCCTAATAGGGATTGAAACAGCTCATGCAGGGGGGGGTAGAGTTGCACTACCGATTCAAATTCATCAAATCCCTAATAGGGATTGAAACAGTTCAACGCGATCACACAGAAAATATTCGAGTCGAATAGATTCAAATTCATCAAATCCCTAATAGGGATTGAAACCCCTGTATTGGCACTTTTTCCCATGCCACCAAAGATTCAAATTCATCAAATCCCTAATAGGGATTGAAACTTGTGGTTGCTGTGCCGACTGAATCATTTGCTGCTGATTCAAATTCATCAAATCCCTAATAGGGATTGAAACTGTCCAAGGCGGAGACGTACTGAGGGCAGTTCTGGATTCAAATTCATCAAATCCCTAATAGGGATTGAAACTAACTAGGCTCTGGAGTAAGTGGCTCAGAGAAGATGAAGATTCAAATTCATCAAATCCCTAATAGGGATTGAAAATGCGGTAATATCTGCTTGCGGACAGTAGTAGTATAGATTCAAATTCATCAAATCCCTAATAGGGATTGAAACGTCTACATCGTATTTTACATCTGCATAGAACTTTGCGATTCAAATTCATCAAATCCCTAATAGGGATTGAAACCCATTAATTTCCAGAAGGAGGATCTCTGGCTGCAGGATTCAAATTCATCAAATCCCTAATAGGGATTGAAACTTTATCTCGCATCGGGTATGGATTACCTTTAGCTGATTCAAATTCATCAAATCCCTAATAGGGATTGAAACTTTCCCTAATGCTCCTAGAATTACCGATTTAAGGCGATTCAAATTCATCAAATCCCTAATAGGGATTGAAACAACCAAAGCTGGCTTTTGGTGAAAGATTATCTAGAGATTCAAATTCATCAAATCCCTAATAGGGATTGAAACGGATAAAAATTTGATTTTTAAATTAATAAAGAAAGTGAAAGATTCAAATTCATCAAATCCCTAATAGGGATTGAAACATAATCCTTGGGCTGACAAGGAAATTAATTCGTTAAGATTCAAATTCATCAAATCCCTAATAGGGATTGAAACTAGATTGGTTACTATACTACCTTCTGCAACCACTGATTCAAATTCATCAAATCCCTAATAGGGATTGAAACCCTATCCCACTTTTCCACTACTTTAACAAGATGAAGATTCAAATTCATCAAATCCCTAATAGGGATTGAAACTGTATTTTACTTCCCCATCTTCTAAATAGGACTAAGATTCAAATTCATCAAATCCCTAATAGGGATTGAAACCACTGAAATGTTTCCTGCATTGTCTACAGACGCGACGATTCAAATTCATCAAATCCCTAATAGGGATTGAAACTTATCTGAAGCGCACAATACCTTGGCTTCAGAATAGATTCAAATTCATCAAATCCCTAATAGGGATTGAAACATCCTGTAGCCAGAAGGAATATTGCCCTGATGCTTGGGCTATAGATTCAAATTCATCAAATCCCTAATAGGGATTGAAACCCAAGAGCAGATTTTGGAGGCTCTGAAAGCCAGAGATTCAAATTCATCAAATCCCTAATAGGGATTGAAACGAGAGTAAATTACTTCCGGCGGGATTGTGTCCCTGGATTCAAATTCATCAAATCCCTAATAGGGATTGAAACTTCTGCGGTGATCTTCGGGACTCCGGCCATTTCTCGATTCAAATTCATCAAATCCCTAATAGGGATTGAAACATAGTAGGCATATCCTGTCAATCGTCGAGACTACTGAAGATTCAAATTCATCAAATCCCTAATAGGGATTGAAACTGCTTATAGTATGTGCTAACTGTGTTTTACCTGAGATTCAAATTCATCAAATCCCTAATAGGGATTGAAACAACCACACAGGTATAAACCCAGAAACCCTCAAGAAGATTCAAATTCATCAAATCCCTAATAGGGATTGAAACTTATCAATTAGATTGGGGATGGCGACCTCCCGCGTGGCGATTCAAATTCATCAAATCCCTAATAGGGATTGAAACTAATGCCTTTGTAAAATCCTGGAACTCGACTCCCGGATTCAAATTCATCAAATCCCTAATAGGGATTGAAACAGTTCATCTTGCTTGGCGCGAACTAGCTCCCGCGATTCAAATTCATCAAATCCCTAATAGGGATTGAAACATTGTACCCGCTATCATAAGCGAGGTACTCTGTAGATTCAAATTCATCAAATCCCTAATAGGGATTGAAACATTGTCTGTGTACGCGGAACGAAACATCTACAGGGAAGATTCAAATTCATCAAATCCCTAATAGGGATTGAAACCTCTGATATATCCTGTACTGGCAAAGCACTAATAGATTCAAATTCATCAAATCCCTAATAGGGATTGAAACCTCCTTCATGCGGCGCTTCATCTCATTCTCGAAGATTCAAATTCATCAAATCCCTAATAGGGATTGAAACAGTGTGAGTTCATCGGTGCATTGCGACTACCGATGGATTCAAATTCATCAAATCCCTAATAGGGATTGAAACAGGCAGTCTAACGGATCTAGCCTGACCTATTTTGGATTCAAATTCATCAAATCCCTAATAGGGATTGAAACAGTAAATATCAAAGTTTTACCTTGCTTGATTTTGGGAGATTCAAATTCATCAAATCCCTAATAGGGATTGAAACGTTCACCAATTCCGCCTATATGATTTTTTGCAAACTGGCGATTCAAATTCATCAAATCCCTAATAGGGATTGAAACGGATTGTGACAAATCCATTTGCCTAATTACTATCGATTCAAATTCATCAAATCCCTAATAGGGATTGAAACATGTAGGCGGTAGCTGTTTTCTTGTTCGAGAGTCGGATTCAAATTCATCAAATCCCTAATAGGGATTGAAACCTTTCACTCAACCATCCCCAAAGCGGCGGGACTTTTCCGATTCAAATTCATCAAATCCCTAATAGGGATTGAAACCAGCTGAAATCCAAAGAGTGATCAGAAGTAGTAAAGATTCAAATTCATCAAATCCCTAATAGGGATTGAAACAATTACTCACAATGTATTCCTAGAGCGAGGTTTGGAGATTCAAATTCATCAAATCCCTAATAGGGATTGAAACCCCACTATTATCCACTTGGGCGAATTGATAGATTGCCGATTCAAATTCATCAAATCCCTAATAGGGATTGAAACGTAAGTATCGCTATCCATCCACTTTTGATAAGTCTGATTCAAATTCATCAAATCCCTAATAGGGATTGAAACCTCAAATAGCTGAATTAACAATGGGTATAGCTAAAAGAAGATTCAAATTCATCAAATCCCTAATAGGGATTGAAACATGATTATTGTGACAAAATCCGACTCCGCGAACGCCCAAGATTCAAATTCATCAAATCCCTAATAGGGATTGAAACAGCTCTGGACAAAGCCCCCTTGGGCAACATGAAGATTCAAATTCATCAAATCCCTAATAGGGATTGAAACAATGGCTACCCATCTCCGACCTTTTCTTCGCGGACGATTCAAATTCATCAAATCCCTAATAGGGATTGAAACGTTGCTTTTGGAGAGCAACAGAGAACCCTTTGCTGGATTCAAATTCATCAAATCCCTAATAGGGATTGAAACTCTCCATTCTTTCTTGGTGGCGATTATAATGTGCGATTCAAATTCATCAAATCCCTAATAGGGATTGAAACGGTGGAATCCCAACCACTACCTCCCGTGGAACCTCAAGATTCAAATTCATCAAATCCCTAATAGGGATTGAAACGGATGGACATACAGTAGAAAGCCGTCAGGAATAGGATTCAAATTCATCAAATCCCTAATAGGGATTGAAACTTAATCGCACCGATCACCTATGGGTATTATCTGAAGATTCAAATTCATCAAATCCCTAATAGGGATTGAAACTGATAGGTGTGCTGCGGCTCCTTGTAGATCCCCTGATTCAAATTCATCAAATCCCTAATAGGGATTGAAACTGTTGGAATACACGTCCTCGATAAGTTCGAGGAGGATTCAAATTCATCAAATCCCTAATAGGGATTGAAACCTTGTATTTTCGGGCAATAGTAAGATTTATGCAGGATTCAAATTCATCAAATCCCTAATAGGGATTGAAACATAGAAAAGTGGGACAAAAATGGGTGGACGGAAACGATTCAAATTCATCAAATCCCTAATAGGGATTGAAACGGGACAAGGCTTACCCTTTGAGATATTGTGATATAGATTCAAATTCATCAAATCCCTAATAGGGATTGAAACCCAAGAGCAGATTTTGGAGGCTCTGAAAGCCAGAAGGATTCAAATTCATCAAATCCCTAATAGGGATTGAAACCAGTACAATTTCTCCGACCTATCTATAGGGTCTGGTAGATTCAAATTCATCAAATCCCTAATAGGGATTGAAACCAAACTTCTGTAGAGCCATATAAAAACGTATGCTGTGATTCAAATTCATCAAATCCCTAATAGGGATTGAAACTCGGACTTACTCACGAATGGTCAAAGTCCACCATTGCGGATTCAAATTCATCAAATCCCTAATAGGGATTGAAACGAGCCCATTTTTAGACACTCCTCGTCGTTTTAATAAGATTCAAATTCATCAAATCCCTAATAGGGATTGAAACCAGATAACTAGTGCAGGGTTTGCTAAGTCGAAGACAGATTCAAATTCATCAAATCCCTAATAGGGATTGAAACCCTCTCTATGCACGGACTGGTGGAGGACGCAATAGATTCAAATTCATCAAATCCCTAATAGGGATTGAAACCCAAGGCTCTTAGCACGAGCTGCTGAAGCCTTGGGATTCAAATTCATCAAATCCCTAATAGGGATTGAAACCTTGATATTCGATACTGGGTGGTTCTGTCTCGTCAATAGATTCAAATTCATCAAATCCCTAATAGGGATTGAAACGTGTATATTAGATAATGGGTTAATTATTACTACAGGATTCAAATTCATCAAATCCCTAATAGGGATTGAAACACGATGGAAAAAACTCCCTAGTGGGTGGTATTCATGATTCAAATTCATCAAATCCCTAATAGGGATTGAAACCGAACCCAGAAGTGGCGTGAAGCTAGCTCCTGGAAAGATTCAAATTCATCAAATCCCTAATAGGGATTGAAACATTTATTAAACGACGAGGACGTGTATAAAAATGGGGATTCAAATTCATCAAATCCCTAATAGGGATTGAAACACTATCGATAACCTTCCCCTTGAAGAAGGCTGCCAAGGGATTCAAATTCATCAAATCCCTAATAGGGATTGAAACCGCACAAAAAAGTTTCCAGCTGGGTATCATTATAGATTCAAATTCATCAAATCCCTAATAGGGATTGAAACCGGCTATCGAGGGGGCTGCATTCCGCACTTAAATGGATTCAAATTCATCAAATCCCTAATAGGGATTGAAACCGGCTATCGAGGGGGCTGCATTCCGCACTTAAATGGATTCAAATTCATCAAATCCCTAATAGGGATTGAAACTGCGTTAATGTCTGATTGCGGAGAGTAGTAATATATCGATTCAAATTCATCAAATCCCTAATAGGGATTGAAACAAACAGATCCGGAATATTTAAGTCTGAGAAATTATAGATTCAAATTCATCAAATCCCTAATAGGGATTGAAACGCAGATAAAATTGCAGCGGACTTGTTCCCACTAAGATTCAAATTCATCAAATCCCTAATAGGGATTGAAACGTATTGCACGGCTCCTATAGCTTGGTTGTCTGTGTAGGGATTCAAATTCATCAAATCCCTAATAGGGATTGAAACCCGCATCAGGTACCGAGTTGACGGTTCCGTTGAGATTCAAATTCATCAAATCCCTAATAGGGATTGAAACACCACGTAGAGGTGGACTTTGACCATTCGTAAGCAGATTCAAATTCATCAAATCCCTAATAGGGATTGAAACTCGACAATCAACTCTGCATCAGGGGCTGAGTTGAGATTCAAATTCATCAAATCCCTAATAGGGATTGAAACAAAAGTGCTGCATCTTCTATACCGTACTGTAGTGGATTCAAATTCATCAAATCCCTAATAGGGATTGAAACGGGAACAACTACGAGATAGTGCAGATAAAAGAGACGAAGATTCAAATTCATCAAATCCCTAATAGGGATTGAAACATGCTGTCTCTGAATCTCTAGCTCTATCTGGTCAGATTCAAATTCATCAAATCCCTAATAGGGATTGAAACTTATTTCTACTATCTACAGGCACTCGAATAGGTGAGGGATTCAAATTCATCAAATCCCTAATAGGGATTGAAACCTTAATACATCTGAAGCTTTGCCTTTTCGCAATACGGATTCAAATTCATCAAATCCCTAATAGGGATTGAAACGAAAATTATGGCACTAGCGCAAAAAAAAATACATAGATTCAAATTCATCAAATCCCTAATAGGGATTGAAACCATTCTTACCAAGGCTGCGGGTGGGACTTTAATGGGATTCAAATTCATCAAATCCCTAATAGGGATTGAAACGAATAGACCCTCGATATCTGCGGTAATATCTGCGATTCAAATTCATCAAATCCCTAATAGGGATTGAAACTTATTACCTTAAAATTCAGTATTCTCTACAGTTGAGATTCAAATTCATCAAATCCCTAATAGGGATTGAAACCGGGTTCAACCGGAAATACTTCTTTTGGAAATCAGATTCAAATTCATCAAATCCCTAATAGGGATTGAAACATATAAATGAGGTACATCAAACTGTTCTATGGTAGATTCAAATTCATCAAATCCCTAATAGGGATTGAAACATGCCTACTCACACGCGCTGCCTGGGCGTGGGAGCGATTCAAATTCATCAAATCCCTAATAGGGATTGAAACAGAGCAGGAATCGTCCGGATTTGAACTGGCGTTTGATTCAAATTCATCAAATCCCTAATAGGGATTGAAACACAGTATCGCCCAATTAAGTGCGATTAGAAGCCGATTCAAATTCATCAAATCCCTAATAGGGATTGAAACCCGTTGATTTCCAAGAGCAATATCTCAGCCTGGAGATTCAAATTCATCAAATCCCTAATAGGGATTGAAACACTGAAACTACTGAAACTACTGAAAATGTTCAAGATTCAAATTCATCAAATCCCTAATAGGGATTGAAACTAATGTGATTAGCAAAGTAAGCACCGATAGACTTTGGATTCAAATTCATCAAATCCCTAATAGGGATTGAAACTCTGCAATTCTCTATATGGAATAGATAGATTGGCTGATTCAAATTCATCAAATCCCTAATAGGGATTGAAACTCTTGTCTCAGTTTCCCTATCGATATCCAGCTTGAGATTCAAATTCATCAAATCCCTAATAGGGATTGAAACTTTTTGGAAGATGTATACAAGTCATGGTCTTGTCGATTCAAATTCATCAAATCCCTAATAGGGATTGAAACCAATTTCACCGCCCCATAATTCGGGAAGATGTTTTGATTCAAATTCATCAAATCCCTAATAGGGATTGAAACTCTTTAATTCTATTTTTATAGATCCATCTACTTGTAGATTCAAATTCATCAAATCCCTAATAGGGATTGAAACTAAACCATCTTGAGCTATAGTTTTAGAATCTATAGGATTCAAATTCATCAAATCCCTAATAGGGATTGAAACAATTCAGCATTTTCATCTTGTAACTGCTTGTTTAAAGATTCAAATTCATCAAATCCCTAATAGGGATTGAAACTCTATCATTAGGGATAAGCATGAAGAAAGTAAGAGATTCAAATTCATCAAATCCCTAATAGAGATTGAAACATAGATTATTACGTCATCGTCCCATACTGAAACACACCGATTCAAATTCATCAAATCCCTAATAGGGATTGAAACTCAGCTTGTAGCCTTCAGAAATCTTCGACAAGGGAGGGATTCAAATTCATCAAATCCCTAATAGGGATTGAAACCTCTGCCCTTATTTCCGAGGCAGCCGCCTCAAAAAGATTCAAATTCATCAAATCCCTAATAGGGATTGAAACCTTTAGGATGGTGGGGATGGCGAGATATTTGGGGATTCAAATTCATCAAATCCCTAATAGGGATTGAAACTAGAAGGATTAATAGGATCTTCATGCTTGGCTTAATTGATTCAAATTCATCAAATCCCTAATAGGGATTGAAACCTTCCATACCCCGTTCATAATTCCTTGGGTATAAAGATTCAAATTCATCAAATCCCTAATAGGGATTGAAACTAATAATTATGCCCAATGGCGAAACTCTTAGACCGGATTCAAATTCATCAAATCCCTAATAGGGATTGAAACCCCAAGCGGAGCCTTGTCTATCGCAGATATGTAGAAGATTCAAATTCATCAAATCCCTAATAGGGATTGAAACCTTGGATATTCTAATTAATCTTTATTCAAGATTGTGATTCAAATTCATCAAATCCCTAATAGGGATTGAAACAGAATTGACTGGGAGTGTAAAAATCCGAGGTGAGATTCAAATTCATCAAATCCCTAATAGGGATTGAAACCGAGTAGACATCCTCGATCAACTCCAACAGCTCATGATTCAAATTCATCAAATCCCTAATAGGGATTGAAACGGGAACAATTATGAGGTGATTCGGGTCAAGGAAAGATTCAAATTCATCAAATCCCTAATAGGGATTGAAACGAAACCTCCAACACATATTACCATTGCTATCCGAGGATTCAAATTCATCAAATCCCTAATAGGGATTGAAACTATGTGCAACAAAGCGGACAACAAACTGCATTTAACGATTCAAATTCATCAAATCCCTAATAGGGATTGAAACACAAAGTAAATGAAGAGATGTGGATAGCTCTAAGATTCAAATTCATCAAATCCCTAATAGGGATTGAAACACAGATCCGCGCTATCCTGGGCTTGAAAGATTTAAGGATTCAAATTCATCAAATCCCTAATAGGGATTGAAACAACGATGGTATAGGCAACGGGAATTATTCCACTTGGAAGATTCAAATTCATCAAATCCCTAATAGGGATTGAAACTCATCGTCTAGTTGCGCGTTGACAGTGTTTAACTGATTCAAATTCATCAAATCCCTAATAGGGATTGAAACTCATCGTACAACGATGTTAGGTTGTACCTCGATGATTGATTCAAATTCATCAAATCCCTAATAGGGATTGAAACCAACAAATCTTCGCGAGTCTTGATATTTTCATCATGATTCAAATTCATCAAATCCCTAATAGGGATTGAAACCCAGTATGACTTCTCTGACCTCTCCATCGGGAGTGGGATGATTCAAATTCATCAAATCCCTAATAGGGATTGAAACTTACTCCTGAAATAATGCGGCTGCGGACTGATAGGATTCAAATTCATCAAATCCCTAATAGGGATTGAAACCGATCGCCAAAGGATTCAAATTCCAGAACGGGAAAGATTCAAATTCATCAAATCCCTAATAGGGATTGAAACTTGCAACCACGGAACCGTTCTTTTCAGGAAAGATTCAAATTCATCAAATCCCTAATAGGGATTGAAACCCGAGAATAAACCTTCAATCGTATTTCTGCATTCACTGATTCAAATTCATCAAATCCCTAATAGGGATTGAAACGACCCCGCATCACCACAACCAGGGGAATTTATCTGGAGATTCAAATTCATCAAATCCCTAATAGGGATTGAAACGCTGAAACCGCTGAAATCGACTTCCGTTCCCGCGTTAGATTCAAATTCATCAAATCCCTAATAGGGATTGAAACTGGTGAATCAATATCCGCGACATTTATGGGTAGAAGATTCAAATTCATCAAATCCCTAATAGGGATTGAAACAAATCAAACTCAAAGGTGACTTCATTCCGTCTGGATTCAAATTCATCAAATCCCTAATAGGGATTGAAACTCCAAATTTAGACTTACTCGAAGATTCTCTAGCTGATTCAAATTCATCAAATCCCTAATAGGGATTGAAACTAATATTAATTCAAGGAGCAAAACGCTTCACGGAAGATTCAAATTCATCAAATCCCTAATAGGGATTGAAACAACCAGTTTCGCTACCTCAGACGATCTATCTGAGGATTCAAATTCATCAAATCCCTAATAGGGATTGAAACATTTATAGTCGCTGTAAATCCACTACGCTGCTGGGGATTCAAATTCATCAAATCCCTAATAGGGATTGAAACTGGTATGCACTACAACGTTGAACTTTCAACTTTTGATTCAAATTCATCAAATCCCTAATAGGGATTGAAACTTGCAAAGATCAATACTCCAAGTCAAGAGAAAGGATTCAAATTCATCAAATCCCTAATAGGGATTGAAACTCAAGATCAAAGTGACGCACAACCGCACGGCTTGAGATTCAAATTCATCAAATCCCTAATAGGGATTGAAACATTCACTCTTTCAGTCGATCAACTATGTGCTTCCAGATTCAAATTCATCAAATCCCTAATAGGGATTGAAACACACCATAGATTTTGGTGTAGGCTATGCTAGGCTGGATTCAAATTCATCAAATCCCTAATAGGGATTGAAACTAGATGCGATGCAAAATATCAAACAGGATTATGCTAAGGGATTCAAATTCATCAAATCCCTAATAGGGATTGAAACGGGACATTTCTTCAAGCTAGGATAAAACTCGGCTAAAGATTCAAATTCATCAAATCCCTAATAGGGATTGAAACCCTGAATCACTGTGATTGACTGGTCCACCATGGTCGATTCAAATTCATCAAATCCCTAATAGGGATTGAAACTCGGATGAGCCATTTGAGGGAGAAGCGCTTACCACGATTCAAATTCATCAAATCCCTAATAGGGATTGAAACCGCGCCAAGCAAGATGAACTAACTAGGCTCTGGAGTAAGATTCAAATTCATCAAATCCCTAATAGGGATTGAAACCCTCCACTACATTATTACTGATTAAAAAAGAGTTGATTCAAATTCATCAAATCCCTAATAGGGATTGAAACATTCTTCCTGTTTTTATTCAGGGAAATAACTGCGATTCAAATTCATCAAATCCCTAATAGGGATTGAAACTTGGCACTTTTAGAACTTGTTCTGCTCTTTGATTTGATTCAAATTCATCAAATCCCTAATAGGGATTGAAACCGAACCGGAATGTTCAAATTCTGTTCCTCCATGTAGATTCAAATTCATCAAATCCCTAATAGGGATTGAAACCTGGAAAAATCGTCAACGCGGTAACAATCATTTCGATTCAAATTCATCAAATCCCTAATAGGGATTGAAACTTTTAGCAAAACCAAAAAGCGATCGCACTCCCACGAGGATTCAAATTCATCAAATCCCTAATAGGGATTGAAACGCCTCACTTATTCCGGTTGCTGTAGCTATCACGGAGATTCAAATTCATCAAATCCCTAATAGGGATTGAAACACTTGTACTCTAAACTCGATTGAATTAGGTAAAAGATTCAAATTCATCAAATCCCTAATAGGGATTGAAACTTGCTCATGCTCTAGCTGTTGAGTTGCTGTGTCAGAAGATTCAAATTCATCAAATCCCTAATAGGGATTGAAACAGAACGAAATATCTCATATTGAGATTCAATCAAGATTCAAATTCATCAAATCCCTAATAGGGATTGAAACTTTATTTTATATATTATTTTTATTTTTAATCTGTAGATTCAAATTCATCAAATCCCTAATAGGGATTGAAACCAAGAGAAGCAGATCATTCCTGCTCAGTACGTTGAAGGATTCAAATTCATCAAATCCCTAATAGGGATTGAAACGAAGCGACTTGGGTACACAAAAACTGAAATTATCGGGATTCAAATTCATCAAATCCCTAATAGGGATTGAAACACACTACAAATGATAGCTAATGCACTATCTGTGGTGGGGATTCAAATTCATCAAATCCCTAATAGGGATTGAAACAGATGTGGTATGTAGTCAAAACAAAGTGAAAAGCTGATTCAAATTCATCAAATCCCTAATAGGGATTGAAACGCCGCAATTTCTCTTGGAAATCGTCAACATCAGGATTCAAATTCATCAAATCCCTAATAGGGATTGAAACAAATAGAAGCCCTATCGGTATTTATGCCGGAATGGATTCAAATTCATCAAATCCCTAATAGGGATTGAAACTTGAGATACTCATTCTCCCACCATCGGCGGAAATCGATTCAAATTCATCAAATCCCTAATAGGGATTGAAACAAGTCGAGGAAATCCTGAGAAGATATTGTGTGACGATTCAAATTCATCAAATCCCTAATAGGGATTGAAACACTAACCTTAAACCATTTACTCTTGGTATTTTTTAGATTCAAATTCATCAAATCCCTAATAGGGATTGAAACAGATAACTCAATTGAGAGTATCGACAAGGTGGTGAGATTCAAATTCATCAAATCCCTAATAGGGATTGAAACTCCAATTTGTACCATCCCAAATAAAATCACAAAAAGGATTCAAATTCATCAAATCCCTAATAGGGATTGAAACTCCAATGCGAGTATATACCCATTTTTCAAAAATATGATTCAAATTCATCAAATCCCTAATAGGGATTGAAACGACCAGCTTGAACTCTGGATTGTGCGCTGTTTCGCGGGATTCAAATTCATCAAATCCCTCATAGGGATTGAAACTCGGCGACTTCCGGCGCAATAGCTGGAGGAACGCCAAGATTCAAATTCATCAAATCCCTAATAGGGATTGAAACACAGCGAAACAAAGGCTCTTGGCCGGTACAAAGCTAAGGATTCAAATTCATCAAATCCCTAATAGGGATTGAAACTCTCCTGCATTGCCCATCGACACTGACTATATTGGATTCAAATTCATCAAATCCCTAATAGGGATTGAAACTTCTAGCCCTTTCCAGGCGTTCACCTGAAGGACGATTCAAATTCATCAAATCCCTAATAGGGATTGAAACGAATATGTGTGAGTGAGGAGGGGTGGCGGCTGAGGATTCAAATTCATCAAATCCCTAATAGGGATTGAAACAGATCGGAATATTTTATACAGCATATAGCCCAGGCCTCAGGATTCAAATTCATCAAATCCCTAATAGGGATTGAAACAGGGTACAACCCGAGATATTGTTACTCGAAATAAAGATTCAAATTCATCAAATCCCTAATAGGGATTGAAACACTAATTCCGCGTCGGGAACTGAGTTAACAGTCGATTCAAATTCATCAAATCCCTAATAGGGATTGAAACTCGAGGGGGCTTCTCGGGGCTCCGACGATTTTTAAAGATTCAAATTCATCAAATCCCTAATAGGGATTGAAACAAAAAACTTAGTTGAGGATTATTGAATGACAAAAAAGATTCAAATTCATCAAATCCCTAATAGGGATTGAAACAGGTGAATGGGACCCTATGGACGGGGATAGCTGGGGATTCAAATTCATCAAATCCCTAATAGGGATTGAAACTAAACTCCAGTTGTGTAACTGGTTTACAACTGGTTGATTCAAATTCATCAAATCCCTAATAGGGATTGAAACGAAAAAAGTCGGAGGTGGAATAGATGGGTCTACGGATTCAAATTCATCAAATCCCTAATAGGGATTGAAACTTTTTCATCACATTTGTCTATTAAGTGCTTGTTAAGATTCAAATTCATCAAATCCCTAATAGGGATTGAAACAAAACATACAAGTATACGAACATACGAATATGGTAAAGATTCAAATTCATCAAATCCCTAATAGGGATTGAAACATGATCCCATTGCTTGGCAACTCTTCCTTATAATGATTCAAATTCATCAAATCCCTAATAGGGATTGAAACTTTCTGTACCTGCAACTGTACCCACACCTGTTGAGATTCAAATTCATCAAATCCCTAATAGGGATTGAAACTTAATACCTTGCTTGGCGTAAAACTGCGCCACTTCGGATTCAAATTCATCAAATCCCTAATAGGGATTGAAACTGTGGATTGACAGGCTATAAGTGTAGACCCTGAGCGATTCAAATTCATCAAATCCCTAATAGGGATTGAAACGTGCCAAAAATCTATTATAAAGACATACTCTAAAGATTCAAATTCATCAAATCCCTAATAGGGATTGAAACTTGGCGGCTACATCTCAAAAACAGAAAGAATTGCAGCGATTCAAATTCATCAAATCCCTAATAGGGATTGAAACTTATTACCAGCTATCAGAACATTATTTTTGTCAACTGATTCAAATTCATCAAATCCCTAATAGGGATTGAAACTCAACAAACTTTGATTCCTTATCGCTTGTTTTCTCCCAAGATTCAAATTCATCAAATCCCTAATAGGGATTGAAACCAAAATTTAAATGCCATTCGTAGTGATTGGACGGCATTTGATTCAAATTCATCAAATCCCTAATAGGGATTGAAACTATATGGCGATACAGAAATTCGAGTCCATGAGGATTCAAATTCATCAAATCCCTAATAGGGATTGAAACGTAAGTGAGCAAGAAGCTTCTGGGTTCGAATTGGCGATTCAAATTCATCAAATCCCTAATAGGGATTGAAACGGACTATCGAGGGGGCTTATTACCGCACTTAAATGGATTCAAATTCATCAAATCCCTAATAGGGATTGAAACCGGTATTCTATCTTTGGAATTACTCGCGTGAGATGGATTCAAATTCATCAAATCCCTAATAGGGATTGAAACTGAAAGAACGACCAGAAAAATACCAAAAGAAAATACGGATTCAAATTCATCAAATCCCTAATAGGGATTGAAACCCAACAGAAAAACCACTAGAAAGGTAAATGATGTCAGGAAGATTCAAATTCATCAAATCCCTAATAGGGATTGAAACTGATGCGATATCAAATTCCACTAAACATATTGCAGATTCAAATTCATCAAATCCCTAATAGGGATTGAAACCAAGGACAAGGCTCTGTTTTTACTTTAGGATATGGTGGATTCAAATTCATCAAATCCCTAATAGGGATTGAAACCTCTTTCTCTGGCAGGTGGACAAGGAAAAACCACAGTGATTCAAATTCATCAAATCCCTAATAGGGATTGAAACGCGCACAGCAATCTTGCTGTGGGGAAAGCCTCCCTGATTCAAATTCATCAAATCCCTAATAGGGATTGAAACTGTATTTTACTTCCCCATTCGCTTGGGTCTTTGAAGATTCAAATTCATCAAATCCCTAATAGGGATTGAAACAAAGTTCAAGCTTCCTTCGGACTGATGAAATTAAGATTCAAATTCATCAAATCCCTAATAGGGATTGAAACATTCTTTTTTTCCCATGAAAAATAAGTAATTGTATGATTCAAATTCATCAAATCCCTAATAGGGATTGAAACTTCTAGATCCTCAAGTCGTCTTTCAAGTTTTCTAATGATTCAAATTCATCAAATCCCTAATAGGGATTGAAACGGACAAGCCACCGTTGGACAAGCCACCGTTGGACAGATTCAAATTCATCAAATCCCTAATAGGGATTGAAACGTTAGTAAATCTTTCAAAGATAGCTAATTTTGTGGATTCAAATTCATCAAATCCCTAATAGGGATTGAAACTTCTGAGGCTAACAACAGCTTCTGGAGTTAGGCGATTCAAATTCATCAAATCCCTAATAGGGATTGAAACAACCAAAGCAATTACAACTACCATTAGAACCTGAAGATTCAAATTCATCAAATCCCTAATAGGGATTGAAACATTGCCTTGATGAGAGTTGCTTAAAGCAATTTAATGATTCAAATTCATCAAATCCCTAATAGGGATTGAAACTTTCTGTTATCTATAGTGCCGTGGCACAACCTTGAGGGATTCAAATTCATCAAATCCCTAATAGGGATTGAAACTTAATCCATTCTCCGAGTAAAGGCACTAAATCAAGATTCAAATTCATCAAATCCCTAATAGGGATTGAAACTGCAAATTCTGGCTCGCCAGGAATGGGAATATGGGAAAGATTCAAATTCATCAAATCCCTAATAGGGATTGAAACATGAGGGCTATATATTGCCAGAGAAGAAATTTCACCGATTCAAATTCATCAAATCCCTAATAGGGATTGAAACTTCCCTCATTTTGTACATGTACAGGGGTGTCTTTCCACTAGATTCAAATTCATCAAATCCCTAATAGGGATTGAAACAGAAAATCGCACGCGGTAGAACAGCAAATAATTTTTCGATTCAAATTCATCAAATCCCTAATAGGGATTGAAACTTGATCTTCCCATAAAATATCAACAGATAAAACCCCAGGATTCAAATTCATCAAATCCCTAATAGGGATTGAAACGCATTAACTAGAATTGCGACAAACTACACGATACAGATTCAAATTCATCAAATCCCTAATAGGGATTGAAACCCACCATTTTTTAGGAATTAGCAGCATTCCATTTGGATTCAAATTCATCAAATCCCTAATAGGGATTGAAACGCCTAGCTCCTGAGCCGCCCCAATCTGATTCTTAAGATTCAAATTCATCAAATCCCTAATAGGGATTGAAACAGGTAATGGGTAATATTCGCCCCATCCCCAAGCCAGATTCAAATTCATCAAATCCCTAATAGGGATTGAAACGCAACCGTAGTACACGAGCCTGATCCCCAACCAGGATTCAAATTCATCAAATCCCTAATAGGGATTGAAACTGAATTTACTATGGCTCTTGTGGAGAAAATCACGGAGATTCAAATTCATCAAATCCCTAATAGGGATTGAAACGAAACAGTCCACACGACAAGAGCGGGGTTGTCCAAGTCTAAGGATTCAAATTCATCAAATCCCTAATAGGGATTGAAACGATAGGTCTCGAGGGGGCTTCCGGTTCCGTCGCCCGATTCAAATTCATCAAATCCCTAATAGGGATTGAAACATTAAATCTTGATTCGCTAATTTGCCAACCGTTAAGATTCAAATTCATCAAATCCCTAATAGGGATTGAAACCCAAGGATTAGGGAGTGGAGTTGGTAGATTACCAGATTCAAATTCATCAAATCCCTAATAGGGATTGAAACCCTCAAGGAAATTGTTCTAGACAGCGAAGCCCCTGATTCAAATTCATCAAATCCCTAATAGGGATTGAAACAAAAGAAGTAACTATGCTGCTTCAGACAAGGCGGGATTCAAATTCATCAAATCCCTAATAGGGATTGAAACATGCGTAATAACATTGAGTCGCTGGAGTTGTTTTTGATTCAAATTCATCAAATCCCTAATAGGGATTGAAACTAAATTATTGCTAGTCGTAGTTACTACACTTTGTAGATTCAAATTCATCAAATCCCTAATAGGGATTGAAACTTTTTACTTGTTGAGTCATATTATCGATTTGCGGATTCAAATTCATCAAATCCCTAATAGGGATTGAAACGTATATCCCGCCAATCTCCGGGGAATGCCCAAATGATTCAAATTCATCAAATCCCTAATAGGGATTGAAACCTCAGTTCAAGATTACGCCCTGTTCCGCTCTGAGATTCAAATTCATCAAATCCCTAATAGGGATTGAAACAAAGAGCCTGAATACAATACCCTAGAGGCGATCGCGATTCAAATTCATCAAATCCCTAATAGGGATTGAAACATCTGTAAATTACAACGGAACTTTGCCAGCAGGAAGATTCAAATTCATCAAATCCCTAATAGGGATTGAAACATTAAACCAGAATTGCTTGCTTAGGTCATACTGGAGATTCAAATTCATCAAATCCCTAATAGGGATTGAAACAATAGGCTCCTTGAAACGCATTAAGCCTATTAAAGATTCAAATTCATCAAATCCCTAATAGGGATTGAAACCCCGCACAAGGCTCTAGGATAATCCTTTCATTGGGGATTCAAATTCATCAAATCCCTAATAGGGATTGAAACCCTCCGATCAAATCCAGCGCTATACGACCCCTTTGAGGATTCAAATTCATCAAATCCCTAATAGGGATTGAAACATTAACTACTTCTGAGATAGCGGAATTATCAGAAAGGATTCAAATTCATCAAATCCCTAATAGGGATTGAAACTCGCTGTAACTATTCCGGTGGAGCTTCCTGATAGGATTCAAATTCATCAAATCCCTAATAGGGATTGAAACAAACAACCGCAGAGCCAACGGTCAAACAACCGCAGATTCAAATTCATCAAATCCCTAATAGGGATTGAAACTAAAATGGGATAATGTAAGTGATGATTGCAGTAGATTCAAATTCATCAAATCCCTAATAGGGATTGAAACTGTCCAGAGTGACGGCACACCTATCACTGATGTAAGATTCAAATTCATCAAATCCCTAATAGGGATTGAAACTTCAAGAACAAAACTTAAATCCCCTGCTTGGTGATTCAAATTCATCAAATCCCTAATAGGTATTGAAACATTCCTTTTGTTTTTGTCCTTTTTGATTTAAATTGATTCAAATTCATCAAATCCCTAATAGGGATTGAAACTATATCTTCTACTTGTGAACAAATAAAGGTAGCGATTCAAATTCATCAAATCCCTAATAGGGATTGAAACACATTCAATATCCCCCGTGGGATGAATTACCAGATAATGATTCAAATTCATCAAATCCCTAATAGGGATTGAAACTAAATTATCCCTAAAAATATCCACCATCCAAACAAGATTCAAATTCATCAAATCCCTAATAGGGATTGAAACTTATTTCTACTATCTACAGGCACTCGAATAGGTGAGGATTCAAATTCATCAAATCCCTAATAGGGATTGAAACTAACATCACCTACAACAGAACCGCAATAGTAACGGTGATTCAAATTCATCAAATCCCTAATAGGGATTGAAACATATTATCTATTAGAAAACTACTTGTCAAGTTTTCGATTCAAATTCATCAAATCCCTAATAGGGATTGAAACGTTCAATTCAAGATAGGAGGATTTAAATATATAGATTCAAATTCATCAAATCCCTAATAGGGATTGAAACATCAAAATCATGATCTATATTTAGATAAGGTTCAGATTCAAATTCATCAAATCCCTAATAGGGATTGAAACTTACTATCTTCTCAGCGTTCTTAACCCAGAAGATTCAAATTCATCAAATCCCTAATAGGGATTGAAACTTGTTTTAGTTAGAGTGAATTGTGATTTTTTTTGGATTCAAATTCATCAAATCCCTAATAGGGATTGAAACCTAATTAAACTTGCACCATCTTTAATTTTTATTACAGGATTCAAATTCATCAAATCCCTAATAGGGATTGAAACCTTTAAAAATTAGAATTATAAACTCTACAGGAGAAAGATTCAAATTCATCAAATCCCTAATAGGGATTGAAACCTAGACTTAGAGAGATTTTAGCTATATATAGATAGGAAGATTCAAATTCATCAAATCCCTAATAGGGATTGAAACTTATCTATCATTAAACCATCTAACCGGATTAGATTCCAGGATTCAAATTCATCAAATCCCTAATAGGGATTGAAACCTTTCGGGGAGGCGATCACCTGCATCTGCTCTTTAGATTCAAATTCATCAAATCCCTAATAGGGATTGAAACATATTACGGCTACAGCGCTGATAAAATTTCGCCTGGGATTCAAATTCATCAAATCCCTAATAGGGATTGAAACAAAAGACCTTGGTATTGGCAGAGACGACCCAAATGATTCAAATTCATCAAATCCCTAATAGGGATTGAAACGTGTATGCCTGAGAAATCGATCTGAAGAGTTACATCACGATTCAAATTCATCAAATCCCTAATAGGGATTGAAACCTATTGACCTTAAGAAGTTGACTGTTGCTCATTTGAAGATTCAAATTCATCAAATCCCTAATAGGGATTGAAACGTCGATCTCCCGTTGGACGCTCGACCATCTGAATATAGATTCAAATTCATCAAATCCCTAATAGGGATTGAAACAATCGTTGGCTGCTTGCGATCGCCCATTCCCTACCCAAGATTCAAATTCATCAAATCCCTAATAGGGATTGAAACGTATTCCCCGTGTCCGTTTCCGTTCAAATCAGGTAAGGATTCAAATTCATCAAATCCCTAATAGGGATTGAAACATTACTACCACCTCGACTTTGTGCATGAGGCTTGAGATTCAAATTCATCAAATCCCTAATAGGGATTGAAACTTGTCAGGGGTAGCGTTATGGGCAATTGCTTGCCAGCATGAAGATTCAAATTCATCAAATCCCTAATAGGGATTGAAACTAGGCGTAAAACCGAAGCTTGGGTTTTCCTTCACGGCGGCTAGATTCAAATTCATCAAATCCCTAATAGGGATTGAAACTTGCCATCTTGCCTCTTATTCATTCCTTTACCTCATGATTCAAATTCATCAAATCCCTAATAGGGATTGAAACTGGAAACAATGAAGTTCGCAATTTACCACAAAGCGATTCAAATTCATCAAATCCCTAATAGGGATTGAAACAATTCTAAGTGGCTGAATTTTTGGCATAAGTATCCCGATTCAAATTCATCAAATCCCTAATAGGGATTGAAACCAAAGCGCTACATAGATAGGATGCGTACCTAATCCGATTCAAATTCATCAAATCCCTAATAGGGATTGAAACGGTAAACCCACACTTTCCTGTAATTGCTATCTTTGAGATTCAAATTCATCAAATCCCTAATAGGGATTGAAACTACACATAAGTTTGTACTTCCAACATCTTTGGATTCAAATTCATCAAATCCCTAATAGGGATTGAAACCAATGCTTTAAGGTAAGGGTGTTCAAAAGTATAGGATTCAAATTCATCAAATCCCTAATAGGGATTGAAACGTAAATCTACACTTATTGTAGGTATTTTAATGGATTCAAATTCATCAAATCCCTAATAGGGATTGAAACTAAAGTATTCATCTAATGCACCAGCGACTACATGATTCAAATTCATCAAATCCCTAATAGGGATTGAAACTGCATTGTCTATTGGAGACGGCGGGATGTAGGCAACGGGGATTCAAATTCATCAAATCCCTAATAGGGATTGAAACACTTCGCTTAAATCTAATTGGAACGATCCGAAGAGATTCAAATTCATCAAATCCCTAATAGGGATTGAAACCGTGGTGTGCGGGTGCGCGAATTTATCACATCTGGGATTCAAATTCATCAAATCCCTAATAGGGATTGAAACACGCTAGGCGAATGGAATCCTGAAAGAGAGCAAAGATTCAAATTCATCAAATCCCTAATAGGGATTGAAACTGTAGGTTATTGGGGGTGACGATCACCCCCTAACGATTCAAATTCATCAAATCCCTAATAGGGATTGAAACAGGCACTCCCGCTACTATCAAAGCGGTAAATCACGATTCAAATTCATCAAATCCCTAATAGGGATTGAAACCCTTGACAATCGCCGATCGCTTTGCTATACGCGATCGATTCAAATTCATCAAATCCCTAATAGGGATTGAAACCTGAAAGCGATCGCCTATGAATCGAACATAGGAGATTCAAATTCATCAAATCCCTAATAGGGATTGAAACGTTTGCAGGCGATTCAACCAAGGGATTGAATCGATGATTCAAATTCATCAAATCCCTAATAGGGATTGAAACGCGTTACCTTTCGGGTCTAATTTACGCGCAAAATGGATTCAAATTCATCAAATCCCTAATAGGGATTGAAACATGCAATTATCACAAGCTAGTGAACTTTCAAGTATTATCGAGATTCAAATTCATCAAATCCCTAATAGGGATTGAAACGATCTATCCATGCCCCCCCTAAAATCGCCTACAAGATTCAAATTCATCAAATCCCTAATAGGGATTGAAACAATGGAAACAGACGGTTGCGATCGCTTTTTAGTGGGATTGATTCAAATTCATCAAATCCCTAATAGGGATTGAAACATTCAGGCTACCACTAAAGGAATAGGATTTATTATGATTCAAATTCATCAAATCCCTAATAGGGATTGAAACAGTAATGTCCCACTGGACCTACAACGTATTGTAGGGATTCAAATTCATCAAATCCCTAATAGGGATTGAAACATGATGATGAGGTAAAGCCAGAACAGCCTACTGCGATTCAAATTCATCAAATCCCTAATAGGGATTGAAACTCTCTGCTGCATTTGGTAATAGCTCCTGCTCCCAGGGATTCAAATTCATCAAATCCCTAATAGGGATTGAAACATTTCCTTGGTACGATATCCCAATCAATAGGAGCAGGATTCAAATTCATCAAATCCCTAATAGGGATTGAAACTTTATTGCAAGTATTACGGTATTTTCTTCTGGCTCGATTCAAATTCATCAAATCCCTAATAGGGATTGAAACACTATAAAACACCTGGACAAATACCTGCTGATTTTAAGATTCAAATTCATCAAATCCCTAATAGGGATTGAAACTATATTTCCACAAACAACACACTCACATTCAAAAGATTCAAATTCATCAAATCCCTAATAGGGATTGAAACGCGCCTGCTGCTTCTGCTATCCCCTCCCCAAGTGTCAAAGCGATTCAAATTCATCAAATCCCTAATAGGGATTGAAACGGGGTGGACGGCGGTAGCAACAGGTAATCAACAAAGATTCAAATTCATCAAATCCCTAATAGGGATTGAAACATCAAATTCGTTATCACCTACTTGATAGGTGATAGAGATTCAAATTCATCAAATCCCTAATAGGGATTGAAACCACCTATTTGGGCAAAATTCATCAGTGGTGGTGTAGATTCAAATTCATCAAATCCCTAATAGGGATTGAAACCTACAAGCGGGTCACTTATCACAGTCAATGACATAGAGATTCAAATTCATCAAATCCCTAATAGGGATTGAAACTTATCTTGTAGAACCATATATAACTTAAATAGTAAAGATTCAAATTCATCAAATCCCTAATAGGGATTGAAACGCCACAAATGCCCCATCCATCCCACTAAAACCCTCAGGATTCAAATTCATCAAATCCCTAATAGGGATTGAAACTTGGAGAAAGACGGTCAAAAAAGAGCGTGTGTCACTAGCTGATTCAAATTCATCAAATCCCTAATAGGGATTGAAACGCTACGTAACACGCCGTCCTGGACCCGCACCCTCACGATTCAAATTCATCAAATCCCTAATAGGGATTGAAACTTTGAAAGGCTGGGGGGTATTTAGAATTATTTCTGATTCAAATTCATCAAATCCCTAATAGGGATTGAAACTTTTCCTTCGGATCGTAATCTCCATTAATATTCTCGATTCAAATTCATCAAATCCCTAATAGGGATTGAAACTGCTCAAAGAGACGATTTAATAGAAAAAATGCGGTATCGATTCAAATTCATCAAATCCCTAATAGGGATTGAAACCCGATACCTTCTGGGTGGCTTTCTATAACTTTTTTGATTCAAATTCATCAAATCCCTAATAGGGATTGAAACTGATGTGCGGGAAGCCGCACAGTTTTCTCGCGAAGATTCAAATTCATCAAATCCCTAATAGGGATTGAAACATTTCCTAAATCCAGCGATGGCCGCACAACAAGGAGATTCAAATTCATCAAATCCCTAATAGGGATTGAAACGTGAATTACAATTAATTAAAGGTTTTGCAAGGAGATTATGGATTCAAATTCATCAAATCCCTAATAGGGATTGAAACGAAAGCAACCACGAAGGTGCTTTCCACGACCAAAGATTCAAATTCATCAAATCCCTAATAGGGATTGAAACATTCAACTGCATTGTGCGAGCTTGATCCTCATTAGCGATTCAAATTCATCAAATCCCTAATAGGGATTGAAACCCCGGTCGCATTACGGCGGGAATGATTCAAACTCGATTCAAATTCATCAAATCCCTAATAGGGATTGAAACAGAATGTCCGGGTACGGACCGGAAATGTAGGCAGGAGAAGATTCAAATTCATCAAATCCCTAATAGGGATTGAAACTAGAAAGTAACTAATTGCGATCATTATAGCTTAAGATTCAAATTCATCAAATCCCTAATAGGGATTGAAACCTGTTTGATATTCGCCATTGCATCTATGCCCCAAAGATTCAAATTCATCAAATCCCTAATAGGGATTGAAACTTATTAGTGGAGAGAATTATTATCTACTCTGTACTGATTCAAATTCATCAAATCCCTAATAGGGATTGAAACTTTCCGCTACCTTGTTTTCCCAAGCAATATACATGTGGATTCAAATTCATCAAATCCCTAATAGGGATTGAAACGCTATTCTTGCAGGATTGAATGGATAGAGCCAGGATTCAAATTCATCAAATCCCTAATAGGGATTGAAACATTTGAAAAGCAATAGTTAGGACATTTTCTCCAGTAGGATTCAAATTCATCAAATCCCTAATAGGGATTGAAACACGATAGCTTATCGCGCTTTCTTGCGTCCTCCAAGGGATTCAAATTCATCAAATCCCTAATAGGGATTGAAACACGAAATTTATCAGCTGAATCAATGAGTAACTGGATTCAAATTCATCAAATCCCTAATAGGGATTGAAACTCTCTATGCCTGGGGTAAAGTTTTTGCTGGAGGGAAGGATTCAAATTCATCAAATCCCTAATAGGGATTGAAACGCCATTTCATGTTCGCAATAACCACCATAATAACGAACGATTCAAATTCATCAAATCCCTAATAGGGATTGAAACATATATGGATAAATTTGAAATCAGAATTGAGAAGGTGAAGATTCAAATTCATCAAATCCCTAATAGGGATTGAAACATTGCCCGCATTGAACAATTCTTCGATTGGCACGAGATTCAAATTCATCAAATCCCTAATAGGGATTGAAACGAATTAGCCAAGCGGCTAGGGATTAGTCAAAAATCGATTCAAATTCATCAAATCCCTAATAGGGATTGAAACATATGATGCGATCGCTATAGAGAAGAAATAGATTGATTCAAATTCATCAAATCCCTAATAGGGATTGAAACAATCTTTCTTGGTGATTAAGGATTAAATCTTGATATGGATTCAAATTCATCAAATCCCTAATAGGGATTGAAACGAGTCAGAAATAATGAACTAGCTAAGCCGATGGATGATTCAAATTCATCAAATCCCTAATAGGGATTGAAACTTGGCATAAGGTATTTTCCCTTATAAAATGGGAAAGTTGATTCAAATTCATCAAATCCCTAATAGGGATTGAAACCATCCTAAGACTCCTTTTTGGGTTAATCGATTACGATTCAAATTCATCAAATCCCTAATAGGGATTGAAACCTGGAGCGATCGCGATTTCCTCTCGAACCCAGTAAAGATTCAAATTCATCAAATCCCTAATAGGGATTGAAACTAAGGATAAGTGGGGAGCCAAAGAGTGGAAAATTGGATTCAAATTCATCAAATCCCTAATAGGGATTGAAACACTGTGTACTCAAATGCTGGACGCAACACTTTAACGATTCAAATTCATCAAATCCCTAATAGGGATTGAAACGTATTCTAGTTATACTTTCTAACCGCCATATCATAGGATTCAAATTCATCAAATCCCTAATAGGGATTGAAACCGTCATCCTCAAGGATGGTACTCGAAATTTAAGAGATTCAAATTCATCAAATCCCTAATAGGGATTGAAACCTAATATCCTCAGCCACTCCGTAATCGCTCCTACCGATTCAAATTCATCAAATCCCTAATAGGGATTGAAACTGCTTTTTAGGATTAAGAGCAGAAGAAAGCATTAAGATTCAAATTCATCAAATCCCTAATAGGGATTGAAACGGCGATTGATTAATGTCGGTGAGTTTTACAATTACAGATTCAAATTCATCAAATCCCTAATAGGGATTGAAACCAATATGATACTACAGGTGTAACCCTGCTAGACCTAACGATTCAAATTCATCAAATCCCTAATAGGGATTGAAACTTGTGATCTTCCCAGCCATAAAACCCTGCTTACAAGATTCAAATTCATCAAATCCCTAATAGGGATTGAAACTGCCCAAAAAGAAGTAACCCAAGCAGTTATCAATTGATTCAAATTCATCAAATCCCTAATAGGGATTGAAACAGAAAATCCCACTAATTACCTCCTTTGAGAGCTGATTCAAATTCATCAAATCCCTAATAGGGATTGAAACAAAGAGCGATCGCCACATCTTCTCGCCAATTTTCGATTCAAATTCATCAAATCCCTAATAGGGATTGAAACGTGGTTGACGGTATCCATCAATCTAGAGTTGAGATTCAAATTCATCAAATCCCTAATAGGGATTGAAACGCATCCGCTACACCACGAGCGCGACTAAGTACCGCAGGATTCAAATTCATCAAATCCCTAATAGGGATTGAAACATGGGTGGTATTTCAGCACATAATTCAACACCTAATGATTCAAATTCATCAAATCCCTAATAGGGATTGAAACTCGTCCCACCCAGGCGACGATCGCCAGATGGGTAGGATTCAAATTCATCAAATCCCTAATAGGGATTGAAACGATAGTCGGTACACCCGTATAAGCTGAATCAGGCATAGATTCAAATTCATCAAATCCCTAATAGGGATTGAAACTAGCGATCTGCTTAATATAGTCATGAAATTAGTGAGATTCAAATTCATCAAATCCCTAATAGGGATTGAAACCCTTCTAGCTCTCGAATACGTGGAAAAGCTGGAAGGATTCAAATTCATCAAATCCCTAATAGGGATTGAAACGACTACCAAGATGAGGAGATGGAAGACGGCGACGAGATTCAAATTCATCAAATCCCTAATAGGGATTGAAACTAATTGATAAATTCATTCCTTCTTTCCCTTGGCTAAGATTCAAATTCATCAAATCCCTAATAGGGATTGAAACCAAGGAGGAATATTTCCAGAGTCGTAGCCCGTATAAGGATTCAAATTCATCAAATCCCTAATAGGGATTGAAACAATGCATTGCCATAAGTATCAGAAATATTATTATTGATTCAAATTCATCAAATCCCTAATAGGGATTGAAACCTAGTGCTATCTCTACCTCGCCTTTTGGCATCTATTGATTCAAATTCATCAAATCCCTAATAGGGATTGAAACGTATCTACTGCTTGTTTTATGCGTGGCATTATTGATTCAAATTCATCAAATCCCTAATAGGGATTGAAACTGAAATTTCCCGCCGTACATCCGTGTATCGCTACAGGGATTCAAATTCATCAAATCCCTAATAGGGATTGAAACGAAAATTGATCTAGCTTGGGCTGGGCTATCGACGATTCAAATTCATCAAATCCCTAATAGGGATTGAAACTTTGTAATGAAAGCGATCGCAAAAGATGAAAGTTCAGATTCAAATTCATCAAATCCCTAATAGGGATTGAAACGGCTCTGACGATAATAGAACTTACTACGTTAGGGATTCAAATTCATCAAATCCCTAATAGGGATTGAAACATTAATTTTCATCTGCGCCAAGTTCCGAATGACGGATTCAAATTCATCAAATCCCTAATAGGGATTGAAACTATTAATTATTTGGACACGCCGTACCATTCAATAAGATTCAAATTCATCAAATCCCTAATAGGGATTGAAACAGGTTTAACGCTGACTTCGAGGTTATGGATCTTGAGATTCAAATTCATCAAATCCCTAATAGGGATTGAAACATACGCGCCGTACTTCGTGCAAGTACACCAAATAGATTCAAATTCATCAAATCCCTAATAGGGATTGAAACCTAGTATGCAAGGGTCAACAGATTAAAAATAAAAGATTCAAATTCATCAAATCCCTAATAGGGATTGAAACGTATTTAATCCAGTAAGTAAAGCACCCAAGACTCGATTCAAATTCATCAAATCCCTAATAGGGATTGAAACAGGTGAGGGAGTAGCAATAGGCGCGGCTCCTTTACGATTCAAATTCATCAAATCCCTAATAGGGATTGAAACGAAAAATTTAGTTGAGGTCTACTAGATGTCCAAAGATTCAAATTCATCAAATCCCTAATAGGGATTGAAACACCGTGGTATGTGACACCCCCGATCGGGTAAAATGGATTCAAATTCATCAAATCCCTAATAGGGATTGAAACTCCATCCAGCGTATTCAGTTGTGGGCGCTTAAGCGTGCTTTGATTCAAATTCATCAAATCCCTAATAGGGATTGAAACGCTAGGTGGTAATGGAGTGGGTATATCTGTGGGTATTGATTCAAATTCATCAAATCCCTAATAGGGATTGAAACTGGTTGGCGAGCTGCATTTGCAGACGCTGGGTAGGATTCAAATTCATCAAATCCCTAATAGGGATTGAAACTGATAATTTAAGACTTTTAGGGGGTAAGTAGTAGCGATTCAAATTCATCAAATCCCTAATAGGGATTGAAACGAATATTTTACAAGAATAAAGCAAAGCGATGAGATGATTCAAATTCATCAAATCCCTAATAGGGATTGAAACATAAATTAGTCGCCTCAAAATTGAATATTACAGAGATTCAAATTCATCAAATCCCTAATAGGGATTGAAACCTATTGGGCGCTGCGGGGAAATCAATTTTTTCCCAGATTCAAATTCATCAAATCCCTAATAGGGATTGAAACTCTTTGGCGGCTTGTCTGGGTATACCCAAACTGCCAAAGGATTCAAATTCATCAAATCCCTAATAGGGATTGAAACATTCAAATTACCAATGAATATGGCTATAGCTATAGATTCAAATTCATCAAATCCCTAATAGGGATTGAAACCTAAAAAACTCTTGGCAGAATCCCAAGAGTTAAAGATTCAAATTCATCAAATCCCTAATAGGGATTGAAACAAGTTGATTCGTCGGCAACTTTGACAATTCAAGCATGATTCAAATTCATCAAATCCCTAATAGGGATTGAAACGAAATAGCTAGTAAGTGGATGGGGCATTCATTAGAAGATTCAAATTCATCAAATCCCTAATAGGGATTGAAACTCGAGTTCTTGGATTAGCGCACCCAACGGCGGTGAAGATTCAAATTCATCAAATCCCTAATAGGGATTGAAACATCAAGGCTGTAGCTTGAGCCTCGGTCAGCAATGCGGATTCAAATTCATCAAATCCCTAATAGGGATTGAAACATAGTACCTTCGTCCGGGTAAAGCCATCCACGCGCTGGGTCTGGAGATTCAAATTCATCAAATCCCTAATAGGGATTGAAACCTCATTACGATAAAGCCAACTGTGACACTGAAGGAGATTCAAATTCATCAAATCCCTAATAGGGATTGAAACTACTGGCTTTGATGGAGATAGAGAAACACCCAGGAATGATTCAAATTCATCAAATCCCTAATAGGGATTGAAACACTGCAAAGAAATGTCTAGCACTTGATCTAATATCGATTCAAATTCATCAAATCCCTAATAGGGATTGAAACCCGCAGCTAAAATGGATGAGAATAACGTCGAAAACGATTCAAATTCATCAAATCCCTAATAGGGATTGAAACAAATTTTAAAGATTACCCCGCCTGATGAGGCTGCTGATTCAAATTCATCAAATCCCTAATAGGGATTGAAACTTACCGTTCCCTATTCCTCCTTCAATTTTACTCCTGGTGATTCAAATTCATCAAATCCCTAATAGGGATTGAAACCATCTATGAGATGAACGTGATAATGATAGCAGTCACGATTCAAATTCATCAAATCCCTAATAGGGATTGAAACCAGTCTGTTAAGTGACGGAACAATAAGGATAACTGGATTCAAATTCATCAAATCCCTAATAGGGATTGAAACAGGAATCAAACTACGGGTAGCAGTAGGAACCGTTATGATTCAAATTCATCAAATCCCTAATAGGGATTGAAACGTCGTCCTTGATATTTCTCCCAGTCATCTTCGTGTTGATTCAAATTCATCAAATCCCTAATAGGGATTGAAACTGCAAATCACTCTAGAGTCAGACATTGTTCCAGAGATTCAAATTCATCAAATCCCTAATAGGGATTGAAACAGAGTAATATTTTCTTGCACGACTGAGACACGCGATTCAAATTCATCAAATCCCTAATAGGGATTGAAACCGATTTAGATAGGGAGAAAATCAGGGATATTCTAAAGATTCAAATTCATCAAATCCCTAATAGGGATTGAAACTTTTAACCCATTCCTTATAGCAGTGGAGATTGGAGGAGATTCAAATTCATCAAATCCCTAATAGGGATTGAAACGTAACGGTATGCAACCGATGCCATCAAAATTATAGGATTCAAATTCATCAAATCCCTAATAGGGATTGAAACAAGGTTTTAGCCGGATTAGAAATGGGGATAGGTGGATTCAAATTCATCAAATCCCTAATAGGGATTGAAACTGTAGACAATTTTGGAAATATAGTAGGTACAACAGATTCAAATTCATCAAATCCCTAATAGGGATTGAAACCGCAGTTACATTTAATCTCTTTCTATTATTTGAAGATTCAAATTCATCAAATCCCTAATAGGGATTGAAACTAACCTTTGTACTACCTCTAAACGAAGTCCCTTGCGGATTCAAATTCATCAAATCCCTAATAGGGATTGAAACGCATCAACCGATTCCCCAGATGGGGAAGATACTACAGATTCAAATTCATCAAATCCCTAATAGGGATTGAAACCCATTATCCACACTGTCAACGATTCCCCCGAAGTGATTGGGGGATTCAAATTCATCAAATCCCTAATAGGGATTGAAACTTCGCTTTATGAGGCTAGGATTGCTGCGGCTATTAAAGATTCAAATTCATCAAATCCCTAATAGGGATTGAAACAAAATCCCGAATAGCCCTCAAAGGGCTTGAACGGAGATTCAAATTCATCAAATCCCTAATAGGGATTGAAACAAGTTAATGCATCGGCAAGCTTGACAATTCAAGGATTCAAATTCATCAAATCCCTAATAGGGATTGAAACCTTTTTGCGTGTAATGATGATCGGGGATTTGATCGAGATTCAAATTCATCAAATCCCTAATAGGGATTGAAACACATCAGGTTCTTTTTCAAGAACCTCTACTCGTAAGGATTCAAATTCATCAAATCCCTAATAGGGATTGAAACGTCCATCTCTGATACCGAAGCGCAAAGATAGTACTTGATTCAAATTCATCAAATCCCTAATAGGGATTGAAACCAGAGCCATAGCAAATGACGCTCGCGTAATTCGGAGATTCAAATTCATCAAATCCCTAATAGGGATTGAAACTTGCATAAATCTTACTATTGCCCAGAAGTATAAAAAGATTCAAATTCATCAAATCCCTAATAGGGATTGAAACCCGGTGACGCCGTACTCGCCACAATGGGTCTACCCCCCAAGATTCAAATTCATCAAATCCCTAATAGGGATTGAAACAGTATTATCGCCAAGTACTGAGAGCGATCGCAGAAGATTCAAATTCATCAAATCCCTAATAGGGATTGAAACTTTTCTGCTAATACTATTGGTCGCTGTCGGTCAACAGAGATTCAAATTCATCAAATCCCTAATAGGGATTGAAACTAATTTCTGGCTTTTGTTTCCTATCAGCAACAGGAGATTCAAATTCATCAAATCCCTAATAGGGATTGAAACAGGTGAGACTATTTGGTTGATGCGTGGGGCAAAGATTCAAATTCATCAAATCCCTAATAGGGATTGAAACGGAAGTTTTCTACTTATGCCTATTGGTGGATAAGATTCAAATTCATCAAATCCCTAATAGGGATTGAAACATTCATCACTATGAGGCCCAATCAATAATTCGCTGATTCAAATTCATCAAATCCCTAATAGGGATTGAAACTACGTGGCGAAACAGTGGGCGACGCAGCCGAAGATTCAAATTCATCAAATCCCTAATAGGGATTGAAACTAGAATTTTTAAAGATGGATAAAATAATCGCCAAAGGGATTCAAATTCATCAAATCCCTAATAGGGATTGAAACCCATCAGAACTATCCACAACAAAAGGCGGAGCATCAGAGATTCAAATTCATCAAATCCCTAATAGGGATTGAAACAAAAATCATTTTCCATAGGAGAGTGCGATAAATGAGGGATTCAAATTCATCAAATCCCTAATAGGGATTGAAACAGTTCGTGCATGATGATCGGCACTTTTGTCTTAGGAGATTCAAATTCATCAAATCCCTAATAGGGATTGAAACCCCCTGTAGTGCCGATAATTGTGATTCCTGATGGAGATTCAAATTCATCAAATCCCTAATAGGGATTGAAACATACCTGGATTTGCCATTCCGGCAATTCCTTGGAGATTCAAATTCATCAAATCCCTAATAGGGATTGAAACGTAAATTTCTTTAATCTCTAAGGGGTGGTCATCGTCGATTCAAATTCATCAAATCCCTAATAGGGATTGAAACAGGGCAATATAGAAGCTAGAGGGATATTTGCTGCAAAGATTCAAATTCATCAAATCCCTAATAGGGATTGAAACATCTACTGCTTCTACGAACTTTTCAGCCCATAGAGAGATTCAAATTCATCAAATCCCTAATAGGGATTGAAACCCTTTAAGCACTCCTCTTGATAGAGAAAATTCTATAAAGATTCAAATTCATCAAATCCCTAATAGGGATTGAAACATCAAAAAATCCTATCCCTGGCTCGCCTCCTCCAGATTCAAATTCATCAAATCCCTAATAGGGATTGAAACTAATCGCTACGGCGGCGGCGGCGGGGCTTTGCTCAGAAAGATTCAAATTCATCAAATCCCTAATAGGGATTGAAACCGATCGCAATCAAAGCGGCATCGGACTTCTCAGGATTCAAATTCATCAAATCCCTAATAGGGATTGAAACTTCCCCTCTAGCCAAAAGCCCCATTCCAAGATGGGGATTCAAATTCATCAAATCCCTAATAGGGATTGAAACCAATTTAAACAAGGTCAAGAGCTAGGTAGAAATTTAGGATTCAAATTCATCAAATCCCTAATAGGGATTGAAACTGCGCTATCAATTACAAGAGGGTAAGCTTTATCATTGATTCAAATTCATCAAATCCCTAATAGGGATTGAAACATTTGCGGTCAACCGCAAAAAGTGCTTGCTGCAAGATTCAAAGATTCAAATTCATCAAATCCCTAATAGGGATTGAAACATTTTGTAAGCTACAAGGTACAGATATGCAAGCACAAGATTCAAATTCATCAAATCCCTAATAGGGATTGAAACCTATACTCTTGATTTAACAGCACAAAGTATAGGTAGGATTCAAATTCATCAAATCCCTAATAGGGATTGAAACGTTTGGGGTATGCTCCGACCTATGTCATAGATCTATGGATTCAAATTCATCAAATCCCTAATAGGGATTGAAACTTTCTGCTGCATTTGGTAATAGCTCCTGCTCCCAGGATTCAAATTCATCAAATCCCTAATAGGGATTGAAACCTGGCGGTGCTCTGCGTATCCCTAGCATCCGACCGAGGATTCAAATTCATCAAATCCCTAATAGGGATTGAAACGTTTTGCTGTAGGCACTTTTAATTTTTTCAAAAAAGATTCAAATTCATCAAATCCCTAATAGGGATTGAAACTTTGACACTACGCTACAACGATATGGTAAAGCACAAAAGATTCAAATTCATCAAATCCCTAATAGGGATTGAAACTCTCGGCTTAAGATGGAGAGGAAGAATTTCGTAACGATTCAAATTCATCAAATCCCTAATAGGGATTGAAACTTCCCTTCCTTACCCCACTATACCCAATCCTGGAGATTCAAATTCATCAAATCCCTAATAGGGATTGAAACCGCTAGAACAGGGTCGGGCAAACGCAAATATGGAGTGATTCAAATTCATCAAATCCCTAATAGGGATTGAAACGAATTGGGTACGGCACCCGCACTGTTGGCTCAAGTAGGATTCAAATTCATCAAATCCCTAATAGGGATTGAAACTTAAACTCTGACCAGATAGAACTGGAGATTCGATTCAAATTCATCAAATCCCTAATAGGGATTGAAACCCGGAACTTGATTTGCAAAAAAATCCGCCATTTGTAGATTCAAATTCATCAAATCCCTAATAGGGATTGAAACTGAAAACTATAACGATTGTGATGTATTCTCCATACGATTCAAATTCATCAAATCCCTAATAGGGATTGAAACTCAAAGTGAAAGCTTATTGATAACGTACCGCGAAAGATTCAAATTCATCAAATCCCTAATAGGGATTGAAACATACGTGTTTGCTGCAAATAATAAAAGTGCAACAAAGATTCAAATTCATCAAATCCCTAATAGGGATTGAAACAGGAAATAATAGCATTGCTCCACTAGCAGAGTTGCGATTCAAATTCATCAAATCCCTAATAGGGATTGAAACATAATCACTTTTAGGAGAGACGGCATGGCATTTGAGAGATTCAAATTCATCAAATCCCTAATAGGGATTGAAACCACTTGATAGATGTCCAGTCCAGCCACGAGGTAGGAGGATTCAAATTCATCAAATCCCTAATAGGGATTGAAACTTGATAATGTTGATTAGCCCCTTGTTGTAAAGTGCGATTCAAATTCATCAAATCCCTAATAGGGATTGAAACTATCCCACGGTTTATCGTGAGGGGATAAATCAGCCGATTCAAATTCATCAAATCCCTAATAGGGATTGAAACTAAAACTGGATATCTGCCTTCAGAGCTTCGTAAAGGATTCAAATTCATCAAATCCCTAATAGGGATTGAAACTTAGGTTGCCAATCCGTAACCAGCATAAGCGGAGGTAAGATTCAAATTCATCAAATCCCTAATAGGGATTGAAACTTATCTCAAATTCAGGGTAATGCCCATTATCATCGATTCAAATTCATCAAATCCCTAATAGGGATTGAAACTGATATTGGCTAATATTCTGGGGACTGCCGTTAGATCCTCGATTCAAATTCATCAAATCCCTAATAGGGATTGAAACACCAAATATTTAATCTGCATAATTCCTTTTAAAAGGATTCAAATTCATCAAATCCCTAATAGGGATTGAAACGGGTCTAAAGTGCTATCTCTACGGGTAGTTTGGCTGATTCAAATTCATCAAATCCCTAATAGGGATTGAAACTTCTTCAGAGCAAGGCGCAATTGAGCAATTACAGATGATTCAAATTCATCAAATCCCTAATAGGGATTGAAACGGTTCACATTCAGAAGAACCCAGAATTGCTAGGATTCAAATTCATCAAATCCCTAATAGGGATTGAAACGTTCGGTGTGATTAAAGTCACCACCGAACAAACTGATTCAAATTCATCAAATCCCTAATAGGGATTGAAACAATATGCGAAAAAGTCCGCCACAAAGGACGGACTAGAAGATTCAAATTCATCAAATCCCTAATAGGGATTGAAACTCTAGTGCCACGATTCATTCATATGCAAATGTCGCGATTCAAATTCATCAAATCCCTAATAGGGATTGAAACATCAGGCATCAATGCTATCCGTTTGGCTAAATAATGATTCAAATTCATCAAATCCCTAATAGGGATTGAAACAATAACGCTGATTGCTTAATCACTTTCCATCGGGGGATTCAAATTCATCAAATCCCTAATAGGGATTGAAACTTACAGTCCCCGTCTGGATTGACGGCACACTGGAGAGATTCAAATTCATCAAATCCCTAATAGGGATTGAAACCAGAAAATACCTGATTAGAAGTATTTGCTAATAAGGTTGATTCAAATTCATCAAATCCCTAATAGGGATTGAAACATGTACTACAGAGGCTTTCCCATGCAAGAAATTGGATTCAAATTCATCAAATCCCTAATAGGGATTGAAACTTGAACACTTCCTCTTCCCAATAAAGTGATTATGCCGATTCAAATTCATCAAATCCCTAATAGGGATTGAAACTTCAAATCCGACGAGGAATTTGTCGAGACATTACGATTCAAATTCATCAAATCCCTAATAGGGATTGAAACTCCCGTATTTGCATAGCCTAACCCTAAATTATCAGATTCAAATTCATCAAATCCCTAATAGGGATTGAAACTGAGCATCCCACCGGGAATTGAATATCTGGTAAGGATTCAAATTCATCAAATCCCTAATAGGGATTGAAACGCATCAAAGCCAATGCCGAAAAACTCGGCTTTGATGCTGATTCAAATTCATCAAATCCCTAATAGGGATTGAAACGTGTATAAAAGGCTTGGAAGTTTCGCGGTTTACCGATTCAAATTCATCAAATCCCTAATAGGGATTGAAACCTCCGGTGTATACGGTAAATTTATTGGAGTTTGCGCTGTAGATTCAAATTCATCAAATCCCTAATAGGGATTGAAACTATTCCAGTGCTGCGTTATACGTCTGAATTGCAGATAATAAAGATTCAAATTCATCAAATCCCTAATAGGGATTGAAACTATTCCAGTGTTGCGCTCGCATTAACAACTACTGGATTCAAATTCATCAAATCCCTAATAGGGATTGAAACCGGGGCGACCCTTTGCCTTAGACATGCGTTTTTCGATTCAAATTCATCAAATCCCTAATAGGGATTGAAACTCCTTGACTCGCTGCGTATTTCACATCCTCGACAGGATTCAAATTCATCAAATCCCTAATAGGGATTGAAACCTTGCAAAAAGAGATGTTTCTACAATCAATTCTGAAGATTCAAATTCATCAAATCCCTAATAGGGATTGAAACTTTTGATTTATAACCATATCTAAATCGTACTTTTATAGATTCAAATTCATCAAATCCCTAATAGGGATTGAAACCGGAGAGACTGCTGCAGAAGACGACTTTGACGAGGATTCAAATTCATCAAATCCCTAATAGGGATTGAAACCTGAAAGCGATCGCCTATGAATCGAACATAGGACTGGAGCGATTCAAATTCATCAAATCCCTAATAGGGATTGAAACTCTATTTCCCTCAAGGGGATTTTCATTTCTAACGATAAAGATTCAAATTCATCAAATCCCTAATAGGGATTGAAACAAAACGCCAAATGCCTCTATTGGGGCAACAATAGGATTCAAATTCATCAAATCCCTAATAGGGATTGAAACAACTTGCAATCGGTTAAAGATTAGCAAAGTGTCAGGATTCAAATTCATCAAATCCCTAATAGGGATTGAAACTTCAACTACATTCGCCCCGAATAATTGCTGAAGATTCAAATTCATCAAATCCCTAATAGGGATTGAAACTTATTTCAAATTCAGGGTAATGCCCATTATCATCAGGGGATTCAAATTCATCAAATCCCTAATAGGGATTGAAACAAATCTAGACTTCTGTTTTTCCCTTTTTTCATTAGGATTCAAATTCATCAAATCCCTAATAGGGATTGAAACTGATTCTCACAAGATTATCCGGTGTAGAGGTTCGAGATTCAAATTCATCAAATCCCTAATAGGGATTGAAACAAGTGGTATAGCTACCACTACATACACCTCAGATTCGATTCAAATTCATCAAATCCCTAATAGGGATTGAAACTAGTGGTTACAGTCAGAACCAATCCACTATTTCTTGCGGTGATTCAAATTCATCAAATCCCTAATAGGGATTGAAACTGTATTTAATGGATCTAAATCATTAATATAAAATGGATTCAAATTCATCAAATCCCTAATAGGGATTGAAACTTATTTCAAATTCAGGGTAATGCCCATTATCATCAGGGGATTCAAATTCATCAAATCCCTAATAGGGATTGAAACATATTAACTCCCCCACTAAAAATAGTGGGATTTTCGATTCAAATTCATCAAATCCCTAATAGGGATTGAAACCAGTCGGTAGAAAAATCATCTACCCATTCATAAACGATTCAAATTCATCAAATCCCTAATAGGGATTGAAACGACCTGTGCTCAGACCTCCCCATATAATTTTGGTGATTCAAATTCATCAAATCCCTAATAGGGATTGAAACTAGGTGCGATCGCCTAATTGGGATTTGGAAGGGATTGATTCAAATTCATCAAATCCCTAATAGGGATTGAAACCAAAATCAATTGCCCACTCTGATTCACCCCATTTCGATTCAAATTCATCAAATCCCTAATAGGGATTGAAACAAAAATGGATTATTTATAAGGGTAAAAGCCCATCGATTCAAATTCATCAAATCCCTAATAGGGATTGAAACACAGAATAATATTGAAGCTTCCCTGGAAGAAAATGAGATTCAAATTCATCAAATCCCTAATAGGGATTGAAACACGCAGCATTGGTGGTGTAGTTGATCAAGAAATACGGATTCAAATTCATCAAATCCCTAATAGGGATTGAAACTAGAAATAGTTGGTAATCATCACCCATTTGATGCTCGATTCAAATTCATCAAATCCCTAATAGGGATTGAAACCAACGAAGCAAACCCCGTGAGCGAAGTGCTCTACTGATTCAAATTCATCAAATCCCTAATAGGGATTGAAACAGCTTCATTAATTCAGGAAGTAACTTGGCATTAGGATTCAAATTCATCAAATCCCTAATAGGGATTGAAACTTATCCATCCTTGGAAATAGCCAAGGAAAATGCAGATTCAAATTCATCAAATCCCTAATAGGGATTGAAACGTTTAGTAATCCTGACACTACTGCAGGTACTGATGATTCAAATTCATCAAATCCCTAATAGGGATTGAAACTTTCTGACATAATGACTAGAGAAGCTATAATGCGAGATTCAAATTCATCAAATCCCTAATAGGGATTGAAACTTTCTGTTTTTCACCTGCCAACATCTACCACACAGATTCAAATTCATCAAATCCCTAATAGGGATTGAAACATCTCCATTTCTTTACCTCCATTTTTTCATTGGAAGCGATTCAAATTCATCAAATCCCTAATAGGGATTGAAACCAGTCCTTGAATTTGCGAGATATTACCCCTAATGCGATTCAAATTCATCAAATCCCTAATAGGGATTGAAACTAAAACTTCATTCTTAAAATAGGTTACATTTCTTGGATTCAAATTCATCAAATCCCTAATAGGGATTGAAACTCCACATATCAGCCCAAGGTGCTAAACCATCTAGAAGATTCAAATTCATCAAATCCCTAATAGGGATTGAAACTTGATGGGTCTAACCTGGCTTTTTGAGCATCCAGGAGATTCAAATTCATCAAATCCCTAATAGGGATTGAAACTTGAGGAGAAAGGTGCAGGACTACTGTCTAAGATCGATTCAAATTCATCAAATCCCTAATAGGGATTGAAACCACACACGCAAGTACTTCCACCGCTTCCTCTCGCGATTCAAATTCATCAAATCCCTAATAGGGATTGAAACAACGTGCCACCTGCGGGTGACTCCCAGCGGAGTCGATTCAAATTCATCAAATCCCTAATAGGGATTGAAACATTGGCAAAGATGGATATGATAGAGATAGCGTATTAGCGATTCAAATTCATCAAATCCCTAATAGGGATTGAAACACATTGCCTACTCTCAAATCAAAAGCACAGACCCAAGATTCAAATTCATCAAATCCCTAATAGGGATTGAAACTTTGAGCACTGATGGCACATTGCTCATCTTCGGGGATTCAAATTCATCAAATCCCTAATAGGGATTGAAACCCAGTATCAAGGGGAACAGACATGAATCTACCCAAAGATTCAAATTCATCAAATCCCTAATAGGGATTGAAACACACCGACTCTAGTACCAGCAGGAATACCGACAGAGATTCAAATTCATCAAATCCCTAATAGGGATTGAAACTTGTTGCCCCGCTTTTTCGATGAAGATTTTCTTTTCGATTCAAATTCATCAAATCCCTAACAGGGATTGAAACGATTGATTGCGCGATCGCTTGGTGCTTATTTTTTCGATTCAAATTCATCAAATCCCTAATAGGGATTGAAACAAAAATGTTGGCAGAGCGAAGGGGACACTTGTAAGATTCAAATTCATCAAATCCCTAATAGGGATTGAAACTTGAAACCATATTAATCCTGGTTCATCATGCAACGGATTCAAATTCATCAAATCCCTAATAGGGATTGAAACAATCCGTGTATGTTTCGGCATGAATTTAACTATTCGATTCAAATTCATCAAATCCCTAATAGGGATTGAAACTTAGTGGCTGCTCCTACCGATAAGTTATATGCTTGATTCAAATTCATCAAATCCCTAATAGGGATTGAAACATCTATTAATTCCCCCGTAAGGGGATTATAAGCCAAAGATTCAAATTCATCAAATCCCTAATAGGGATTGAAACCAACGAATCTATCTCCATGATTTCTAGCGCCATTGGATTCAAATTCATCAAATCCCTAATAGGGATTGAAACGAAACACTTCATAGCCTTGCAGATCCCCCGCGAAGATTCAAATTCATCAAATCCCTAATAGGGATTGAAACGCTCTTGTTCTACCCACCAATTAAGTCTGTCGGGATGATTCAAATTCATCAAATCCCTAATAGGGATTGAAACTGAACATCAACGAGCTATGTCTCGATTTGTAAATGATTCAAATTCATCAAATCCCTAATAGGGATTGAAACGCAAAACAAACAGTAGGGGAAGGTGAAAAATTTGGGATTCAAATTCATCAAATCCCTAATAGGGATTGAAACGACAACATTTCTTGGCGGGTCATTACCCCTAAAGATTCAAATTCATCAAATCCCTAATAGGGATTGAAACGTTTAGCATTTGTAAATTGAGATAACCCATAAGGATTCAAATTCATCAAATCCCTAATAGGGATTGAAACTTCTTTTGCCACTCCCCATTGGCAAAAGAATTTTCAGATTCAAATTCATCAAATCCCTAATAGGGATTGAAACGACAATATCAGTTTCAAAAAACTGATTTTCATACAGATTCAAATTCATCAAATCCCTAATAGGGATTGAAACAAACGATATCCTTGTATTGTACGCTTAAGAAGTTATTAGAAGATTCAAATTCATCAAATCCCTAATAGGGATTGAAACTACAAAGCAACATAGATACAGGCATTCATTGGATGATTCAAATTCATCAAATCCCTAATAGGGATTGAAACGATTTACTCGACCCACGCGGCGCTAGAATGCAAAGATTCAAATTCATCAAATCCCTAATAGGGATTGAAACGAGAGGATCGCCGCGCTAGAGGATGACCTACAATCGATTCAAATTCATCAAATCCCTAATAGGGATTGAAACCGATATGGCAAATATCAGAAGCGATCGCAAAAGATGGATTCAAATTCATCAAATCCCTAATAGGGATTGAAACTTCCGCATACGCCACCCACCCGAAATCGGATGGCATGGGATTCAAATTCATCAAATCCCTAATAGGGATTGAAACTATATTCCTGAGTTGCTCTCGAAATATATAGACTATAAGGATTCAAATTCATCAAATCCCTAATAGGGATTGAAACCCGAAAGCGATGTTTCTGGCTTTCAGAGCCTCCAAGATTCAAATTCATCAAATCCCTAATAGGGATTGAAACTTTTGCAGTGGGCGATGGCTTTGGGTAGGTGGAACAGAGATTCAAATTCATCAAATCCCTAATAGGGATTGAAACAAATTAGGGTGTTCGGGAAATTGCCCCTTTTTGGGAGGAGATTCAAATTCATCAAATCCCTAATAGGGATTGAAACTTGCTGTAAATAGTTTTGGCTATTGCGAACGTCAAGATTCAAATTCATCAAATCCCTAATAGGGATTGAAACAATCCCAACCACTACCTCCCGTGGAACCTCAGATTCAAATTCATCAAATCCCTAATAGGGATTGAAACCTGATACCCTGCTGATGGATTATCGCATCACGATGGAGATTCAAATTCATCAAATCCCTAATAGGGATTGAAACAAATTGTATACAATCCTATGCCACGGGAAGATCCGGATTCAAATTCATCAAATCCCTAATAGGGATTGAAACTCTTCTCTTAGCTCGTTTAATTCCACTTCCCATCTGATTCAAATTCATCAAATCCCTAATAGGGATTGAAACCGATCTTCTCCTCGATCAACCTTTTTAATTACACCGATTCAAATTCATCAAATCCCTAATAGGGATTGAAACGTTAAATTTGGAAAGCAGAAACTTTGAAGCTGTTTCGATTCAAATTCATCAAATCCCTAATAGGGATTGAAACTCTAGTACCGCCACTGCTATGGGCGTCGTCCTGGACGTGGGAGGATTCAAATTCATCAAATCCCTAATAGGGATTGAAACAGGCTAGTGACTCATAGCGGGAATTGCAGCAGATACGATTCAAATTCATCAAATCCCTAATAGGGATTGAAACGAATATTATGCATTCATCAAGAATTTGGATGCAGATTCAAATTCATCAAATCCCTAATAGGGATTGAAACGGTTAATCAGGCGCGATCGCGCCATAAGTGGAATAGATTCAAATTCATCAAATCCCTAATAGGGATTGAAACAACACCGAAAGAGAAGAAATTAGTCAGACGGATGCAAGATTCAAATTCATCAAATCCCTAATAGGGATTGAAACGCGATGCACGGCTGTACGGCGGGAGAAAAAAGGCGAGATTCAAATTCATCAAATCCCTAATAGGGATTGAAACCAGAGATTAGCCGAATTTCCACCAAGAGATAAACCAGATTCAAATTCATCAAATCCTTAATAGGGATTGAAACGAAATTGGTACTCGTCCGAAAGAGAAAAGAAGAGACGATTCAAATTCATCAAATCCCTAATAGGGATTGAAACCCGCCGTATCTGTCATTCCCGTCGTGAATCGAACGATTCAAATTCATCAAATCCCTAATAGGGATTGAAACCAATCGCTCTTAATCTACCTGCTCTTACCTCCTCGATGATTCAAATTCATCAAATCCCTAATAGGGATTGAAACTTCTGGATCTTCTTGCGCATCATTAACTAGATTTTGATTCAAATTCATCAAATCCCTAATAGGGATTGAAACTTTATAGATCACGACATAGTGCCAGAATGCGACGGATTCAAATTCATCAAATCCCTAATAGGGATTGAAACGAAATTGGCCACTACCCTAGTGAGGTATGACGATGCAAGATTCAAATTCATCAAATCCCTAATAGGGATTGAAACGCATCTATTACCAAGAGCTAAGGAAAGGAGACAGACCAAGATTCAAATTCATCAAATCCCTAATAGGGATTGAAACTTTCAGGAATATTAAAATTGCTATTCCGTTATCAGCTGATTCAAATTCATCAAATCCCTAATAGGGATTGAAACACAATTGAACCATATTTTGGAGCGGGAGATTTAAGATTCAAATTCATCAAATCCCTAATAGGGATTGAAACGTTGAAGGGGAAGTGCGTGATCCCTATACGGGGATCGATTCAAATTCATCAAATCCCTAATAGGGATTGAAACGATCCAGATGCCTGCGAAGCAATGGAATACAACCGGAGATTCAAATTCATCAAATCCCTAATAGGGATTGAAACGGCGCGGCCCTTGGGGCGACCGGGTAGCGCGTCAAGATTCAAATTCATCAAATCCCTAATAGGGATTGAAACAAAGGATTTCATTTGGGGGGTTTTCTGAAAAAGGGATTCAAATTCATCAAATCCCTAATAGGGATTGAAACGAGTATGGTTTGAGATAGGGAATCTTCCCTGACGATTCAAATTCATCAAATCCCTAATAGGGATTGAAACTTCGCATCCATCTGATTCGCCAAAGCGAATCTCGATGGATTCAAATTCATCAAATCCCTAATAGGGATTGAAACCAAGCTTATCAGATTTTTTATAAGTACATCCATCCCAAGATTCAAATTCATCAAATCCCTAATAGGGATTGAAACCTAACAAGGTATGAGAGAACAACCACTGGCGAACGATTCAAATTCATCAAATCCCTAATAGGGATTGAAACGGTGATAAGCGCCAAGCCATTCAAGGATTTGCTGGATTCAAATTCATCAAATCCCTAATAGGGATTGAAACATAACAACCCCCTTGATTTATTTACTACTTTCCAGGATTCAAATTCATCAAATCCCTAATAGGGATTGAAACGTCTATTTTGGCTACATTAACCAACAGGAGAAGATTCAAATTCATCAAATCCCTAATAGGGATTGAAACTTGACGATCATCCGCCAACAGATGTGATCCCTGGGATTCAAATTCATCAAATCCCTAATAGGGATTGAAACATTTTAGTCAATCATTTACATCATTGTATGGGGGTGATTCAAATTCATCAAATCCCTAATAGGGATTGAAACTGTCTAAAATTACATCTTTGGCAGAATCCTCAAGATTCAAATTCATCAAATCCCTAATAGGGATTGAAACCAAAATTGTAAAACAGGCTTAAATATATGACTCAGAAGGATTCAAATTCATCAAATCCCTAATAGGGATTGAAACCGGTAGACACTCCGCACTGGTTGCTAATCATATACAGATTCAAATTCATCAAATCCCTAATAGGGATTGAAACCTCTAAGCATAGAAACGGCTTTATCATAGCGTGGGATTCAAATTCATCAAATCCCTAATAGGGATTGAAACAAGCCTGACTGCAAAGATGCCTGAGAAGCCACCGCAGCGATTCAAATTCATCAAATCCCTAATAGGGATTGAAACGTTAGGGATAGCATTATTAACTACGGGAGGGAGGATTCAAATTCATCAAATCCCTAATAGGGATTGAAACAGTAAGTAAACTAAACCGATAACTATCCTCTACAGATTCAAATTCATCAAATCCCTAATAGGGATTGAAACGCACCTATTGGTGATGCTGTAATAGTCGGGTTATAGAAAGATTCAAATTCATCAAATCCCTAATAGGGATTGAAACGGTAGATTAGCTGTAGTAGCGACTGCTCCCCTCAAGATTCAAATTCATCAAATCCCTAATAGGGATTGAAACCAGATTGTCCTGACTGCCCACCGTGCGTAACCGGAGGATTCAAATTCATCAAATCCCTAATAGGGATTGAAACAAAACACACATAGCAACGGGTATGTAATTCTAAAGATTCAAATTCATCAAATCCCTAATAGGGATTGAAACTGATTGCCCAGCCTTCAATAATTGCAGCAGTGTCGATTCAAATTCATCAAATCCCTAATAGGGATTGAAACTGAAAATAAACAGGAAAGTCAATCTGTAATTGAGATTCAAATTCATCAAATCCCTAATAGGGATTGAAACACTCGCGGCGATAAGTTTTGCATTAATTGAAGAGGATTCAAATTCATCAAATCCCTAATAGGGATTGAAACAAAAAAATACTAGTGCCGAGTGGGACACGATTAGATTCAAATTCATCAAATCCCTAATAGGGATTGAAACGTCAATCTCTAAACCACTGTAGAAGTAGTCAGTCCGATTCAAATTCATCAAATCCCTAATAGGGATTGAAACTAATAGTCGGTCTTTACACATACTGTGTTGAGAACGATTCAAATTCATCAAATCCCTAATAGGGATTGAAACAGCTGTTCTCCATCCATTCTTTGAGATAATCGCCATAGCTTGATTCAAATTCATCAAATCCCTAATAGGGATTGAAACTTCACTAAATACACCTTCCCAAAAAGTAATTATGATTCAAATTCATCAAATCCCTAATAGGGATTGAAACTATTTTGATGAATGAGATAAAGTTTGGTTTAATTGTGATTCAAATTCATCAAATCCCTAATAGGGATTGAAACGTATATTGGTAGGACTATACAACATACAGGATTATTGATTCAAATTCATCAAATCCCTAATAGGGATTGAAACGATATACCCTTACTCCCATAAGGGTATTTTTTTGTGGGATTCAAATTCATCAAATCCCTAATAGGGATTGAAACACGTCGTTGGAGGTCTATTGGCTGACGGTAGTTTAGATTCAAATTCATCAAATCCCTAATAGGGATTGAAACATACATCCGCCCCCACCTTCCACCTTGAAGGTCGCCGATTCAAATTCATCAAATCCCTAATAGGGATTGAAACTCTTCCATTAATCGAAAACTGGTAACACAATGAAGTTGGATTCAAATTCATCAAATCCCTAATAGGGATTGAAACAACGGAGCAGAAATTCATATAGAGTGCCCGAATTGATTCAAATTCATCAAATCCCTAATAGGGATTGAAACTCTTGCAATTTCTTGGGATTCTTCTTGCGCTTTTTAGGATTCAAATTCATCAAATCCCTAATAGGGATTGAAACTGGGTGATAGATTTACCAGAGGGAGAAGCCAAAGGGATTCAAATTCATCAAATCCCTAATAGGGATTGAAACGGTAGAGCTGCTAACCAGGTAATTCAAGCAACGCCGATTCAAATTCATCAAATCCCTAATAGGGATTGAAACCAAAATTTTCTATTTTGAGACTAAGGGTGAAAGGATTCAAATTCATCAAATCCCTAATAGGGATTGAAACCAGTCCCATCCGCATAGCGGGTCACTGGTAGTTTCCGATTCAAATTCATCAAATCCCTAATAGGGATTGAAACCCCATAGTAGATGTGCCTACCATTTGGCTCGTAGAGGGATTCAAATTCATCAAATCCCTAATAGGGATTGAAACGATACGGTACTAGGCGCGGGAGTAAGAGCGATCGGCGGATTCAAATTCATCAAATCCCTAATAGGGATTGAAACGGATCCGAAGATGTGAAAGTTAACAAGCCAGTTGATTCAAATTCATCAAATCCCTAATAGGGATTGAAACCGCCTTTTCTCTTTCCCCGCCGTACAGCCGTGCAGATTCAAATTCATCAAATCCCTAATAGGGATTGAAACCCTAAAGGTACATTAGAGATGAATGGCACTTTAAGCACGATTCAAATTCATCAAATCCCTAATAGGGATTGAAACTCCTAGAGAAAAATTCCCTGCATCGAATGTTGTCACGATTCAAATTCATCAAATCCCTAATAGGGATTGAAACATCGAGCGCTACAAGATTCGGTGCTTCTTCCAGGATTCAAATTCATCAAATCCCTAATAGGGATTGAAACAGTACCTTCTGTGGGATGGAGTGGACATGCGGTACGATTCAAATTCATCAAATCCCTAATAGGGATTGAAACGGTACGGCTTCAGTGACTCTGGCAGATACTCGATGTAGATTCAAATTCATCAAATCCCTAATAGGGATTGAAACGTATAGAGCCGATTTACCCACATACCCATTTGAGTGATTCAAATTCATCAAATCCCTAATAGGGATTGAAACTCTCTGCAACTAGATTGCACTGTATGCGGTACAGCACAGGATTCAAATTCATCAAATCCCTAATAGGGATTGAAACGTAGCTGGCGAATGGTAGTTTATGATGCTGGGCGTATTGATTCAAATTCATCAAATCCCTAATAGGGATTGAAACGGACTGTAGATGACGACATTGATTTAATGGGAGAGATTCAAATTCATCAAATCCCTAATAGGGATTGAAACTTATTTTGGAGTAGCATGACAAATGGCAGAACATATAAAGATTCAAATTCATCAAATCCCTAATAGGGATTGAAACCGACCATCTTCTCCTAGTTGCATTTGTCCCAGGGGGGATTCAAATTCATCAAATCCCTAATAGGGATTGAAACCAATTATCATGGGGCGGGAGTGCAACACCAACCAGGATTCAAATTCATCAAATCCCTAATAGGGATTGAAACACAAAACCAGTCGATGCTGTTTCTGTGCCAGGAAACTGATTCAAATTCATCAAATCCCTAATAGGGATTGAAACATACTTGCCCTGATGCAATCAAAGCCAATGCTGCTCGATTCAAATTCATCAAATCCCTAATAGGGATTGAAACTCTATCCTTCCTCACGTAACACAGTCCGAACATGTAGATTCAAATTCATCAAATCCCTAATAGGGATTGAAACTGGATACCCGTCAGGGTACACGGTGCAGTGGAAGGATTCAAATTCATCAAATCCCTAATAGGGATTGAAACTGCTTGAATACAGTGCTGTACCCAGCAAAAAGTAGATTCAAATTCATCAAATCCCTAATAGGGATTGAAACGGGTAATGCAGCGACATGTAGGCGCTTGACCTCCGATTCAAATTCATCAAATCCCTAATAGGGATTGAAACGTAGCGAGAGAGATGCCACAACGTGAACGGAGAAGATTCAAATTCATCAAATCCCTAATAGGGATTGAAACGTATCCATAGACCTCGCCAAGCATAGTCCAAGTATGATTCAAATTCATCAAATCCCTAATAGGGATTGAAACGAGAATCTTAGGGAATTGGGAGCATTCACACTATCGATTCAAATTCATCAAATCCCTAATAGGGATTGAAACGTCCACATCCGGAACCAGTAGCTCTAGTACTGATTGATTCAAATTCATCAAATCCCTAATAGGGATTGAAACGTCTTAGTACATTGCTTACAGATCATTTACTTCAGATTCAAATTCATCAAATCCCTAATAGGGATTGAAACGCGTTTTTTCCGGCGGGTCCTGGAGCTCCAGGAAGATTCAAATTCATCAAATCCCTAATAGGGATTGAAACCATTTGGCACACTACCGTGTCAATATACAACACAAAAGATTCAAATTCATCAAATCCCTAATAGGGATTGAAACTTGTAGTAGTGATTCTCCGACTGGTTTTTGGGAAGTGATTCAAATTCATCAAATCCCTAATAGGGATTGAAACGATTATGATGCCATTGGAGGATTCCAATAATGGCAGGGGATTCAAATTCATCAAATCCCTAATAGGGATTGAAACGAGTTTGCTGTGGTACGATCGGATGCCGAGGTTGGATTCAAATTCATCAAATCCCTAATAGGGATTGAAACTACTTATAAACTCTTCTATCTCAGGACTAAGAGTAAGATTCAAATTCATCAAATCCCTAATAGGGATTGAAACAATTTTTAATTATGAATAATGAAATTACTCAAATACTCGATTCAAATTCATCAAATCCCTAATAGGGATTGAAACGCACGGCGGCTGCGTGATCCACGGATGGCGGCGGGATTCAAATTCATCAAATCCCTAATAGGGATTGAAACCGGTAGCATAAGGGTTAGAGTCTCATAGTACATATGGATTCAAATTCATCAAATCCCTAATAGGGATTGAAACCAGGCGAGCATAGAAACTGGACTGGGTATCCACTGAGGATTCAAATTCATCAAATCCCTAATAGGGATTGAAACCAATCAACGTCACCATGTTAGGTGCATGGCGTGACTCGATTCAAATTCATCAAATCCCTAATAGGGATTGAAACCACCGTGGTATGTGACACCCCCGATCGGGTAAAATGGGATTCAAATTCATCAAATCCCTAATAGGGATTGAAACCGTACAAGCACGAACAGTGGGTCTTGTTTGATCAGATTCAAATTCATCAAATCCCTAATAGGGATTGAAACACATGAACCTTCTCAAATCCCCCGCAATGCCGTGAGATTCAAATTCATCAAATCCCTAATAGGGATTGAAACAAGTTCGTCTAGCACCGTATCTAGTGCATGGAAGATTCAAATTCATCAAATCCCTAATAGGGATTGAAACTTTTAACCCATTCCTTATAGCAGTGGAGATTGGAGGATTCAAATTCATCAAATCCCTAATAGGGATTGAAACCTAATGCTAAAATGTCATTAATTTGTTTCCAGGATTGCAGATGATTCAAATTCATCAAATCCCTAATAGGGATTGAAACCGCTACTGAACTGAAGTATAGCACGCGCTTGGGATTCAAATTCATCAAATCCCTAATAGGGATTGAAACCGGAGCAGTTCCTTGTAATCGGACTATATCTAGTGATTCAAATTCATCAAATCCCTAATAGGGATTGAAACTACAAATAATCTTTTTCGGCGCGATTCACAAGTTGGATTCAAATTCATCAAATCCCTAATAGGGATTGAAACAACAATAAACAGTATCTCAGGGGGACAAACATCTGGATTCAAATTCATCAAATCCCTAATAGGGATTGAAACTTAATCACACTTAATTAGAGAGAAAAAAAACTGATGATTCAAATTCATCAAATCCCTAATAGGGATTGAAACCGTCTACTGCTTGAATTGCATATTGTGTAAAGATTCAAATTCATCAAATCCCTAATAGGGATTGAAACGCTGCGATATAAGCGAGCTGGTGTTTCCGCCCGCTAGATTCAAATTCATCAAATCCCTAATAGGGATTGAAACACATGACAGTATTGACTTAACCACTGTAGGTGGAAGGATTCAAATTCATCAAATCCCTAATAGGGATTGAAACTTGTGTCAAGGATTGCCTTTTCGGCTATAGCTTTCGATTCAAATTCATCAAATCCCTAATAGGGATTGAAACTAAGTGATAATAAACCTTTTACCCCTTCCTCATTTGGATTCAAATTCATCAAATCCCTAATAGGGATTGAAACAGCTCGTGAATTCCCTGAGGTAGCACTCAAAGAGATTCAAATTCATCAAATCCCTAATAGGGATTGAAACATACGTATCGGCATTCATCCACTTTTGATAAGTAGATTCAAATTCATCAAATCCCTAATAGGGATTGAAACTTTAGTTTACCCATTGGTATCCATTGCCTCTTTTTTGATTCAAATTCATCAAATCCCTAATAGGGATTGAAACGCACAGGGGATTAAGCCTACCCCAACTGAATTGCTAAAGATTCAAATTCATCAAATCCCTAATAGGGATTGAAACCTATTGGACATCTGCTCGGTGTGGTGAGGTGCGGCGGCGATTCAAATTCATCAAATCCCTAATAGGGATTGAAACTACTAGCCCAATAGGAAACTCCAGACCCATCTTACAGATTCAAATTCATCAAATCCCTAATAGGGATTGAAACACACAAATATTATACATCTGCTCAATCCGTCAATGGATTCAAATTCATCAAATCCCTAATAGGGATTGAAACTTATAAAGGACGGAGATAAGAATGCCCACAAGGACGATTCAAATTCATCAAATCCCTAATAGGGATTGAAACGACATAGCCTAAGTCTAAAAACAAGAGTAAAGTGCGATTCAAATTCATCAAATCCCTAATAGGGATTGAAACTGATTTACTCGGTATCGATACCGATCAAGAGGTAGAGATTCAAATTCATCAAATCCCTAATAGGGATTGAAACGGACAGCCCAAATATTTCACCGCCGTTAGGTGCGCGATTCAAATTCATCAAATCCCTAATAGGGATTGAAACAACCAAATGAGCAAACATCTTCCCTTCATGCCAGGATTCAAATTCATCAAATCCCTAATAGGGATTGAAACGATGCACTCTTTTTACTGTGAGATCGGGTATTGTGGATTCAAATTCATCAAATCCCTAATAGGGATTGAAACTCGACAACTTTGAGTCGAAAGGCTTGGGTTGTCGTGAAGATTCAAATTCATCAAATCCCTAATAGGGATTGAAACTACGGAATCAGCACCCGCGACTTGGGCGAACTTGATTCAAATTCATCAAATCCCTAATAGGGATTGAAACACGGAAATAGTTACCAGTTATGAAATTTGCTTAGATTCAAATTCATCAAATCCCTAATAGGGATTGAAACACCGCCCGCTACCGGAGCCTCGCCCAAAGGGCTGGATTCAAATTCATCAAATCCCTAATAGGGATTGAAACTTTACAGACATCCAAGCCAATTATTTTCATTTCAAGGGATTCAAATTCATCAAATCCCTAATAGGGATTGAAACTATTCTTTCACTCATTTTTATCCTATTCCTCAATGATTCAAATTCATCAAATCCCTAATAGGGATTGAAACTTTCCATCGTACTTCCGATAGTACATATTTTGGTTAGGATTCAAATTCATCAAATCCCTAATAGGGATTGAAACAGCCAATTAAGGAAAGAGGGGAGATATTTCTCTTTCCGATTCAAATTCATCAAATCCCTAATAGGGATTGAAACCACCCTGTCGAGGGGGCTAAAAAGGGGACTTAAAGATTCAAATTCATCAAATCCCTAATAGGGATTGAAACATAAGCGGCTGATTCTTTCAGAATTCGCAGCACACGGATTCAAATTCATCAAATCCCTAATAGGGATTGAAACCGTGTACTTTTCTCTTGACACGGACAAAGTTTCAGATTCAAATTCATCAAATCCCTAATAGGGATTGAAACTATAAATCGCCTATTATCCATCGCCCGTCGCACACAGATTCAAATTCATCAAATCCCTAATAGGGATTGAAACATTCCATCCCCTACCGTGGGGACTTAATCCCCAAGATTCAAATTCATCAAATCCCTAATAGGGATTGAAACGTACTTTTTAAGTCGAACCCGCAATGTGAACAAGATTCAAATTCATCAAATCCCTAATAGGGATTGAAACTGACGGACTGCGGATTCCCGCCAGGAGAAAGAGAAGATTCAAATTCATCAAATCCCTAATAGGGATTGAAACAATCAAAGGATAAAAGGAGCATGTTTTAATATGGCAAAGATTCAAATTCATCAAATCCCTAATAGGGATTGAAACAAGGAGACGGCTTCTAGAGCAGGCTACCTTTTGGAGATTCAAATTCATCAAATCCCTAATAGGGATTGAAACCACATTGGGGGTTCGACTTGAACAAGACTACTAAGGATTCAAATTCATCAAATCCCTAATAGGGATTGAAACCAGGCAATAGCAATATTTTCCACAGGGATTGGCAGGATTCAAATTCATCAAATCCCTAATAGGGATTGAAACTGTTCCCCTTGATACTGGAACTTCTTCGGAATCAAGATTCAAATTCATCAAATCCCTAATAGGGATTGAAACTCTAGCAGGCTACCAGGGACACAAGGAAATCGCCCGATTCAAATTCATCAAATCCCTAATAGGGATTGAAACAAGAGAACATGAATCTCGTGGTGTTGTTTGTGCTGATTCAAATTCATCAAATCCCTAATAGGGATTGAAACATTGTTGATCTTGATCACTCAACTCAAGAAACTTGGCGTAGATTCAAATTCATCAAATCCCTAATAGGGATTGAAACTAACTAGAGATTAAAGACGTGATTATTCTGGGCGAGGGATTCAAATTCATCAAATCCCTAATAGGGATTGAAACCACACTGGGGATTTGACTTGAATAAGACTACTAAAGATTCAAATTCATCAAATCCCTAATAGGGATTGAAACATATTATCCGGTTACGACCGGTGATAATGTCAATGATTCAAATTCATCAAATCCCTAATAGGGATTGAAACGATATCTTTCATCAATCGATTCACCTTCGATGATGATTGATTCAAATTCATCAAATCCCTAATAGGGATTGAAACTTTTCATGGATTTACAAGTCCAAGTTTGACGGTTGATTCAAATTCATCAAATCCCTAATAGGGATTGAAACTTCTTGGGTATGTGACCCAATAATATGAGCAATCACGATTCAAATTCATCAAATCCCTAATAGGGATTGAAACTACGCACAGATCCCCTTTGCTTTGTAGAGATTGCGATTCAAATTCATCAAATCCCTAATAGGGATTGAAACGGATCATAAATTACTGATATTGGTTGACTGTAAGGATTCAAATTCATCAAATCCCTAATAGGGATTGAAACTTGAAACCATATTAATCCTGGTTCATCATGCAACGAAGATTCAAATTCATCAAATCCCTAATAGGGATTGAAACTTTGCGATATACTAGCATTAGTTTAGCAAAGACAAGATTCAAATTCATCAAATCCCTAATAGGGATTGAAACTTGTAGACCGTATTCTGTGTGCAGGTTCCGTTGAGATTCAAATTCATCAAATCCCTAATAGGGATTGAAACAACGCTAATGCTTCCCTAATTACCCAATTGGGTCGATTCAAATTCATCAAATCCCTAATAGGGATTGAAACTGCACCGGGTACGACAACGACGAGACTTGCAATAACGATTCAAATTCATCAAATCCCTAATAGGGATTGAAACAAGGGAAGAGATATACGATTTAGTTGCCAAGGGTGAAGAGATTCAAATTCATCAAATCCCTAATAGGGATTGAAACTTGAGCGCAAATGGAGTAATAGAGGGAACGGGACAAGATTCAAATTCATCAAATCCCTAATAGGGATTGAAACGTAATTTTGACGTTTCAAATTTCTTTCTACGCCTGCGATTCAAATTCATCAAATCCCTAATAGGGATTGAAACAACTTGAGCAAATTGATAGATCGCTTGTGGTCTTTGAATCAAATTCATCAAATCCCTAATAGGGATTGAAACTATTCCTAATACTTTTAATTCTGTTTTCAAGGTTCGATTCAAATTCATCAAATCCCTAATAGGGATTGAAACATTACTAAAATCAGTATTAGTTAGGGTAACTGGAGATTCAAATTCATCAAATCCCTAATAGGGATTGAAACTGATGTTCCACATCTAACGGGTAAGCAGCCATTGGATTCAAATTCATCAAATCCCTAATAGGGATTGAAACCAAGTGACTCTTACCGCTGGATATTACTCTGGTTGGAGATTCAAATTCATCAAATCCCTAATAGGGATTGAAACCAGATATTTGCTGAATCACCCTGGTAGAGATTCCAGGATTCAAATTCATCAAATCCCTAATAGGGATTGAAACTGATTTTGTGGTTCATTTACCCAGCCTATTGATTCGATTCAAATTCATCAAATCCCTAATAGGGATTGAAACAGCTGACTATGGGGGGGAGCTGGTGAAAGTTGTCGATTCAAATTCATCAAATCCCTAATAGGGATTGAAACGACTGCTCCATGGGTGAGGAAGAATCGATAATCAAAGGATTCAAATTCATCAAATCCCTAATAGGGATTGAAACGCTGTATCTGTCAATGTTGGCTACTGGTTCACCGATGAGATTCAAATTCATCAAATCCCTAATAGGGATTGAAACTACCTCTTGGACAACCTTGACAAATATGCGGTCGGATTCAAATTCATCAAATCCCTAATAGGGATTGAAACTTAGGAATCTGGCTAGATTTATGGCGATCGCTTTTAATGATTCAAATTCATCAAATCCCTAATAGGGATTGAAACTCTTTAAGAGCAGCTTCTGGAAATTCGCGGGCTAATGATTCAAATTCATCAAATCCCTAATAGGGATTGAAACCTTTTCTTCCGCTTGTGGGCTAATTAAGGCGCTGCGCGATTCAAATTCATCAAATCCCTAATAGGGATTGAAACTTCGCAAATTCTCTTGAGTTCAGAAAAACCCCAGCGATTCAAATTCATCAAATCCCTAATAGGGATTGAAACACCCTTTTGCCAAATAACTGGCAGTGGGGGATACGATTCAAATTCATCAAATCCCTAATAGGGATTGAAACCCACTGATTTCCTCCTTTCTAAGTCCACGGTGACGGTTTTAGATTCAAATTCATCAAATCCCTAATAGGGATTGAAACTGAAATTCTTGCAATTGACTATCAAAGTTGGTAAACGATTCAAATTCATCAAATCCCTAATAGGGATTGAAACCATATGCGTCGTGAGGTATCGCACCTTCCTTCCGATTCAAATTCATCAAATCCCTAATAGGGATTGAAACCCCCATTTTCCACTTACTACCATCTAACTTAGTCGAGATTCAAATTCATCAAATCCCTAATAGGGATTGAAACGACTAAAATTTGCCAACTAAAAAGCGATCGCCCCAGGAGCGATTCAAATTCATCAAATCCCTAATAGGGATTGAAACTATTAATCTCATCTTCACAGATGGATATTTTTAGGGGGATTCAAATTCATCAAATCCCTAATAGGGATTGAAACATAATCGCGGTATTTTAGAAGTCCCGCATATCACTTGATTCAAATTCATCAAATCCCTAATAGGGATTGAAACTTTAATTAGTAATAGCATGGGACAAGCTGTTAATGATTCAAATTCATCAAATCCCTAATAGGGATTGAAACATCAGAGCGATCGCGCTTGTATCGCACGAAATCAGCAAAGATTCAAATTCATCAAATCCCTAATAGGGATTGAAACGCGATAAAAAAATCATTGTATATCAAGCCAATCAGGATTCAAATTCATCAAATCCCTAATAGGGATTGAAACATCTGTTTTTTGTCTCCTAAATTGCACGGTGATGAGATTCAAATTCATCAAATCCCTAATAGGGATTGAAACGGGCGACAACTTATCATTATGGCGTGATCGCTTGGGATTCAAATTCATCAAATCCCTAATAGGGATTGAAACTAAACTACCTTTTTTAGAAGAATCCCCATCTATCGATTCAAATTCATCAAATCCCTAATAGGGATTGAAACGGAATAATATGAGCAGCAGCATGGTATGCAGGAATTAGGATTCAAATTCATCAAATCCCTAATAGGGATTGAAACAAAAATCCAGCAACTTAAGCCAAAAATAAGCCAAGGATTCAAATTCATCAAATCCCTAATAGGGATTGAAACTAACCATTGCTGTGTATACGGTTCAACGGTTCAGGATTCAAATTCATCAAATCCCTAATAGGGATTGAAACTAACTTGGCTGAAATTATTAGCCAGTCATCGAGAGATTCAAATTCATCAAATCCCTAATAGGGATTGAAACAAACAAGATTACTGACTTACCTTTTGATTTTGGTGATTCAAATTCATCAAATCCCTAATAGGGATTGAAACTTCAGATAAGAAGGGTTTCTTCCCCGGCTGTACTGATTCAAATTCATCAAATCCCTAATAGGGATTGAAACTAATTTAGTTTTAATTTTGGAGCCAAAAATGAAAAGATTCAAATTCATCAAATCCCTAATAGGGATTGAAACCGATGAAGTTGAGTTATTGGCGCGATACAAAGGAAGATTCAAATTCATCAAATCCCTAATAGGGATTGAAACTGTGTACGCATGATGATGATCTCCAAATATTGAGGATTCAAATTCATCAAATCCCTAATAGGGATTGAAACAGAATCCACCAGAGGAGAGCCAGTGGTAAGTTGAGGATTCAAATTCATCAAATCCCTAATAGGGATTGAAACGTCGCTGCTTTAGGTACTCCTTCTGTAGCTTCCGCCCGATTCAAATTCATCAAATCCCTAATAGGGATTGAAACGAGGCGAGGGGATATATGGACCTTCAGGATAAGGAGATTCAAATTCATCAAATCCCTAATAGGGATTGAAACGAACCCACAATGTGAGCAAATCCTTGAATTGATAGAGGATTCAAATTCATCAAATCCCTAATAGGGATTGAAACGAAATCATAAATTCCATTAGAGATATCGCCAGCAGATTCAAATTCATCAAATCCCTAATAGGGATTGAAACTAGATAACTATATTTATAAACTAAAGGGAGTAGAGATTCAAATTCATCAAATCCCTAATAGGGATTGAAACAAGATTTTAGGATTAGTGGAAACATTGCAACGATAGAGATTCAAATTCATCAAATCCCTAATAGGGATTGAAACATGGGGAGCCATTCTTAATAATATGTTGAAAGAAGGATTCAAATTCATCAAATCCCTAATAGGGATTGAAACCCGCAACACCTGTAACAGATATTCGAGCATTTGGGCGATTGATTCAAATTCATCAAATCCCTAATAGGGATTGAAACCGTGGGTGATTGACCGCCATTAAAATAGAAGGTAGATTCAAATTCATCAAATCCCTAATAGGGATTGAAACCTGTTATGGGAATCGCCGGAGAATATCACGGCAAAGATTCAAATTCATCAAATCCCTAATAGGGATTGAAACGGACCCACATTCTCGTGACGCTAATATCCCTACCGATTCAAATTCATCAAATCCCTAATAGGGATTGAAACGGTGGGCACTGCACCTTTACAATTTTTTATCAAGATTCAAATTCATCAAATCCCTAATAGGGATTGAAACTGCACATAACCTCCTCTCATTAGAGATTCTTGGGGATTCAAATTCATCAAATCCCTAATAGGGATTGAAACTAAAAATAGCCGCAAGACGCAGACTAATTGGAGGATTCAAATTCATCAAATCCCTAATAGGGATTGAAACTTGTAAATCCTCCCATTCTCCCTCGGTAAGCAAGGATTCAAATTCATCAAATCCCTAATAGGGATTGAAACTTGTTGTGGGCAAGCAAAGCAAACAATTAAAATGCGATTCAAATTCATCAAATCCCTAATAGGGATTGAAACCTGAATGGGACTAAAGCAGACGCGAAAAAAGCAACCACGGATTCAAATTCATCAAATCCCTAATAGGGATTGAAACAGAAAAACCGAAATCGCAGCACTAAGAAAACTAAGATTCAAATTCATCAAATCCCTAATAGGGATTGAAACATCCGACCCATTTGCTCGGTGGTTCTCCCGATGGATTCAAATTCATCAAATCCCTAATAGGGATTGAAACAATACTTTCCTGGCGCACATAATCGCCGCATCTCGATTCAAATTCATCAAATCCCTAATAGGGATTGAAACCTACACCCTGGAACACCAGAACATCCACCACAAGGATTCAAATTCATCAAATCCCTAATAGGGATTGAAACTGCCAACCTTGACTTACTTAGACCAAGCCGCAAAGATTCAAATTCATCAAATCCCTAATAGGGATTGAAACACTTCTGCTTGGGATAGCTCAATCCGATCGCATAGATTCAAATTCATCAAATCCCTAATAGGGATTGAAACGTATACTTAAATATGCAATATTGTATTACTTACAGATTCAAATTCATCAAATCCCTAATAGGGATTGAAACTTACCTGCGAATGCCGCTTAAAAATCGATTCTACAGATTCAAATTCATCAAATCCCTAATAGGGATTGAAACTTTCCATCCGCTTTTTTGCCAGTACGGATGTATTCGATTCAAATTCATCAAATCCCTAATAGGGATTGAAACGTACCTTCGTGCAAAACCCAAATCATGGGAACGATTCAAATTCATCAAATCCCTAATAGGGATTGAAACTCTCTCCAGAAGCCTTAACTTTGACAATAAATGATGATTCAAATTCATCAAATCCCTAATAGGGATTGAAACTTTCCCTTGATGGTATATCCTCCAGGATCTATAATGATTCAAATTCATCAAATCCCTAATAGGGATTGAAACTTGCAAAAGATTCTCCTGAAGGGGGTGGTGATTTAGATTCAAATTCATCAAATCCCTAATAGGGATTGAAACGCAGGGTGTGTACCCTTGACAGTATAGCACTCACGATTCAAATTCATCAAATCCCTAATAGGGATTGAAACTGCCCTTGGTAGCTTACTGTTGGGCTTGCTGCACTGATTCAAATTCATCAAATCCCTAATAGGGATTGAAACAGGATAGACGTTTGACGTTCCATCTCTTTTTGATCGATTCAAATTCATCAAATCCCTAATAGGGATTGAAACTTTCCAGCAATTGCACTTTGGGCAAATAGTCCAAAGATTCAAATTCATCAAATCCCTAATAGGGATTGAAACTATCAGCTTGCTCAAAAAACAGACTTATTTAACGGATTCAAATTCATCAAATCCCTAATAGGGATTGAAACGCTGCAATATTGAATAAATCAGATAGTGCAGTCTCGATTCAAATTCATCAAATCCCTAATAGGGATTGAAACAAAAGTATCGAGGCTGATTTCCAGGTTTACCAAAATGAGATTCAAATTCATCAAATCCCTAATAGGGATTGAAACAAAAGAATCGGCAAAAGCCCAGACCTAGCAGACGCTACGATTCAAATTCATCAAATCCCTAATAGGGATTGAAACAGTACTACTACAAATACTGCTGATACTACTGACACGATTCAAATTCATCAAATCCCTAATAGGGATTGAAACGAGGACATTATTCCTCTCTTTAACTGGACGAAAGGAAGATTCAAATTCATCAAATCCCTAATAGGGATTGAAACGTGCTGCATATTGACTATTAGAATAAATTGCGCCGATTCAAATTCATCAAATCCCTAATAGGGATTGAAACTGTAAGGTGCTGGGCTGTGACCTGATTTCTTTATTGATTCAAATTCATCAAATCCCTAATAGGGATTGAAACTGGACAATATCGGATATCTTTGAAAGATTTACTAACGATTCAAATTCATCAAATCCCTAATAGGGATTGAAACTGGGAGAGTTACCACTTCCTTGGCAGTTTCTACGATTCAAATTCATCAAATCCCTAATAGGGATTGAAACCCGTTAGTGAGAAGACTAAACCGATAACTGTCTTTGATTCAAATTCATCAAATCCCTAATAGGGATTGAAACGAAAACGACGCTTAAAGGATTTGGGCGACAATATAGATTCAAATTCATCAAATCCCTAATAGGGATTGAAACTTTGCCTTACCCCTTTTACCGGATTTAGATACTTGATTCAAATTCATCAAATCCCTAATAGGGATTGAAACGCTGCATAAAAAATCAGCATAAAGAACAATAGAAGATTCAAATTCATCAAATCCCTAATAGGGATTGAAACTTCCTTGAACCCTCGCATCCCCAGTGTTTCGGTATGATTCAAATTCATCAAATCCCTAATAGGGATTGAAACAATAGAACTAGGATCGGGACCGGGCTGAACTTCTGGGGGATTCAAATTCATCAAATCCCTAATAGGGATTGAAACAGATCCAAGCGGCAAAGCGCTGGGAAGAATCTCTCAGATTCAAATTCATCAAATCCCTAATAGGGATTGAAACAAGGCTTTTAACAATTACAAACTTTCCTTCATTGAGATTCAAATTCATCAAATCCCTAATAGGGATTGAAACATCTCTTTGCAGTAGTCCCCGATTTGATGTACTCGATTCAAATTCATCAAATCCCTAATAGGGATTGAAACATTCCAATCACAGGCCAAACAATCATGTCCATTGATTCAAATTCATCAAATCCCTAATAGGGATTGAAACGGCAAATACGATAAGAATGGCAAACCTGTGACAGTGGATTCAAATTCATCAAATCCCTAATAGGGATTGAAACCAGCAACCAGTAAATAAAGGTAAATATGGACGGTGATTCAAATTCATCAAATCCCTAATAGGGATTGAAACTAGGATTTTGGCGACTTTGCCAAATAAGTCCCGTAGCGATTCAAATTCATCAAATCCCTAATAGGGATTGAAACTTGAAGATGAGATAAAGGCATTGATTGACGCAGAGATTCAAATTCATCAAATCCCTAATAGGGATTGAAACACTCCTCCTACCAGTCCCCCAACATACTGTATATCGATTCAAATTCATCAAATCCCTAATAGGGATTGAAACACGACAATGGGCTAGACCCGTCTCTTTTGCCAAAACTGGCGATTCAAATTCATCAAATCCCTAATAGGGATTGAAACCGCCGAAGAACTCTCTCAGGAAATAACCACAATGCGATTCAAATTCATCAAATCCCTAATAGGGATTGAAACGAACTGAGGCGTTATAGAGGTGGGAAGAATCTACCCGATTCAAATTCATCAAATCCCTAATAGGGATTGAAACAGGACTCATATTCTTACCACTACTACCACTCTCAAGATTCAAATTCATCAAATCCCTAATAGGGATTGAAACTCTATTAGGAAGGTTGACTATGCAATGATGTCCGTGATTCAAATTCATCAAATCCCTAATAGGGATTGAAACAAAAACTTCAAAGCAGAATCTAAATCGCCCTGTTTCGATTCAAATTCATCAAATCCCTAATAGGGATTGAAACGAACCAAGATGTAACTTGCTCAACAAGCTTTTCTAGTGATTCAAATTCATCAAATCCCTAATAGGGATTGAAACTTGCCATCAATACGCGATAGTGAACAATACAAAAAGATTCAAATTCATCAAATCCCTAATAGGGATTGAAACAAATGGTGTGTCCAAAGCAGACTGGAAACAGCTAGAGATTCAAATTCATCAAATCCCTAATAGGGATTGAAACGAAATTCCTACAGAAGTCCCTTGGGCTAATCTAGAGATTCAAATTCATCAAATCCCTAATAGGGATTGAAACAGCCGTTGACAAACTTGTCAATAGTGCGCGATCGGATTCAAATTCATCAAATCCCTAATAGGGATTGAAACACAAGACGTTCCCTCTCCCCTCTAAGGTGGGAAAGGATTCAAATTCATCAAATCCCTAATAGGGATTGAAACTGCGTTGCTCCAATTTATGTATACGTTGTCGGCGATTCAAATTCATCAAATCCCTAATAGGGATTGAAACCCGATTCCGCTTCTCCTCTCCAGGTAAAATTCACGATTCAAATTCATCAAATCCCTAATAGGGATTGAAACAATTTCACAAGGTCGGGAGCGGATGACAAAAGCCCATGAAGGATTCAAATTCATCAAATCCCTAATAGGGATTGAAACTAAACAAGTGTCAACCACGCTTGCGTGCTTTCAAGATTCAAATTCATCAAATCCCTAATAGGGATTGAAACTATCAAGGATGGCAGTCAGAATGAGAAGGTCGATACGATTCAAATTCATCAAATCCCTAATAGGGATTGAAACCCAGAACCATGACCATTCCATCTGTTTCTATGTGGATTCAAATTCATCAAATCCCTAATAGGGATTGAAACCATTTTTTCGAGCTTATCAAATAGCTCAAAACTACGGATTCAAATTCATCAAATCCCTAATAGGGATTGAAACTTCCCAACAGAGAGCAAATTGAGGAATAGGATAAAAGATTCAAATTCATCAAATCCCTAATAGGGATTGAAACTTCCAAGCTCTCATTGTGTTTTTTCATCAGCTCGCGGGCTGATTCAAATTCATCAAATCCCTAATAGGGATTGAAACTTTAGCTAAAGAAAATGACCCGCAAGATCCAGCAGGGATTCAAATTCATCAAATCCCTAATAGGGATTGAAACACAGAACCCGCCGAATCCATTGGCGGACTCCCACGATTCAAATTCATCAAATCCCTAATAGGGATTGAAACGTTTCATCTTGCTCCAGGGCGGCTGTACCTGGTAGGATTCAAATTCATCAAATCCCTAATAGGGATTGAAACACAAGACATTCTCTCCCTCTTCTAAGCTGAGAGACCAACGATTCAAATTCATCAAATCCCTAATAGGGATTGAAACCGAAATCTCAAGCGCCTAGCCCAACCCCGATGGATTCAAATTCATCAAATCCCTAATAGGGATTGAAACCACTGCTAAATTGTAGTATAGCGCGTGCTTGGTAGTAGATTCAAATTCATCAAATCCCTAATAGGGATTGAAACCTCGATCGGGGTTGGCTGGATATATGCAATTGGAAGATTCAAATTCATCAAATCCCTAATAGGGATTGAAACCGAACAGAAGGAAATCTATACTCTTGATCATGGAGATTCAAATTCATCAAATCCCTAATAGGGATTGAAACAACTACACTTGAAAGTTGAATAATCGGTATGCAGATTCAAATTCATCAAATCCCTAATAGGGATTGAAACAAAATTATCGGCTCTAGGGAAATAACTAGCAATCAAAGATTCAAATTCATCAAATCCCTAATAGGGATTGAAACAAAATGATTGAGAACCAGGAACAATTCGAGAAAGCAAGATTCAAATTCATCAAATCCCTAATAGGGATTGAAACTCCGACTACATGTAAGTAGATCAGGCGCGTATGTGATTCAAATTCATCAAATCCCTAATAGGGATTGAAACTAAAAGTAGTTTCATAAGAACCACAAGACGGGCATGATTCAAATTCATCAAATCCCTAATAGGGATTGAAACTAGCAGCCTCGTCAGACGGAAATTTTCAAAACCTGGATTCAAATTCATCAAATCCCTAATAGGGATTGAAACCAATAGAAACAAATGCAAAACCACAAAACCAAGCAGATTCAAATTCATCAAATCCCTAATAGGGATTGAAACGCTCTCAGATATTTTCTCTGGATTTTGATGCCTATGATTCAAATTCATCAAATCCCTAATAGGGATTGAAACACAAATTTAATCTAATGGGAAGAGGAAAGAACCCAAAGGATTCAAATTCATCAAATCCCTAATAGGGATTGAAACGGACAAGCCACCGTTGGACAAGCCACATTCATCACGATTCAAATTCATCAAATCCCTAATAGGGATTGAAACATGAAAATTGCTCATGATTTGCCTGCTCCCATTCCCAGATTCAAATTCATCAAATCCCTAATAGGGATTGAAACTTCCAATAATTCCAGAAATACGTCACATAATCGCAAGGATTCAAATTCATCAAATCCCTAATAGGGATTGAAACTTGTTGTCCAGTATTTCGCCCTCGAATATGCCCTTGATTCAAATTCATCAAATCCCTAATAGGGATTGAAACTTCAATCCAGTATGGGATAGCCATGTCAATGATGACGATTCAAATTCATCAAATCCCTAATAGGGATTGAAACACGTATATGAAGAGGAGGAGCATCTTCGTAGAGATCGCAAGATTCAAATTCATCAAATCCCTAATAGGGATTGAAACGACTCACTTTCAGCAAAATGATTAATTCAAGTTCGATTCAAATTCATCAAATCCCTAATAGGGATTGAAACGTGAAAGTTTCTTACCTCCAAAGCATACGAATGGAAGATTCAAATTCATCAAATCCCTAATAGGGATTGAAACGATACAGAGGTATCCAACCTCTGAAAACTGTGCTTGATTCAAATTCATCAAATCCCTAATAGGGATTGAAACGCATACTCTGAATCTAGAGCTATTTGCATCAACTGATTCAAATTCATCAAATCCCTAATAGGGATTGAAACCTAAATTCTTCCAGTACTTTCTGTCAGCAGCTTCGATTCAAATTCATCAAATCCCTAATAGGGATTGAAACGACTTGGCACTTCCTTACTGGATAGCTAACGCGGTGAGGATTCAAATTCATCAAATCCCTAATAGGGATTGAAACCTAAATTCTTCCAGTACTTTCTGTCAGCAGCTTCGATTCAAATTCATCAAATCCCTAATAGGGATTGAAACTCTCTAATTTGTGAGCCACCCTTGTCACCTTGACTGATTCAAATTCATCAAATCCCTAATAGGGATTGAAACGACGGATCAACAGAGTAAACAAAAACGACTGATCGATTCAAATTCATCAAATCCCTAATAGGGATTGAAACGATGAAACCGAAAGAGGGTACTTGATTTTGTGTAGAGGATTCAAATTCATCAAATCCCTAATAGGGATTGAAACTTTTTGCGATCTTGACTACAACATCGATTTTGTGTAGGATTCAAATTCATCAAATCCCTAATAGGGATTGAAACCTCAACGCTAACGGGTATCCGTCAAAACTAGGGGGGATTCAAATTCATCAAATCCCTAATAGGGATTGAAACTTATCTATTCCCTGGGCAATCTAAGATGCAGTCCAGATTCAAATTCATCAAATCCCTAATAGGGATTGAAACAAAAGTCAATCTTAATCTAACACTGCCACTGCAGAGATTCAAATTCATCAAATCCCTAATAGGGATTGAAACAAAGACTCAAGAATTAGAAGAACTTTTAGCATCGATTCAAATTCATCAAATCCCTAATAGGGATTGAAACTCGATTTATTAGTTGGATAGCATCACATACGGAAGATTCAAATTCATCAAATCCCTAATAGGGATTGAAACTTCGAGGGGGCTTGGCGGACTTTTTCGGTGGGCGAATGATTCAAATTCATCAAATCCCTAATAGGGATTGAAACATGACTCTGGGAGAGGGTATATATGGACCCTCAGGAGATTCAAATTCATCAAATCCCTAATAGGGATTGAAACTTGCTCCAATTTTTCATAGCCGAATTCTAAGTATCGATTCAAATTCATCAAATCCCTAATAGGGATTGAAACCAGTGTCCACTGACCACACCCCAACACATCTACGATTCAAATTCATCAAATCCCTAATAGGGATTGAAACTGATGAAAAGTCTCAACAGCTTGAAAAATTAGGAGATTCAAATTCATCAAATCCCTAATAGGGATTGAAACATCAGGTTTGTTACTCGTTTTATTACGATGGCAAGATTCAAATTCATCAAATCCCTAATAGGGATTGAAACACCGATAACCTCGTATTTGTCTTCCTCAACTTCCGATTCAAATTCATCAAATCCCTAATAGGGATTGAAACTAATTTCTAAGAGGATGCGATCGCTCTAACTACAGATTCAAATTCATCAAATCCCTAATAGGGATTGAAACATTCAATGGACTCACTAGGTCAACAATATGAGCGAGATTCAAATTCATCAAATCCCTAATAGGGATTGAAACATTCTTCCCTCCTTAATTCCCATTGTCCCCTGAGATTCAAATTCATCAAATCCCTAATAGGGATTGAAACAGGTCGTAGTAATAACATGGTTCCTACATTTACCAGATTCAAATTCATCAAATCCCTAATAGGGATTGAAACCTCAACGCTAACGGGTAAGCCGTACAAATCAGGGGGGGCGATTCAAATTCATCAAATCCCTAATAGGGATTGAAACACATAACCAATTAGCATGGAGCCGTAGAATCGGGGATTCAAATTCATCAAATCCCTAATAGGGATTGAAACTCATTTCGAGGGAGAATTTGTCAACGAACTGCTTGATTCAAATTCATCAAATCCCTAATAGGGATTGAAACTCATAGAACAAAACTTGAAACACGCCCCCACCTTGATTCAAATTCATCAAATCCCTAATAGGGATTGAAACCTCTTGCTTAACCATCCCCAAAGCGGCGGGACTTTTGATTCAAATTCATCAAATCCCTAATAGGGATTGAAACGTAGGTAACAACTATGAGATAATAGAAATCAAGGAGGATTCAAATTCATCAAATCCCTAATAGGGATTGAAACGTGTTTACCTACAATGGTTGTGTATCTTCAGAACACGATTCAAATTCATCAAATCCCTAATAGGGATTGAAACTTTTCTCTTTTGAGCAGATGCTCTTTAAATGTTATAATGATTCAAATTCATCAAATCCCTAATAGGGATTGAAACTTAACGTAAAAACGTACACGTACAGCTAGTTTCAGGATTCAAATTCATCAAATCCCTAATAGGGATTGAAACGAGAAGCTTTACGCTAAAGCTTTTGAGTCACTAGAGATTCAAATTCATCAAATCCCTAATAGGGATTGAAACGGATGCCATAAATCCCGTCACCGAAAGTTGTGGGATTCAAATTCATCAAATCCCTAATAGGGATTGAAACTTCGCGAGAACTTCTGGTGGGGTGAAAAGATTTGGATTCAAATTCATCAAATCCCTAATAGGGATTGAAACAAGCCCCCTCGCGACCTCTAAGTGAGGATTTGGAGATTCAAATTCATCAAATCCCTAATAGGGATTGAAACCCTTTCATCAAATCCCTAATAGGGATTGAAACACTTTGGTGATGTTATTGAAAGAATTTCATTCAGAGATTCAAATTCATCAAATCCCTAATAGGGATTGAAACAAATCCGTTTTCATTCTTGTCCATCTTGGATTAGATTCAAATTCATCAAATCCCTAATAGGGATTGAAACATCGCCTGTCAATTGTAAAGCTTGGCGATGAAGTGAAGGATTCAAATTCATCAAATCCCTAATAGGGATTGAAACTAACCGGTGATTCAGGATCTATGCCTTCATTGCGAGATTCAAATTCATCAAATCCCTAATAGGGATTGAAACACGGCTATAATCGCCCGTTAGCCAGCAACACTCAGATTCAAATTCATCAAATCCCTAATAGGGATTGAAACACTTCTGGAATAGCATTATCATCGGTTCTTCAAGGGATTCAAACTCATCAAATCCCTAATAGGGATTGAAACCCCAATAATGCCAGTAACCGCTAGGAGTGGATACCGATTCAAATTCATCAAATCCCTAATAGGGATTGAAACCTATGTCTCCCTCCTCATGAAGACAAGGCATACGATTCAAATTCATCAAATCCCTAATAGGGATTGAAACATAGCGTGCCACTTACCTACACTATTATATCTATCGATTCAAATTCATCAAATCCCTAATAGGGATTGAAACTTTAATGTAGATGAGCCTTACTATACTCATCCAGGATTCAAATTCATCAAATCCCTAATAGGGATTGAAACTCAAAGAGTCAAAGATTTGCAACTGATTGATAAGATTCAAATTCATCAAATCCCTAATAGGGATTGAAACATATAAACAAGTCCCATAAATACGCCATTCTTCAGATTCAAATTCATCAAATCCCTAATAGGGATTGAAACGCGGTTGATCCAGCAATAACATCAGGGTAGCTAGATTCAAATTCATCAAATCCCTAATAGGGATTGAAACTTTGCTGATCAAGACAAAAATATAGAAACATGGATTGATTCAAATTCATCAAATCCCTAATAGGGATTGAAACAGTGCTCAATATCAAGGAACATCCGGCGATTTGACGATTCAAATTCATCAAATCCCTAATAGGGATTGAAACTAATTCTGCACTTACTACACCCGTAGCAGTAAAGCCAGTGGGGATTCAAATTCATCAAATCCCTAATAGGGATTGAAACCCTTCGGACACTGCAGCATTAAGAGCGATTGTGGGAGATTCAAATTCATCAAATCCCTAATAGGGATTGAAACGACACGGCGACTAAGCAAGCAATTAGCTTTTCTGCAATGATTCAAATTCATCAAATCCCTAATAGGGATTGAAACATCAAGGGATATTGAAAATAAAAAATATCAAGCTACAGATTCAAATTCATCAAATCCCTAATAGGGATTGAAACCTTTGGAATCAGGATTATTAGCATGGACTGAATCCGATTCAAATTCATCAAATCCCTAATAGGGATTGAAACATAAATACTTCTGGCAGTACTTCTACGATTGGTAAGATTCAAATTCATCAAATCCCTAATAGGGATTGAAACAAAATCTGCTGCTAATACTTGGACTTTATTACTTCGATTCAAATTCATCAAATCCCTAATAGGGATTGAAACAAGCGATCCGAGTGGAGAAATTCAATTGCATTCAGATTCAAATTCATCAAATCCCTAATAGGGATTGAAACTGGAGAATTTCGCGTCATCTTCCTGTTCCCAGACTGGATTCAAATTCATCAAATCCCTAATAGGGATTGAAACATCTAATGACGCATTCTCCTGCCATATGTCATTTGGATTCAAATTCATCAAATCCCTAATAGGGATTGAAACTTAATTGAGCAATCTAAGCTTTTGGCAAAAGCCATGATTCAAATTCATCAAATCCCTAATAGGGATTGAAACTAAAGATTATGCTCCCAAGATGGGCAATCAAAATGATTCAAATTCATCAAATCCCTAATAGGGATTGAAACAAATGCGCTTAAGGCTCCTGTGGCTGCATTGCCGAGATTCAAATTCATCAAATCCCTAATAGGGATTGAAACTCTCAATTACACACAATAAAAAAGAATTGCCAAATGATTCAAATTCATCAAATCCCTAATAGGGATTGAAACCAGATGCGCAAGCCTGGTAAGAACCCAGAACCGATGATTCAAATTCATCAAATCCCTAATAGGGATTGAAACTTATGGTTCAGATATCGATGCCATGCTAGATGGTGGCGATTCAAATTCATCAAATCCCTAATAGGGATTGAAACAGTATACTTGCCCTGATGCAATCAAAGCCACTCGGCTGATTCAAATTCATCAAATCCCTAATAGGGATTGAAACTGCTTTTTATCCCGATCCTTATCTCGAAACCGAAGGAGAGATTCAAATTCATCAAATCCCTAATAGGGATTGAAACAACAAAGCTGCTCCACCCAATGCAGATGCCGCGCGATTCAAATTCATCAAATCCCTAATAGGGATTGAAACGCGATACTGTAATACAGGGGCTATTTTATTGCAATAAAGATTCAAATTCATCAAATCCCTAATAGGGATTGAAACTTTATGGGTGGTCTATTTCCCACCTGTGAAGGTTCGATTCAAATTCATCAAATCCCTAATAGGGATTGAAACCTATCGATTTGATTCTGGGTCAGCACAACGCCATTGATTCAAATTCATCAAATCCCTAATAGGGATTGAAACAAATATGAAGGTTTCGATATTCAGGAAATCCCCAGATTCAAATTCATCAAATCCCTAATAGGGATTGAAACTATTCTTCCTCCTAATACAAGTAGCGCAGCTACCGATGATTCAAATTCATCAAATCCCTAATAGGGATTGAAACAAATTGGCGACTGATGCTTATTTTCGATTAATCACTGATTCAAATTCATCAAATCCCTAATAGGGATTGAAACGGTTCCCTGCCCGTCTCTTCTTTAAACTTCCTCTGGATTCAAATTCATCAAATCCCTAATAGGGATTGAAACAAAATGATTGAGAACCAGGAGCAATTCGAGAAAGTGATTCAAATTCATCAAATCCCTAATAGGGATTGAAACCAACCGCAAATTACTCAAAGGCTCCCACACGTTTGATTCAAATTCATCAAATCCCTAATAGGGATTGAAACTGAATAACCTCAATTTTGGCAAAGAAATAGTTAGCGATTCAAATTCATCAAATCCCTAATAGGGATTGAAACTACTAGAAATGACTAGACAACTATTGAGAGAATTAACGATTCAAATTCATCAAATCCCTAATAGGGATTGAAACCAACCCTGGAGCAGCAGCGAATCCAGCACCTTACGGATTCAAATTCATCAAATCCCTAATAGGGATTGAAACCCAAGGTGTCAGTAGCGGATCAGCAAATCCATCTGGAGATTCAAATTCATCAAATCCCTAATAGGGATTGAAACCGGGTAATCCCCTGTATCCTTCGCAGCCAGGTAACTGATTCAAATTCATCAAATCCCTAATAGGGATTGAAACAGACGACTTACCTCTTGTCCACTTCGGCATATTTAAAGATTCAAATTCATCAAATCCCTAATAGGGATTGAAACAACAATATTGTGATAATATAGTGGGAACAACAATAGATTCAAATTCATCAAATCCCTAATAGGGATTGAAACATATACCATTGACACCGCCAGACATATATCCAGCGATTCAAATTCATCAAATCCCTAATAGGGATTGAAACGCAAATGCGATCGCGCTTCATAATTTAGATTTCGATTCAAATTCATCAAATCCCTAATAGGGATTGAAACTATGATGCTGGGCGTATTCCTTATCTGCTTTGTAGGGATTCAAATTCATCAAATCCCTAATAGGGATTGAAACTTGAGGAATTTCTAATCTTCATAGCTGCAATGCCATGATTCAAATTCATCAAATCCCTAATAGGGATTGAAACCCCTCTGGACCTAGAGCAACATCGGCTAATCCCAGTGATTCAAATTCATCAAATCCCTAATAGGGATTGAAACTGATAGTGACTATCGTGGTGTAGTGATATCAGGTGATTCAAATTCATCAAATCCCTAATAGGGATTGAAACAACATCTATTGAGTTGGCTGTTTCTCTAGCAAATATGATTCAAATTCATCAAATCCCTAATAGGGATTGAAACAACAAATTAGGAGATTTATGACATTACAAGTAGGAGAGATTCAAATTCATCAAATCCCTAATAGGGATTGAAACTTGGTCAGCATTTGGTGGAATTGGAACGTCAATCTCGATTCAAATTCATCAAATCCCTAATAGGGATTGAAACTTAAATATTTCATCCACAAACGCCACATTAGCCGTGGATTCAAATTCATCAAATCCCTAATAGGGATTGAAACTTTTTGGGATATTCATATCCCATGGGTTTTTTGATCGATTCAAATTCATCAAATCCCTAATAGGGATTGAAACAAGGTAAATAATCCTAAGCCTTGCACCTCTACAGGATTCAAATTCATCAAATCCCTAATAGGGATTGAAACGGCATAAAAAAGATGCACAATTTCATTCGTCTGTGGATTCAAATTCATCAAATCCCTAATAGGGATTGAAACACTAGTTACAAAATTGGCTTACTAGTTACAATCACGATTCAAATTCATCAAATCCCTAATAGGGATTGAAACGTTGGGGACATCGACCCCACAATCCTCCCCCTCTACGATTCAAATTCATCAAATCCCTAATAGGGATTGAAACACGGCGTAGTTCTTGCGTGTCTTGAATACGCGCTTTGATTCAAATTCATCAAATCCCTAATAGGGATTGAAACATCTAATCCGGTCTTTTTGCTACCTTGGGCTTTTGATTCAAATTCATCAAATCCCTAATAGGGATTGAAACTCATGATTCCATCTGGTTCTAAGGTGGGAAAAGGAGATTCAAATTCATCAAATCCCTAATAGGGATTGAAACAGAATTGCTAAGAAGTATGCTAACCGTGGACTAAGATTCAAATTCATCAAATCCCTAATAGGGATTGAAACATTTAGTAAATAGTGGCTGGTTGCGATCGCCCTAAATCGATTCAAATTCATCAAATCCCTAATAGGGATTGAAACCGAATAAAAATACCGAGAAACAAAGCGAAACAAACGATTCAAATTCATCAAATCCCTAATAGGGATTGAAACAGTATTCTTGATGTAAATAGCGCCGCTAATTTAATGATTCAAATTCATCAAATCCCTAATAGGGATTGAAACGGCATATCTCCTTCTCCTTCTCTTTTTTCTATACGATTCAAATTCATCAAATCCCTAATAGGGATTGAAACACAATGTATTTTTTTCATAGTTTATCCCTGAAATCGATTCAAATTCATCAAATCCCTAATAGGGATTGAAACATCTATTGGTGGTATTACTGCTTTGCAAAATTTGGGATTCAAATTCATCAAATCCCTAATAGGGATTGAAACATTCTGAAGCAATAACCGCTTATTCTCAGAACGCAAGGATTCAAATTCATCAAATCCCTAATAGGGATTGAAACATGTTTCAGAGCCGTCGTCAGCAGCGACTCTGACGATTCAAATTCATCAAATCCCTAATAGGGATTGAAACTAGGCTAACTACTGGATTGAGGGGAACTAAACCCAAGATTCAAATTCATCAAATCCCTAATAGGGATTGAAACTCACTAAATCTCGCTTTAGCAGCATCCAAGCGAGAAGATTCAAATTCATCAAATCCCTAATAGGGATTGAAACCAGGCTGTAATCAGCCCACGCCGCGTAGTCTCTCGCGATTCAAATTCATCAAATCCCTAATAGGGATTGAAACTCAAGTGAGATGTCTGCACTAGATCCAATGCAGCAAGATTCAAATTCATCAAATCCCTAATAGGGATTGAAACGAGACACAAATAACCGATATCAGCAAATTGTGCTGATTCAAATTCATCAAATCCCTAATAGGGATTGAAACGGTATGTTGACCCAAGAAGAGTCCACGAGCATCGTTGATTCAAATTCATCAAATCCCTAATAGGGATTGAAACTGAATGAAAGATGTAATCGTGTTCAACACTGTCAAGATTCAAATTCATCAAATCCCTAATAGGGATTGAAACAAAATAGACTCAGAACTTCACTATAGCACAAAAGGATTCAAATTCATCAAATCCCTAATAGGGATTGAAACAGGTTGTACCTTGATGGTTGACGTAACGTCAAGATAGCGATTCAAATTCATCAAATCCCTAATAGGGATTGAAACGAGCAAGTTTTGCAAATCAAATCACCATCGCAAGTAGATTCAAATTCATCAAATCCCTAATAGGGATTGAAACCGTACTTTTGTCCTGCAATCTAATGAATTTAAAAGGATTCAAATTCATCAAATCCCTAATAGGGATTGAAACTGCTTGGTTTGCTGAGCAGGCATTTCATCAAATCTTGATTCAAATTCATCAAATCCCTAATAGGGATTGAAACATCAGTTCATTGCAGTCAAGCTGAGTTACTTCGATTCAAATTCATCAAATCCCTAATAGGGATTGAAACTCAATTGACTGCGATAAACAAGGCAAGATCATACCGATGATTCAAATTCATCAAATCCCTAATAGGGATTGAAACTGGTCAACATTGACGCAAGAGCCGTCAGCAATGAAGATTCAAATTCATCAAATCCCTAATAGGGATTGAAACGAAGCCGAATGAATCAACCATGAATGAGCAAAGATTCAAATTCATCAAATCCCTAATAGGGATTGAAACAAAGTGCCGGATTACTGCTCGATCGCTGACTGATTGATTCAAATTCATCAAATCCCTAATAGGGATTGAAACAGCGCATACAGAAAGTCGGGAGTTATTCTTGTCGGTGGATTCAAATTCATCAAATCCCTAATAGGGATTGAAACGAGAAAGTCCAGAGTATCTGCACAGGACTCTCCACGGATTCAAATTCATCAAATCCCTAATAGGGATTGAAACTCTTCGATAGTGGCTAGAAGATTATTCTGAAGCCAAGATTCAAATTCATCAAATCCCTAATAGGGATTGAAACTTCTTGTACGTGTCCAGCCGGAGATTCTACTGCTTGATTCAAATTCATCAAATCCCTAATAGGGATTGAAACTAAAACTTCATTCTTAAAGTAGGTTACATTACGCAAAGATTCAAATTCATCAAATCCCTAATAGGGATTGAAACAAACATTAATGAAACTAAATGATTTTTTTACTAACATCGATTCAAATTCATCAAATCCCTAATAGGGATTGAAACTTGCAGGTAATAGCATTAGTGTAGAGGAGTTTGTAAAGATTCAAATTCATCAAATCCCTAATAGGGATTGAAACCTTTAAAGGTAAATCAGCAAAAGATTTTAACAACGATTCAAATTCATCAAATCCCTAATAGGGATTGAAACTGAGTGAAAGGAGATAGAAATCCCTGCCTAATTTTGATTCAAATTCATCAAATCCCTAATAGGGATTGAAACCCTAGCTCAATCGGGGCTTATAGAATTGTGTCCTGATTCAAATTCATCAAATCCCTAATAGGGATTGAAACTCAAAAAACTGATTTTCATACAAACTACTGCAGAGAAGATTCAAATTCATCAAATCCCTAATAGGGATTGAAACTCTGATTGGTTAACTAAGTATAATTTACCACGTATTAAAGATTCAAATTCATCAAATCCCTAATAGGGATTGAAACAAACTGAGACAGCAGGATGAAGCGGATTCTTGCTGATTCAAATTCATCAAATCCCTAATAGGGATTGAAACGCGTACCGTGCAGGACAAGCTGATTATGATTTTGATTCAAATTCATCAAATCCCTAATAGGGATTGAAACGATACCAATCCTGAAACTACTCAGCCCATCCAAGCAATGATTCAAATTCATCAAATCCCTAATAGGGATTGAAACGGAGATATTTGGTTCAACATCAAGAATAATAGAAAAGATTCAAATTCATCAAATCCCTAATAGGGATTGAAACGTTTCGATCACAAGTTCCCATACTTATGCGATCGGCGATTCAAATTCATCAAATCCCTAATAGGGATTGAAACTTATCTCAAATTCAGGGTAATGTCCATTATCATCAGATTCAAATTCATCAAATCCCTAATAGGGATTGAAACGTATGGCGCTTTCTCCATCCACCCGTAGGGAACGAAGGATTCAAATTCATCAAATCCCTAATAGGGATTGAAACCATCATTCCCCAGCATTTTCTTGGCTAAAAGCGATGCGGAGGATTCAAATTCATCAAATCCCTAATAGGGATTGAAACTTGTTCGCCACAGACTACACTTAGAAAATATCGTGATTCAAATTCATCAAATCCCTAATAGGGATTGAAACTACTCATGCTAGGGCACCTCCTTGGAAGTCTCCTATGGAGGATTCAAATTCATCAAATCCCTAATAGGGATTGAAACTGGTGGACGAGCAAAACGGATTATCTTTACCTATCGATTCAAATTCATCAAATCCCTAATAGGGATTGAAACCTAATGGATTCCTTAAGTAAAGTGAGTTGGGTAGTTTGATTCAAATTCATCAAATCCCTAATAGGGATTGAAACGGGAAGGAAAAAGCTCAATGGTTGATGGCGATCGGATTCAAATTCATCAAATCCCTAATAGGGATTGAAACGGCTAATGCCAAAAGCAGTAAGTATTAGATTTGAGATTCAAATTCATCAAATCCCTAATAGGGATTGAAACAAGATGAATTTGACGATTCAATCAATATGTTAGAGATTCAAATTCATCAAATCCCTAATAGGGATTGAAACGTAACGGTGTGTAAGCGATGTCACCAAAATTATATGGGGAGATTCAAATTCATCAAATCCCTAATAGGGATTGAAACGCTTGATTAATTTCCCTGGTTTCTCTTTGCTCCCAAATGATTCAAATTCATCAAATCCCTAATAGGGATTGAAACCCTGGTATTCGATGCTCGGGGGCGAAGTTTCTTCGAGATTCAAATTCATCAAATCCCTAATAGGGATTGAAACGGAAGATGCCACTCTCGCAATCTTGGGCGATCGTATGATTCAAATTCATCAAATCCCTAATAGGGATTGAAACACTTGTGCGATCGCCCCGCAACTAAAAAACTAGAAGATTCAAATTCATCAAATCCCTAATAGGGATTGAAACCAGGCGGAATGATTCGCGCCGGTGATCCTAGACTGATTCAAATTCATCAAATCCCTAATAGGGATTGAAACAAAATCTCCTCCCTTGGCTATCAGGCTACGGTGTACACACATCCTTAACCAGAAATGGTTTTGGCTCTCTAACTCCCAAATTAGGTGGTTCCGAAGCTTCGATTCCCCCCAAAAATTTAGCTATTGAAGGGGCTAAAAAGTCTG
>Ga0116231_10000243_pt1 | contig 83444 bp, 54 predicted proteins | sample S1TSphgellanicum_2_FD_89695 | JGI IMG/M metagenome (GOLD analysis project Ga0116231, IMG submission 89695) | Host-associated microbial communities from peat moss isolated from Minnesota, USA - S1T2_Fd - Sphagnum magellanicum MG | ecosystem: Host-associated > Plants > Peat moss > Unclassified... | reverse complement strand
TGTGGTATGTCTCCTATGTTTTTTTGTTAGGTTCTTTGCAAGGGAGAGTCCTTGCTGTTGTGTGGATTTGTGGAACCAACAGATGTTCTAAATCTCTTATGATACTCTCCAAGTTCTCAGGAAGGTTTCCAGGGTACTTGTGTGCAGAGTTTGCCTAATGGGGTTGGATGGTGGATATGCTACAGACTGGATTGTACATCGATACGGGTGGAGGGTTTGAGGTTCAGGGTTTACTGGTGACATTGTATTTCAGTGATATGGAGTGTGTTGCATGTAAGAATCAATGTCAAAGCAATAATAACATTTGATGTTGTGCAGGCAAAGGCATATACAACTCGAGTGGGGGCAGGCCCATTCCCAACAGAGCTTCATGGTGATCAAGGAGAAGCATTACGGGTTGCAGGGCATGAGTTTGGGACCACAACAGGGAGGCCACGTCGCTGTGGATGGCTGGACATTGTTGCGCTCAACTATGTTTGTACTATCAATGGGTTCACTGCCCTCAACCTTACAAAACTTGATGTGCTGTCAGGCTTGTCTGAAGTGAAACTTGGAGTTACTTACAGGAATGCTGATGGTATTCGAATTAGATCCTTCCCATCGGATCTCTCTGTTCTTGAGCAAGTTCAGGTCAGGCCCTCTGGTCACTCTCCTTAGTCTTGTTTTTGGTTTCTAGCATCTCCACAGAGAGAAATTTGCTGATGGGTTTCTCAGCAATTCTGTTTCTGCTAATACAGTGGATATTCTGGAATATATACCAGATGAGACAGTCTAAAGTGCAGATGGTTTTGTGGGATGCTATAAAACAGGTGGATTATGAGGTATTACCAGGGTGGAACAAAGACATCACCAATGTCAGGTCCTATCAAGAATTACCAGTTGAAGCAAAGAGATATGTAGAAAGAATAGAAGAGTTGGTGGGGTTGCCAATTCACTATATTGGTGTTGGCCCTGGGCGTGATGCATTGATTGTGAAAGTGTGATTGCACAATCACTTCATATTTTGATTTGCAGGAGAGTGGGGATAAAAGACGGTGAACCACAACACAGTGCAGCAACAATTTGCAGGCCTTTCTGGTAAAACCCATTTTTGCCCGTAAAACATTATTTATTTGAAAGTGCATGCTTTAGCTTCACTCTCCTTTTTGTTTGGTGTGTCCCTTTTGTGTGCTCTCTAAAGAGGGTGAGGGCTTACAGTCACAAAATAGCATCATGGCAGAGATATCACTACATAAGAGTGTGTATGGTTTTTTATCTCTTAGCAAAGAGTTCAGCTTTAACTGATCAAACATCCTATTCTGTATGCTGCTACAAATTAGGAACTGGGTAGAGAAATTTTGCCAACACTCCAGAAGAGAACCTTGATTATGCAAGTAATCTTCACAATGCTGTAAACCAAAGCAGCATTTTGCAATAATTGCCTACTAGGTTGATACTTCCATTTTCTTGTCATTGCTTGCTAAAAAGACTGCACATCATGGAATTTAGTTATATTCAGATTATTGCCTTTCTCAGATGGGGCATTGAAATCATTGCAAAATTTCTTTTGTTTATATTAAAGCTTTGAAGCTGTATTTTTTTGCTGATTTTTGTTTTCTTGTAGTTCAAGCAGTGGAAAGGAAAATCTTGAACTTATCATCACAGAATTTTACATAGTTTAGTCTGAAATTGCTACCAAGTTTTCAAAATACTCTCCATATATCCAATGGATCAGGCACCAAACATAAATGGTTCAATGGAAGAGGTCAGAAATCAAAACTATATGAGGCTTCTTGGCTAGGTTATTAATGGTACCACACCTGATTATGGTGGTGTAACAGTATCACTAGACATCATACAAACAAAAAGAACATGTAGCATTTGACAAGAATACTACCAGCATCACTAATGGTACTTGCAAAAATGGACACCATCCTCAAAAGTGATGAAAATGATTGCTTTCCCAACTGTTTTTGAAATGAACTTTGTGCAAGTGTGGCAATCACAGCATCAACATGCAATAGCACGTTTCACACTACCAGTCACACAAATAAAACATCTTTTCTTCATCAGCCAGAACAAATTTAACCTTTTACACACATACCCAGCATCATGCAAGAGCCCTGACAATCTCTGCAGTTCTGCATGGATTTCAATCATCTGAGGGTGGTCTTGATTGTCTACTACAAATGCATGCATCTCATTATTCACTTCAATCCAGGTACAACTCAGCTGTTTCTTCACACCTCTTTTCTTTCTCTGCTGTTCAACATTCTCACAGAAATGCCTGTTGCCAGCAGCAGCATAGATCTTCGACAGCAGCACTTGACCAGCAGCATTCTCAGGCTCCAACACAAGAATTTGTTTAGCAACATGTTCTCCCATCTCCACATTACCATGAATTCTGCAAGCACTGAGCAAAGCTGTGCATGCAGCCACACATGGTTTACAGCACATTGCCTTGATCATGTTCTCTGCATCCTGTAGATGGCCAGCACAGCTAAGAAGGTTGAGCATGCACATGTACTGTTACAATTTAGGAGAAATCATATAGACTGTGATCATTGGAGCATAACAGTGCATGCCTTCATCCACCAACCTTCATGGCTACAAGCTGACAAAAGACAAAGAAAAGTGATTTCATCTGGCTGTACACTCTCTTCACACATGCATTCAAAATGTTCAAGAGCTTCCTTACCATGCCCATGCATAGGACATCCTCCAAGTATGGCATTCCAAGTGAACACATCTTGAAATGGCATCTTGTTGAACACTCTCTAAGAATCCTCCATGCTCCCACATTTTGCATACATGTCAACCAAGCTATGCCCCACAAAAGGTCAGAGAGAAAAACTGTGGCGGAAGTTCTTTTTGGATCCTTCACAATGGTGGGATCACAGATCAGAGAAAGTAACTGAACATAAATCCTGTCAGAGTTCATATGTCAATGGAGCCATAGCTCTTGTTGGTGTCAATGTCGTTGCTCTCTCTAGGTTGAAGGTTGGTGCAGCTTTAGGGTTTAAGGTTTATTCTGATAGCATTTATGTTTAGGATGTGGAGAATACATGGCTGATCAGCTTGATCTGGATTTCTGGTTGTAGGCCAATGAAAGGTACCCGGATTTCAAACATACGAAGACAGAGGAAGCACTTTGGGTTGAGGACCAATGAAACCTGCCATGGGTAGCAGCAGATGTGGCTGTAATGGCACCAGGTGCAGTGCAACTGAACATTGTAGCATAGAATAAGAGGTTTGAACAATATGTGAAGAATGGACAACCTGAGAAGGTGATGCAGCTTTTCCAACAATTGCAACAAGAAGGAATTAGTCCTAACAAATTCACTTTTCTTCAGGTGATTAAGGCATGTGCTAGTTTAAGAGCACTTGGAAATGGCAGGCATGTTCATAACAGCTTGTCCAAAGTGGTTGGGAATCTGATGTCTTTCTGGGGAGTAGCTTGATTGACATGTATGCAAAATGTGGGAGCATTGAGGATGCTTACAGAGTGTTCAACAAGATACCAGCTCAAGATGTGATCACTTGGACTGCCATGATATCGGGACATGTGAAATGTGGGCAAGGTCAGAAAGCACTGGAACTATTTTGACAATGAAACAGGAAGATGTGCAGCCAGACTCTGTTACTTTTGTGGGGTAGTGAATGCATGTGCCATCGTAGTTGTGCTTGAAGAGGGCAGATGATAAGGTATTGCATCTTGCATAGATTGTCTACACTCTTTGGATTTGCTGCGGAAGATATCACTATAATCATTAGATCAAGATTTGTCAGCAAACCAAAACACATGGACTGTAAGAAGAAGGCAATAGATAGAGGGAAAAACAGAAGAAAGCTCACAACTGCCATGATCTCGATTTCTGGGTACCGCGTCTGTTTTCTACAGTGTGCGCTCTGGGAAGAAGAAGTGCGGTGTACTGCAAATGTCGTTGATGGGTATAGTGCAATTGCGAGTGCACAGAGAAACGTAGCAGCAAGCGCCTTCTGGTGGACCTCGCTCTGCCCAATGTGGGGGTGGAGATGCTGTTCTCGTGGCTTAGAAAGGCGTTGCATCCTGTACACGGCAGCAGCACCTGCTGTAGTGATGATGAAGACATTTCTTAGCGAAAACCATGGGCAATGGCTCTCACTCCTCACGATCCAGTACACGAGAGGAGCATCTGCAGTAGACCCAAACGCAAATCCCTCTCGAGCATCCAAAATGGACCCCAAATCCAATCCCTCTTGAGTATCCGACGTCGACCCAAAATATTCCCAAGGCTGAAAATTGAGGGACAAAACAAATTGTTCTGCTTTGGAATATTAGGGTTAGGGTTGGATCAGGGTTTGTTAAGCCGACATACACTTCCTTAGGGTCTGGCCTTCCCGCACCGTTCAGACACAGTGCGAGCGGGAGCGCACATTGCATCAAGAACCTTTTGCTGCGAGGGCTTTGCCTTTGAATGTGCTTCTGTTTTTCATTGTCTTTTTTTGCATGTGGTGCTTTCTGAAGCATCGCTGCAGTTGCTTGGCTTTGGATCTCCGTCCTTGAACAGGACCCAAATCTTGGTTCCCGGGGTTTTTGCAATGGCGTACTTCGGCAAGTTGGGGGCTTTGACGCGCCAGATTGTTGCGAGATCCACGTTGCAGAGAACTGGTGCAGCAGTTACTGTTCTACCCTCTGTATACCTATTGCAGCGGGGCATGGCTTCCTCGAAGCTCTTCATCGGAGGTTTGTGTTTGTTCCTATCTTTTGGTTTTTCCATTGTTATAACATGATCTGAGTAATCTCAAACGCTATGGAAGTAGGTTTGAGCGGAAGATCGTACCCTGGATGCGACTCCTTCCCTTTGATGTCTTCTTTTTCTAACAGTTTTTGCTCGTTTCTTCCCTTAGAAATAGAGAGTAGTCATGCTAGGGTTAAGGTTCTTCAAGGTTTCAGACACGTGATTGTATGTGCTTATTGTGCCTAAATCCTTTTCTCTTGGGGTGTACACGAAGAATTAGGTTTTCTACTTAATGGGAGTTGACGTTTCGCTGCAGGTCTTGCTTGGGGAACGGATGAACAAACTCTCAAAGAAGCTTTCTCTTCCTTTGGGGAGGTCTTAGATGGTACTGAGGCTTCTGATTCAAACCCCGTATCTCTTTTGTCTAAGATTGGAGAATATCATAGCTCCTATGTGTTTTTTTCCCGGTTTTTTGTATTATCTTCAAACTGGATGATGATGAGATTCTACTTCCTGTGCAGCCAAGATCATCTGTGACAGAGATACTGGTAGATCCAGGGGTTTTGGCTTTGTGAGCTACAGGAACGAGTCAGAGGCTGAAGTTGCTCTTCAAGAGATGGATGGGCGGGTAAGTCAGACCCTCAGATTGTCTCCCAGGTTTGCAAGTGTGATGATCATAGTCTCTTAAGTATTGTTTTATCAATTTGGTGTAGATCGTTGAGTTGTCTTGTACTGAACTGTGTTGGTTAGCATTGAGAAAACAGGTGACAATAGGCTTGTTGTCAGGCTTTTTGCTAGGACTTGTGAGCCTTCCATCATTTGCAACATTCAGAAGGTGTATATATTGCTGAGTCTGTGAATGATTAGTCCTTGGTTTTTTTGGTGGTCTGTCAGGTTCAGATTTGCTCTATTTATTCAACTTTTCTAGTTTTGAAATCCATGGGGTCAGAGAACTGTGATGTGCACAATAAGCATTTAAGTATGCTTGCTAAGTCTTTGCATCATATGTTGATATGGCACTTAGTACTTGTTTGGTGGTATTGTCAGCCATAATCTTTAGTTGAAAATTGGGTTTCAATGCAGGATTTGGCAGGTCGGACAATCCGAGTGGATTATGCTACACAGAGGGCTCCAGGAGAGAGACCTGGTGGGAGTCTGCCTCGTGGTGGTGGTGGATACAGCCCGACAGGTGTGCACCGTGACAACAGTAACTTTGCTGGAAATGGTGACTTTGGTGGAGGCAGTAGGTTTGGTGGAAACAGTGACTGGAGATGAATGTGAAGACATCATGTTGTTGCGGCATGTGTTTGATCATGTACTTGAGTGATATTTTGCACACAGATGTTTTGTGGATTGCAGTCAAAATTTTGAGCCTGGACTCATCAGGTGTGATTGCAATCAATGAATCATCTACATGTCAGGGCTCTTGTGTACACCCAAAGTGGTTATGAGTTGTACCCTAAACCTTGGGGAACACATGCAGCTAAGGCTGAGGCTTTTTTTTATTGGATAGACTGTGGGGCCTTTGCAGGTCTAGTTTTATTGTTTACAAAGCTCCATAGGAGAAGAACATACATTCAATAGAGCTCAGGTATGGTTGTACTGAAGGTAACATGCACTAGAGGCTACACATAATTTTTGTAATGTTAGATGAATAAACATTGCTGTATTGTTTCTTTTCATGTCATTTGCTTTTGTTTTTTCAGTTACATTCAATGTGTTATTGTGGAGAGTTCTCTGCAATCTCACAAAGATATCATTTCATTGCTAATTTAGAGAGATGGGTTAATGAATTTCTTCATGTTTTGATCACATAAAAATGAGTGGCAACTGTAGTAGATCAGTTCATATATCAGGGTGGTGGTTATGGATGTATCCTTTGAATTCTTTCAGGTTTCCATCAGAATGCATTTTCAGCTGTGTACCAAGCATGAGTCTGGAGTCTGAACTCTCTGGGGATAAGAGGGGCCACCTAAGAGTCTGAAATGCTGTTGACTCACTTTAAGGCAATCCTAACACATAATGTGATAAATGGACTTAAACATGAACAAAGAACAGGATGGGTGGGACTCTGAGCAGATCCAGATGGGGGCTGGGAACTAACTTGCACACCTTTCTGGATGTGATAGACCCTAAACCCTAAACTTCCACACTACCCATTTGGACATTGTACATGACCACAGAGCCCTACAGTCACACCCACCCTCACAATGTGGGCCTCTAAAGGGCCAGAGTGAACCAGCACCCATGAATGCCCTATGAGGGCAGAGTGCCTCAATGGGGCCAAAGTGAACCAGGACCATGAATGCACCACCATGGCTGGATTGTGCATGTAAAGGACACTTTTTTCCATTGGGTTCTTGTTCCCCAGCTAACCTCCCCATAGCTGATGGATGTTTCAAAAGTGTGCCTACGGTTCTAAAATTGGGGTCCACCCCACTGGATGGCCTCATAACAGGAAAATGGGTGGCCACTTTCCAAGAGGCTCTACTCCAAGAATTCAATCTCTCTCTGTAAAATACAGGCATGGAAGAAGTTGATCCACTTTAAGAGAAAAGGTATAAGACATGCATACCTAACACATCTTGAGTGAGTAGAGAGAGCCAGCCACTTGCATCCATGAGTGGAGTTCCTTTTGCATCCAGCAAGGTGCAAGGTGCCACAGCTGCTGCCCAGACAATCAGCAACAGGAATAGTGCCACGTGTATGCGGTCCCAGGTAGATTACCTCAAACAGTTGCTATGTACACCTCAGGCCTGTACATTCCTTTCACCTAAGACCTTAGATTATGGTACACAAACTTTCCGTGTGCACACACCACCATTATACACTACACATCCTTGTTCCTGACAAAAATGCCAGATAATTGCACTCTTGTCAACTGGAAGCAAATGCACCTTGACGACAACCATATTTTTGAATTCATCTTGTGGAGCAAAGGTGCCAGCAGAGGAGAAAAAACCATGCAGGAGACAAAGCTCACAGCAAAGTGGTGGGGAAGGATTGGCCTTGATTCTTTCACTCCTTTCTTGTGTCCTTGAAATCCAATGCCTAAAAATTCTTCAATACCACGACCACCGTACAATTTTTTGTGAACTCCACCATAGACAGTCAATTCAAAATTCCAAAATCTCAAGCTTTCCTCAGAATTCAGAACTGACATAAGTAGCCATTCTTAACAGTTCCGGCATCCAATTCATAATGTGACAAAATACAGTATGCCAAGCAATTGACACAATGTACATACTTACTGTTCACAATACTTTTGTTTGGTACAAAGAAAATGTGCATAAGAAATTTCATGTTATATTCATGAAAAGGGAGTCAGACTTTAGTCCTCTTTCACATAAATTGTATTAGCTCTGCCTTCAAGGGACAGACTACCCATATGGAACAATGGGTAGTTTTCATTCGGTCCCACATTTTGAGGAATGTTCACCAAGTGTTTCTATGAACTGTGAAGGACTTCAATTTGTGGGGACCTTCATGGAACATTTTCTGGTTTGAACTTGGTAGAGTGGTAAGTAGGCACAAAGACTTGGGCAGATCTCATGGTGTAATTCGAGGTCAGGTTGCAGCCCATAGTCTTTCCTCCATGGAGGGGAGGCATTTTGAAAAATGTAACGTGGGACCAAATGAAAACTACCCATTGTTTCAAAAACATAATGCGGGATGCAATGTGGATTCAAGCTCTATCCTACACATGAGATCTTTCCAGCTCTTAAGAAGTAGGTGTAAGAACACTTGTCTTTTCAAGGAGGGATATTCATGGATAAGAGGTGTCCTCCAATACAGTAGGAAATTTCTCCAAGTGCTTATATGCAATGAGAATCTTGTTTTTCTCAACAAAATCTTCCGTTCCAATCAACATATCTTAGTCTTTGTGGCACCACATATCCCATGGTTGCTTCTTGCACTTGTCAATGTCTCTCACATAGTTGTTGAAAGACAATTGAAGGAATCATCAAAGTATCAGTCCATAGAAAGAAATGCAACTAGGAAATATTGCCCAACACAAGTCAAGGTGAAACAAAAACGTACCCATTCAAAAATGTCAAAAACATGGATTATGTATCAACATGAATTTCACTTCAGACACAAAATTCAGTGCACAAAAAACTGATTTTGGAGATCCTAAGTTATTCATTAACACAGCATCATCTATTTCATGTTGCTGTTCTTGGCCAGAGTGGACTTGCACCCACACAAGCACAACATGAAGGATGAATGATAAGTGATCAGGAATCAATTTTCTGTTGGGGTTCCAGTTCCCTAACTAACCATGGTGGTTACCTGAGTTTCTTTTTTTAAGACTTTATGTACTAACAACTAGCAAGCAGGTAGGTAGGTAGGTAGGTAGGTAGGTAGCAAAAACAGTCCTTACCTCTGCATAAGCCATCTATTTTACATAGTAGTAGTTACCAGTTGTCGTACCTTTGTACCTAACATATGGGACCTACTTCTAACTGCATCTTGGGTTACCAAAGTGAAACCAGATATTAACTTAGTTAAGGTTGATCCACAACTGAGTCATAACAAGCATCCAGTTGATGGTGCTCTGGTGGGTTGCTGGTTCACTCTGGCCCCTATTCTTCTCTTGCAACCCTTTCCTTATTTTTTTTTGGCTCTGCCCAGATGGACATTAGTGTAGGATTTTGGGGCAAAACTATTTTGGTTTGAACTTGGAAACAATTTGTGTATGACTGTTGAAGATCTTATTCTTCTCTTTAGGTTGCAATTTCTTAAACCGAATTTCATCTTTCATTCAAATTATCAATGGATCTATAGAAGGTTTTATCCTAATCCCATGGTTTTGTTTGAACCCAACATGAAATGCAAAACCATTATGCAATGAGCCACTTGTTTTTTCTAAGAATTCGTTTCATGGTTTGTAATTGTACAAGTTCAATGATTCTAGTGGATCGCGTCTCTACCTACCAAAGTTGGAAGATTTGAAGTCTATTGTCGAGTGAATTCATTGACTAGAGCACGACAATTTTATCATTGGAATGGCGTGTGGCTTATCAATTACTTAAACCCAATGAGGCTTTGGCAAAGGTTACTTGTAATTCCATCAAGTACAATGATTTGCCAAGAAGGACATTTTCTAAACAAAATGCCATTGCAAGCCGCCTCTAATCTTGCTTCAAAGTTGGATATTTTGGATGTTTTGATGTGGGTTTTGTTGTGTGGAATATAAGTGAATGACAAAATTGAATAACAACTTCCTTAAACCCAATAAAGGATTCATGGGCCCTCTTGACATCCAAAAGTGAGACCACAAAACCCACATTTACCGCCACAAATCCTTTACATGCATCCTTACACCTTATATTTACATCCCAACTCTCGGATCCACCAACTCACCACTTTGTGCCATGTATCAATATCATTTCCTACCTATGCTCCAACCTCCCTTGTTTTGCTTCCCTTTGAAGTGAATGAAATGAAAATAGTTGGGTTCATAGATTATCATATCTTAAGTTGTGTTCTTCTACCTAAACCTTGCAATTATTTCCTAATAATTTTTTTTGGATAGGAATGCAAAATAGTCCCCACCCTAACCAATAATCATTAATTCCTTTGAGCTAGCATAATATTATATCGTCCACTCATTTTTTTACAAAGGGTATACTCAAGTCTCTTGTTCAACTTTCTTCATTTGCATTTTCTTGTTCTAGGTTTTCTCTTAGCTTTGGAGTTTTTGATCCATCCTTTCTATTTGTGACACCTTTAATTAGATTTGATCCACCATGGTGTTTTGCAACCTCACATTGAGGTATTCAACTAATATTTTTTTTCAATTGTTTTTTTTTCTCATTCTTTGTTGTATTATTTTTTGTAACATATTTTTTTATCAAATTTGATGTTTGATGTTTATGATAATTACAAATTCTTGTGCATAGGGGTTTGAATGTTTTTGGATTGTTGACTTGGTTTATTTCAAAATTTAAAAAAATTGGTTGCATATAGTTTAATTTTGAAATGGAAAAAAAAAAATTACCCATGAAGGAAATTAAATATGTAAAAAATAAAATAAAATTCCAAATCACCTTTGTCATGTTGAAGGACATTAAGTGTGATAAATTGGTGTGCTTGTTGCCACCAATTGTCATTTGTAGGTGTGTTGCTATCATTAGGTGGTTAGATCCAAAATGCATATTTTAGGTTTTTTAACCACAAAGTTCTGTGTTCATCCCCCTTCATTTTCAAAAATATTGCACAATTGCATTCCCTTATTGCTAGGTTTTCCATTATGAGAATAATGCCCTCATGAACCAAATTTGTCACCCCACTATTTATTAACCAATTTTTGTTATTAATAAGTTATAAACTTACTACTTAATGTTTGGTAAGGTTTTTCAATTCCTAGTGTTGCAACTTGCCATTTGCCAAGATATAAATGGTGTTCAAGAATTGCTTCAAATTTTGCAATGAATCATAACACTTTGAAATGGATAATGAAAACCCTAGTCACTATTGTGAATGTTGCAATGGAGCCACAAACATTCAAGGCTAAAAAATAAAACAATACAATATGTTCTAACTTTTAGTTCATATGTTTTTGTTTTGTTTTTTTTTTGAGTCACATGCTTTTGTTTGAAATATATATTTTTTATTTTTAAAAACCACAAGTTTATGGCCCTTGGTTATTTTATTTAAAACTTAGGGAATAGGCTTGGTAAAAGAACATTAATGAAGCTAGGTTTAAAATAACATATGCATACACTAGAATATTCATTTTATTTGTTTTAAAGTTGTGTTGCCTAGGAGCTATTTGAATACTTGTTTCATAGCCAACTTTGTGATGGACATTTGGAATATTTTTGCTAAGTAAAGTTTCTTGCAAAATGTGAATTTTATATAGCCTAATTTTACTTGGAAAAAATTCAATTCATTGTCATTTGACTCGTGATCTTTGAGCATCGGCAGCAAATTGAAATTGCTTTAACATGTATGGGATTTAACTAAGAATATTCTCACTTGGAAGTCACAACAAAAATTTAATAAAGAATTGTTGCTTTATTTTGGTTTAGGTTTAGTTTATGAACCCATTTAATTAATCTTCTTGTTTTTTTGTTTGAAATCTTCATTCAAATGCCAAAAAAACTCCCTTTCCATTGATTGTAAGATATGTCCTTATTGTAGAGTTGGTTAGCAAGGAGATTTATAAGGCTTGATATTAGCTCCTTACTTTTTGCTTATTTTGTGGATGATGTCTTATCCAAATTTGGTTTCCAAGAAAGAAAGATGATAATAAAGACTAGATTTATGTGGATGCTAATGGGACCACAAAGAAGTGGGAAGAACACAATTTGTAACAAAATCATACTAAATGCAACACATCATTAGATTCACATTTGCCATATTTGTTACATTTTTATCTTTTGTAGATATTGGCATGAAAAGGTTTGGTGATGCAAAAGCCAATGTCCATTTTCAACAAAAATACAATTATTTGTATTCTACAACATAAAAAAGTGTGTAATATCCAATTTAAAGCTACCAATTATAAATTTAAATATTGTTAATTATGAAACATAAATCACCAATTATAAAACATAGTGTGGTAGAATAAAACATAATTTGTCATGTCCTAACATGTTTTGGAATATAATTTGACCTAAAAGGTGGTGAAGTTGGTCATTTGATCTATTTACAATAGTTTATAACAAGCTTCCCAAATTAGCACACGATCTTTTGTTTTACAACCCCAAAATGCACATGAACATAGTTGTAGTTTATAGCAAACCTCCAACGTTCCACAACCACCATCCTTCCTTGTTTGAAAACCAAACTCACTTAGGATGGCTAACTTTTGCATCAAGACTTTCAAATGTGCACCACTCCATCCAACCCAATTATTACACTACAACTTGACACTTCTTTGAGAATTAAAATTTTCTCAATGTTGCTGATGATGTTCTCATATTGAATCCTCCATGTGCTTTATAATGGTGGCAATAAAAGGGGATATAGCTTAGATCCATGGTCTATGCAAGTATTTGTTCTTGTTCACAAGCTTACATGGATGTATTTCAAGTTATTAATACACAATGAGTCACGGCTTTATTTGCTTTTATCAAAAGCCATATTCATAGTTTTGCGTATTTAATAATGTGAATCCAAATAAAATAGATATTTTTTTGAAAGAGGGGAAAATTTTATAAAAATAATGTAATCATAGTGGTTGAAAATTAGATGAATCGAGTTGTATTTGTAACAAACATATAAACAAAATATAAGAAAAAACATCATGTTGAAGTTTTTAAAAATTCAATTGACCTTTCTAATTGTGGGTAATTACAATAAAAAATAATTTAGGGAACCTAAAAATATTGAATTTTCATTAAGTTGAAACTAAGAATTGAAATAACATTTTAGTTGGATCAAACCTAAAATCAAACTTAGAATTACACAATTAAAATGTAAAGTGATAACTAGCAAATTGAAGCCTTTAAGCTTGAAGAGAAGTAATTTAGGCAAAACAAATTGCACAACAACAAATAAATAACAATCTCCAAAAGGAAACCAATGGTTGGGTTAGGTTTTGTTTTACTAAAGTTTTGGTTTTGAATATCAAGACTTTGACCTAGTTCACCTAACTTCATTTCACTTTCTTTCCAAAACCACAAAATTTTAGAGTTGGTGATAAAAGAGGAATGCCAAGCTTCTTATCAAGTTGTTATTGAAACCATGTACATTGGAAAAATGTTAGATCAATAAATTGAAAGTTGTTAATCAAAGGGAATATTAAACTCTTTTTCAAAGTGAAATGTTTTTGTGAGTTTTGTAATAAAAATTATGACAATGATGATTTGTAATACTTAGTTATGTGTCATTTTTAGAGTATTGAAAAAATCATCGTTCAAAAAACTTGTGATGGATTTTTTTGTAGAACAACATATTAAACTTAGCCCAAAAAACATGAAAGATTGAATTCAAGAATATTATTGTTTAAAATGTGCAAAAATGCAACAAGACCTATTTATATGAAACCAATAATATAAAATTGTTCAAACCTTATCAAAATTGGGCCTTCATTAGACCACTGGAAAGTTCTTGAACAATAATACAATGTAGTTGTGACATTCTTAAAATAAGAATCTTAGCATAAGTTATGATCATTTGAATAGTCGAAAATCAAATTGCTAATTGATTTTTAACCACTTCAATGACACTTTGAGGGGTTCAATCATTTCCAATTGAAAAGTGTGATACATCATTAAAGAGCTCTTTCCAAAAGCTATAGGTTTCTTTCTTGAAATTTTGATTTGAATGTGAAATTAAAAAAATGTTATGAACCCCCAAACTTGTAGGATTCATAACTTGGTAGATTTGGGACTTCCACTTGGGAGTACAAAAAATTAATCATTTATAATTCTTCATTTGTGAAGGTAACAAATACTAATGGGTGTGACCAAAAGTGATTTGATAGTGATTAATTTAGAAGTGGATTTAACTATTTGTGAAGGGATGAGTGGAGGGGAGAAGGGGAGTAATATAGGAAAGGATCAATGTAAGCTTGAAGAAGTTGTGTGTGAATAATAAGCATAGACCTAGATAGAATGTTGGTTGTATAAGAATTATGTATAAGGGTGATATGTGGATGCAACTATATTGTATTTGTAATTGTCAATTTGGTGAAAGCCTACTTTGGCAAGTTTGTTAGTGATGTCATTCCTTTGAATATTAGTTTAAAATTTGGAACCTTGAAAAGATGGATAAAGTGATTATGCTTTCGTATGTTGGAGAAGATGACAACAATGACATTTTTGTCAAATCAATGGTGGTGTAAGTATGGGGAAGCCTTGTAATTACAAAGGAGATATAATAAAATTAGGCTAGTTTATGAATATTTATGTCAAACATTGGTTATCTATTAGGTGGGACAAAGCCACATGTAAGGCCATGAATTCAACATGGAAGTTAATTTTATGACTAAAAAGGCAAGATAAGTATTTGGGGCTCTAATAGATAGATAACACCTTGGATCCTACACACATCCAAATGTTTCGACCTAAATGGTAAAATGGACAATACAAATGCTTTGGAATAATAAGAATTCTAAGGGAGGAGGAAGAAGATAAAAAGTAATGACTAGGGATGGGGGCAAGAAGGTATGGCTAAAATAACATAATGTTTCCAACATTTGGATAATTGAACTTTGCGTGGAAAGGGCTTTGAGTCTTTTGACCATCTCATTAGGGAAAGATGTTCAAGTGAAGTCATGATAACATATACCATAACAAATGTAACCAATGCTTGGTTTTTATGTGTTACAATAAAAAATTGTATTAATTTTACAAGTTTTTAATATGTTTACATGAAAATGTTTCTAATATATTATGAAAATATGTGGAATGATTTGGAATGAATCTAAAAATAAAATACTTAAACGTGTTCATTAATTAATATTATAATTAGTGCTTTAAACACATTATGAAAACTCCTATTTTGGGGGAGATTTTTTAAATATATCTTTACAAAATAGTATAATGCAACAACTTTTTTATCATAATAACTTTTAAATATTTTTTCAACTTACAAATGGGGATATTTTAAGAATATTCTAGGAAAAAAATTCACCCATGAATGTAGGGTTGGTTCATGAGAGCATGGAGACACCTATTTGAACAAAGTTTTTAAAAATGACAAGGGAAAAAAGAAGAATGGTGGAATAAAGGTTGAACTATGAACACAAATTAAGAAAAAGGCATTTGGGTCAACACAACATAGCTAAGGAGGAAATGTTGGAGGATTATGTCTAAAAATTTATTTAAAAGGAAATAATTGGATATCAATGTGTAGGTGGAAAGTGGATTGGTGAAAGTCGACCATTTATGGTAAGTGGGGGTAAAATATTATAAAAAAATGACCTAAACCTTTGCTTTAAACTCCTCTTTTGATATGGTTCCTAGCTCTTTAACTAACTTCAAATTTCTTATTTTCACTTTGTTTTTCCTTTCATGGTTGATGTCCATCTTATTTAAATGTCCATCTTATTTAAAGGGCAAACCCATCCTTGGGTGGTACCATTAGATTAAAAATCGATCACATACATTGGAGGTGGGCAGAGAAGAAGGTTGTCATGTTTGCCATGTTCTTGGATTGCACCATAAGCATTTCATTCTTCATCATGGGCTTTTCACCAAAAGTCGGGATTTCACTCTAGAATAGTCATAGGGTTAAGGTCAAAAGTAGGAGCCCCAATATTGTTATCTAAGTTAAATGAATTAAAAGAATTAGGCCTAGGAGATGGGGTGGAGGTGCATGGGCATGTACATTGAAACTTTGTTGCCTTTTAATTATGTTTCTTGTAGCGGCATGTCCATCTATGGCATGTTCTAGTACCTTTTTCACATCGTAGAATTTCCCTTTTAGGCCCATTTTCATTTGAATTGAAAGTCTACAACTCCTTTAAGGTGTCATGCAAGTAGTCTTTCAAGGTCTCTCCACAAATTGTGATTTAGAGTCAATGTTTTTTTATTGGCAAAATTTCACCCAAAAATGAAAAGATTTTTTTTAAAGAAGTAATTTTGGAGGTATTCAATCACTAGAATTGAAAAAAGTAAAAAATAAGAATTGCCACATAATTTTTATACTTGGTTTTCATTGTGTAACCACAAATATAAAAGGATGACTAAAGAATTATATACTTTATTTCAAGTTTAAGGTGGGATTTGGCTAAATTCTCTTAGGGATGATTGCCACATTTTCTATATTTTCCTATGGATGATAATCATTTTGATTATAAAGAAAATTTCCTTAAAAAAATTAATTTAAGGTGAAAGTTTTGGTAATTTTAGTAAATTGCTCCCCACATTGCAATTGGAATCAATTGAGTTACCTTTTTCTTGCTAGTGACGTAGGCAACAAAATTCGTTAGATGATGTTGCTAGTGTGTTAAGTTATAGAAATTCCACATATTTGCTAAAACATCTTTTTTGGGGGTTGTTTTTTGGCCTTGAGCAAAACAACATATTCAAATTGTTTATCTTTGCCATGAACTTACCATCCTATGAAAGCTTGCCATTCCTAAAAAAAACCTACACATGCACACCACTGACACTCAAACCTAATCATAGGCATATGTATAATAATCAATAGATTTCACAAAAACAATATTTAGATTTGACTGAAATTGTTCATTTTCATAGAAGCATTATTTGGATTTCACCAAAAGAATGATTAGATTGAGGTTACATAATTAGTGGATTTCATCAAATTTGTTAATCAAATTTCATCAAATTTTTTTGATATAAATTCACAAAAATATTCATCACAATTCTCTAAAACAAGGTTACAACCCCTCCAAGGGCATTTGAAGGTTTTTATAATACATAAAAAGGCCAAACATGAAAATAAATAAATGTCATCCAAGAGCACCAAATTCACAAAAGGATAAAAAATGGAATAAAAATTAAACTTGGAGGTGCATCACCTTAATTATATAACTATTTAACAAAGAAAAATGAAAACCATCAAGACTATCACCATCACTTGTAGATTGAATAGAAGTTCAACAAAAGTTCTTATAAAATGCTAGGAGGGCCTACGAAAAACATTAGAGCTACACTTGGCTAAGTTTTGCAAAAATAAAAACATGAGGGAAAACAAAAAATCCAAGGAGGTTTCACAAGTCATAGTATTTGGGTGCATCAAAAGTTCAAATCACCTTTAGTGGTTACTAAAAAGGTCACACAAGGCCTTAATTCTAAGTTCTAAACGTCTCTAGGGTGTTTTACAACCTTCATACATAGTTGTCAATTAAGTTCTAAAGAGGACATATAAGCTCCAATTTCCCAGTTGCAAACCTATAGACCACTATTATAGAGTTAGATAAATGAAGGGGAAGGTTAAATTAGACATGGGGACTTACTACTTAGAGCAAGACATGCCAATAAAAAGGTCAAATGGACCACATGGACTTATTACAAAGTAGGATATACTAAAAGGAAAGCCAAATGGACCATGGGGACATCATGTAAAGTAAGATAGACCAAGAGGAAGTTCATAATAACAATTCATAGCATCTACAAACTTGCATAGAACAAAAGGAAGGCCATGATTTAGACCATCCAAACCATTTGTGGAGTTAGATAAATAAAGATAAATGGGTGAAAATAGGATAAAACAAGCCGAATTTTCCCACATTACCTTCTTATGATGGATTTTTTTGGATTGCTTAAAAAATAATCATAATGTTTATTAGGATGATGTGGCAAATTGTGATTGGTTAAATTGTGACAGATTAAAAATTCACACTAGTAGAAATTAGTCAAAATGCAACCATTGCATTTGCAACCACGTGCGATTTATAGTTGTTTATAATTAGTTCTGGGAGTATTTGTAACTATAACATCAAATTTCAACTATTTTTATAATTGTTGTGATATGTTGCAACTATTGATAAATTCATCTTATTGGCTAGATGGTTTTTAAGCCTATTTTCATCCATGAATATCCTAATATGTCCCATTAGTCACAATAGTCACCTCAATTAGTTATACCCCTAGAGGTATTCTATGGCAACTTAGGGATATATATTTTTGTATGTATTAAAATTGTATTTATGATGTATTACCCATATAATAAATATATATGTTCTCATATATTAATTATGTATATATGTATAATGTTCATATATTGAATCTATAAATTGATATTTGAATATGAAAATTGTTATGTGAATTCAATTTTTTTAATTTCAATTTTAAGAGTTATAAAAAATTAAATAGTAAAAAAAGTAATAATGAAAAAATAACTAATCATTAGCTACATTAATATAATAATAATAATAAAATAACTAGCTCGGCTAGTTACTAGTTACTAGCTACACTAATAATATAATAATATTATTATCTGTTAATTTTTATTACTTATAATAATGGATATAGTTAAGAGGTAAATTAGACTTAACCTAGGTACCTAGCTTAACCTAACATAGTTAGTTAATTAGTAATTGTTAGTACATGCAGTTAGGTTGCAACTAAATTGTAATTAAAAACTTATCCCATATTTTTTGTCTTTGCTTTCAAATTTGGAAAGTATATAAGTAAGTGCATTAGAACATTGAAAAATATACAAAGAATATTAAAAACCAACTACCATTTGGGATGAGCCAATCAAATAATCTTGACTTTTAAAGGTTAAACTTGAAATAAAATAAGATTAAAAAACCTAATTTACTTCCCAACTTAAACCCACTTAGCTATTTATGTAGCCTAAATCTACCTACCTAGCATAGGTAGGTAGGGTTAGGCTAAATAGATAAGTAAATAGGCCAACCTATTAACCTACCTATGTGGATTAAGCCTAGGTACCCTAAGCCTCCCTAAGCTCCTTATAAATTACCATGTGTTTTTTTTAGAACTCGGTAAAAGATTAACTTATAAATTACCACATGTCATCTTGTAATTTGATAAAAAATTAACCTATAAGCTATCACATGTCCCCTTTCATTTCATTAAAAATTACACCTCACTAGTCTAAGCTAGGTCTCCCTAGGTTAATAAACATGCCACATGTCATATTGACATTTGTTATTAATTGTACACATGGCACAATATAAGGTCAAACCAATTTTGTCACATGTTAGTTGCATGGTAGTCACATAAACCATACATTTTGCATATGGATGAAATTGCTTATGTTGAATTTGATTTCATTTGTCATTTGCAATTAAGGACATGTATTATAATTATTATACATGACTATGCCATTTTGAAATTGTTTCAAGTCTTTTAAAAAATGAAAGAAAACACCATAAATTCGAGTTATAGTGTAAGTTATGCATGTTTTTGCATATTTTATCCTCCTTAAATTCAATACAATTTTTTCCATGTGTTTCCATAATACACTAAAAAAGGGCATCGTGTAAAAGCATTATAAACTTGCAATATCATTACAATTTTCTTCAAGAAAAATATGAAAAACTAAACACTAGTGACATCTATTATGACATGTGTTATTGTGGTCACACCCAAAAGTCATGAGGACCATGGGGACCATATGTAAAGGTGGACAAACTTAAAGAAAGTCATGGTGACCAAGAGGATTCCCATGAACCCATCTAGATCATCATGGCCATCTACATTTATTCAACAAGACTAGATAATTCCCTATTGCCCATAGGTGTAAGATAAAGCCAAATGGAAGATGTGACCACCCACAACTTGCATTTGTTACCAAACTTGGATAGATAAATAAAAGGACCATGAAGACCATGATGTAGACCTATAAAACTAACCAAATGTGGATGGGGCAAAACAAAATCATGAGAACCATCATCATCACTTGCATTTGTTCAACAAAGTTGAATTGACCCAAAACAAGAGCATGAAGTTTAGGATCTAAACCTACAAAACTAACCAAACATGGTTGGGGAAAAAGAATTTCAAAAAGACCATCACCACCACCTAAATTTGTTCACTCTAGTTGGACATATTAGAAATAAGAACATGAGGACCACAATTTAGACCCATATAGCTAACCAAATGTGGATGGGGAATAAATAATTCATGAACCATCAACACCACTTCAATTATTGTGGAAAGCTGGATAGACCCAAAAAAATTTCCATTCTTGAAAGCAAATCACACATTGCCATGCATGGAGGCTCATGTTAAAATCACTTCAATGATTGTGCAAATAATGCACCACATAGGGTTGGATAATCTCATAAATTTTGCAACCACAATGAGGGGAGGGATGCTTCCCACAAGTTTAAATCTTTTTCGCATAGTCATTAAAAACATATTCATCTTCTTAAACACTACTTACTAACACCATAACATGTAATGAAATTAAAAAAAGTGTTCAAACCCCTAAGTCTCATTTAGAGAGCTTGAACTTCAAGGTTTGGCTCATGATTTAATGAGATTTGCACCAACTTGTAAGTCAAACTCCATTCTTGCTCACAAGCTCCAAGAGTGTGCTTCAAATGCATGAACCTTTTCTTGTTTTAATGTTGTTTCACCTTTTTTATTTCTCCTTCCTTTTTCTTCACTTTGAATTTGGGTGGAAAAATGAGTTTTGTGTCATGTTCACCCGTAACTATCTCCTTTGATAACCTCCCTTCAGCTTGTGCATTTGCATTTATTTACATTCAATTCATTAAAGGTAGCATTTGTTAATTGTGGAGGAAAGAAAAAGTTGGGCACAAAATTTTTAAAAAAAATGTTATCATCAAATATCAAAAACCCTAACCATTCCCTTCCAAATGTCGAAGTTTATCAAATTCAAAGTTTTAAAATTTTAGTTAGACTTGAATTTAATGTATATTGACATGATTTAGTAGTGCACAAATTGGAGACAATAGGGAACATTGAATTTGAAGAATTATGTTCAATATTTCATATTATGCATAATTCATAGAAGGAATTAAGCATTGAAGATTTACAATCTTTGCATAGTGTGTTTTTGATCCATTGTGCTATGGAATCACATTAAGTGAAAGGAATGTTCTTATTAAGGTCTTTTAACAAAAAAAAAGAGTACAAATTATTCCAAAATCTTGCAAAGGTTTTTAACTTTCAAGAAAAAGTCATATGTTCCAAACACAAATGACCTTTGGCCTTGGTTGGTTCAATCAAAGGGAGCATTTGCAAAGAAAAAGAGAGCTTAAAAATGAAACATATTGTTAATGAGTTATGAAATTGTAATTTTTTAAAGTAAGAGATTTGACAACTTGATGGTGTGTGTGTCTACTAGAAGAGGTGAAGGGTAGATTTGAGGATGTGTAATTTGCAATATATTTGATCACATGGATTCCCAAATACTTATAATGAACAATTTGGATTCATTTCAATACAATTAGTTCCCCTCATGTAAAATAAGAAAACAAACTTCAAATTAAACACATTCATTTTCATGATGACAATTGTGTGTCAATGTTTCAAACCCAACTTGAACTTAGACTCCCCAAATACTTGTAAAAAACAATTACAAAAATTCATGACTGTGCAATATCTACCAAATTAAGCATTGTTATTTTCATCATTAATCAACAGTGACATGTAGCCTCAAATTTTCAATGATGTGACAATAGTGCACATTGAGGTTTTCAATGGGATCAATTAACATAAAACTTGACAATGTTAGTAGCAACTTGATCTTCAAATGATGCATATATGAAGTTGTTATCTTTGTGAATCAATTAAAACTTAAGATGACACCTATAGTTTAATCTATGCAACAACATTGTCTTAGTTTCTTTGGTTGGAAACCTTGAATCAACCGTATCTATTGAAGATTTCAGAAACAAAATGTTTTGTGTGTGTTAGCTCATGTTCATAATATGTGTGCCACACAAAGTTGGTGGTGCTAGATTCAATATGTGTTCAAAAGTTGAATCATTCATATTCTTATTTGCACATATGAGAGTTTTGATGTGTATTGATGTGAAGGTTGGAGAACCAGGCGAGAATGAACCACACCACCCACCACTTGGGCACACCATGAGGGATGGATGGATGGATGGTGGATGTGATGGTCCAAAGTCCACAACCTTTCCCATTGGGTTCTAGTTCACTAGCTAGCCATGGTGTTTAGCTCAGTTGCTGTTTTCTACTACCTACCTACTAACAACCAGGCACTAACCCTTACCTACATCCTAACTCCTAACCAGCGACATGAATCTATTTACATAGTAACCACCACAAGAGGTGGATGGTGGGTGGAACACAAACCACTTTTCATTGGGTTCCAGTTCACCAGCTAACCACAGTGTTTAGTTCAGTTGCTAATTTAACTACCTACCTACTAACAACCCAGGTACCCTTACCTATGTCCTAACCATGTACATATATCTACCAACCTAGTAACCTTCACAAGGTATGAATTGTGGGTGGGACAGGAAACACTTTTCCATTGAGTTCTAGTTCACCAGTTAACCAGGGTGATTAGCTCAGTTGCTATTTTAACTACCTACCTAGTAACCACTGGGTAACCCTGGTTGGTGCACACAATAGATGTGTGCACTAACCATCTACAGGAATGTACTTACATAGTAACCTCTACAAGGGATGGATGGGTGGGTAAACACTTCTCCATTGAGTTCTAGTTGATGAGCTAACCAGGGTATTTAGCTCAATCACTATTTTTACTACCTACCTACTAACAACCCAGTAACCATTCATAGGGAGGTCCTAACCGGCATCTACATGATGAATGCACTTACCTAGTAACCTCCAAAAGGCGGATGAACATGGGCGGGAAAGGAAACATTTTTCCATTGAGTTCTAGTTCACCATCTAACCACGGTGATTAGACAAGTTACTATTTTCACTACCTACCCAATCATATTTCCCAACACTGAAGATCTACATGAAAAACCCTAAACCCTACGTATTGCGCTAAACCCTAAACCCTAAACCCTAAACCCTACATATTATGCTAAACCCTAAACCCTACCTATTTTCCTACCTGCCATGATTATCTGACAGACCTTCATTTCATGCTGATATTCTTGTCATGGAGAAGTTCTTCTCACCGTCAGCTTCTCTCTTACGGGGCTAGATCTTGGTTCTACAACTGGCTAGATTTGAAGAGCTTGGAGACAACTTAGCAAGCAGCAAGTGGGTGGTTCTGAGAATTGGCATGATGAGTGAGTAAGTTGGAGCAGCTGCATTGTTCTGTGTGAGTGGGCAGGAGTTAGAAAAAGGATGGCAGTGGAGTGGGAAGTTGAGGAACAACATGTAGGATATGGAAGCCAGGGTCCAGGTTAGTACTTACTGCAGCGACAAGCTCTTAGCTCCGGCATTAAACTTACCTGCAGGCAATAATGGTGGAGAACAGCTCTTCCGCAATTGCTGCTAGTTCTAAGCTAATAAAATGGGTAGTTATGATGGCGGGGCTGCCACGGCACCTGACCGGCTGTCTTTTGTGTTCCCGGGTTTGCTCTTTTCTCCAACAGAAAAACATGGTAAGTATACGGGTACTACCCATTGCAGAACTGGCGTGGCAGCCTTCATTTTTGCTGGCTATGAATATATAACCATTTTGCTGGCTATGTTAAAAATCAAAAGTGCTAAATTCAAGTGATCTTTGAGATTTTCAGTAGCCAGAAATCGACCATTTCAAAACGAAAAACTCCAGATTTCTACACATGGTTTGAAGTTTCTAGAACAAAATAAACATAAATTAATTTTTCGATTTTGATTTTCATATTTATCTTGGCACTAAATCTGGCTCAATCTTTCTATGAATCAACGCCACTTTGGCTACACCACAAAATTGACAAAAACAAATGCACTGCTGCGTGCAGGGTGGTGGTGGTGGTAGGGGAGCCAGATCCAGAAAACAAAAACCATCTGGTGCGGCCATCTGGTCATGCAGGTTCACACATAACTACCTTAATAAATGGGCGTACTGTAGAACTATCCGCGCCCAGCACATACCTGAAAATAGTCGGAAGGCAGGCCACAGCCAAAAGAAATGAAAAGAGTAAAACAAAGGGAATTTTTTAAAAAACCAAAAATTCCCACTCTCCATACAAAACAGTCCAACGTTCCGTTGTGGAGACGAATGGAGACGAATGGCGACATGCATCATAATGCAATTGCAAATTAGAGCTGGCACGGACCACAGACGCGGAAAACCAACGGCGCTTCTTATCCAGCTGCGATTCATACAGCAAAAAAACACACAAAACCCCAAAAAATCACAGCGAATCAGCGGCGATCTCATGCCCAATTCCCGTAACTGCAACGTTGCCCGTGATTACAGGTGTCCGATAAAATTACCACGTCACCCAAATCTCCAACTCCGCGCCCCCACTAACTTCCTCCTCCTCCTCCTCCTCCTCCTCCTTTCCCATTCCTTTCTTTCCCCAAATTTCTGGCTTTTTTCTCTACTCTTTCAACAGAATTTCATCATAGCTGCCTGCCAGACCCCACCTTCTCTCTCTCTCCCCTTCGGCTGCGCGCGCCGGCCGGCCTTTCTATCCAATCCGAGCCAAACGGAAAAGTGCAATCAATTATGGTACCCAGAGAGAACCAGCAATCACGCACAGTACACCCTGATGGATGGATGGTAAGTGATCACGAAACAATTTTCAGTTGGATTTCAGTTCCCTAGCTAACCATGGTAGTTAGCTCAGTCAGCAGTTTTTTAATCCATCCACTGGATGCACATTACAACTCAGTTGTGAGTGAACCTCAACTGAGTTAATATTTGATTTAACCTTAGTTAATTCATTCTGTAACATGTTGGTCTTATAAAGAGGTGGATAGGTAGGAAAATATGTGCCTACTAGCTATAAGTAGATGGCTCATAGTTCATACATAAGTAAAGGCTGTTTTTTTTGGGTTACCTACCTACTAACTAACAAGCTGTTTGTGGGTTGTTAATAGGTAGGTAGGAAAAAAGGGCAACTGAGCTAACCACCATGGTTAGCTAGGGAACTGGAACCCAACAGAAAACTAACAGAAAACTGTTTCCTGACAACTTAATATCCATCCATCCATCCATCCTTCAATGAATGGTGAGCACTCACTCACAGTCAGTCACCTGGTGAGTGCCGGTTTCAGCTCTGGCGCTTTTTAATTTTTGACTTGAGTTTTGAAAAACAGACTTTCTCTTTCTGCCGGAAAAATTCAATTCTAGATTTTGTTGTTTACTACTTAAATGCGACATTTGATGAAGCATTTATGGATGGCAAGTGCAACGAATTTATGACAGCTTCAAATCGTCGCAATGGATAACGCATCAGTTGTCGTCAAATAAGGATCAGGATTCAGTTGCCATGTGACTCACCAAGTCGAAGACTTCACACCCCCATAACTAAGGAATAAGTGAAAACGTACGTAGTCACCATCTCCGGCCGGCTCCACTCTCTCTCTCTCTCTCTTTCTGCTCCCAACGCGTTTACAGCGCCGATTGTCGTCGTCGTGACTCGTGGTAGCTCGGATACGTGGCGCCGTCGAGTTCTTAACGGCACCACTTTGCGTTTGACTCACGACATGACGACAACGCCGTTGGCCGGTGGTTTTTTTTTTTTTTTCCCGAAAAACCCTTTTCCCACTTTTTCAACTTTTTCCTTATCAACGCTTTCGGTTGCAAAATGATGTTTCCTTTTTGCTTTTTGGTTTTTCTTTGGGGAGCAAAATTTCGCCAAATGGTGAGAAAATAGTGTGGGACTGGGGAATGGGGAATGGGGGTTTTTTTTTTTCTTTTTTCTTTCATAATTTAGAGAACAACTCACTAAATTATCAAAATAATGTTTTTAACAGCCAGATTCTACATGACTATCTAGGTACATAGCCAGAAAATTAGAACATATACTTTTTAAAAAATAAAAATCTTCATATTTAGTTTATAGTCAAATTTGGCTAAATTGGTCTTCTGGAAGATGGCCACTTCAGCTATGTCATAAAATTGAAAGCAGTTCAAGACTGGAACTTTGTTGGTCGGTCATTTTACTAGAAGCTGGAAATCATGAAAATAAGGTCATAAGTAAGTACTTCATAGTGTTAGCAAATAAGTACTAGAATGTATTGGGTGATTTGGCCATTGGGAGTGCTAAGGTGAACTAGCCACCTACATTGGTACCTTAAGGCTTCGACCAAATCACTAAACCCTAAACCGGCCTTCTAAGTGGCCTCACTCAAGGCCATTGGGAGGACCCTGGCTCGGTAAAGGCTGGTGAGGTGCTTGTGAGGAATTTGGGTGAGTGAACTCACTTGGGAGGGTTGTGAACTTGAATTTCTGAATGGGTAGTGAAAATGCACAATGGCATGTACTCAGCATGCTTCATATATGTTAATGGTCTTCATGTGGATTTGCATAATCGTCATGTGGATTTGCAAAATGGTCATTTTGGATTTGCATAGTGGTCATTTTGGATTTGCATAATGGTCATGTGGATTTTGCAGAATGATCATTGTGGATTGGCATAATGGTTGTGTGAATTAATTTTGCAGATATTGGTCTTGTAGATGGTAGGCTTTGGGCACCTACCCAAGTTTAGCTATAGTAGACCTTACAGGACTTCCACCATTGTGTCTATCTTGTAAGGGGACTAAAAAGAGGCAGAAAATGGCACATGAAGACCATTATGTACACTATTAACTCCACCACAATTGGTGGTATGTTCTATTTGTTGGTTACAAGCATTTGGGGAAAACCAGTTGACAGTAACAAGCTTCTAATTAGGGTATGAAGGGCCCCAATCTGTCCCGAGTGACAATTATTATGACTTTGTGAAACTTTTTTTCTTTTAAAATTTTGGTTTTGTTTGGGTTGCAGAAATGACTTTTTTCTGAAACTTTTTTGCTGAATGACTTTTATGAAACTTGTTTTGAGGATTCAGAGTTTTCATTGCACCTGGGAAACAGCAAAAACAATCGGCGCCTGAAAAAGCCCATGTGGGTGTCGCGTGTGTAAGTGGTAGGGGGTAGGGGGGGGGCCATTGTCGGAGAATAAGTTAGCCTATGAGAGTTCAGAAAATGTCGAGTGTAAGAACCAAACCATCACCGGGAAACAGGCTGTGATATGTATCTGGATTAGGTGGCTTGGGTTTGCCTTTTCCCCAAGTTTTCCACTCAGAGGAGGGTGGGCTTTGTGGGCTTTTCAATAGAAGAAGCCATGTGATCCAGCACTGAACAGATTGCATACCAAAAAGCAGTGCTGTAGCCTGTCACTGACGTGTTTGAAATTTGAATGAATAAAACAAAGTAGAGAAAGAGCGGGGTATTGCTTCGTTAAAAATAAATATTTCCGTGGGAACATGGGAACATATCAAATTGGGAGAGCTCCTCCAGCATTATGCCATTGGGTTTTTATGATCCCTCAAAATACACAAATAAAAAGGGATTTGTTTACGGGGTTTCAAATTGTTGAAGGCCCAAAGAAAGGAGAGGGAAAAATTTTCATTTCACACCCCTATCTGAGTCCAGAAAGAACCAAGCTTAAAGTAAGGTCCTCTTTACACTACGGCTGAGCACCCGTGGACCATGGAATTCAAAAAACCATTAAACTTTAAAAGCATGGACTTTAAAAATGAGTGGCCATCTTATGGAAATTTTGAAAAAGAGATTTTGAGAGTGGGCCATGGGGGCTATCAAATGTAGTAATGTAAAGTCAAAAGAGACCTCGGTTGAAGAACCTTGACAATAGAGGGAAAAATATTCAGAATTTCTCCCAAAGATATCCTTTTAAAAACTAAAAACAATTTAATTTAATTAAAAAAATTACAACTTCTATTTCCTTAGTCTCACCCCCAATGAATTACATCAAGGCCACCTCAAAAAGGTGAACCAAATTCTAGGAAACTCTATAACTTTTCTTTATGTTGCTATGTGGGATTTTTTGGTGTACTTTTCATCCATTTTTAATTTTTAAAGTCTTTGAGGCCCACAATCCCTCAAAGTGTAAAAGCAAATTGTAGATGGTAGGCTTTTGGCACCTACCCAAAGTTAGGTCTTGTGGACCTCACAGGACTTCCTCCATTGTGTCTTTGTAAGGGGACTAAAAAAGAGGCAGAAAATGTCACATGAAAATTGCTTGCCTACTTGTGTCACAATTTGCTAGTTGAACATTAGTTTGTAATGGTGTTGTTCAATTCTTGATTTTGAAATGAACATTCAATTCCATTTAAAATTTTTTATGGGGTGGTTTGATAGAACCTTTAATGTGTGTTTTTTAATGTGTTCTTTGGTGTTGAAGAACTTTTGGTGTTGGAGGTTTTTCAAAAACATTTGGAGCTTGATCTTATTTAAGTCTAGGTTAGGTTCAATTTACATTAAACACAACTAAAAGTAAAAATTATACGCATTAATTGTTTTGTTCAACTAGTCAACAAAGCTTAAAACAAAATATTCTATGTTGTTAATCATGTGCAACCAATTAAAATTGAAACTTGTGTAAAAAATGGGCCTTACTTTGGCACTTAAAAAATATTTAAGCCTAGATAATTAAAAAACTTGAACCTTTTCAAAGAAGTAAAATAGCCTAGTGTAGGTCTTGGTCCTAGGTTCAACAAGAGGTTGACTCATAATTTAAATCCAATTTTGGTGCTATCCAATTAATTGTGAAGTTGTGATTTAGGTTCCCTAGAACTTGACCTGGACCATTTCAAAAAACCTTTTGAACACCTTGAAGTTGACAATGTTGGTTTGTATTTATTGAAAAATAACCACTTTTGTTGATACATTGGTTCATTATATTAGTATTGCCCTTTCACTAGCACATGTCATTGTAACTAATGTTGAATTTAACACATCCCATACATGATTCGTATTGTAAATTTTTCTTTTGGGTGCATTTGATCATATAGTCTTTTGCAATTCACACCTAGTAAAATCAATGTAACAATTGGCAAATTGCTCAATCTTTTTTATTGTTCAAATTTTCATTAAATAGGTCAATATGTGCCTCATCAATGTCTTAGTACGCCATTGGGATAAAGAAAATAACCATTTTCTACATTGTGTCATTTTGTTGACATTGTGTTCTAATTAAGTTAAGTTGGATTTTTCACATGGTTTAGGAAACACTTGATCATTTAGGTCAAATTTTAGGGTTTAAGGTTTGATTTAAGATTTTGGGTCATTGTAAAGAATCAATTTAAAATATTCTTCAAGTTTTTTAGTCAATGTTGAATTGGTTATCAACATTGAGGTATATCAATTTGCCACAAGTATTCTAAGGTCTAGAATTTTGAAAGACTAGGATGAGGAGAATAATAATTCTTAAAACATATAAACAAACCATATTGCTATGTATATGAAGGGAAATGCCAAATGACAATATTGATATTTATATGGATTGGTTGGAATGATACACCAATTAGCATACATTGGTTAATAAAAGTATACAATAGGTAGTTTTTGTCATTAGTACATAATTAATCTATCCAAAATTCACATTTAGCATGAAACACATTAACCATCCAACACAACGATTTTTTTTTTTTGTGGGGGCATTGATGGTCTTTTCAAATATTTTCAACTCCCCCCATAAAAATGTTGTTGCACAAGCTTCATACCATACTAGGAAAAAAAGGATTTATGTTTAGGTTGATATAAATATTAAGGTGTTACAACTCATACTAGAAATATATGACAATGAAAACTTATAAAAAACACATATCAAAGAAACATAATGATGTTTTGAGTATCTTTTTGTAAAGGACCAACTTAGGTTAGTTTTTCAACACTCTTGCACATACCATTGATGATACTAGTCAAATATTCATATATTAATACAAAACAATTTAAACCCTTAAATGTCACAATAGGAAAATTGTCCAAAGAAAATGGAGAGGGATATAGTCACCCACTTGCTTGACAAAAATGTCAAATCCATCTACCTATTAAATGTTTTTGGATCAATCATGTTGTAGGCAATTCAAGCTTTAATCTTTTGATAAAAAAATTGAAATTTTGTTGAGGAATAGAAATTTTCCACTATTGAGCATGGAATTGGTGTAGTTATGGGCCACCATAAGATTAATATTTCAAAAATTTGACCCTTTGTTGTTCTTGATTGAATTCAAAATTTACAAGGTAAGTATAATGCATTCATATGAATTTGGTGGGAGAGAGAAAAAAGGTATTTGGACTTGGTATGAAAGAGAAATGAGTGGTCAAAGTTGTGCTTACAAGGGCCATCTACACACAAGCAAAGAAACCTTGACTATTTAAGCTTCAACTTTTGATTCTATCTCAAATCTAAGCATTCCATCATGTGATTCAACTCTTGATTTTCAAATATTAAAAACATTGGGTAACAAAATTTCTCATTGATTTTCACATTAATGTTGTTTAGAGCTTCTTATAATGTTAGGCAACTCACAAAAAAATCATATTAAGAGATAGCCAAATGAAATAAAAACTCTCCTTATAAAAACGAGCCCTACTCAATGACACAACAACTACAACCCATGTATGTCAAATTCCGAATCCATTGCTCCCACCTAGGAATACTTTGTGAGGGAGGGGTGATGGACCGAATTGGTCCTCCTTGACATTTAAAGGTGAAGACTATAGACTAATAGAAGGCAAATCACATGACCACCCCCTATCCTTTAAGTCCACAACTGGTCTAAGGTGACGTAAAGTTGCAAAACTTCATTGCAATGAAATTCAAGGCAACAATGAGGAAAATGAGCAAGAAGATGAAAGGACACAAATTTTAAGAAAATTCTAGCCTATTTACTAACAGCTAAAGCCCTAGTTCTGCTACCAAAGACCAATAAAAAGAATTAACCATATATGAATAGCCAGTATTACATTAAGAGCAGTGTTTTTTTAAAATTCAATTTTCTCATGTTGCTTGATGTGTCATATGCAAGCATCCCAAAAGTGATTTACCATTAAATAATGACAATAGGTTTTTAGAACATTGTCCAAAAAGTTTAAAAAGCTGGCACAAAAAATTGCTCCCCCTCTAAAATCCAAGTAGAAATGTGATGAAAATATTTCAAAATTCTTTTCCCTTAAATTAGGCCATTAAAAAAAAACCCACAAATATGTAACACCATATTCATTTTTCATTTTCATGTTTGTGGCTTGAAAATGATTTTGGAGTGTATTTACAAAGACCATGTATGAGGCTTGAGCAGGTAGAAAGGTAGGGTAGGAAATGAATTATTAAAGCAAGTATGGTGCTAATTGACCATCTAAAAACTGAAGTTAATACTTACAAGGGTGTAGTAATGGCCACAGAGAACCAGCACCCACCAGTGCAGTGCACCATGAAGGATGAATGGTAAGTGGTCAGAAAACAGTTTTCTGTTGGGTTCCAGTTCCCTAGCTAACCATGGTGGTTACCTCAGTTGCTTTTTTTTCTTTCTTCTACCTACCTACTAACAACCCACAAGCAGGTTGTTAGTAGGTAGGTAGTAAAAAAAACCCTTACCTATGTATAAAACATTTACTTAATGACCTATTTTCCTACCTACCTACCTATATATGAGACCTATTTCTTACAGAATTGGTTACCAAGGTGAAACCAAATATTAACTCAGTTGAGGTTTCATCCACAACTCAGTAAATAACAGGCATCCAGTGGATGGTGTGCTGGTGGGTGATGGTTCACTGTGGCCATAATGGCGATTTGTGTTGTTTATTGTGAGACTAATAACAAATGGGATATGATGAGTATGGGGTGGTGTTGTGTCCATGAGATTGCATGGAAGCCAAGCTGACTATGAGAGCTGGATATGATCTTTGTTATAAACACTTCTCACCCTAGATGGTGTTCTTTTGATGAAAAAGTTGAAATATTATATAGGTATGTATAACAAGCTTTTTGGAGATGTTGCCCATAGGTGAATTTCCCAAGGAAAGTTGCACAAATTGGTGTGGCAATTGATCTTTTAGGAGTTGCAATATGGTTCTCAAATCTCCCATGACAAGGAGTTGCTAGTGGATAGACACGGAGTTGCCCTTTGAGAAGGAAACCTTTTGCGTGCAATTGGACATTTTCATATCGTGTTAGACATTCTTAACTCTATGTCACCTATGACAGAGGTATACAACATTTTGTGGCCTTTGGGGTGAACCATAACCCATGGTTGGTACCATGGTTAAAATCTCAAAATCCATTTAAATTATTTTGAAACATTACAAATGTCTTGTGCTAAGTCTAGACTATAGTCTCTGAGTTCAAATCTATCATGTTTTGGGGCTTATTATTACGGCCTCTCACTCCAAAAGGTAAAGGTACCACCAACATGGGTGTTGGTTCACCCTCTTGTGGACTCTATTTCACCTACAGACTACAGATCTGCTTTGCAACTACTTCCCACCAACACAGACTAGGTGCACAATTGGCTACCCAATCCACTTGAGGGCTCATTAATTTTAAAGAGGATATAAGTGGGCTCATTAATTTAATCAAATAAAGTGGGCTCATCAATTCAAAAGAGGATAAGATACAATTTACAATTTGTATGTGGTGGTCTAATTTGTTGGATCCCAAAGGACAAAGTTGTGGCCAAGATTGATGAATTGGAATAGGATTTAAAAAATGGGCTAAGGGTAGCCTAAGGGTGTAACTAAAGGTTAATTGTTTTACATGTCCTAATTAAGGACTTTAACAAAATCATATAAAAACCCTTTTTCCTTTTGGAAGGAAGGAAAGCAATGGTTTCTAAGTTGATGTTGTTTAAATTACCCCTTGTTTTTAATACCTTTGTACATGTTTTGAATATGTGGTGTGTTTTTATAAATAAGGTTTTGGAGGGTTTTGATACTGGTTTCCTAGAGTAATAACTTGGGTTGCCTTGGCAAGTCCACCCAAGAAAGCTTTCCACATACTCTATGACATTATTTGCACCATCATCCTTGACCTCTCAGCCCTAGTTGTCCATGGCCTTGGCAAGGTGCAACCATTGGCTCTAATAGCGGTTAACATGTGAGAGAGGGTTGGGTTTGGCTGATTTTGGCTCCTTGCTAGCCCGTGGCCGCACCCATGGCAGGGCATGACCATTGGCTGACTAGAAGCTTGAATCGGCCAAACCATGCCCACTCTGTTGTACATAATAGGGAGGACTTTTTAGTACCAATACTGAAATTTCAATGGATTTCAATGGTGGACGAAGACTTTAGGATGATGATCTGGGTAGTGATGGAAGAATTATCCTGGATAAAAAAGAAAATTGGATTTCCGTACTGAAAGACTCTCAAATCTTTTACTAAGAAAAACGAGAGGTGTGTCACATGGTGGACTTTGCCATTTACATGAAAAAGTATCTTAAGGCAAAAGACGAATTATGGGAACTCAAATATTTCACCATGCAAAAATATAATCTTCAAAAATCCTCTAAAAGAAACCAAAATCCTTCAAGATATTATAAGAGTAACAGAGTTACAATCATTATAAGAGTTATAAACTTGAGTTATAAAAGTGACAGAGTTTTTGATTTCACATTAGGCTCAAGGACATTTGGCTCAAGTTTCAACACAAGCCAAAATATCCATCTTTCAAAACTCCTTCCATAAAACTAAACCAATGGGCCAAAATCCCTTAAGCTACTATACTCTATAATGAATCTAAGCACAATATCCCTTGCCTTGGTAGGCAAGGCCAACAAAGCCCCAAAGCCCTCTCTCTTACTCTATACAGTTGTCAGCTTTTGGGTAGTCCCAGCTGTGATGAGGAGCTGTGTGGTGGCTTCAGCCATTGAGGGTTTCAAAGCTTCAGGCTGACAGGTCTACTGAGAACTAAGCATTACCCCTCCCCCAACCCCCATCCCCACAAAATCAGTTTTGTCAACAACAATCATGTTTACAGAGCCATACTGATCTCATTTGTCCTTGAGTAATTCAGGTGTCCTAGGGTCCAACCCAAGACATATAAATTATTTTGTGCCCTAAGACTTGACTTGGTGCCTTAAGATATAATGTCTTTAAAAGCTTAGGATCATAATAAGGTTTGAGAGCTTAGGACAAGAGGTTTTCAAGGCTTAGGCCTTAATGCTTTTCCAACCCTAGGATTCTAAGATGTAAGATGTGAACAATTCTGACCCTAAGCCCCAAAAATATTCTCACCCTAAGACCAAAGAGATTTTCACCTTAGGCCCACAAAGATTTCAACTTTAAGCTCGCAAAGATTTTCCCCCAAACCCAAAAAGATTTTTAGCCCACAAAGAATCTCAACCTAGGCCCAAAAAGTTACTCATTTTGAGTGGCCTAAAAATTTGGGATACTTGAAGTGTTTTAGAATACTTGACTTATCAACACCTTAAGACAAATGTCTTGCAAACACCATGAGCCAAATGTCCTTGGGCCAAATGTGAAGTCACCCTACGCCATAGACAAAAAAAACATATTTAAAAATCAATTTGTTTTGGCCTAGTGTAAGACCGTAAGCCACACAATTTAAACACAAGCCCAAGCATGTTTTGGCTTGGGCTTTTGGACTTAGGGTTAAAATATTTTTGAGAATATTGGCCTTAGGTAAGAATAATTTTGAATATTTTGACTTATGGTTAAAATCATTCTTGGCATCTGGACTCAGAATTAAACTCTTTTTTTTTGATATCTTTGGCCTAGGGATGACCATTTTGGCCCAGTCCTAGAATCAAAATCCAGTATGGCTGTTTTCAGTGAATAGTTTATATGTACAAATTACATGGCACAAATTTTCAAAATAAGTCATGTCCAACACTTGAATCTTGTATGAAGAATAATTCATTCTGTTAAAACTTAGGCAGAAAACATGTAGATTCAGGAGATAGGAATAAAAGCCTCCAAAATCTTCCCATTGTCACCAATAAGCATCAAACCCCACTAAAATTTCAGATTAAAATAATAGGATACATATCATTATGAGGACAATAATTCTTCTAAACCCTAAAACCCCCCTCCCCACAAAACTTTTGATAAGAAATTAGCTTGAGCTAGTGTGACCTAGAGCCTCTCTGAAAGTTCCCACCAAGGCTAAAACAAAGGCAAAGTACAAAGGAGCCAGAGGCTAGAACATGAAGGGGCAACACTAAGAACCCTGGCTGGAGCCAACTTAGAGCTTAGGGTACTGCCTTTTGGAGGTGGCCTCTAGAATCTAGACATCTGTGTGACAATTTTATTTTATTAAGAGATCACCAATTCCAAAGCCCATTATTTTGCCAAAAAAGCAACCAAAAGTGTACATACATAAAAAAAAAAGTTCTTTATTGTCACTATGCAAGTTAATCACCACAAACCACTACAGCCCAAAAGGTTTAACACCTAAAAGCAGGTCCAGGGTGCTCAGTATGTGACCTTGCAAATGTTTTTTTCTCGCATTCAAGTTTTAGTTATTTACTTTTTTTTCCAACCCCACTGATAAAATTTAAACCGTGACGGCAAAAAGGTCGGAGACTACTAGTAGCAACCCACCTGGATGAATCATTACGATTGGCCAATGAGAAACAGGGAACAAACGGTCAGGTCACATTTATTACACTCTTCTGTGGCAGGTGTTGCTGTACATGCTTTTGCTGTACCTTCTACCGGCCTCAGCAAATTGAGCGAAAATGCTGGGTCAAAACTGAGCTGGCAAGCCAAATTGCATGTTTTGACTTTTGGTCGTCTAATTTTTAATTTGCAGGATCACTTACTGAGCACCTCTGGAGCTGCTCTAAGGGCCTCTTCCATTAGGCTCTTATGATCAGCCTTGGGTGGACCAGTACACATACTAGTACCGCGGAATTTTTGTTTTAGGTTGCTTCTAACAATAGTAAACATTCCAACCATTTATTTCAAGGTCATTAAGTCCCAGGCATTTCAAAGATCAATATCAAGGTCTTTGAGTCCAAATTCAACACTTCCTTAGTCACTACAAGGCCAAACTCAAGAAGGTGAAGGTACACCAATGTGGGCATTTTTTCACCCTGGCCAGATCATCATCGATTTTGCCCTCACAATAGGTTTCCATTACATTTGTTTCATCTAGCTCTGCCCATAATCACCTAACAACTCTACAGGTCAAGCATTCACCAAATACAAAGGTATGTGAGCTATGACTCAACTTGTGAGTCACTAAGGGTCTCTTTCCATTGGGTTACTCCCATTGCAACTAACACACAACAAGCTATGATCACAATACCCGAATGGGAAGCCACTAGGCTAATGTGGGCCCTCGCATAACAGTTGGGTTAAAAGTTTATGACCAATGAATGTTAATAAATTGACAATCTAGCTACTTTCTAGCCACGTTCTACTTGCACATAAGTTTCAATTAAAAAAGGGTAACAAATGTCACCATATGGTGCGTCTTGACTCATAGTTTGATACTTAGTTCTCATAGCATTGACCAAATGCAGGAATTCTAAGATGAGTGTAAGTCAAAATAAGTGAAAAAATGTTTTAAAAATGTGTCATCATCTATCATTTCAAAACTTGAAAGCTTTTTTAATAAAAGATCTCTAGAAATTTCTTGCACAAGAAGTGTTCCTAAGGTTCTTAACATGGATTATTTTCAGATTTCCAACTCATCTCTCAAATGGAACATGCTTGCCCATGCCACAAGAAGTATGGCTCCATTTCACTGGCTTTTCATTAGACTACTCTGATCCAAAAGTACCGTACTGTGTGTAACTATGATCATAACAGCCTAATGGAAAGAGAGCCTCAGATGTCCAATTTTCTGCCGGGTGTCATTTCAAGGTCCTTTGTGGATAATAAACTAAAGCATGAATATATTGGATTGAGGTTGATATCTGTTGCAAACTTGCATGGCAATGATTTTATACACGAATTCATTACCTGGCAAAGACCTGCATGCTCAACTTCCACATCAGATTTTGCTTTGCTGGAGCACAAGCATGCACTTGGACAATCTACATTGGGATAAGTTATTGCAAACTTCCACTCCCAAATTGTTTTGTTCTCCTTTGTTTTGCAATGGATTTTTTTTCTTTTTTTTTTTGCCGTTTGTGCCAAAAATAAATAATATATTTAAAAAAAAAGGCAAAATCAGTATGGTAGCACATTTGAAAATGTTACGAGCTGTTAGATCATAATTTCACTTCCAATTGACTAGCTCTCTTTCTGAAGTGGAAAGAAGTGGCCATTCAATAGGGGGTGTCATCAATAGACCTAATTGGCAGGTCTTGCGGATTTCTTAAATGACTCATAGCTGTGAATGCCATGGAGAGGCAATAGTTTGGTTGTTTCCAAGTAGTAGCTTAACTATGGGCTTGCCTTGCCAAGTACTTTAAAACGGGGCGAATTCTAGGTGGGCAAGTAAAACAACTCTAGAAAATTCTGGAGAATCTTAAGGTCAAGAAAAATCATGAAGGCGCGAATACTAAGAGCCAGCAAAGCATAAGAGAGGTCATCGAAACCAAGTGATTGAAGTTGAAAGCCCATACTTTGTTGAATGACATATCTTGAGAAGGGTTTGCAATGTACAAGGGAAAGGGCTGTGGGTGGCAGATTCCGGGTCCTTGCAAGTCATCTCTCTATGAGTGATGTGGCTAGCTTAGATTCTATATGATTAAATGATACAAATGAAGGGCATACATAGTTAGACCTGCACACTCCAGCCGTCCAAGAGCAACCTCGGATGATGAGTTGATTTCTCAAACTAGGCAACCAAAGTTGTCCACATTCCCATGATTGATGAACATGACATATAAACTAAAAATATTATTACCATGAAGGAAATGGGTATCACAAAGTATTTATATCGGGAAGGAGATGAAACTTTTGAGGTGATGATGAGATCATGTGACCAAAGAGATGAAAATTTCACACTCACAAAATCTGGAGGTACATGCCTATTTGTAGAGATTATGTATAGACTAAAAATCACATAGAGCTGCTATTCATACTGTGGTGATCTATTTGCTACTAATAGACATGTCCTGGAAACCATATTTGGAAAACGAAGTTGGATGATGAATATAATATGTACCTAACTTGGAGTACCTATTGCCAAAGAGTATTGCATTCTTCGAGGTTGTAAAACATGAATAAAAATATACATAGGATGTGGTTGACATGTGAAATTTTGAAATGAAGATCTTTTCTATTTTTTCCATCCCGAATTCCTCGAGATCAAAGCATTCATGTTCAAGATTTTACACCAAATTACCACAACTTTTAGGGTGATACCCTTGTTAAATCAAACCAAAGTTAAATTTTGTTAATCAAATTTGAAGGTCATGGTTAATCAAACCAAGGTCCAATTTCTTAACCTGATTTGTTGAGTTGATTTCTAGCCCGTTGCCATTTGACTCCATCAAACACTAAACCCTCATCATGACTTCCTAATGATGGCAAAATACCATCCCCTAGGGAGACTTTTTTTTGAAGGATAATGAATTTGTTGATTACCCAACAAACTTGCGTAGTAAAGTAAAGCAAAGCAAGAATGTTTTGAAACGTTTCTTTGCACACATGGTTTATACTTAGTTTATACATTTTTTATACACGGATTGGAGAAGGGATTTTTGATAGAAGATTCTAGAGATTCAAAGACAAAAAGGAAAATTGTAGCTCCAAAAAGCAAAATTCCTCATCCATTGAGGAAGGATTCTAAATTGCACATGTTGTTGTTGTTTGTTGAGCAAAATAATGCGTTGTAGTGAGTTTTAATCTAATGGCAATCAAGTCAACAATGTCGCATATCATTTTGAAATGGTCGCTTGGTTTTGGGGGGGGGTGTGTAGTTGACCGATAGCCTCGTGAGCATGACTCTCTAAACTCTTTAAAAGTTGTTAATAATGGATGGGCTAAGTAAGAACCAAAATGAGTCTTAATGAAGTTGAACACGGAAAAGAATTGAGTCCTTCCATCCATCCCTTTGGACTTCTTTGGAGTTTTACCCTTTCAAACCATCTTCAAAATTAATTAGCAAGTAATTACAACGGTCTAATTTTGCTAACCATTCCAAAATTTCATGACTCTTTGTCATGGTTTCCTTTTCTCAATCCGAAAAGTGATTTTGGCCGGGGTGAACCGGCACCGAAACTTGTACTTTCATCTTCTTGAGCGAGAGGTTCCTTGATGTTCCTTTAGACAGACGCTACATTTCATCTGAAAAAATGTTAAATTTGGGGTCGGAGACATGGATTTAGTCTTAGGATGAGAGACCTTTATAATGAAGTTTTGGAGTAGGAGACACTGATTTAGTCCTAGGTTGGGAGATTTTATAATGTTTAGAAGCAACCCGAACCCAAAAAATAAATAGGGAGTTTATTGAACAGATATTCAGGGGGGCATATCCAATTAGTTAGTGGAGAAACCTTAACAAATGCTTGCACCCCCCTTTAAATAGAAAGCCACTTGAGGTGGAGCAAAAAAAAAAATCTCCAAATAAGTATGAGAAGTAAAGGAAAAGCCCACCTTTAGGAAATGTGTGTGACTTTTTCAGTGCTTTTTAATATCCGATCAGAGCAAACAAAAAGTCGGCTATGGATATTTGTTTGTCGTCTTTCATCCTCTTTCAAAGCAAGGAGCCAAAGAAAATATGAACATGAGATGTAAGTTGTCTTTTGCGGCACCACCCCCTACAAACAAAAACCCTACAAGTCTCAATTAGTGAACCCTAAAACAAGCCATGGCCAATTTCCTTTTTTAAAAAACTAACATTTCCTACCAAAAATTTTAAACATGAAATACCCAATTTTTTTTTTTAAATTATTATTTTACCACACCTTCCCTCCGCCCCCCACCTTCCGGAAGTACAAAATGGAAGGCCGAAAACCAATAGGACTAACACACTAATACGGCCAATGTACCGAAAGGCCAAAGGCCGAATGGGACGTTGCTGACGAATGGCTGTTGTCCAACGAGGCTAAAGGGCAGGCGGGAAAAGGCCAATGGTTGTCTTCGAAATTCCCAAAATCAGACGGTAATCTGGAAACGCCAGGTGTGAACGCGCGGGGTTTTGGGTCCCTAGGTAATGATAATTATACTCTACAAGCACACGTTGAAGAGTCCACCTACGAACAGGAAACTGGTAGGTAGCTACGCCCTGCTAGGTACCGAGTACTGTAAAGAAGGTACTAGGTACTTACTAATAAAAGAAAAGAAAAGGATAAGCCATGCCAGCTAGAATGGCTTTTTATCCGTTCCGCTATGTAAAAGAATTGGAAAATAAAAGAAACAAGAAAGAGAAGGGAAACATCTACCGTACTTTTACAACTGTATTGACCTTTTTTTCTTTCCTAGCAAAATTTCGCCAAAAAAGCGAATTAACAAATAAAAATTTCCAAAATGAAGTAATTTTGAAGTGTTTGCATCGCCTGAAGTGAGGAAAGAAAAAGAAAAAGAAATCGCCAGATTCCTGTATTTTGGTTTTTTCATTGTGTCTCCATGGATGTAGAAGATTGACGAAATATTTGTACCCCAAATTTAGTTTACAGCCATATTTGGCTAAACCTTGAATGTTTTTTCGCCAAATGGCGAAAATTGGCCAAAAAAAACCATTTAGTGCAAATGTGGCAAATTTTTTTTGAAAATGTTTATGGTCGAATTTGGCGATTTGCTTTAAGGAAAAAGAAATATTGCTAGAGAATATTCCCCTTTTAATCTTAGTTTCCGCATTTGGCGAAATTTCTCACCAACGAACAACGCTGATTGGTAGTACTGTCGCAAATCATATTAGTGAGTTGATTTAGTGTGTAATTAGTGAGTAGTTCATTATCCACCTGTTCGTCAAGTCTACGGTGACGAAGGAGACGACGACGGAAGCGCGCGCGTGTTTGATTTTCTTCTATTTTTTGCGCAATATTTTGTTTCTGTCTTCTGTCCGAGAAGGTTACGGGAAGACGGAGAAGCGGTCACGAGCGCGTGTTTGAATTAAAACTTTTTTTTTCTCCATTTGGCTTACTGTGGATGTAACTATTTTTTGTTTCCGTGTTTTGTGGTTGCGTATTATGATCAGTGCGGCGACTGTTGTTGTTGTTGGTTTGGGGCGGGGGGGGGTTTGTTGTGTTTACTATTGTGTCAGCAATTTGTATGATCCACTAGGTACTGGTGTAGGCTTTTGGTGGACCGATCTGAGGTGGACGGACGTTGAAGGAAGGAAGGAAGGCGTGGCGGGGGGGAAATCTGGAGGGAGACTGGTGTGACGGGAAGGGAAGGGGAGGAACGGAAGGAGCTTAGACCGGGAGAAGAGCAATGGATTAGCCTAAACCTGCTGGAATAATAATATTATTGTGAGAGAGTGTTCACGCGCATCCGGGGATTCTCGCTGCCTTTTTATTCCAGCCTATGGATGAGAGAGAGAAAGGCGGAGTCGCAAGTTGTTTGTGTTTAGAGGAGTGAGAAAAAGAGAGAGGAAGAAAGAGAGAGATGAAGAGTTATTAGAGAACGCGGGAGAGAAACAGAAGAGAGATTTTCGTGTCGTCTGAGTATATCCCTTGTTGTCATCGTGCAATACACACGACACGTGAGCAAGAACGTGAAAGCAGAAGAATGAACGCCGGCGCTTGCGCTTGTTCTTGCAGGATTCTAGATTCCTGGATAGTGTTGTTGTTTCTGAGAGAGATTTAGGAACTCTGTGTGCGCACTGAGAGAGAGAGAGAGAGAGAGAGAGTTGCATTTGCAGCTTGTTTGCTTGCAAGAACGCGTTCTCGAGACTGAGCGAAGGCGACGGACAGTAGTGAGATTTTTCAAAGAAGTGTTGCAGGACGACAAAGTGAAGTGTTTTGTGTTTGCTGTAGACCTTCGGATTTGCATATAGAGCGTTGCAGGAGTGGGATACAGAGCCGTCAAGTCTCGTATTGTGAGGTTTTGTTGTTCCAGGAAACAGATCCTAATCACTTTTCTGCCTGGGAGAGTGTGCGGTCCTTCCTTTGATGTTCGTGAATCTTTCTGTCTATTTCTCATAACAAGTGTATGTCTACGTAGTAGAGGATTTCTTCTGAACCGATTCGGTCGCAGAGCTAGTGCTTGCCATATTCTAATAGTGATCCTGGAAAAGCGAAGGTTCTGCAAGATCTGTGCTCTGTATCGACAAGATTGTGTGAGCTTTGAAACGGAAAGATTTGAGCGTTCGGAGAGTTTGTTCCAGATTTCAATCAGAGCTCTGAGGAGTTTCTTGAACAGGAAATGATCGCGTTTCGGTCTCGATCTCCTACAATCCTCGTACAAGGACAGAAGTTCAGAAGAACCTCCTCTGCCGTCTTTCTTTCTTCGAGTCCGGCGTTGCTTTTGTCGTGTTCCACCGGCTTGTCAATCAGTACTCTGCGAGCGTCTTCCAGTATTGCATGACCATGGCGCATAATCGCAGTGACGTCATGGATCCACGACGCTTGAAGACCGGAACCCTGGGTGGAGTGCACTGTGCTCTGTTTCCAGGCACGCCGTTGTCAGTCTCTTTGGCGAACTGCGACATCGATGCGCTTGTGCAACCATCGCCAGCTCAAGTTGAAGGGTACGAGCTTTATCTCCATCTTCCTGAGCTGCGGCGGCTATGGCAGACGCGACTCTACCCTGAGGATTGGCCTAACGAGCGCATCGTCAAACCTGCGTTGCACGGCTTGGAGATGGTGTTCAGAATGATTTCTTCCGTGTTGTGTGATACTCGGCCTTACATCGATGGCGATGAGTGGCTGCGGCGGTTGGAGTCTTTGGCTAATATGCAGTTGGAACTTCTCTCTTGCATAGTGGAGAGGGATCAAGAAGCGCCGACGATCAAGCCATCAAGCCATGTGGGTGCAGAGTCGACGCCTCATGTTGTGTGGCACAAATCGGGATCGAGAGCGGTGGTGAGTAGACTTAGCCAGGAAAGCCTTCTGCCTCGACTCGCCGCTTGGAGAACAGCGCAGAGCGTGGGAGCCAGGTTGCAAATTGCCATCGAAAGCCACATGGCTCGTGCGCCCTTCACCCTCGGGCTTGGGGAGCCTAATCTTACTGGGAAGCCCATTCTCGAGTATGACAAGATCTGCACCCCACTGGAGGTAAGATTTTCGCGCGATTGATGGTTGTGGTGGTGGCATTCGTGTGCCTTTCAGTTTTATGGACAGTCTAGAAGAGAAAAGTTTCAGGCGTCGTGGGTTCTGGTTCCTTAACTCATAATGCCTTCGGACAGGATCTGTGAAGACGACCAAAGCAGCATAGATTGATGGGTCTTATTGAAAGCTCCAGAAGAAAAATCTGGAGGTCCTGTTTAAGCATAGTTTATAGTAATTTTCTCACAGAGCACCCATTTCAGGTTTCATCAACAATTTTGGGTGGTAACTGTTTCACAAGTTTCTTTCACATTCTCTTACATGGCATTATCAAGCATTCAAAGTTTGCCTTCTTGGGTGTCAGATTTATGCATGCAGGCAATCAGCTCCTGGACATCCAGAGGACCACACTCTGTCAACAGTTCATCAGATTATGGAGGCATGGTTGGAAGTAGCTCAGGGTTTGCTGGAAACTGTTGAAGAGAAGGTGAAAGCCAGTAATTCTGAAGCAGCTGCCAAGATTTGCTGGCTTGTAGAAAGGGTGTGGAAACTTCTGATTTCAAACATGGACCTACTTCAGATCATGGATCCTGATGACTTTATGCAACTGAAGCATGAACTTGCTATCAACACCAGTTCTCAACTTGGAGTTGACACCAGTGTAGAGCACATTGGAGCAGGTAAAAATGTGCTGTATCTCAAGTTGTTTTTTATCATCAAAATAATAGTTTGTGTCAAATTTTGGGATAATTATCATACAATTTTTTACTACACCCACCGTCAGGAGCAGATGAAGTCAGTGGGTAGTCATGGCAGCTCATCAATGCCATTTGTGATGAAGGTGATGGTCTGATACGTTGTGAGTGACTCATAGGGTCATGACCACAATGATTGTTGTATCACCTTCTAAGTGCTGTTGTGGAGATTTCTCTGCTTTAATCTCATACCCTTGTGTCTGAAGTTACTTTTTCAGGTGGTTGTCTGGTGGTTTTATCATTGTTTCTGAGTATGATGAGTTCTCAAAGACTTTGCTCTATCTCCAATAGTATAGCTTTGTCGTTGTAGGAAGGGAACTTGAACTGAGCTTTGCAGTTTTTGGATATTGTGGATCAGGTGCTTATTGCTTGAGATCAACCATGCTGCGCAAAGTTACAAAGGGTTGTAAAGAGCTTCGACATCTGGTGCCGAAAGTGGTGGGAGTGGAAGCGGATCCTAAGGGAGGACCAAGGCTTCAAGAAGCAGTGATGGATCTGTTCCATTCTCATGGCATGTGCACTCATGCTGTAGCTCCATATAGTCGACAAATGGCCTACCACTCATCCACCATCCATCTTTTGCAAGCTTTTCAAGCTGTTGAAGCTGCAGTCAGACAGTTCTATTTCTCCTATCAGCAGCTTGTGATTGCAGTGATGGGGAGTGGGGAATATAAGGGTTCATTACAGACAGAGATCTCAGCTGCAGATGCCCTTTCTCAAATTTACTTTGAGCCACCATACTTTCCCAGCCTTGATGGTGCAAAGACATTTCTTGGCAACTACTGGAATCATAACCCAGAACTTGAGGAGGGTGCAATTATGAAACAGCTGGTGGTAGAGAAGGCTTCCAGGGAGAGAACCAGAAATCCTTCCAGCATCATCAGCAGCAACAGTGGTGGTAGCAACAAGGACACTGATGAGGATATGGCTTCCAAGGTATATTCTGATCTATTCATCATTGCAATGTGAGTGATTGTGAGACCCTCATTACTCTAAAATGCATGGTGTGGAGTCCAATGAGGATCATGGCAAAAATATGCTTGTAGCTTTCAGCCCTGAGTCTCACACATTGTTCATAGTTTCTTACTTTTCATGTTAGCTGCATTTCTTCTTTTGTGAACATCTTATTAAGTATAACAGCTCCAATCTGATGAGAGTTATTCAGCCATATTCTCACCCTGCATCTCTAAACAGATATTGAGTATTGAGTTGGGCACAATTGATTCTGTTTGTGGCTGCAGGAAAGTTTAGGTTCTTTGGAGAAGAAGCAAAGCGTTGATGGTGGCATGTCATACAAACACCTCCACATTTACCAGGGAGCCATGGGGGCATAAATGAAGGTGCCCAGCCTTGGTCCTTTAGTTTTGTCACGAGCATCTAGAGTAATAGCTGATTCTCTTACAGCATAGGCACTCAGAAATGTATGAGAGAAGGATATGGCTGATGTACTACTCTCCCCACCGTGAGAGGGGGGTGGTGGGAATTCAGCTGATACAGTCTCATGCCTTGAATATGTTGAAGGTTGGAAAAACCTTGAAAGCATTCAAAGTTTTGAGTCCAGGAAAATCATAGGTAGGTCCAGAGATCTATTCTTGCTAATTCTGGCACAAACCAGATTTGAGAGCACTGAATTTGCATGTTTTAGGTTTGAGTTACACATACAGTGATTGCTTTTAGCTTTAGGAGTATGTAGTAGAGGTTCACAATGACTGTGGATATTGATGGAGGCCACTTTTGTGCATACTAGCCATACTTGTAGCTCATTTCAAGCTACAAAAACTGGAATGGAACAATGTATGATCTTGTTGGATATTGGTATAACAGTGCCAATGATTCTCTTGCTGTGTGCATAGAGCTTTTCCACATTGAGAGAGGTTGCACAGCTCTTATATACTCGTGTTTTCTTCTCTCCTTTTTGCTCTTTGTTTTTCCCTTCTGTTTTGTTAGCTTCTAGCCAGTATCATGACTGAGAGAGTCTTCCCATTGCTTCTGGACTTGCGACAGAAACTCAGGTTAGTGGTACACTGGCCGATACCTACTGCTAGTTTTATTGTTTTATGTTCAAGTTCTTGTCTTTTTGTGCGTTTTCCTTCTTTCCTGGGTTTTCAGTCCTTTTCTGGAGAGTTTGGTCTTTGACTTCCAAGGAAATTATTTTTGCCTTGGGTCCTCCTCCTGGCTTTCTTAGTTGTAAGTATAGAGATTTTCTTGATACTCATGAGAGTTTTTACTTATCTGCTCATGTTTGTTTCCATGACAGACAATTTGGAGGTGGAGATTTCTTCAATACTCATGAGAGTTACTTATGTGTGCTCAAGGTCATGTTTGTTTCCATGACAGACAATTGCAGGTGGAGACTTCTTGATAATCATGATGATGAGATTTACTTCTATTTCTATGCTCTTGTCTGTTTCCATGACATACAATTTGCAGGTGCTGTACTTGTTAACATGGAATTATGTTGTGAGCTTTTTAAGCCTCTCAGGCACTGAAGGTGAAGAAGAAGTCTTTCAAGGTAATGGTCAACCATGCACAGGTGGAAATTCTTACTTCTAAAAAAACCACTATATGTAAGAACATTTGGTGGTCTGTTGCAAGACTGAACTATAACCTCATAGGTAACACATATTGAAAATGCTCAAACTGGAATTTTGGTCCTAATAGATTGAAACTTGTGTGAGCTTTTGAAGGAAGTGGCTGATTATGTTACCACAATCTGCCATTTCACGATAAGAAAAGATTGGCAATGTGTGCACCTACTGAATATGCAATTGTACCAGTTGTACTAAATCAATAATTACCTAGGTTTTTGGCTGCATTTACATCACCATGGACTCAGACCAGGTCTCGCTGTTTTGTCTTTCCTTGTCTTACTGGGCAGATTGCCCTTTCTACTCTGCTACAAAAGAACAGAGCTTCTCATACTCATCTTTACTCACATACTTGATGTTTTTGGCCGTTCCTTGAACCCCTCAGTTGTAATCCAGATACATATATACATGTACTGTAAGTTCTGGGATACATCATTTGCTTGCCTCTTTCCCCTCATCCACGTGCTCTCCTCCTTCTGCAGGTGGAACTTCTTCTCCATTTTTGTTACTCTCTTGGTTCAATTCTTCACCATTCTCATCATTTGTGAGCAGAGACAGAGATGATGAGTTGCTGGTGCTGGTACTCATGTGGTTCTGTCATGGAAAAACTTTCAGGAGTTAAAATCTGTGCATGATGCAAGGTGGAGAACCCAACTATTTTGTTTAGACCCCACAAACTAAGCATGTTTTGCTGCAGATTATGTACAGTTGATTTCCATTACCTGTATGTGAGAATCATTTCCCTATTTCCCCCCGCAAGTCAAGACACCACTGATACACCACAAAGTTCTTAGGAGGGGCTTCATCACAAATTGCCAGTAACTTTCCAGAAAACCCAAGAGATAGTCTGACCTGTGTGGAGAGGCTAGAGTCCATGGCCACCACATTGTTGAAGTGGAGGTAGAAAAGGGAACCTGTCAACAGCACGATACTCTCCAGATCATCCAAACACACTTGCCTGAAGCTCCGCAAGACAGGCATGTGGATGACTGAGATCACATGGCAGTTGGGAGTGATAAGGCTGCCTTCAAATCTGTAGAAGTGATTGTCACTCACTCGTTTCCAACCTCGCACCACCAGTGCCTGTGAATTCAAAGGATTCAACAAAATGAGATCACAACCCCCCAAAAATATTCCTCTATTCTCTTCATTTCCCCCATATATCTGCAACCCAAGGTTATGCACTAATTTCTGTTCCTTTTTGTGAGAAGTGTGTGTACCTCAGCGAGATCTTTATATGTCTCTATCTGGCGATTTGTACCCTTCACAGCAAGAGACACTTGGATGTTTCCAGCTTTGATGTCGTCTCGGAGCCTTGACCCTGGCAATTCGCCTGCTTCCACATCAAAGACGCCAACAAGACCTGCATACTCCAGTCTCTTGACAAATTGCTTCAATTCTGTCCTGGTCGCCACTCCTGTGATGATAGCAAATCCAACATCCCCTATCACCACCGATTCTTCCCAGAAAATAAGTCTGTGAATGGGTAGCATTGATCGATTCTTCCATGTCTGTGAATGGGTAGCATAACCGATTCTTCCTGCCTGATTTCAGGAAGAATCAAAGCAAACGAAAGGGACATGGAGATTTTAGGAAAGGAAGAGTAATCAGACGGGTAGGGGACAATGTACTGCAGTTACCAATATGGGGATATGGGAGACAGGCATGCTGAACATGAGACTCGTGACAAGCCCACCATGTACACCACAGGTCTCGCTGGGGAGTGACGTAGAAAAACCAGCCCAGGTTCTGCATGATACGGGAGAGCTGAGCGTAGCTCTTGACGGGCTTCATCGTCTTGAGATTCAGCAGATGCCAAGCTCGTGGTGGCCTGCTCCATGATGATGTCCATGTCGACGCTGATCCGACATTGTGCACTGGGAGTGGAGCCCCAGCTGCTACCGACGTTGCACGAGTATGATCAGCAGCTCGCCGATGAGTTTGCTGCAGCGACGTCGAGTTTCTCGACAATGGTCTATGCAATTGTCTAATTCTCACGTTCGCGTGATCTGATCGGCCATGGTAAATCGCTGTGCGGTCCAATGGACGTCCCATGATGCTGCTGCGCCAAAATCTTGCTCAGCTACCGATCTGAATTTTTTCTCTTCACAGCGTCTGTGATGAGAGATGTGAACTTTGCAGAAGCTCCGTCGTTTCCTTTAATCAAGGACACGAAGCAACAGCAACTTCCGAGTCTGCATATTTGGACATGTGGAGAGCAGACAATATGACCAGCCACAGAATGTACGATGTTCAGTTACAATTTGAAACGGGAACAATCTAAAGACGATAGCTATATTTCATCAGCAATTCACAACTACAGACGCGTCACCACTCACACAGATAGATTCAGCCACATACTGTCCAACTATAGAGATCAGTACGAATCTGCGAAGCACGACATCAACCGGAATACAGCAAGTGCAGAAGATTGCGTACAACTTGCAGGATCTGAATGCGGAGCGAATGGAGCATGGTTTTTGCGGCTCGGAATTCCTCTAAGGAGATGAAGTTGATGAGAATTTCCAGACGTCTCAGGAGACTAGAAGAACTAAACACATATCTAATAACGACAACGACGACGACGAGAAAATTCCACAAATTTGGAGGAATTATAGAGTGCACATACATGTTGAGCCTTTTGTTTACCTTTAGAGAATCGGTTGAATCTACAAAGAACAAGAACATCGACCGAAGTACACAAAGTGCAGAAGATTGGGTATAACTTGCAGGATCTGAATGCGGAACGAATGGAGCATAATTTTTGAGGCTCGGAATTCATCTAAAGAGCTGAAATTCACAAGCGTTTTCAGACGTCTCAGGAGACTAGAAGAACTAAGTTCGCAAATCTAATCACCACGACGACGACAGGAACAACCAAAAAAACAATTTCCATAAATTTGGAGGAATAGAGAGTATATACGTGTCTGACCTTCTGTTTACCTTGAGAGAACCAGTTCAATCTGAGAAGAACGACAACATCAACCGATTTGCAGAATGTGCAGAAGATTGTGTAGAACTTGCAGGATCATGGGGGGCGAATGGAGCATGATTTTTGCGGCTTGAAATTCCTCTGAAGGGGCTGAAATTGTTGAGAATTTTCAGACGTCTCAGGAGAGTACAAGAACTAAATACAAAGCTAATCACGAAGATGACAACCACAACAAAAAAGCAATTTCCACAAATTTTGAGGAATAGACTGTAGATACACGTTGGACCTTCTGTTTACCTTGAAAGAATCAGTTGAAGAACGACAGCATCAACCGGAGTACAGCAAGTACTGAAGATTGCGTATAACTTGCAGGATCTGAGCGCGGAGCGAATGGAGCATGGTTTTTGCGGCTTGGAATTCCTCCAAAGAGCTCAAGTTGAAGAGAATCTTCAGACGTCTGAGGAGACTACAACTTTGCGCAAATTGCAGCCATGATCAGAACCTGCAAATCTAATCACAACAACAAACAAACAAACAAACAAGAAATTTCCACAAAATTTGGAGGAATAGACGAATAGACTCTGCTCTGCTCTGTGAGCACCGTTTGGAGAGAGAGAGAGTGTGTTCAACGAATCGGGCAAAAAAATTCAAACTGAAAACGGGTTTTTAGTTTTTTACGCGAGTCAGGCGTTTCTTCCTCCATGACCGTCGAATGTGAACGGATGGCCACGATTTCCCAAGACTTGTCTCGTTCACCCAGTTTTAACAGATCTTTGTTGGGCTTTCACCCAGCTTTTGTGGGCCCTCATCGAGCAAGCTTTACACTAGTTGCAACATCCTCAAGCTGGGATGTTCCCAAAATAATGGGTCCTTGGGGGGCGGACTGGTCTCATGGGCCCATTATTTGGAGAATAGCCCAGCCCTCAGCTGTTTACCCTACACCAAAAACTCCAAAATTATGAGGCTCTTATTCATTGATGACCATTGATTGTTTTTCCAATATTTCCTCACTTCTTCTTTGAGGCTTATTAGTGTCTTAATTTGGTTTCAAAAGCTCCAAAACCATTTTTTTGTCTAGTAACGAGCTGGTCTGTAAACATAACCATTGCTATTGAGAATTGAGATGTCCTCTTTTTATCCACATAGAGTGAGGCTACAACATTAAGTTCTGGGGGTAGCAGATTATGTCATTTTCTTGACCCCATTATTTGATCCTAAACCCTAAACCCCAATTATAACACTTCAACAAGAACTTTTTCAAAAAATTGTTGAATCTGCCACCGCAGACCTTAATACCATGGAATGATTTTGCGCTCGCTTGCCCACTATATTGGTTGTGTTACCAAGCTCACCCCAATGGGCTTGCCTGACACCTTACCCAAAACAATGGGCAAGGGGTTGGTCATTCCCTAGTAAATTTTCATCCATGAAGCAAAGGGTTGTAAAGTCATAGGGTGGATGGTAGCCAACTTGAGTGGTACTTTCTGCAAGATAGTAAGTTCACTCAAGAAACCAAGGTTGAATGTTCTAGTTTGCAACTCCTGACCTAATATAGTTAATCAGAGTGTTGAGACTCTCCTTAGGGATGGCATTGGTGTAGTGATTTGCATTTGGAGGAACTATGGCATATGATTGTAATGTTATTATGGATGCTACATTTCATGTGCAATATTAAAATTTAAAAATTTAAAAATTATTTTTGGAACTTAATTATTTTAAAAAATCATGTTAGATTGAAAATTTATAATTTATATCATATGATTCTCATATTTTTAGATTCTTATACATTTAGAAATGTAATTTCAAAAGCATACAAAATTGTAAAATCTATTTTATAATTATGTACTTCACATGTGAAGTCAAATTTTATTCCTAAATTACATAATTACATTCAATTAAGTACATTAATTAATTTTATTAGAGAATAATATAGTTAATACATTATAATAAAATATATTCCATTAAGATTTCTTGGATACTTTTAAAAGCTAATTGTAATGTCTTTACATTTCAAGTTTCAAAAATATGAATTCTAAGTATGTTATTTCAAAAGTCAAATTCAATTTGTTGCGAGGTTTAAGAACTAAAATTTGAATAGAAATATTATGCTCAAATTTAAATCCCAAATTTAAATATTAAATTAGTGTAATATTTTGACACTTGGAATTAAATTAGATGCAAAACTGAAATGAAATGAATGTAAATAAAAAATCATGTTGTGTCTACAACCCAAATAAGTTTTATTTAAGACATTACATTTGATTTTTTGAAGTAAATATTTAGAATTACTACTAATGTACTTACTTTACATTTTGGAATTAAAAGGCACTTTAAATTTCAATGTAATTATGAAACTAAAAATAAAAGACATGTGGAATCAATTTCATTATGAAACTAGCTTTTATGTAACAAGCTATAATGTACAAAATTCAAAATATAGAATTATTTATATATTTTGCGATAACAATTCATGTCACCATGATGTGATTGTAAAGACCTTGGATTATGTTTGAAGAAGTGAGAGTTCAAATCTCATTTTGAACATATTATGATCATCACTTACATGACTAAAAATAGTCATGATGATGTGGCAAGAAATAAATAATATAAATAAAATCACATACATGAATCATAGGTCCAATGATTCATCACAAGTTTGACAATTCATTCATAGTCCACTTGAAGAAAAAAAAGAAAAAAAATAGGGCTTGGAGTCACAGATTTAAGGGGATGATGACTTGGATTCATCCATAGTTCAATCAAATAAATAAATAGATAAATAAATAAAGATAGATAAAGTATGTATAATATATTTTAATAAAAACTTCCCTGCTAATTAATTGTTCATTCATTTCAGTCATTTAAGTTAGCATTGATTCAATAAGTTTATGTAATTAATTTTTTTTTTTATTGTTATAATTGAAGTCATTTTTTATCAATTTTTTATGATTAAAATATCATTAAATTTGTAAAAACAAATTAGCATAGAAAACTTGGTTTGTAGTAGTGGACATAGGTTTGACATACACTGGCATAACCCAATGCAAATTGGTTTGGAGTTTTTGGTGATTCAACCCAAAGATTTGCAAGGTGACCTTCTCTTTTGTAAAGTGATTGAATCTTAATTTTTTATTAATCATTTTCCCCCCCTATTGCTAGTCATTTTACAAGGTTTGTGAAGAGTTCACAAGCGTAAAGAATGTTTTTCTAGAATATTGGAGTTTTATAAAATGAAGCAATTAATAAAATATATAATATAAACATGCATTTACATCAAATTCAATGTGCAAAGCAAATAAACATTGATGCATAATTCCCCTTCTCTCTCTCTCTCTCTATATATATATATATATATTTTCTAAATTTGACTAGATCGCTTGAATTGCAACTTTACTTTAGAACAAGTTGATCACGTTGCAACACAAGGTCATCTGTTGTAGAAATAATTGATGAAGTCACCAAATGTTGTGAAATGTCAAAATCTAATGAATTGGCAAAACAATTGAGCTAAAGTCCTATTTACATTCCACCCAAAAGTTGTTGCCCAAACTTTGAGAGCTTTTTGGGGTTTTCCAAGTATATTTGAAAGCAATTTACTTATTGACAAGGTTACTACAAATGTTGCTCAAGTTCATGCTATAAAAATAGGCAATTATATTTTGCAACTTGAATTGAAAAGTCCACTAAAACTTATAAACGGAACAAACTGCAACTAAACACATAATTTTCAAAATTGAACTAAACTCAAAAATAGAAGATTAATTTTAAAAAAATGGGGTTCATAACCTTAGGAACCAGTTGATTCCTTCCTAGCTACTCAGATTTATGGGAGTTTGAGAATAACTATTTCCAACGTCACCAACAACCTTTGTGAGATTAAAGTTTCAAATGCTTCCTTGATCCAATTGAAGCCATATATATTGCCATTCAATCTTGGCATCAATAAGGAGACTTGGCAAATCTCTACCCTTGGCACTAGATCAATTAATGGTTTCCTTCTACCTTAGCATGAAATGGCCACACTCTCTTGCTTTGAGTTCTCCCAACTCACAAATGGATAGAAATCAAAGACTAGAAAAGAAAGATGAGAGAAGATGTGAAGATCTCAAGGCCTACTTAGCCTTCCTAGAAGATTTGTGAAAAGTCTTGGAGAGAATCTTCAAATCACCTTGTGAACTTTGATGCCTTCACACATGTATTGATCCTTGGGAGTAAATGAAGGGACTTAAAACAACACTAGGGAGGAGAAGGTTAAGAATATTATAATTGAGTAAAAAATCTTGGTACATGAAGTTTTGTGATTCTAAATTTTAGTCTTGTGAATTGAAAAGTAACCAAACGTTTTTTTTCAATCATGTCATTGGTCTCTTGCCCAAATGACTTTGGTAATTCATATAAGGTTTTGCATCTTTCCACAAAAGTCTTAAACTACTAAAGTTATATTCCAGTTAATTAATTTGATGCAACCATAGGTTGAAAATGCCCATTCACAAATTAGCAACTCTATTAACCCTAGAAATGACTTTGAAGGTATGGTAATGAACCTAACGGTCTTTCCTAATCATGTATTACTCCCATTAACCTCCAAGCCACAAGAAGAGCAATACCAAACCCAGGCTACCAAAGCCATTTGATTATCTTTAATTGCCAAACAGAGTTGTCCGACTCATATTATTCAATGTAATGTTTAATGTTCAAGTTAGGATTCATCCACTGTGTAAGACCCACAAATTTTTCAATCCTTGGCAAAGTTTGGAAGAAACATTCTATTACACTTCGTCAATTTTCTTTGAAAATAAGTAATCACCTACTCAAAACTGAAAAAACATTCTTAGATAGACCAAACATTCTACTTAATTGGTATCTTTTATAAGGGAGTTTTGCATGCCAAATTTAACGAAAAAATTAGGTTGATTATTTGGCCAATAGTAATTCACATGATTGTCATAGAGTGTTTCTAGATTACACTTATGGTGCATTCACACTTGATGTTAAATCAATGTTAAATATAAATCTAGGTGGCACCCAATGTTAAATGGGAGACAGCTTGATGTTAAGTGAATGTTAGTTTAGCATAAAATGTTCATGAAAAGTAAGTTTAAGTCTTGAATGGCTAGTATGGTGAGAAGGAACTCAATACCAGAGTCCCTAACACCAAGTGTGAATGCACCTTAAGGGTTTTTGTTTTTCAAATTAATGAATTAGCCTCACCGGTGAGGGAGGATCCCTAGAAAGATATAGTACTAGATGGCAAGGTGTTTTGAATGGACTTTATAAGCGTTTTAAGATTCCTTCTATAGTTGGAGACCTAGGTCTAAATCTTGTGAATTTCTTGAAGTTTTTTGAAAAATGAGTGAAAAGAAACTTCAAAAACAACACTATTTCATGTTCTTTTTTCTATTTTGATAGAAAATTCACCAACATGTGAGAATTCACAACAAAGAAAAAACCTTGGTTGTGCATGTCAAATGAAAAAGAATAACATATCTCATTGAAAGAAAAAATCCATGAAATTTGCTTCATTTCTTGTATGGATGTTTAAATGATTAATTATGAGGACCTTCAAATTCATGGCACAATGATAAAATAATATGGAGTAACCTTTGAAAGGTGTGTGGATCTTATCTTTCCCATATCTATAATCTATGAATAACTTAGTAAATTCAAAACTCTAAGCCAAGCTAACTTCAAACCAAAGGAATCTATAAGCCATTGAAGTTGATGGAACTTCACCAAAATTTGAGGTTGGATGGATCAACACTCTTTCAGGTGCCAATATAATAAATGTCATTCCTTGTGCCAAAGGGTTCAAAATTCTTACTAAATAGTCCTTGCCATTAAGATGGGTTTCCTAGTGTAATATTTTTGTTTATCAAAGAATTTGTGTAAAGCTATAAACACCTAATATTTGTCCAATGCCTATCAACCTACCTCCTTCTCTTTTACATACCAACGTTGTGTTAGATGGAAACAAAAGAAGGAACAAATAGCAAAATTAGGTCAAATAATTTGGGGCCACATCTACAATAAAACAATCTTCTCCAAGATAACAAAAATTATGAGACCTAGCTATAATTAAAAAGCCCTTGTAGTGACCATTCAATAAAACTAGATGCCCAAAAGGTTATCCTTTTGTATTTCTTGAGCCTTTGAAGAGTAGATCAAGAGATAGTTGTAGCGGCCATTAAACAAATAGTATTACAACTTTTGATCTAGCAATATTTCAAGCATTGCTTCCACCATTGGCACAAACTACATTTCATTATTTCACGAAGATTGGATTTTTGTGTTTTCCACCAATATCATTATTGGAATTTAGTTACTAATTTTTCCCCAGCTGAAGTATACCCACAAGGGTCATGGAGTAGTGTTCAAGCTTGCTCAACATATGAATTAGGGCAAAATCTGAAGTGTAAAGGAACAAGATCGTGATAAAAGAAGAAGAAAAGTAATAATACCAATGTTGGGCGGGTATTAGAACCCCCTCTACAGCCATTCAGGTTTTCAAACTGGACCTCAACTTCAAAATTGAAGGCTATTATCAATGTTGGCTCTTTCTTCCTTTTGAAGAGAACCTCTGATCTTGGTTTTCATTCTAAGTTTTTTTTTTTTTTTTAAGGTTCTCTAGTTGTGGGTTTGAGCCTAATTCTTTAAATTTTTTAACCTTGTGATTATTATTTTGGGCATGGTTCAAAAATAGGGTCCAGATCCATGTACATACTACATATACCTGAAAAATTAAAAAACCTTCCCCATCAAACAAAAAAAATAAAATTGGGTCCTTCGGAATGGATGTTGAGCCTTGTCATTGTATGAATGAAAATTGTGGCCCTAAATTAGTTTCTCATCCTTTTCACCTCAGGTTAATACCCTTGCCTACCAGTGTGGGTACCTATTAAAATCCATCAATTACTTATAGACTTCAGTCTATTTTTATAAATTTCAAAAAAATCAACTTGGTCATCTAAAGAACTTAACCTATATTCAAGATTTATTTTCAAAATTTCAATTCTAGCAACAGGGCTAGTTTCATGGTTCAATTCTTGTGGCAATTCAACCAAAAGCATAATAATTCAGATCTAGGTCACAAGAACCTAAACCTAAACCCCTTGGGTTTAACATTCCAAATTAGGGAACATGCAATCACTGGTTATCATCAATGTTGGGCAGGTACCAGATTTCAGTAGAAATACCCGGTGAGTATCAACTAAGGTATTAGGATTGATAAACATCGAATGGGAACATTTCAAAAACCTGAAACCAATTCATAACCGACTAAATTAGAAATTGGGATACCTGCCCCCAAACCTGGGCCCTCTAAAAATGTTTGTGCATAACTACCCCATTGATTGACCATATGAATCAAAACCCCAGTTCCAACCCCAAATTTATACCCTCTGATCCTCTCATTTAGGGTTTGAATTTGTTGTTTTTTCAAGTGGGATCCTCTACTACAATGCACTTGGAGCGCTTTTGTTTCTGAATTTTGAAAGCAATGGAAAGAGATGTTTGTTGATCTTTTGTGATTACCACTCGCCTTGCTTTCCTTGGAATGCAAAGTCAAGAGTGAAAAGAAGGGGTTTTTGATTGCAATCTCGAAATGGGAAACTTGGAGGTTTGGCATTGTGGTGTTCAATTTTTTAAAAATCAGTTAACTTGAACTATCTGATATTGACAAAATGAAATACGTGCCCAACACTGGATATCACCGCCTATGAGAACTACAAGCTTGAAAGAACCAATGGTTCCCATCAAGACTAGGGATCTGAGGGTCTAAGATAGGTAGGTCAACAAATATTAATTTACTTTGATTAATTACTTAGGACTTGGGTTCCCCCTTTCTTTCCTTCTGGACACGCAGTATCTGAACGATTTCAGCATAAATTAAATTATTTTTTATTTTGTTGAATTTTTGAAAAATTATTTTTTATTTATGTCAAAATTTTATTAAAATCAAAAGTTCAACAATCAGATTTAAACCACAGACATTCAAGTACAGAGACTTAACACTGGGACAGTCTAGACACACTAGACTGTTTCATAACCTTGAAGAGAATTTGTTTATTGTTATGTATAACCATTACCTGTTGAAAATTTCAGAATTAAAAAATCAATTGCTGAACTTAAAATTAAAAATTTAATTAATTATTGAAGCTCGTTGCATTCAAATACTAGTGTAATCAAATTTCACAATGAAAATGGGAAGATGTTAACCAGTCAAGGCAGGCATACAAAAGTACTGCTGCATTTCCTTTTTCACTGGCTGGCCTTAGCTCAATTTCATATATTTCCAAAAGAACATGGGTGATGCCCAGAAACATTTGTGTTACATGTTTATTTTGGGCATATTTTGGGCACATTTTGGGCAGGTAATGGACACAAGGAACCAACACCCAAAACAGGCTTAATCAGGGGCCCAATTGTTCTGGGCTTCACCAGACACATCTTAAACAGGCAAGTGGGCAGGCAGGGAAAAAAATGCATTAGTATTTTTTGTACTGCCTGCATTTAGGACCCTCGGCTGATTTAAGGTCTTGTCGAGAAATGGGTACACATATCCAAATTGAGTGCAGGGGCAGAATTTTCCTTCTTGCACCACCATTCAAAACTGTCCTCCAGCGTTAAGCTCTTTTGTGTTGTGGAGAAAGATAAAAGGAAATGGGCCACCCAACAGACCAGCAGCTTGACACATTATTGTTATTGCTATGAATTCTAAAAATGCATAAATATAAATATGATTTATTTAAAATAAAAATTCGAAATTTAGAGAACTAGTTGTGGATAGATTCTTACAAGAGAGCTGAGAACCAGCTTGCTGAGACTACCCAGAAAATTTGAAAATCTTTATACCGTCTCTGGGTATCTAAATATTTTATTTTTTTTGTAAACAACTGTCCTAGTTCTCATTTTTTGTTTCAGCAGTTCCTTCAAACAACTGCGTACTAGGCAATCTCCCATTCCATTTAAGTGATAAACGAGTTCCAGTTAAGGAGTTTCCAGTGGAATGGCTATTGGAACTCCTTAACTGGAACTCCTTATCACTTAACTAACGAACTCACTAATCGCTGGCCTATTCCAATTGTAACCAGTGGTGCCCACTGATGAAAATTTTCATATTACAAGTGAAAATGGCAAAACCAAAAGTGGAACCAACATATGACTACCTGTCCCACATAGGAAAAGAACTTTTGAAAGTGCCTGAATAGGACACCAAATCTAGTTATGTACTTTAAAACCGTCACAGTAGGGCCCATTCCACCTACCAACAACCAACCCGTAGGGTGAAGCTGTCATTCCATTAGGTGGTAACAGGTTTTTCCAAGTGCCTGTTCCGTACCGTAATCGGTTCTACATTGGGGATTCAGTTTTCATTGCCTTCTCCAATGTTGATTCATGTGAAGATTGAAACTTACATCCAATTTTCATCACTATCTCCAATGTCGATTCATGTGAAGATTGAAACTGACATCCAATTTTCATCACTATCTCCAATGTCGATTCACTGAAACTGATAGCACTATGTGCCTGTCCCAACTAGAAAAAACCAGTCTTGGGTCGGTAAGAACCACTCGGTCTGGTTAGTAAACTGGGTTCGCCGTTTGGTTTATATGTGGAACCAGAATTGAAACTGAAACCAACTACATATTTTTGAAAGAAAAAGTAATTAGAATTGGTATTAACCAGAGGTTAACTATCGGTTCTAGTACAGATTAGTAAGAACTGGATTTGGAATTGAATCTGATTTTCAGAACTGGAATCAAAAATTGAATTTCTTTGGGAAAACCGGGCCCAGTACCAAATTCCTGATTGCAAGTGTGTGTGCAAGTGGAACTGGAAGTGAGACAGTTCTATTTCTTTTTAAAAAACCAGAACTCCCGCAGCTTCTTTATAGAGTAAAAACCCATCCAACACTGGAAAAAACCTTTTAAAAATGCCTGAATAAGAGGACACCAAAACCAGTAAGCACAATATGATCAAGTATGAGCAATCCAATTATTCATACCCTTAACCTTTCATATCGATACCAGTTTTCAATGCAACATCTGCATATTTTCTCAAAGATTCAATTCATTAGCATAGTAGCCTACCTTGGCAGCTTCAACAAATGTCTGTTGAGTAATTAATTAATTTTGAAATTTTCAGTCTGAAAAATATGATATTCTGAAAGATCCAATATTTTCCTTCAAAAAAAAAAAAAAATTTTTTTAAAAAAAATTCAACATTTCTGTGATATGATATAATTACCGTCAAAGCTGCCAAGGCAGTAGGGTATTTAAAGGATGACTTATTGACCAAACAGACAAGAGGGTAAGGTAGTGGACAATAAATAACCTAGGCCATGTTGCCAACTAGCACATTTCTTGAATAGAAGTTGTTTCCAATGGATTAACACAAAAGCCTGGCAGAAGAAACTTGAAGAACAGGCTGGTGGATGGGCGTAGCCTAGTTATGGGAAAAAAATAATTTTAATTTATTTTTATCATGGGCAACTATGATAAGTATGATTTGTCATGCAAGGATTATTCTACCAAGAACCATTCATCTGTCTAAACGCCTGGTGATAAGCAGCAAACCCCATTGGTTGAATTGATTATGTGGCCAATGATATCAACAGAGACGAGAGCAAGTGAGAGTTTTTTAAAAATCACATGTCCAGAGACTTTGAAATCACGCATTCGTTGGTTGGTTGGATGGATGATGAGTTTTTGCCTTCCTGGTTGGTAGCCTGTTATGGCACACGTGGATGCCACATCTTTAACAACGTGGATGGATGACGTAAATGGTAGTCCAAACACATGCTTGAAAATAGTCGCCTTTTACACGCTATTGAGTAGAATATCCAATTGCCTTGGGTGAACTAGCACCCATTCATACCATGGTAAAAATCCCGAAATTCGTTTAAATTATTTGTAAAGATTACAAATATCCCATTTTAAGACTAAATTAAAGTCTCTGAGTTCAAATCTAATGTTTTTTGGGCTTAGTATGGCCAGTAATAGGCCTCACTGAAAAAGGTTAAGGTACCAATGTTGATGCTGGTTCACCCTGGTCCCTTTATTTCCCCAGTTGTGGGGCCAAAATTAACTGCTAACTTCCAGTACATACATAATAAAAGTGTCCCATTTAATATGTCTTTAAATCACCCTTATTCTGTAAAATGATTAATAAAAAGCAATATTAGAGTGTGAGGTGCTGAGTCCTTTCTATTTTCCCAAGAATCTTTTTTCTTCCAATTTTTTTTTTCTTGTTATGTCCTGTGCTATTCAGATCTCATTCTTGAAAATTCTTGTGGGGCAAGGGCTTTCAAATAGTTAATTGAATTTGTAAATGAATTAGGACCAGTGTTTTTTTCTGACAAATTTTGTTTTTCTCTCATTCAAAAAAATTGGGAGATTTTTCTGTTTTTTTGGGTGTAAATTCGATTAAATTTGCAAACATTTTGGAAAACTTCACCAACTGTCCATTTCGCCTCTTGATTTGGACTATTATCATTACTACTAGTCCTTGATCCTAGCCTTTTTATTTGGCTTTCACTTTGTATTTGCACATGAAAGAATAAGGGCCACTTTAGATGAGGGTCCAAGGTCCAGGTTCCAATGAAATAGAGCAATCCTATTGGATGAGAGCCATAAATTGAACCCATGGTTTTAGTGTCCAAGACCAAAGAAAAGTGGCAAAATGCATGCTAAACCTGCATGTCACCATTTTGGAGGAAAAACCAATTGGTTCAAACCCAGGAAAAGAGTTAAAAAGGAGAGCTCATGATTTGAAGAACCAAGATGCAAGCTAGGCCAAGGCAGGGTCCAACTCAAGGATTCAATTTGCTTCAAATGAGTCCATATTGATTCCTAGGAATTTGGACCCTGGATCCATCTAAAGTCGACCTAAGTGTTAGCCAGTGTTGGGCGGGTATATCAATTTTGAGTTATGAAATCAATTACGGGTAAAAAAGCTTATAAAACATATAAGCTGGATAAGGGTTTTAAATAAATCTATAATGTATATATCAGTCAGGTAATAATAAAATTTTCAAACTGGGTAAGGGTATAAAGCTAAGCAAAATTCTCAGTCCGGGTAAAAGTAAAGGTAAATGATGAACTCTTACCCAATTTGTAGGATAAGGGCAGAAGTAAATATCATTTGCCATGTACATACCATGCCGCTATAAGTTTGTAAAACATAGGGTAAAAAATTATTTACATAAGTCATGAACATTTCAAAGTCAAGAAAGATAATTAATTAATTGGTATTTGACATATGGACCTCTGAAATTTCAAATATCCTATCAGAAATTTTAAGAAAAAATATGCTAAAAACAATCAATAGAGTTTTAAATATATTCAAAGCATTTTCACAAAGGCAAATGTAGTAAAATCTAAAGGGGTTCTAAAAGTATATACGGTAAGAATTTTGTTCAATGTGATTAATTTAAGGAATAAAAGTAACGTGTCAAAAACAAATCCTCCGTCTCACCAAATATGTTCTTAGAAAATCAGTTCTTATTAAAGTTTTCTTTGAGTTGTGCTTGAATAGGGAGTCTAGATTCTCTATCTTTTCAAAGCACGTTCTAGGTAGCAATGCCAAGTCGGGAGGGGGAGGTATACCTTTTCATCGATTTAGGTCCTTGAGATACAATGCTGGAAAGAAGATCCATCTAATGGAATCCTCTTTCTCATCAAATATGTTCCTAAAAAGTCAAATATCACTAAAGTTTTCTTTGAGTTGAGCTAGAATATTAGGGAGTCTAGATTCTCTATCTTTCTAAAGAACATGCTAGATAGCAATGCCAACTTGGATGGTCAAAATCCGTGCACTCTCAAGCACATGGTTATTTGGATATTGATTTAGAATATTAAGTCGCATCTTTTAGTGCACACAAAGATGTTGAAACTTCTCAAGATGTCAAGTGATTGTTGCTCAAATATGAAAGCATCTAAGTATTGTTGTGTGAGAATCCTCAATTTGAATGAAAGTATTGCCTAACAACACTTCCATCAAAATGTTCACCAAACCATTTGGCACCTTGCATTTGTTCCAGACTTTGTGGAAAGCCTACAAGGCAAATCGGATAAAAGGGTAGTCAAGTATGTAAGCATTACAAGGGTGTTTTAAACATTAATTGTTAAACAAAATGTAATAAACATTAAGTTTCATTTTTTTGTAACCAGGAGCCAATTGGGAATTCATGGTTGAAGATCAGTTGTAGAAGTGTCAAACAAAATTGAAGTCTTAAGTTTTCGCAGAAATGATTGAGTAATTCGAAGTAGTGTTTTCAAGTTTAAGCTAAACCTATGTGATTGTTCCAACATCATTGTAGAGTTCTGGTGGCCTCGAGTGAATCTCTTATCTAGGATGTGCATCCAAGGAGTTTAAGCCCGTTGTTATGAATCCACACTCCATTGCCATTCCCAAAGATCCCATGAGAGTTTTTGGCCAGAGCCCTTGTTGTGAATCCAAAGATTTGAGTTTCTTGGTTGTTGAATGGTCCACGATTGGGAATGTCTTGTGGTCTCTTGCAGTCTTGAGGTAACAAGTTTGGATATGTTTAAGGTTGGCAATTACCAATTTCACAAGAGTGGTGGTTGTCAGGGTTAAGGGCATCAATTGGATGGAGCATTGAACTCCATAGCCTCCACCAAACCGGCATGCACGTCCCCTAGTTTGTAAATCCATTGTGGGATGGTGGTGAATTCATTGTTTAGGGGATTCACCTAGTCACCAATGTTTAGTTGGACTTGGAGAGCCCTAGGATCCCATGGGATGGCATGAGGATGTTACCCTAACTATTAGCTGTAGCACTTGCTCCTTCTTATTTGATCCTTGCGGGCCTCATTTGTTTCCAAGCCCTTTTGGAGTTATCTCATAGGTTTTTTATGTTGGGTATCCGACTAAAGCTAAGTTGAGGAGGGCCTCTGTTTATTCAAGGTTGAGTGATTGGTCCATCGCCATTGGTAATTGATGGATTGCCAAAAAGGGTTGCCCCAAGTACCTCCTTTGAATTTGACCCTTCAATTTTCAGATCTAAATGATGATGAAATGATAAAAAATGAGTTGATTTTTTTGAAAAGTAAGTTCCACTCAAAAAAATTATTGATTGGCATTACATGCAATTTGAATTGAATTCAAATTCAAATTTGATTGAGTTGAGATGTAATTGAAGTGACTTCAAATTCGATAATTTAAAAAAAATGGGATGCAATTTGGTGTAGAAGATATTGAAAATTTGCTCATCACTTTTGTCATTTGTGATTATGGTGTTCAAAAAAAAAGATTTTGAAAGGACAAAGATTTGAGAAGGTTTACACCTTTGCATAATCCTTCCAATGGTGTTCAACATTTTGTGTGGAATTGTCAAAATAAATGACTATATGAAGAATCCTCCATCAATTTTCATCATTGGATTGTTTTGGTGGAAAGACACGTTTTTCCAGCAAAAAATCATCCCTTCTTCAAATGAAAAATTGGAGAAAAAAATGCAGAATGTAGGTGAAACATTTTTACTAATTTGTGACTTTCTCCATTATGTTGAGTGTAATGCCCTTGGATCAAAGACTTCCCAAAAGAGGGGACGCTTATTATTGGGAATTCCCCAGTCCAAGGCTATCCATCACCTTGCGTAAAGCACCAGCAAAAGTTTATTTTATTTTTTATTCGCCAGTTATCTTGAGGAAAAGGAAAAAAGAAAAAGAGAGGCGATGAATTTCAAAAAAAAAAAAACAATTGTTACATTTCAAAAAGCAAAATGCCCAACGGAGTGAGCTTTTCATTATTTGAAATGCCCCATCATTTTTGAAGGATAGATTCTACTTCATACGTGTCCTCCAGAGACAACTAAATGAAAAAATTCTGCACGGGGGTGCTTTAGGGGGTGATAAAGTGCCGGTGCAACGTTAATGCATGCATACACAAGGCCCTAGCGAGGTCCCACGTAGTGGGATAGGTTTGGACAGCTGCCCTTAAATAAGCATAAATTATTACTTGTGAAAGAAAGAAGGGATCAAGGTAAAGGAAATTGGATATGGACGTTTTTTTTTTTCTTTTTTCTTTTTTCTTTATTTGTAATAATGTTTTAGAAAAGAGAAAGACTTTTTTGACGTTTGGACTAGGTGGATTGGTAAACCTGACGAATAATTTTCTTAATCACTGAAATATTAAAATGGAAAGAATGGTTCAACATTATTGGATAATTATTGGTTTCGAAGGCACATCATATGGCCATTTTTTGGGTTTAATTATTGGCCACGATTCCATCTCCTATTTTTGAGTTTTTGTTCATGGTGACCCAAGTGATGAGAAACACCTTAGGATTGGCATATGGAATTGTTCGAAGCGTTTCTTCCTACAAAAGTAGCTAAACTAAAAGGCTTAAGTTTTTTTGAAACACAAAAAACTCACACAATTTTCAAGCTTTTAGAAAGCATCAAGAATTTAGATTCACCAAACCACATCAAAATCCAAAAGAATTGGCTAGATTGCCCAGAAACCAAAAATATAGGTAAAAAGCCTGCTCCCAAAGCCCTCCCCTAATTCGACGGGTGTAGTCTTGAGGCCAGTAGATGGAAGGTGCAAGCACAAAAATTAGTTGAGAGACCCTTGGGAGCAGGCCTGGGCCAACATAAGGCACCGAAGGTCTACTTGTGATCAACAAATGAAAGAATATTCTGTGCACAAGAACGCTTTCAAATACAGGGAAAGAACACTTGGGAGTGTTTTATGTTCAATGGAAGGCTTGCGTTGGCTACCAAGGCCACAACCATCAGATTAATGAATGTCTGCCAGAGAACGCCTTCTCCAGCATAATCTACAATAGATTTTGTATTATGGAATGATCAAGCCCTGCCCATTACCTTGAGTAAGGGCACTGGACAAGCTAGGCGATATGGCCATGGCCACATAATGAGCAAGGGTGAGACCATTCCACAACATTAAGCTCTGGAGTGGCAGATTCAACTATGAAAGAAAAATTCATGTTTGAGATAGTTTTTTTTTTACTGTTATGAGTGTATAAACATCACTGGAACATTACGTCATATAATAATAATGTGGTCAAGAAAATGACATAATCTGCCACCCCGGACCTCAATTGCACCATAACTTACTTTTTGACCCTAGGCCTATAAATGAACCTGTTCAACTTTATTTAGTCCAAGGAAACAAGGAGACTGTCAGTTCCAGATTGATTATCCACCGTGTCTCATAGACTGTCAGTTCTTACCCCAATGTAACTTGACATGTGGCAGAACTACCTACTGTGGGCAAAAGGTCTCTTCAATGTGGGGAGGTACTCTTTCGAATACAAAGAAAAAGGCCTGGCAATACTTTACAAATTTTTTTTTCAAAAAAGCCAAAAATCAAAGGGAGGAGTTGCAAGTTACAACCCTACTACATGCACACTTCAAAGTCTAATAAAAGAAAAAGAAAAAGAAAGGTGATGAGGAGGCAACACCCAACAAGACACAACAATCCGTGTCTCTTTTCCTTGGCAAACTTTGTTATTTTTTTGACCAAAAAGTTTGGAATTTTTTCATTTTTCCAGTGTAAATATGACTAATTTTGTTGGAAAAATTCGCCAAAATTTCAATGTCACAAAATTACAAAAACGAAAACGAAAACCCTGGCAACAACCGAATGAAACAAGTAAAGCTAAGACCTTGCAACCACAACAAATGAAAAATGAAGAACTAGTATCCAATTAAGTACCCACTAGCCTACCTACTTACAAAACTGAGCTAGGACAAGCTAAGAGCTCCTAATGCATGACAAATTGAATTTAGAGGAATTGGGACATGACAAACAAAAATAAGAGGAATGGGTACCTGCAATGCATAACAATGAAACAAATGAGGACAGGGAGGATGGGAGAGGAGTTTGGGCAGCTCTTAAAATTCCATTGCATTTCTGTTGTCCATTTTGGTGTTAATAATCAAGACTTAACATGCCAAAAATCATTAATATAAAAAATTCCTAGGAGTTACAAGTATCTCATAAAACTATTAAGATGGAATATTCCTAGTTAAATGATATAATTCCAAGGTTAATGGTCTTAATTGGATGCATTTTCATCTCATTTTCAAAACCTTATGATTTTCAAACTACAAGTAAGCTACAGATGGAAATTGAAGCAATTTCTTTGTAAATTCTAGGAAAGGTTTTCAGAAATTTGATCTTGAAAACTCAAAATGTACATTCAAAATCTTCTATCTAGATATTATGAAGCAGAATCTGCTTAGTACATATTTCTCAGAATCTGCTTCCTCAAATCGATTAACATAATGTACAATGTGCCGTTGAGGGATCAGTATGGCCGGAAATGGGCAGACTGAAAATAATTCGTGGGTCAGTCCAAAAACATTCTTTACACTATAGTTACTTCTTGGGGGGGGGGCTCGGTCATTTAGTCACAAAGAAAAGACGTAAAAGTAAAAGAAGCAAAGATGGTAAATTGTAAATAGGTAAAAGGTAAAAAGTGGACGCGGGCCGCGCCGCTCGGGACTCCAAAGTGCCGGCATTCTTATCTACGTTGCATCTTACCTTTTCCACGCGGCAGTCAAAAGTGAAAAGTATTTCACCTTGCTGATATAACTTTCACCGTAGTGAAAAATGAATCTTTACTGCGCGATTCCTTCAAAAGCCCCACCGCAAGACAGCCTCTTCTCTCTCTCTCTCTCTCTCTTCTCCGTCTCCGTTGCGTGTTGTTTGCGGTTTGCTCACCAGAGTTTCGATGCCCTGTAGCTCCTCTATCGCTTCTCGCAATCTCTGAGAGACGCGTCTCTCATGCTCCGCTTCTTCTGAGCGTTCTGTGGAGCTTTTCCGTTCGCGATTCGGTGCTCTGAGTCTTTTTTTCTGGTGAGTTCCGTGTGCCAAGTCCCGACGTTGTGTGTGTCTCTGTGTTTTCTTAGACTTACGCTTCCTTTTGCAAATTTTGTTGCTTGATTTTCTCCGTAGATTCATCTACGTTTTCCTGTTTTGCGGCGAAGAACTCTGATCGGGATTCTTTCTTGGTGTCTATGCTTACGGCACCAAGGAATTCTCTACGGACGTTTGCTCTGTTTTTTTGTGTTCAGGAGACAAAGTACTGTCAGCGTTGTTGTTGTTGTTGTTGTTTGTTGCAAGGGACATTCTTTGCCTTGCACATTCTTTGCCTAGTGTGCTTGTTTTTCTGATTAGTCTTTGTGGTTCCGTGTAACTTTGTTTGTAGTTACGTCACATTCGTTGCTGTTGCGATTCGTACGGTCGCCTGCTTTTTCCCTTCAGCTTTTCGCAATATAATCAGATTCGGTGTGTTTCCTTTCTGGAAATTGTGTTTAACGGTGGATCAGAATTTTCTGCAAATTTTTCCTTGATTGTAGCTTGTTTTATAACTGACATTGTCGCAGCTGCATGTGATCCATGTTGATTATATATATATTCTTGTGTTGCAAGCTGTCTGGATGCGGTTAGATCTCGTGCATGTCTTTTCTTAGTTTTCGCCTATTTGAACTCCGATGTGTCTGTGCAATTCTGTACTGTTGTTCTCGCCGCGCTTGCAGTCCTCGTCCGCACTTTGTGCCTGTTATACCATCGAGGAGCGTCTCTTGCGCCCTTTGTGATCGGAATTACGGGCTTTCCTGGTTGTTGTTTGTAATGTTTTACAGAAGCTCATATTTGTCTCTGTTTCTAACCTTGATGCACACTGCAGACATTTCGTCTCACAGTACAAGATGGCATCAAATGGGACTGCAAATGGCGAGTTCGAGTTCGCTAGCCCAAATGGACTGGCGAAAATCAGTACAAAGGCCGCACCTAGAGAGGTCTGCAAAGATGATACGACGGCTCCTGTGAAGGCCCAGAATGTGGAGGAACTGCACGCTTTGCAGAAGAAAAAGGCGTCAGCTCCATCCACGCCTCAGAATCCTTCAACTCCCAGGAGCGGCACCCCAAGAACGTACATGAGTGAAGAGGATCGCCAAAAGCAACAGATGCAATCCATCAGGTACTGATGCCTTGCTGCTTTTGCCCTTATTTCATGGGCAGATCTACTCTTGAGGGACTAAGTGAGCATGGCAAGTTCTCAATGTTCTGATTTCATCAATGTTATGGTGGGCTCTCTCGCTCTCTAGTGCATCATTGGCATCATTGACTCGAGAAAGTGGACCTCAAGTCATCAAAGGCGATCCCTCAAGGAAGAGGTCCCCTCCCAAGTCTGTGGGTCCTCCCAGACTTGATATGAGTGACAGCGCACTGAAGTTCACCCATGTCCTTTATAACCTGTCTCCTGCAGGTATGTGCTCTCATCTACAAGTCTTGTTTAAATCCGATTGGCCCATTTGAGTTCATGAGCTCTGCTTATTTTGCTTGCAATATATTCATGTGCTTTGGAATGTCTTGAAATGCACTAGCTTGAAGTCCATTAGTACATACCCCTTTGATCTTCTGTCTGCCGGTTTAACAGTACTCTCTTGTGCTTGTTACATCATCTCCAGACCTTCCCCTGTTTCTCTTACTTTAGAGTCACCATTTTCCTCATGTTATCAGACGGTGTGGTTTAAGAAAGGATTTATGCTATTGGTATATGATTTAACCTATTTTCTGGTTGCTGCTTGTTTCAATATGTGACAATTTTCCTGTGTGTAGTTGGGTGATGAGTGTTCTGACGAAGCAGTTCTGTCTTGTGCAGAGCTTTATGAGCAAGCCATCAAGTTTGAGAAGGGCTCATACATTACATCCACGGGAGCTCTTGCCACTCTCTCTGGTGCTAAAACCGGTCGATCTCCTAAGGACAAACGAGTTGTCAAGGAAGAGACCTCAAAGAATGATCTGTGGTGGGGAAAGTAAGTGCAAATTGTTTTAACATATTTCAACCTTGCTGTAGCCAGTTATTTCTTCATTGGAGATTCTCTTACAATAGTGTAAGAGGCTCAGAGTTACTCTGATCATTCTTTGTCATATGCAGGGGCTCTCCAAACATAGAGATGGATGAGGAGACATTCTTGGTCAACCGTGAGAGAGCAGTTGACTACTTGAATTCTCTTGAGAAGGTACTAGGCAATGTCTAGGTTTCAGACAAAAATGTTGTTCTCCATGAATCACCTTGCAGAACCTACTTGCTGTTAATATTTGGTGATGGAAGTTGGGCCTGATCCAGAACCAGACTGTCTTACCTCAGTTTCTTTCTACAGTTTCCCACCTTTTCTGCTGTTATGTCTGGACACAGGTGTTTGTCAATGATCAGTTCTTGAACTGGGATGTGGAGAATCGCATCAAAGTTCGGATCATATCTGCCCGTGCTTATCATTCACTTTTCATGCACAACATGTGAGTACCCACAACTCTAGATCTTTAACCCCATGTGTCTCCTCTTCAGCAATGTCTGGTATGCATCCACTGACATTGCACTCAATATTCGGTCACTTTGATGTTCACTGTTCACAAAAAAGGTATTTGGCACTTCAAGGTCTTGCCTTTCTGGTGGAAGTCAAAAGGATCTGCCGCCCACTCCACAAGAGCTCCCTCTAGCCCAGTTCTAGAGGGAGATGATATCCGGTCCTTGTATGATTGTGTTTCGTGTCTCGGTGGCATTAAGAATATGGATGGCAGGTGCATCCGCCCTACACCTGAAGAGCTGGAGGATTTTGGGACTCCGGACTTCACAATTTACAATGCTGGTCAATTTCCTTGCAATCGATATACACACTACATGACATCCTCAACTAGCATAGATGTGAACCTGAAACGCAAAGAGATGGTGATTCTCGGGACGCAGTATGCTGGAGAGATGAAGAAGGGTCTCTTCAGTGTTATGCACTACCTGATGCCAAAAAGAGGAATTCTTTCATTGCATTCAGGCTGCAATATGGGAAAGGAAGGGGATGTCGCATTGTTTTTTGGATTATCAGGTATTGTTGGAAATGAATGAGAAGCTCCCATGCTTGAATGGTTAAAAGTCCTCTAAAATATGGAGATGAGAGCAATCATGGCTAATTGCAATGTTGGTATGGCAGGGACTGGTAAGACCACACTCTCAACTGATGAGAATCGCTATCTGATTGGAGATGATGAGCATGGCTGGAGTGAGAATGGTGTTTCAAATATTGAGGGAGGTTGCTACGCCAAATGCATAGACCTGTCCAAGGAAAAGGAACCAGAAATTTGGAACGCAATCAAGTTTGGAACTGGTAATTGCAGTATTTACAGGGTGCAAGATGATATCAATTGAAAGCTTTCCATAGTTTTGCTTGCTTCAGTGTGGAGATTACTCTCCAGTGCTATCAACCCCATTCTCTATTAGGAAATTCGTCTGTTGCACCCTTTGTTGCGACTTTTCCTTTTCTCCCATTGAACAAGTTATCTCTTCTGTGGCAGTGCTGGAGAATGTTGTGTTTGAGGAGCACTACAGGGATGTGGATTACATGGACAAATCTGTCACTGGTATTTACCCTGTACCATCTCGATTTACTGGCTTGTTAAGAGTAAATTGGAGTTGAATCCACAGTCTTGCAAGTAAGGGTTATTAATCTGCTGTGGTGAGAATGAAGTGAAGGAATTGGTCCTCTACTGATTGTGTTCTTTGTCCTATCCTGTTGACAGAGAACACAAGGGCTGCATATCCCATAGAATTCATTCCAAATGCCAAGATACCATGTGTGGGGCCTCATCCCAAGAATGTCATTCTGCTTGCTTGTGATGCTTTTGGTGTCTTGCCACCAGTAAGCAAGTTGACAATGGCACAGACCATGTATCACTTCATCAGTGGTTACACTGCCCTGGTATGGTCTCAAATCATTGGTTCAGTCATGCTGCTATTCTGAGGCAAATTGGATACTACATATTTTTCTCTGTATACAAAACTACAGAGTGTCCAGGGTGTTCACATTGAATTGTAGATGTTGACACAGCTCTTGCATGTGTCTTCTGTTCATGCTGGACATGTTTTAGCTCTTATGATTTGTTTGCTCAGGCTGAAATTCTTAATCCTCAACTAATGCTGTTTCCTTTTCTTAGATTGCTGGAACTGTAGATGGCATTAAGGAGCCAACTGCTACATTCTCAGCATGCTTTGGAGCAGCATTCATTATGCTTCACCCAACCAAGTATGCTGCTATGTTAGCTGACAAAATGAAGAGGCATGGTGCAACTGCATGGTTGGTGAACACTGGCTGGTCTGGAGGAAGGTAGTGTCAACTTCACCAATGTAGAATCAAATTGATCCACTTCAACCTATACATGTTACACTTTGTTTTGTAATAATTGAGATGGCTAACTGATTGAATCCATTCATTTTGTTGTTACTTGGTATTGCAGCTATGGTGTTGGCAAGAGAATGAAGCTTGAATATACTCGGAAGATTATCAATGCCATTCATGATGGATCTCTGTTGAATGCTCAGTATGAAGCAACTCCTATTTTCAACCTGGCTGTTCCAACTCAGGTTAAAGGAGTGCCAACTGAAGTCCTACACCCTGAGAACTCGGTAGGTGACATGAGGCTGAAAACCATGGCTTGTAAAGGACTGGAGGAGCTCTGTGCTCTGGAAGATGTCTGTTGTCTCTCAGAAATATTACTCATGGGAATGAAGCTTGGTCAAATAAGCAAGTGTTTCAACCAGTTGGTCTTTGAACTTGCAAATGCATTATCTATAAGTGAAAGGGAATGAAATTCTCAGTAATGTATCTGACCTGACCTCATGCTAATTTGTTTGTGTGTTTCAGTGGTCAGACAAGAAACTCTACAATGAAACTTTGAAGAAGTTGGCAGGCCTCTTCCAGAAGAATTTTGAAGTGTATGCTGATTACAAGGTGGGCAATGACAGTAAGCTCACCCAGGAAATCCTGGCAGCTGGGCCACAGCTACCAAATACCTTTTAAAAGTCATGGGTAAATCTATAGTGAACAAAAGGTAAAATGCACATTTGTTGAAAATGGGTTTTATTTAGTTGGAGCAATTATAGTTGTAGGCCAGGTCAGATGGAAATGTTCATACATGGGGGAATTTGATCTTCACTGACCTCATTGTTCATTTGCGCACATAAATAAAACTAGACTTATTTTGCATCCATTGGTTGTTTTTGAAGATTCTTACCTTGCTGCTATTTTGCCTGAGTGATCACTTCTAGTGGAGAAAATGCTTTTACGAACAAGATACCCACTAACTTAGTGGGATCTTCTTGAAGCAGAGAAGAGAAGAGAGCAGCAGATGTGTTGTTCTTGTTCTTTGTGGTTGAAATGGGTGACTAAAATTACTGCGGTTGATTTGGTGAGCAACTCATACCCATCTTTCTGACTCACATACTGCTGTCTCTGACTCCCATATTACCAAATTAAGCAATTTTCTATTTTGCTTTGTCGCGGTTTCCTAAATCAGCACTGCGCCGTCTGTTAACAAACTTTGCAACTGGACCCCAACTCAGAACTTGAGTTGACCCAACTTTATGATCTTGTCAGAACTGGGAGTTCACATGCTCTGGCAGAAAAGCATGGACAAAAAATGCCTTAATTTTTGTTGCACAGGGTTGACAATGCTGTTGTGAAGGTACATAGCTCAGAGATTCTGACCCTCCTGGTTTCCTTCTACCCATTTCTGAGGCAACAGCCACCAATAATTCTCATCCACTGGAAGTCTATTATGGCCTTAGTTGTGGATGAACCCCAACTTAGTTTTCCACCTTGGTAACCTTTGTAACTTGTAACAACAGGAGAGGTCCTCTGGATAGGCAGGTAGGTCGCTACCAAGTATAGAGTAGGTTCTCTACAGGGGTAGGTAGGATACTAGGTGGCTACCAAGTACAGAGTAGGTCCTCTACATGGGTAGGTAGGGTACTAGGTTGCTACCAAGTACAGAGTAGGTCCTCTACATGGGTAGGTAGGGTACTAGGTTGCTACCAAGTACAGAGTAGGTCCTCTACGTAGGTGGCTACCAAGTAAGTAAATGCATGTAGATGGTTAATACATAGGTAGGGGCTAGGGGCGAGGTGGGTTATTAGTAAGTAGGTCGTAGAAAAGGAATCCTGAGCTAACTACTGTGGTTAACGCGAAAACTGTAAACCAGTGTAAAACAGTTTCCTATCCACCTCTACAACCCAGTGGAAAACACTTTTCTGTCCACCTATCATCTTTCCCTCATAGTTCACTCGTGACGGTTGGTTTAGTCTGGCTCCCATTTATTGCCTTCACACAACATGCAACTACTTTGGGGAGTTGATAGCAAAAGGGGAAAATTGAGGAAGAGGAACAAAGTGCAGGAACAACGTGTATGTCGGGTGAATGTGATTTGAGTTCACCTTTTCTTCAATAAATCACAAAGCTACAGACACCCTCTCCATCCCAAAAGATTGATGATAAAGTGTCAATCAGGCAGGGTCATACTAGTTCTCACCTCCTTGGATGATCCGGAGAACTTTCTTCAAAGGAGACCACACAAAATGCTTTAAAATTTGTTTAAAACACGTCCTTCTCCTGTATCTAGTTGTTTTTGTCTCAGTTATCATCCCAAAAAGATTTTTGCAGGAACATGTTAGGAGAAGATTGTCCATACTGTAAAAAAATCTGGGAAAACTGCCCCAAAAACTACCCCAGAACTAAGAACTGTGTCCAAAATGTTTCCTTAATTTTATTTTCTTTCCTCAAAAACTTGGTGAAATTTTCCTAAAAGCAGAGAATCTGTGACAGGATATTCTTTCAAAAATTTTAAGTTACAATTTTGTGAAAGATTCACCACCAAAGAAACCAGTGCTTGTGCCTCCTTCAAGTTTCAATGTATGCTTGAATGACACCTTAGTATTTACGAGTTAGAATCACAGCTGGTAAAAGCTTGGGGAACAGGATGCTGAAGGGATATGTGCTTTGTGGTTGTAAAGTTGTCCATTTGTTCCATCCGTACCATCATGGGATAGGGAAGGGTTGGACCTTCCAATCCTCCCTGACCAAGTGGTATACAAGTGATTGTTTTTGCCATAGATCGCCCAACAAGTGTCAATTGGAAAAATTTTAAACCATACATGATTGGCCAACAATTATTGTCAAGTGTTAGTAATAGTCTTGAACATTGCAGCTGTTGCCAACTAACAAAGTATTGTAGTGAGACACATCGTCAACACTTGTATACGGAAGATTGGAGACTCCTCTTTCCACAACATATGGAGACCAAAAAAGGCCGAAAAAGGGAACTGATGGAATTTGTTTCCTTTGCTTGATGCAATTGGTTTTGGTGTCTTATTCTTCTTGTACTGTTTTAGGTTTCTTTCCAAGTGGTACAAGTGGTCATGTAGCCTAGGAAGAGGTCCGGAACTATGAGAATTAATTTTTGAATAATCCTTCTAGCACATATGTAGGCTATCAAACATACTTCAAAACAACACTTGCAATATTCAATCATTCACATGAGTTCCAACATGAGACTTTACACTCTTTTGGGATAGGATCACTCACATGCCTAAAGTCAAATCTTTATGTGAGAATTACACCTAAAGGGAGTTCATCACACACATCTAAAAACTCCTTTATTAGGATCACTCACCAAAGACTACAAAGTTTTCACAATGATATTCACAATAAATTCCACATTTTATTTTGTCAAGGCTTCCTATTCACATATGATAATTTTACAAGTCTCGATCTAACTAACAAAATGAAATTATTGAATGCAAATTATGAGCCAAAAGTTTCAATCTCTACCTCTTATATACTTGAAGGAAAGAAATGAATGAATACTCAACCATATTCGTCTACATCTATTCCAATGTATCAAACCAATCATCAAGTGCCACTTATAAATTTTCATCTTTCTATGGATCCATTTTCCATTATTTGGAATCTAGGATTTGGTCAAGTCTACATACTTGATTTCCCATTATTATTAACCCGAAATAGTTATCTAAATTATTCAAAATCAACCTTTATGCCTTTAGTCAAAAAAAATTCCTTATAAGGCCCATGAGGCTTATTATTTTATTCCCCATTTTTATCCATACTATTACCCCATAATACTATTATTTGTAGTTACAAATCTTAGTAATTATTTGAGTTATCAAATTTGAGGTTTTGTGTGATGTTAAAAGGAAATATGGTTTAAATCGTATAAACATAAGATTATTTTACTAAACAAGTAGGGAAGCCTGGTGGTAAGAAAATTGCATTCCATCCTTGGGGTCCAAGGTTCAAACTTCACAAATGATATTTGTTATGGTCAACATCAAAATATTGATTGAATATTCTTTACCTACCTAGATTACTTGGGTTAGGTGCTTACCTAGGTGAGCCTACTTAAGTAAACTAGATGATCTACTTAGCCATGTAAATTAAGTTTTAAACCTAGCTTAGGTGGTTGGATGTAAACTAATGAAATAAAAATATATTTTATTATTTATTTTACATATAATAAATCTATAATAATGAATATTGTAATTTTAGAATTAATGTTCCCCAAGTTTTTGAATCCAATTTATAATAATTAAAAAATGACTTCACATATGTCCTTTATGATTATTAATTGAACTATGCCACATCATGTCTTAAATGACTATTGTCCTAAACAACTTGTTTAGAATGATTTTAGGGTATTAATCACTTTTGTATTTTATGATTAGAATACTAGTCATAAACTCAATCATATATTTGAAAATTTATTTTAGTGATTATTGGTAGATGATACCCTTTATAGATGTTACCAAAATCCTCCCTTTAATGCCAATTTTGAAAAATCTTATGAGGAAGAAAGAAAAGAAGGAAATTATGTGGTTAATAATGTTATTTTATGCTTATAATTGCTTCATGACTTTGAACTTAATGTTCCCATTTTTGTACAAGAAAATCCCTTTGGCGCCATACATTACAATTGATATTGAGTACATGACATTATTTGAAAAAAAAAAGCAAGGGTGTTGCCAAATTCTTTAAAAACATGTTGACATCCATGGTAAAGAATAAAATTTAATTTTTTAATTTAATTTTTTTCTATGGGTTCTTGTAGGTTATTATCATATCTCCAAATATCCAACTTCAACCAATATAAAAATAAGAATAATCAATGTCATGCCTTTTTCTAAGATTATGAAAAATGTGGAAATGTTAGCTTCTTATTTCTGAATATAGTAGATGTTAATGAAACGCCTAAAACTTTAGGTTTTGGAATTGACTTGCAAGTGCCTCATTTGTCATCATTAGAGGTGAGTCATGTCCATGTTATTTTCAACCTAAATGGAATTCTCATGACAACATCCTTTGAAATAGCTCGAAATTTGGGGCCTTTGACTTGACATCAAAAACCTACCATTCCATTTCACACTCTTGTTCTAAGGCCTTGATTGAAGGAATCATTCCAAAGGTGTAAAACACAATTCACCATGTATTCATGGTGACTAGTCCGTAGCCCAACACCATAACATCAATAATTATTTGGATAAAATCCAACAATAAACAAAAATTGTTATCAATCCCTCAAGGATACTTGGTCAAAAGTCCTACATGCAAAATGATCATTTTTTGTCAACTAATCTTGACAAGCTTGTTTTCCATAAAAGTTTGATTTTTTTCCAAAAGTATTGTGACATTCGCGTCAATAATATGTTGTTCATAGATAACAAAGCTTACCAAAGTATGTTTAGGGAGTTGTTTAATGCCATTTTCTTGGGGTTGGTTGATAATTATTGTAAGGATGACAATTATTTGCTAAAGATTATTTTCCATTCTTTATAATCTCCTCATTGTTCTAGATTTGATGTTTCCAATTTTGCAAAGGCCAATCCTTTTGGTAGTAATAAAAATATAAATTATAGTGATCCTTAATACAAAATGTTATTTGAACCTTATACTAGTAGGTGTGATGTTTCATACTATAAAAATGAAAATGAAAAGTAACATTTAATCTCATTTTAATTATTTTTACTACATTATTTAATTTCTTAAAAAATTTGGAACATTGGAAATTGTGACCTATCCTTTTTCAAAATTCATTTGACTTAATGAATGCAAAGTGATTATTGCTTTTCTATTTTCAATGTTTATACATTCAACATTTTCTTGACTTGGCAACCATAAGGTTCAACTTCATATTTATTCTCTACATGTTGCCACCATGTGCTTTGTTTTCATATTTTTAACCCTCTAGAACTAAAACCTCTTGGTGACCACCAATGGTTTTTTTTTCATATTTTTAACCATCTACATTGGAAACCACATGGTGATCATTAAACATTTTTTTTCATATTTATAACCTTTTTACATTGAAAACCACCTAATGCCCACCAAGTGATATTTGGTATGTTTTGAATCTAATTGATAATTGACATGATTAACTTTACTTGATTAGTTATTTTATGAATGTTCAAGATAAATATTATCAAATATCCTTCCATGTACTAGGTGTGATTACAATTTTTATATTTGGTTGCCCTAACATTTATCAGTTTTTGAAGTTTTTTCTATATTCTCATTTTCACTAACTAGAGGTTTAATTAACATGTTTTCATTCACATCTTATTGACCCCAAAATATTGTGGATTCTTAGCATGAATGGTGTCATGTGTTACTTTCCACAAAATGCTATTTTGCAAGGGAATTGTCATGTGAAGGAGAACAATATCGACAAAACAAAGTGGAAGCAAGAATTGGAGTGCAAAATTTTCTTTTTTGAATATTAAAATATATATATATTGCAATTTGGTTTTGTATGTTGTTAAAGACGTTATGAAATTTTTTCCTTTGTCGATGCCATGAACATTTGTTGATCAATTTGTTTTCATTTGGGGATGTGAACAATGCTTTAAGATGATGTTTTCATTGCAAAAAATATTATTATCTTAAGAATTTGAAATATATGTATTTTTCATATCAAAGATTACCTTATGAAAAAGAATACCAAATGTTGTTCATTGACAATGAGCTAAGCAAGGTCTTTCAAAGTTTCAATTATAGTGATTTTTTCATTGAGTCTTTAAAAGACATAAGTTGTTAAAGAATGAGGTCCAATGGTTGGACCTTGTGTCCCATTTGTGACCAACATTGATTAGATTATCATTGGCAAGGACAATTCACATCGATTACAAAATCGTTGTCAAATACTGTAAACCTTATTTGAGTTTTTCTTCACCAAATTATTCTTGGTTCATGCAATATATGAAGAATGATAATGAGAATGAAAAAATTATTCAACTTTCTTTAGGTATGCACTTTAACTTGTATAACTTTTTTTAAATCATTTAATGGGTTTTGATGATTTATTTTTGAATTTATTTTTACTTATTAAATTAATTATTGAATTTTTTTGGGAGTCAATTTGGATTATTGTTTACAAATTGTGTGATGATGTTTACAGCTCTAAAAGGTAAAAAATGTTATTATTTAATCAAGTTTTTGTTTCAAGATGATGTTGATATAATTTCATATTGAATTATTTGACAATGATCAATATTATATCTTAACATTAACATGTTGGCAATTGATGAATTCCTTAATAGGCCTTACAAACTTGTAATCATAAAATCCTAATTTTTAGTTTAAATCATAGAAACTAATGTACTCTATATGTAAATTTTATTTTAAATGATAGATCTTCGATGATTGGTCTATTATTTTTAAGTTTGAAATCTTTTTAAAGTCTTTAAATGATTTTTGGCTTACATTTTTTGTTTCTTATTTTTTCTATCATTAGTTTCAGTATTCACCACTTGGTGACCACCAAGTACTAATCCAATTTTTTTCTTCCATTTTTTTAATGCTTTTGTGATTTACATAACATTCAAACTAGTAGGTTCATCTTTTTTGATATGATTTTTGTGACCACTACCAATAATGTTTTGCAATTAGTTTGTGGCCACCAAGTATTTAATCCAATAATAATTTTCTATAAATTATTTTCACACTCTTCTAAATTATTTTGATTTGGCGTTTAACTTGTTGATCACTAAGTTCAATTTACATTTTCAAAACTTGGTTGAATTGTCCAAATTGTTAAAATTTTAAAAATAATTTTTAAAAGTTCAAAATAAATTAAATACATGTTTTATAGCAGTGTTGCTTGATTTTATTTTATTTTCACTAACTAGCTACCCTCTAGGTAGGTAGGTTTTTCTTGAAAACTTACACCCAATGGTTATCACTTTGACTATCAAAGTAATAACCCCCACTTATCAACTTATTTGGTTATTTTTTGGTAATAAACATTGGTTATGCATAAGGGAACTAGTTCTCAAATACCCACCTTAAAAATTGTTGCTTATACTACCTAGGTATGGTAGGTCATAAGTTTTTTGAAAATTCAATAAAAAATGGGTAGGTAATCAACCCGGTTACCAAAAAATTGATAATAGTATGTGAGGCCATACCAACCTCATATGGATACATGCCGTATAGGGACATGTGTAATACCAATCTCAATACTAGGTATTTACTAGCCAAAAATCTGCCTTTGAGCTTAACTAGGCTGGTATGAAAGTTCTTAAGAAATTAAACACCGGGAATTGATTGGTATGAATTTTTTTTAAAAATCCAATACCCGTATCAGGCTGGTTTAATGTTTTTTGTAAAGACTCAATACCATAACCATACTTTATTATTGTTCAAATGTCAATACCCGCCCAACCCTGGTTTATACTAGTGTTGACTGGTTATTGGCATTGTTCAATAACTGGCTGGGTAGGTTATCATTTAGAAATAATAATTTAGTCCCACTGCTTATCAATTTCACCATCAAAATAATAACCCCAATTATCATTTCACCCAGTTATTTTTGGTAATAATTGTGGATTATGCATAAGGGCTGGTTCTCAAATACCCACCTTTCAAAACTGCTGGTTATACTACCTAAAGAAGAGTTATATTTGTAATTATTTTTTGAAACTATAATTTCTTTTCTAAATTTTTTTTCCCCCCTTGTAAACAAGTGTAAGGATTTAGGATGGACAACTTACATAGATGAAATTTGAATCCCAATAGGTTATTAAAAGTTTGAAAATTAAATAACCGATGGATGGGTTATCAATCTGGTTAGCAAAAAATCCATATTAACTGATTGATAGGTTATCAAAATCTGGGTTGATAACCAAGCGTTTTCTCAATAACCGGCCAAACACTGATTTATACCATATTGGTTGTATGGGGGATTCATGATACTCTCAATTTGTGTTGGTTGTATCTGCATGGAGATTGAGAAAATTGGTATTGAGAAAAGTGCAGACCAGATCTGAAGTTGGTGTTAGAGTGCAATTTTTGACAAACCCAACAGAATCTCTTCTACTTCTTTTTGTGGCACAGCGCTGGAAATTGGAATATGGCTTGAAGGTAAGAGTAGCACAGGAGGCAATTGGCATTCAGTTTTGTATGTAATAGCTGATCATTCTATCTGTGGGCATTATTTGAAGAAATCAAAGCACCTTCCTCAACAGCAGTCAAAAGTTATATCCTGTAAAATTTGTGAAACCGAGTTTGGACTTGTAAATATGCATGCGACACAATGGTCTGTCTCCAAAAGGGTTCGTAAAGGACTACTTTTGATTGGTCGGCCACAATAATAATCCCAATTAGTGGTGATTAAATCTCTCTCTCACAATTTACATTGTTCAATTTTTCATGCTTATGAATTGGGATTGGAAAATGATTAGTATTTACATCTGGGTTCACCTGGGTGTCAATCTTGCAAATGAATTGAGGTGTGCACTTGGTACATATGGTGTAATTCAATCCTTCAACACCTAGCCTATAGAAATAACCTAGCCGAGGTGACAATGTTCTCTGATCATCCGGATGCTCAGCAGGACTCGCGCCATCCTCCTCCGAGGAACTTGAATCCGAGCTTGAGATTAGCTGGAAGTTGTAATCCCTTGAAGTCCAGACACCAGTAACCCCGCTCTTGATTCCATTCCAGTGTCTTGCTCTTGAACCATAGCCAGCTTCCATGCCGCCGCTGCGTTTCTGTAAGAGCCTCCTCCTCCGCTTCCTGCGCTTCGAGTACCTGCACCAGCTGCTGCTTTCCATCATGCAAAACGCCATCGCCATTTCCCTCTTCGTCAGTTTCTTCTTCGTTGTGACTGAGAGTACTGCTCCTGTAAACGCGTCTGGTTTTCAAGAAGCAGTTCCATGCGACAAATGATCTCTTGGCCGCTGCACTTGCGCGGCTAGCCGTAGCTGGAGCTACTCTTCCTCTCCTTGCAGCAGGAGACCACCGCATGTTGTGGGAGCTTGATGAAACTGGACATTACAAGCCACAACTGAGCTTGCACTGGGGTACGCCAGCCACGATTTCTTCGCGATACTTGATGCACAGCAATGGAGAAAGAGCAGGAGATTTCGAGTGATCGCTGCTGAGTTACCTTGAACTCCGACCTCGTGAAGTTGACTTGATCATCACAGAAGAAGCACCAGCAGAAGCAGCTCCTCTTTCCTTGGCCTGTAAGCTTCAGATATCGGTACTGAGCTCGAAATCTCAGGAGGAGCAAGAAGGCAGGTAACGCTTACGAGCTCCGAGGAGAAGATACTCCGAGTTTTGAAAGCTTTGGAAAAGGAAGAAGAAGCTCCCTTTCTTCTTCACCACGCACAGCAGCGGACGATCCATGACAGCCGGTTGTTTGCGGATCGCAGCAGGGAAACGAATGAGCGTAGAAGAAGAAGAAGAAGAAGAAGCTGTAAAGTACTGCAACACAGCGGATGCGGATTGTGATTGTTGCTGCGATGCTGCTTCTTATTCCTCCAGCAGTAACTCCTCCTATTGCAACTGCATCGCCTGACGGCAGCTCCAACACACTCCTGCTACCGCCACAATGCACCTCCTTGTCCTGTCTCTCGACTCCCCCGTCTGGAGCACTCTACGCAACACCAGCGCCCGGAGCTCCGGCGCCAAGCTCTCCCAGGAGTCCGACGTTTTCACCCCCATAGTTTCTGATCACCTTCTGTTCTGGTGGAGCTTCCAAATGCCGCCGATTAGGGGATTTCAGTGATTAGGTGGTCAGGACAATATCATGGTCAGGAGAGCACTGCATTCTCGAAGGCGATCATGTCCATAGTAAGCATAGACAGACATCAGTCCTCCCACCACATGAGTCTCAAACTCTGTCTGCAGCCCCCAAAAGTGTCTACTGCTTCAAATTAAACCCATCCTGTTTGCAACACCATCCTCTGTTTGCTCCTCATTGCAGACAAGCTCCAATGCTCAGCAAAGCTACATGAACAATCATGGTCCACATGAAGCCCCAGGTCTGCATGTGAAAGAAAGACTTTGATGGCTTGTCTGAAATCTCACCTTCCACTGGCCAAGTAGGGTCATTGGACAAACAATGAGTATGCCACCTCCATGTCGTGCACTGCTTCTTGACCTTTTTGAATCCTTGATCTGATTGGTTGATGGAATACTTGATTCCTCTTGCAGACACAATTGCAGACCACTTAGTGAGTTGGGATCTTCTTGAGATGGTATGGCAACCTTAGGGAGATCCATTCCTCCTCTACCAGGATTTGCTAGGATGAGTGAAATTGTCATCACAGTCTTTCTAAGGCCTGTAGCATCTGCAAGAATCTGAAAGAGAAAGAAACATCTAGGTCACCTGCCTCCACAACCGTGCATACTATCTCTCTCTCAAGTCATGATTCAGAACAGACATAGTTGCCTAAATTCACTTCCAAATCTATCTAGAGAAATTCAAGCACTAGTGGCACTTTAAAGAGGCCAAACTGAGAATGAAAATGCTAGATACCCTCACACACTGCCAATGAAAATCACCTTCTCAAAGCATGCAGGCATAGGAAGTAGGGTGTTGAAAGATTCTCAGTGGCAGATACTAAACAAGGAATTGCCATGTATACAAACAAGGGTACCCTTATATTGCAGTGTGTCTGATTGTTTGCACAAAGTGCAAGAGGAAGAAATACATGCTGATGAGTTTACATAGGAAATGATGAAAGAGATTCTCACCCTTCTTCGTGCTGTCTGTAGATCACTTGGGAAATCCAGAGTTGCCTCACCAGAAAACACATTGAGATAAAATGCAAGCTCTGACCTGCAGTCAAATGTACAAGAATGAAGTCCATTGTAATTTGATGGAGGATAATGTGAGAACAAAAAACATCCTGTACATAACTAGATAAAGCCTTTCCAAGCTCTACTTCCATATGACAAAAAAGGGAGTGATGAATACCCTTCAGCAAGATGATATGCCTCCCAACATGGATG
>Ga0116231_10000242_pt1 | contig 83559 bp, 50 predicted proteins | sample S1TSphgellanicum_2_FD_89695 | JGI IMG/M metagenome (GOLD analysis project Ga0116231, IMG submission 89695) | Host-associated microbial communities from peat moss isolated from Minnesota, USA - S1T2_Fd - Sphagnum magellanicum MG | ecosystem: Host-associated > Plants > Peat moss > Unclassified... | reverse complement strand
TTCTTTTTTTTTTTTTTTTTGTTGGGTGGGGCCCCCCCCCCCCCCACCACCCCCCCCACAAGGGGGCCAAAAAAAAAAAAAAAAAAAAAAAAACACAAAGGTCATGGAGCCGCCTAAATCATTTATTGAGAGCCTGGCACCAAAACCCTAATAGGGCAAATAGCTCTGTGTGTGTGATTTTTCTCTCTCTCCATAATAAATGTCTAGGGGCCGGAATGTTACAATAGGAGTAATTGGGCATTAAAACTGCTTACTGCTTAGGATTGGGGGCGCATTATGGTCGACTTACTAAAATTGCCTTCCAAAGTAAATGAACCCTAGAAAGAGCTCTAAATGCAAAAAAATTTGGGCACAAACGCTAAGGCCCAAAAAATTTGCGTTATTTTAGGGTTCATTTTGGGTCCCAAAATGACCCAAAACGAACCCCAAAAAACGACCTAAATTTGTAAAGTGTTTAAAAAACCTTAAAAATAAAACGCCTAATATGTTGCCTAATTAAGGCCCATTTTTTAAACATACCTAGTAGCCAACTAGTCTAGTAGGTACCTAATTAAGGCCCATTCTTCAAATATACCTAGTAGCCAAATAGCCTAATGGGTACCTAATTAAGGCCCATTCTTCAACTATACCTAGTAACCAAATAGCCTAGTAGTGTGTACCTAATTAAGGTCCATCCTTCAACTATACCTAGTAGCCAAATAGCCTAGTAGTGTGTACCTAATTAAGGCCCATTCTTCAAATATACCACCTAGTAGCCAACGAGTCTAGTAGGTACCTAATTAAGGCCCATTTCTTTTGTTGTAGTTTTTTTTTTGCGTCTTCACTTTTAGGGTTTTGCTTTTGATATTACAATACCTAATTTGGAAGCATCATCAATAAAGGAGCCTTTGCTTTTATTGGTTCTTCTGCATCTTGATTAAAGAGCAGAAGAGACCAAAGGAACAATGCAGAGTTCATTTGGTCCCACGTTTTGAGGAATGTTTGTAGCAGCCTCCCGAGGTGTGTTACTGTAGCCTCTGAGATTTCATTCTTGAGAATTTCATAGAACATTTTCTGTTTTGATTGTTGTTGGTTTTAGGATTAGGGTTTTTTTGGGGGGTCAATTATAGTGTTTTTTTTTTTTCAATTTTGTGATAAAAATTTTTATTGATTTTTTTCCTCAAAAAACATTTTTTTGGTTGAATTTACAGTGTGAGAACACATTTTTCCAAAAAAATTCCAATTTTTGTCACCTACAAAATAAAAATCTCAGTAACAAAATCACTGGTTTGAAACTTGCCATAAGGGGCAGAGTGATTTTACAGAGCAAACTTGCTGTGCTTGTGAGTCAATCAACTTCTTTTCTTTTTTTTCTAAAATTAGTGTCAAGGAAATGCTTTTTAATCACAATCTATTTTTCATAAAACTGATGAAAAAACAAAACTGAGAATTTTAAGATTGCAATTTTCATTACATGCAAGGGAAAATGAAGAAAAAAGTATGTTAAAAAATCTTTAAATAACTATTTATTGTTTCATGCAAGAAAAAAACAAGGAAAAGTGATGTTGATGAGAATTTTTAAATCAAAGTTTAATTTTCATCATGCAAGAGAGAAAATGATGTTGAATTTTTTTATTAAAAATCACAATCTATTATTTTTCATATACTCTCAAAAAATGATGAAGAACTATATTAAAATTACACAGTCACAATTTTTTTTTCATGCAAGAGAAAAATGATGAAAAACTATGTTGAACATTTTGGAAAATAACAATCTATTTATTATTCATGCAAGAGAAAGGTGATGAAAACTATGTTAAATTTTTTGACAAAAATCAAAATCTATTTATTTATTTTTGTCATGCAAGAGCAAAAATGATGAAAACTATGTTAAAATTATTGACAAAAATCACAATCTAGGGGCTTTTTTTTTTGGGTCATGCAAGAACAAAAATGATATAAACTATGTAGAAAATTATCACAAAAATCATAATCTTATTGATTTGCTTGTCATGCAAAGAGCTAATTTGATGCAAAACTATGTTGAAATTTTTGAAAAAAATTAAAATAGGTCTATTTATTTATTTGTTTCTTTGTTTGTTTTCCATACAAGAGCAAAAAATGATGAAAACAAAACTATGTTGAAATTATTTTGACAAAAAAATTTCACAATCTAGGTACCTATATATTTTTGCCATGCAAGAGACAAAAGAAAAAATGATGAAAACTATGTTGGAATATGTTGACAAATTTTTTAAAAAGAAAAATCTAGTTATTTGTTTCTTTGTTTGTCATGCAAGAGCAAAAATGATTTTAAAAATGTTGAAAAAATCATCACAATCTAGATATTTATTTGTGAAGCAAGAGCAAAAATAATGAAAACTCTGTTGTTCCTTAAACCCTAATTTAGGGCTACCAAAAAAAAAAACGAAACAAAAATAGGCATTCCTTTGAGAATTGTAAGAATCCCATTTTGGGAGAGAAACAGACACAGAGAGAAGAAGAAGAAGAAGAAGCGCTCAAGAGCTCGCGAGCTTTCTGGCTTTTGTCTTTGGTGGTCGTGTTGATGTCTTTTTCCGTTCTCTTGTTCCGTTCTCTGCCAGATTTGGAACCTCGTGCGGGTAATGGCTCATGACACTGAAGAGATGATGGAGATGGCGGAAATTCGATTTCGAGATGGAAACTCCGCTTCTTCTTCTTCTTCTTCTTCTTGTTACGATTCAGCGGTCGTCCAGGGGGAGCAGGAAGAGATGGCGGCTGCTGCAGCAGCAGCAGCTGCTTCAGAAGATCAGGCAGGACCAGTCGCTTCATCTTGGCGACGTTTTCTAGTGGAGGTTTTGCCGGCGATTATGCGGCGTCTTTACTTGCTGTCGCAGTGTCAGCAGTATGTTGTAGCGACTTGTGCTTTGGAAGCAAGAAGCAGCAGCAGCAGCAGTGGTTGTGGATCATCATCATCGAGTCGTAAAGATGATGATGCATATCATGAATCTGAAATCCTGAGGATTGAGTTTCAGACTGCCAGTATGATGCGCACTAGCAGTTTCCAGAGAGATGAGAAACTTGCGCAATTCATGGACGACGGTAGCCTCATTCAACTGGCTGTCGATATGCTTCTGCGTGGCCAGAGACTTGCTCCTTTCCCTGCTTGCAGTGTTGACGCTGACTACCGTGAGCAGTGGCAAGAACATGCCGCGTCCAAGAGAGGTCGGCAGGATCGTGAAGCTGGAGTTCGAGAGCAGCCAAGTCTGCCGAAGGATCCAGACGTTCTTTTCACAGCGATTTGGCTTGTCTTGATGCTCGCCCTCGTTCGTGTCAGGTACAAGATGTACTAGAGAAAGCGATGAAGAAGAGAAGTGGAAGGAGGAGACGCAAGTACTCCACGCTTATGAAATATTCTTTACGATCAGAAGAGATGACAGTTGCTGCTGCGATGCTGGCACACAGGTGATTCTCCTGCGTGAGAGATTTTTTCTAGCCTCTTGCATATTCAATTAGCTGGCGGCTTTGTTGAAAGTTTTGTTTTTTTGCACGGAACGCCACTGTCTCGTGCTGAAGATCATGGTAGGGCGGAATTTCTATGCTACTGTACAGATGAGAGAGGATTTTTTGGCTCCAAATTTTTTTCTATTAGAGTTGGTTGAATTTGTTCATGAGGTTTGATAGCAGATGTCTTCGAGACATCGCTGCTTTCCATGAATGATGCAATCGGGGATAGCTAGTTCGCATTCCGGATGAATGAAGCAATCACATAGGACCTAAATCTTTAGGGACGGATTTGGAACTACTTGCCAACAGGTTTTTGTTCTCGAATCTAACACCAACAATGAGCATGCGGGTCATGGAAATGCAGATGACCCTGATGATGGGCAAGATCATGTCGGGTAGTTTGGTGCTGACGATTTAATGAGAAGTCTGTTGTGAAATTAGTGCTGTTGATGTGTTGGGGCGCGTTTTGGACATAATTTCCAACAGGCAGAGTGATGGCTTTCGTGCTATCGTTGGCCCGACATTTTTCGCTGCTGAAGCGTTCGTTCTTTTGCTCTTCTCTACCACTATGCAGAAATCAGGTACTTGCTTTGAAACGAGCAATTTGCGCTCACTTCTGTCCTAAATTGTTGCACTCAATCTGCATGTTTGCATTTATTTATTTCACTGACTATTCTTGCTTGCATATGAGGAAGTTTATAGCCTTCTTGGCTTTCTTGTCTTAATTTGCATAGACCCATGAAACATTACTTATATTCTCAATTTTTGCACTGGATTTGCTTGATGCTCTGGCATCACTTCTGTTCTCAGTCCTTGTGCTGAATCTTATTCGAGGGTTTAGCAATGATGCAATCGAAGAGTAAACTTTCCTGCATGCTTAACTTTCCTATCTTAGATTTGCATAGTCCCATCAACCCATCTGTCGAGCATGCAAGATGAATGCTGGCGTTCAGACAGAAAATGCTTTGTATTAGGGTTACGGATTCCTAGGTTTCTGTTTCTTCTATATACCTACCTTTTTACAACTCATTAGACCTTTCCCATATACTAACCATCTACATACATCTACATAGTAAGTCACCTGCCTACCTACCTACCTACCTATAGATATACCTACTTATCTATACTATATCTGTTGCCACAGCAAAATAAAGCTTCCAACTTGGTTGGGATTAAGCATCCTCACTTTGTGCTGTCGGCTGTACTTGGTTTACACTTGGCCTGAATTTTGTCCATTGTTAAATTCTGTAGTTCTGTATGTTCTTGCCATTAACTTCAAGTTTTATCAATACATGATCAATTCTGAATTGGAATAGGAAAAATTATAGGTGAACGCTTTTGTAGTAGGCTGCTTAATATTAGGGTCCTTTACTTGTAATGCATGCATCTCCCAATTTCAGCTATAGGGGGCCTTGAATGTTGGTGCGTTTCATGTTGTGCTTGGTATTTTGGATGAGTTCAGAAAACCTATTGAAATCTTGGAGCATGTTTTTGTCCCCTTTTTCTAACTTGTAATAGGCATGATGCAATGTAGTAGAATTTTGAAATTCAAGATCAATGGTGTTCCTAAAATAGTGAGGTGTGTTTTGAGTCTTTTGATTGAGCCGCTTCTTTTGATAAATGGTCATGTTTTGGGTTTTTTGCTTTAAGCTTTCAAGCTTTGATTCATTTCTTTCATTAAGGTCAAGTTTTGAGTTGTTTTGAATATGAAAATTTGTTTTAGTGACTAGCAATGACTCCTTTTTGATATTATTGTTTAGACATTACTTTGAAAGCACTTTAGAACATTCTACCCTTTGAAAAACAACCAAAGCATGTATAAAATCTGGATCTTTTGCATGTATTGAACATGAATATGATATTATCAATCAACCAATCCATGGTGTCCAAAACTTCACTTTTATTTCAAAAACGCAAGTGAAACAATTTTCTGGCTATGATCATGATTCTTCTGTAGAGATGAAATGTCTTGTAGGTATTGGGATTAAAAGAAATTGAGGTAATTGAACATCAGTGAACATGTAGTTTAGGATTTAGGCTTGAGCATGTGGTGTTGTTTTTCTTGCAAGATGTCATCATTTTCAACAAAGGAATCTGGAATATTTTGCTCAATTTGGATTACTTTAACTAAATTTATTGAGTGACAGGGTTGAGGATTTGTGAGAAAGCATTTTTTGGTTACATGGGGATTGGGAGAGATATCTTTAGATTCTACAATTGGCCAAAGCATTGAGTATGGTTGGATTGTAATGGTGCATTGGAAGAACCATGCAAACTAGTATTTGAAGAAAAGATTAGAGATATTGTACATTCTAAATTCAGCAACTTGGGATGAGACATTGATTTTATGTAACGAGGTCAGAACAATTTCTTCAGTAATTTCATCAGAGTTGTCTTCAGGATAAAAGCATATTTTCCTTTCCAGTTTTTACTGAGATCAGAACGCCACATACCATATATGTACTTTGATGGAGCAAGCTTGTAACCATGAAAACTTGTGTTGGTTTGAAATGGTCTTTGAACATCTCTAGCAACTCAACTTGTGAGTAGCAAACACTTGCATGCAATAAATCTTTCTAGCAACTCAACTTGTGAGTAGCAAACACTTGCATGCAATAAATCTTTGTGATTTTAAACAGAATAATCAATCCAAGAACAAGTATGTGTTTATTGACTAAAACAACAACCAATTGAGTAATCTATTGATCCTTCTTAAATTGAATGGACTTAAGGAAGCGGAATCTTGAAGATCTTTAAAGATGAGCTTTTATGGTCCCCAAGTTTCACAGTAAAACCCTTTTCAACATGGTTCAACAATATGGTTTCATAACATGAAATGGTAAATGCAAAGTTGCATCTCCCCATGACAAAGTTAAGCAATTTTTTAAAAGAATTTGATAATTTTCATTCTTCAACATCATCGTATGTGAAATTTAAGAAATAGATTATTAGATTGTGTGCCCAACACAAAGATTAAACCTCTTGGCTTCCCAAATTCTGCCAATTGAATCTTCAAGATTGCAATTTAAACTTCAATAGATGCCAACTTTTTGGCTCTTTAATGATTGTTTTTGTGGGTCATTTTTTAAGTTGATTTTTTAAAAAGAAAACTATTCAAATTAGAAACTTTTCTATATTTCTAATTCCCATTGAAACCATAATTGACTTGAGAGATGCTATTATATTAAGGTTATAGGTATTTCAAATCTGAAAAATATGAAAATTGTAGACATTAAGGTCATCAACAAATAGAATAAATATACCAAAGGCTAACATAAGGCAAACCACAAAAACAAAATGATTGAGGAATCTTTTGGAATTTGTAACCTAAGATGAACCAATTTTGACAAACAATGATTCTGGAAACATACATTTTTGTAGTGTATTTGAATAGTGCCAAATACCCAACTTCTAAGTAAAATAATTGTCTTTCCCAATAAATAATTAATGACTACCTCCTAATACTGTACCTTCAATTGAAGTTTGGCTATAAATAATTTTCAAGAGGGCAAGCCAAATAAAATAAAATTAATTGAGCCCATTAGTCTAGATTTTAGGGAATTTGAGCTTTGGACACAGGGCACTTGTGAAATAGTCTTAACCATTAGGTGACCACAATGATGATTTGGAAATCTAAAGAGATTTAGCATACTTACAATGTGGATTCTGAAATATTCAAAATGGGGCTATTGGACCCCATATATAGGCAAATATTGTCAATTATTAGTTGTAGGTACAATATACAATGATCTTGAAAAAAATAACGAAGTCCATGAAAAGCATGTCATAATGGACTTTGCCATTTTTCTTAATTTTATATGTTTATAAAGATCCATAAAACTTCCATGCCATGTTGAAATGGTTTGGAGACACTTAAATTGAATTACTTATAATATTTATCAATTTTGAAAGATGTTATTTCATTACAAATTATGATTATGAAGAGTCCATTTACGAGTTTTTTATGGATTGGTACATTGGAAGTCATGTACATAAAGAAAAACTTCATTTGTTGCAAATCATTAGTTCTCAGATAATATCATGATCATACCTTATTAAATTGCATAATAATCATGTACATTAGTCCATTTTCATAAAATTTAAAAACCATTTGACTTGGGACATAAAACAATCCACAAAGGTTTTTCAATACATATATCGTTAAATTTATTGTGGTTAACTTTAGGTTGCAAATACCCATCTTCCCTCTATGTGGCCTTTTCAATTACCAAAATCCATATGCACCATCACATGTTAAGTTCCAACACATTCGACCCCCTCCCCACCCCAAAACCCCATTAGTGGGTTGAGGCGCTATGTCACATGTGAATGAATGACGGCTTAATTTTTTTCATTTTTTGTGTCATAAAACCTTGAAATCTTTGAATTGAATTATGTGGTTTCTTGACCTTTAGTTGCATCCAAGTGGTTGGTCCAAATCACATTTAAATATTATTTTTAATTTTGGCATGGTGGTTCATGAACAAATTGTCTACTTATCAATTGTCAATATGTGCAATAATTGTCATGGTGTCTAATTCTTGACCTAGACTAATACCCCTTCCTAAGAACATGGGTACCTATTATATCCTATGCAATTATGATATATTTCAAGGTTTAAGTATGTGAATTATGTTCAAGTCTTTCCCAACTCTAACATCAATTGTTCCACCTTCTAGGTTGGTTGGACTTGTACTTGGCCAAGTGAGATAAGCTTATAACTTACCACTGATTGGGATAAGTTTCTATCATGACACCATGATTTCAGCTTTGGTGGGTATGTGAGTCAGTTATTATTCCTTTTTATATGGAATGAGTCCTTTAACATTTGGTGAATAACAAATCACTTGGAGTGTTTATGTTTTGATGAGGGCATTTTGTTTATGTGAATAGGTGGAAAAATGGGAGATTCTTGATATTTATATGAAGAGCGAATAGCTCCTTGGTGATGATGTCGATGTTCAAATGGTTGCATGAGGCATTCCTAATTTTAATGGTGGTGTAGGTTGTTTAATCGCCTAGGACTTCTTATTTTGGCCCTTTACTATTAAGCAATAGTGAAAATGAACATTATTGGGCAATTGTTTATGATCGTTGTTGAATTGTGTAACATGAAGGATGACTTGTGAGGAATTTGAAATTTGGAGTTGTGATTCTAGGCCATAATTGTGTTACACTATTATGTATAAAATCTTTAATTATTTCAAGCATTGAATCTAAGAGACACCTAAAGACTACTTGCTTTATCAATTTGTTGTTGTTTCATGTTTGTTTTCTCTTCCACCTCAATGTCATTTTTCTTGCCATGCAGCCCATATCTAAATCAAATATGAGTGAAGAGAAGCAAGTAATACTAACAATCTTTTTGAAAGGCTTTTATTGAGGTGTATTGGAAGGAGGGTCTCATTTAAAGTATGTAGTTCAAATGTATATTACTTTGAGGTGTTAACAATTCTTTGTATGAACATTTATATACAAGTTTTCAATTTTTGAAAGGGAGGAATCTAATAGCTAGAATCCAATCATATCAATTCACAACTAGTATTATCAATTTCCTTTGTTTTTATATTTGTGTCCATTGTGTGTGCGTTCAAATCCCTTGCATGATAGCTAGAATTATAGTTTTGGGTTTATATACCATTTTGAATTGTTTCTTGATAATTGGAAAAACAATTTGATCTTCCTTAATTTGGTATCATAAGCCTTTTCAAAAATCAATATTTTATATGGTCACAATTTGATATATTATTAAACATATTTTATTAGTGTTGGTGGTGGTTAACTCAAGTCAACACTACTGAAAAAAAAGGTAATATTAATAATACAATGATTTTTTTGGGTCCAAATCTTCATGTGCATTTTTGTAAAATACATATAATACCATATCTCAAAAGCAAATATGTTCTAAATGATATTTTGATAGCCCTTAAAGCGAGTGCCTCAAACTTGAGTTTGTAGGGAAACATATGCAAATAACAACTCTTGGTGTGCAATTCATTGATCACAAGTAGGATTCCCAAATTATAGCCTTTGACATTGCTTATAGAAATGAATGTGTTGCTTTAATCCCTTTCAACAAATATAAATTCCTTATGTTACTTTTGAGTTTAAAATAATGCTACATCTTGTATTATTGTTGATAGTATTCATGCTTTTAAAAGTATCATGTTCATTACACATATAGTGTGGGCATAGCAAACATGTTACTAGCAAATTAAAATGCATAAAGTTATTGTTAGAAATCAATAGTCTCCAATCAAACATTTTTTTGAATTTATCATCTTCTAAATAATCTAAAGGCAAGTTTCTCATGTTGTCAATAGTCTAACACATTTTATTTAACCAAAAACATTTGTTTGATATCAATAGGAAATATATCAAAAATATTAATATTGTTGATTCTAAATAATGATTAACAAGTATTGAAGGATAAACTTTCTTTTCTACACTTATGAACAATAGCCACCATGTAAAATGTGGTGCAAAAAACTTAGTACTTACTTTCTTGCAAACACGCTTTTTAATTCATAAGCTTATTATATTATACATTAGAGCTCATGGGTATGCTTGATCCTTTGATGGTTTCTTTAAAAAATAGGGAAGTGATTTGTAATACTTGGTAAGGATATCAAGCAAGATGTGTTGGCCACAAATTGTGGAAGAAATTATTTGACTACTAGTTCATAATTTGTGGTATCATATTATTTCAAAATGAAATTCCAAAGAGTGGGATGATGGTATCCCAATATATAACTATAGTTTATTTTTTAAGATTTTACATGTGCAACTTACATATATATATTGGCAATCCAACATGAATGGTGAATTAAAAGATGTGTTTTGTGTTTGATTTTTGGATAAACTTGATAATTATGCAACATTTTTAGTAAACATTATTTGGAGATTTTTTAAAATATTTTTGTACCATGTTGGCCTTCCACCATATGTTATTTGTAAAATTCTATTTTTTTAACACATTGCACAATTTTTACAATAATAGGTTTTAGTATTAAGTTTGATCCATATGATGTGATTCATTATCAGAATAACATAAATAAAGTGTTTCTAGCCACAAGATAGGTTGATGAAAAATTGAATGTGTTTACATATCAATTACCATATTGACTATCAAAAAGCATATCATAAAATTTGTTATATTCTTCTTATGTATTTCATGCATTAATGCATAGCATTTAAACAAATTAAAATTTCAATAAATTTATTAATGGCAATGATTTTTTTTAATGTGTTTACAATGTCTATTCGATGTTCTCATTCCCTTTCTTTTGCACCAAGTTCATAGATTTTTTTGCAAAAAAAAGCTTATTGGTGCATCCAATGTTGCATGCATCCAAATTTCATTCATTTAGTATGACTAATGTGCAATCAATCCTCTTGACTTGTAGTTGCAAGATACTTGTAAGGGGATATTGTGAACAAATATCGTACTTTTTACATACAACATCCCAAATGATGTAAACAAATTATACAACCAATGAATGAAAGGTAAGGTCATACATTGGAATGTAACAAAGGAAAAAACAATCTACAAGAAAGAAACCATGTTGATTTGTTCAACAAAAATTGCAATAATATGTGGAAACAAGGTTGAAGAACATTTGATTTATATAACATAGAGTGGAAGCACAAGCATGTCCTTATAAAAGAATGCAAATTAAATAACCTATGGTATACATAAATTCTACTTTAATTTACTCTTTGCCTATTAACAAACCCTACATATTATGCACACAATTGCATTTAATCCTCGTATAATTTGTTGTAATAAACAATTCAAGTTTAGTTTCAAATTGTATTCACACATTCATTCCATGGTTTTTATTGTTTCATTACGTCCTAGATTTAGGATTATTTTTTATAATCAAAATTTATGATCATATCTTGATTATTACATTGGGAAAAACAAAACAAAAAAAAATCAAAATTCTCATTTTATTTTATGTTTCCTCACTTATATACTAATATTTTTTTCACTCAAAATTGAAAATGTCAAACATTTATAATATTTAAAATGAAAAAATTATAATTGAAACATGAAAATTTGTGGTTCATAGCTTAACAAAACGCTAAAACTTTTTATTGTGTTTCTATCATTTTTCTCCAACAACTTCTATAAATGTCTTCGTAAAAAAAACCCCAACCTCAATCTCAACTAAAAACTAAATCATAAATCCTTTCCTTCCAAAAGTAATTTGGAAATAAAAATAAATAAATGTTTTAATCTTGTCTTGGTAAACCCCAATCATATACCAACAACCTCATATTGAAAGATGGGTTGAGTGCATCATTTTAGAAAGTTACTAGTTTTTGAATTCTAATTAAGGTGTTTAGGGTGTTTTGTGCTAATCTTAATGTTCATAAACAAGAACATTTTGTCCCCTTTGCAAAATTGCAATACAACATGCCAACTACTAATTAATACATCATTAACCAAAAATGTCAAACAACCACAAATGTCATTTTTCATGTTAGCTTGTGTGTATGTTTCTCTATCATACTTTAGGTACATGGGCAACTTCAGTAACTCTATGAAATAATTAATTAATTGTGAAAAATGTGTATCCAAAAAGAATATTCAAAAAAATCTTCATTTACCCTCACAATGTTTTGTTGTTTTGAGAAAAATAATTTTTGAAAATTTTAACATTTTAAAAAACTATATAATTTGTGTTGAAGCTATTAATGTACTACAACATCTTCTCAATTGCAATCATGAATTTTGAATACACTTAATATGGAATCTTTGTTGCAACTTGATTCTGGTAGCACAAGTGGGTATTTCTAGTGAAATGTATGGAATACCAAAAAGGCCATTCTTTTCCCATATCCATTGCCCCATGAAAGATTCCATTATTGCAAGGAATATTCTTTTTATTCCAATGGTTCATGATTTCAAAATCCCAATCAGAAGGGTTTTCAATGATAATTGTAAGGTTTTGGACCTCATGCATTTTGAGCATGTCGTAGATTTGCATGGGTTCAATGCTTGCATATAATATGTTATATACATATTGTATTTTTTTAGTCTTCATGGTTTGCTTTGTTTTAATTATTTTTTTCGTTTTTCATGTGGGAAAACACCATTAGGGAATAAAGTTGGGCAACATTGGTGGAGACATGCTACAATGATTGATCTCAATGAACTTATTCTTTTTGCACAAAAAAACTTCTCCCCTTCCTAAATGAAGCAACAAAAATTTAAGTAACAAAAGAATTGATTTATACGAACGACAAACAACAATGCCCCATCCTGATATTAGCTCCCAGGTAAGAGGATATTCACTTTCTTTTGTTTCAAAAATTCTATGACATAAAATTATCTAAGTGAATTATGAAAGAATCTTTGAAGCTTTTGAATCAAGAACACGACTTTGTTCACATGGATTCCAAAGGTTGGTGTGCATGCTTAAAAGGTAAACACCACTTTCATCAAGCAAGGATTGCTCATCAAAACAAATTTTAGAAGGGCTAAGCCCTAGACCTTAAACCTAGATCTTTCTTTTTTAAAGGACAAAAAATTCAATATGGTTATTATAAACATAGCAAGTTTTACTTGCTTGGTTCAAAATGTGGTTATGTTGTTGCTAAAAAAGGGATAATGCTCGCAAATATTTATGATAGATAGGTTTTTACTTTGCATTGTCAAAGTGCATAAATGATAATGCCTTGTGCCATGTTTGAAGGGGTGGAATGTTTTGCAATGATGGCATAGATTCAATATGATTTTTAAAGCAAATATTCAAATTATTCACCATTTATGAGTACGGCCAAAATGGGCAGGTGCTTCCATTAGTTATGAAGTTTTGGTTTTGATGAGCAACTCCTTGCAAAAACGGTTTTTTTGGTGCATGGGATTTAGGTAACCCTTACATGTATGTGTATGCATGTGTACAACAAGAAAGGAAAGAGTTCTACAAATTTTGCTAGTGCAACTCAATGTGCATTAAGGAATTTTGAGGCTATGATGTTGCTTCTTTTGAATTGGGCACAAGTTTGATGGTGAAAAAGGTAAAACAAAGGTTGTGGAGGTGGCCACCATCTTGTGAGGCGAGTTATTGATGTAATTTGATTGCAATTATATGGCCACATGTGGACATTATGATTCAATCAAGTCATCATAGTTTCTTTCACCTTTTGGTAAATGATTTAAAGTCTTAGCATAATTCATACTTTGAGCGCTCAAGAAGATTGTTGCGATGAACTTGTAGTCTAGTTTTCCTTTTGTGAACACACCACATGGTTTTCAAGTGGAAAGTTTCATGGATGGGTGAAGGAGGCAATAGGCCCTAGACCATTTATTGATCAAGTGAATCAAAATAGAAAGGCTGCAATTCATCAAACATTGTGCAAGTCATATGCACGTACACTTTGCAATTGAAACCTAATGCATATCAACTTTTCAAACTAATTTGATCTAGAACCTTCTAAAGTTCCACTCCATACATGGCTAGGGTAGGGTAGGGTAGCCCTTGACCATGCATCTAATCTTGCAAAAGGTGAATAGGATCATGTACTTAAGGGTGGTGAAAATTAGTAGGGTTTGGGCCAAATATGGAGACGAGGTTGAAAGGCAAATAGTACTTGTATATGGCATGTGATGCATGATCAAGGGAAGTGTTGTTTGGATAGGGGTAGTTGTTTGGATATGCATATTTAGCCATCCATGCAAGGATGAAATTGCATGAAAGTTGAAATTTGACTGAACTTTTGTGTGGAATGCAATTTCCTTTTATTGTTCAAATAGGCAAAACTAGCACTTGAATTTGTGAACTTTTTATGGAATGACAACATTATACATATGGAAAGGATACAAAGTCTATAAGATTATGAAGTACAACATATAGACCATTCATCAAAGACAAAGGTACGTTGTTTAATCAATTTTCAGAGTTGGTCAAGTTGTAACTATTGACTTGTAAACAACACTTAGACCTCAGTTATAAGCTATATAGTCCATAGTTGCACATGAATCCTGATATCTCATTTTAATGGAAAATAATGATATTTTATGGAGGATTTATAAGTCCTTGGAAATATTCAAAAAAAATTTCAAAATTTTCCTTTTATTGATGAAAGAAATTTCACAATGTTGTAAAGATGGTGTGAAGGTGTTTTGCCAAAAAAAACATGGAAAACACATTAAAGGATATTCATGTTGTCCTTTGCCACCAAATCATTTAAAAAATGTTTTGCATGTTTATATTGGCACAAAACCTTAAAATAGGTTTTGGGGTTTAACTCAGGTTTAGTTAAATCAAGTGGTCTTTGCCCATTCTTCCATGATTTAACTTCAAAAGCACCCTCCAACCTGCATGTATATTGAACTAAAGTTTTTTTATTTTTCTTGGTGTTTCAAATTTCAAAATCTTCAATATGTGGCAAGTTGTAACTAAAGTGGTTTTTCTTCTCTTTCATCCTCTGTTTTTTACCTTTAGTTTTATAGCCTTTTATTGCATTTTTTTTCAAAAGACTCATGAGGGATGAAAGACATCCTCTCAAAGTATATTAGTGAATTTTCATTCATTTTCTCAAAAATTGTCTATTGTGGTTAATGAAAGAGAAAACACTTAACATGTTGGCCCTTTTTTCTAAGTATGAAACCTCTATTAACTTTTTAATGCTTCTTCATGAATCACAATGGACGAGAGAAGTATGCTTACAACCAACCATATTTGACATTTACAATTGACAATAAAAATGATGATTTTTGTTGTTGTTCAAAATAAAGATTCCCTATGTCTGAAGAGTAACTCCCCATAGAAAATGCCAAGTTTAGAATCTTGCCAAGTTCTTTTCAACTCTAGCATTGGAATAAGAAGCATTAAACCATATTGATCACAGTGTCACAATTACACTTGGGGCACTTATGGGCGCCATGTATGTAGTAGTAGTCTTTGTAACATAATGAAATATTTTCAAATTGAATTGTTTGAAAGAATAAAAAGGCCATACATAGGATGCAATGGTACCAAAAGCATTTAGGATGTTGTATGCATCTATATAATATCAAAATTTTGAGGTAAAATCAATGTTCTTTAAAAAATAATTAAATTTAGTTGTGGGTTTGAAGTAATATAATTTGTGACATGATTGAATGGGTGCTTGGTTGATAGTGACCTTTGAGTAATATGTTATTTTATATAAGTTTGATCCTACATGAACGGTTTTTTATGGTCTTTTGGTGTTTTTATTTGGATTAGACGGGGCCTTCCATTTGCTTTGCAGTCTATGAAATGGGTGATTGGGATCTACAAACTTATGTAGACCTTGTTAATATATGCACCATATGTTGTGTGAAGGAGTTACATTGAAGAAGATTGCAAAAGCCCTCAAAATCTTTAATACCAAATAATTCAAGAGCCTATTCACAAAGGCATTGGGCCACAAATTTTGTGTTTTTCACCTCTTTACTATGGATGAATTGTTTGATAAAATTTAGGCCCTAATTCCCATTTGAAAGCATGGAATGAATTGGGGGATAAGGCATGGGAAAATTGCTTTCACACACCTTGATATTAAGGCTCCAAGGCAAAAAAATTCCCAAACACTTAAGTTGATATCAGGGGCACACCTTGAAAGGCAACATCGTGCATTGCCTCTTCAACAGAAACAAAACAATGTCACCATCCTGATGGCTTTTTGGTATATAAATTGTGAGTATTTTGTTCCCAAATGAAGAATGATTCTATTACCATTATGTTTTAAAATTTTCCACTGCCAAACACTTCAAGGGGTTCCAAGTAGGTTCTTTTTCCAAGTTGCAAAATTTCCTTTGCTTTTGTAAACCCTTTAACTAAATAAGAAAGTTTTAGCAATCTTTGGATTACATTTGGTGTCACAAGTTTCAATTAACCAAGAATGCATCTAGTAATATGGCCTTCACATAATGTTAAGGTGTTGGTAGGTAGTCCTGGCAACTTGCCATTGAATGTCATAAGCTAATTTGTGAGTGCCTTTCATGAAATTATGATTGCATTCATTATCTTGTTACTTTCAGAAAAAATTGTGGACATTTTACAATGTCATGGATAATTTTGAGGGTTTAAATTGAGGGCAAGGTATGGAAGGCCAACCATTTTTAGAACCATACCATTTTCTATTTCTTTTATTTAGACAAGGTTACATATGCCAAACATCCAATGCCAAAATGTTGGTTTAATTAGAAGTTGATTGAAAACTACCTTTAATTACAAAGGTAGTTAGAAACTACCTTTGTTGTCAAAATGTACCTTGCATGAATTTAAAACTTCACAAGCCTTATCATGGCCTCACTTTAGGTGCTTGCAAACATAGCATTGTGGTTAGAGGTTTTAACTCTAGATTGATAATTGATTATAATGAATTTTGTCAATATGCATAACCTAATTGTGAAATGATAATAACACAATCAAAGAATATTTTTATAGTTACATGCATCAAACAATAAATTAGATGAGTTTGAAGACATGAATGTCATTTGCACATTATCATTTCTCACTTTGCATTATTTATTGACAATTTAGGACAAGCTTGTAATGTATGGATTCTGAGTGCATGGATGCATAGATAGTGTTTCACACTATGTGTTGTATGCTAAACTAGCTTGAAATAGATTTCAAGAGACAATCTTTGAGCCATTTAGATTAGTTGTCACCAAATTTGGGGCTCCTTTGGGTGTTGACAAGGTAATGTAGACAAAAAAAGTAGTCTACCCAAAATCCAATTAAAAAACAAAATATTTTTTTATATGGACACAAGAAAGTAGATTCAAAATATTTTGAAGTATAAATATAAAACCATAGGGCCTTTATTTAGTTTGTGGAAAGTTAGATACAAAGTTTGAACAACTTTGGTATCATAAAAGCAAATTGAAAGTATGTTTGAAACTAACTGGGTCAAAATGGTGTTCAAACCTAGCTACTTCATATTAAAATGTTGATATATTATGATTATAACACCCATAGTTTGATAATACATAAGTATTTTTTGGGGTTCCACTAAGTTGAAATTTTTTAAAATTCAATATTTCATCTACATGTAGCCCATTTTGTAAAATCGAACATTTTATGCAAGTAGATTTTTAAAAAAAAAATCTACTTAATTCTACTTTCAAGATGGGTTTTTTCAACATTTTAAATATGAAATGAAATATTATCATCATGTTAATTATTGTACCAACTTTTTTTTTTTCTTTCAATACGTTAAAAAAATTGGCTACATGTAATTTTTTTTGACAAGGAACAGTGAATCGTCTACTTTACCTTGCTTGCACCCCTTTAAGAGTGGGATCAAAATTTGTAGTAGAATGTGCCCTCATTCATCAACTAATGGACTAGGTATGACTAAAGACCTTGAACCTTTTCTTTGTGGGTTTTTTTATCCACAATCAGGCACAATTTATGCAAGTCTTTATTTTTCCCATAATGTTGAGTTTGTGCATCAACCAATTGCATGAAGTAAAACCTTTGGTGACAATGAGTTTTTGTTTAGTTCATTTTTTCCAATCAACTTATATGAATGAATAATTTTTCCATGATGGTGGTCTAACATGTAAGACCATGAGTTATTGAGTGTTGTGTAGGTTCATAAGTTTCAATTTACCACTTGTGTTATAAAGTTTATTCTATAAAGTAACCCTTTTGTTTTATTACCTTTTGGTTTCTTTAGAAGATCAAACATTGGTGGTGAATTATGTGGGAAAAAATCATATGGTTTTTTAGAGTGCTTTTGAAGAAACGGTGTTGCAAGGGTTATTCATCCCTAATGACCCATATCATTGACATTATTTTGTGACTATGTTTTTACCCATGCCACAAGCCATCGTAGATGAATATGTAGGAATCTAGTGTTCATTATATTAATGAAAATGGTCATTATAGGGAATCATATGTCCTAACACATTATTTCTAGGAATTTGAATGTTTGTAAGGGTGGAATGCGCATGTTGAAAACATGAACATTCAAGACCCTATGGACTTCATTTGCACATAAGACTTGGGGCCTCTTGGTTTTCAAAGATGGAGGGTTCCTTGTCATGCATGAAAGCCCATCATGGTCACAATACCTGACCTTCCACAAGATCTTTGCCAACTACGGGATGTTGCATATGTGAAGGGTTCAAAAGGAGAGGACTTTATTTAATGTTTTCATTTACACTACTTTTTGACACACTATTATCACATTGCCATTGAAGATCACCTTTACATTCATCAATTGAACCCAATCAACCATTCTAATGAAAGCACATAGGTGTTTGAACTATTAGTGGAGGAAGCAAGAGAATCATGATGTAAGATGTTTTGAACATGAAGCCATTCATAAATGTTTTTGCAATAATTTGTGGTCATGTTTATTGGTTTTACATTCATAGCATCTTCGGTCAAGATCATCCCTTCAAATTTCAAGATGGATTGGGTTTGTTCAAAGAAGTTAACATTTGGTGCTTTGAACTTTTGCAAAGATGCCCAAGAATTTTAGACATGTTTTTCATCTCTTGTCCACTTGACTTTTGGTGTTGCATGCATGCATACTTGTAGTATGATTTTTGTTTGTGCAACCTCTTTAAAATTTTCCATTCTTTTTTTACTATTGATTTTAGGTTTTCTTTGTTGCACTTGGAAAAAAGACAAAATTCAAAATCTATTTCTTTGTTTTTGCAAAATTTTAACTTCGAATTTGGAGTTATACGAATTAAGAATGTTAGAACACCCAACTATGGGATGATGATGGAATCATGCTTTTGGATTCCTGTGTAATGTTCCAACTTTTTATTTGCAAACCTTGGCCTTAGGTTTGGTGGAAATGGTATAAACAATTAATGATGTTCTTTTGTTGGGATGGTGTAGCAAAGGTTTCATTTAATAAGCACAATTTGCATTTATTGGCAATGAACCCAATCCATATGAGCAAGCAATCAATAGTATTGGCCAAACTTTATCACCCCTTGAATCAAGGATAATTTGATCATGTGTTTTGGTTTTGGTGATGGTGGGTCATTTTCCCAGCTTGTGCCATTTGAAGATATTTTTCGTATAATCATAAAATCAACAAATTCAAAAACTACATAAAAGAAAACATTGTTGCATTGCAAACACGTCATAGTTTGTGGATGTTTAGTGGGTGGGTGAAAGCACATTACACCCCCCAAAAATTATAGTCACAAAAACAAAAAAAATTAATTTGATTTTTTTTGTAACATGTGGACATCACATTTTGGATTATTTTCGTTCATTTCGAGTATATTGCATTAATTTCAAACTTAAACTATCTTATTTAAAAAGAAACTCTAACAAAAATTTACAAACTTGAACATATGAAATATATTTGTGTCGAAAAAATACATGTCACAAAATATGAAAAATTGCAAATATACTTCAAAACTAAAATTATGGGTGGAGTTTTGTAATGAATTTTTTAGTGGTGAGTGATATTGATGTACATCAACTCTAAATTCAAAACCATTTAGAAGTTTACATTTTTTGGTTGAAAATCAAAAATGTGTTTTTTTGCATTTATTGAGCAATAAATGCATAATAAACTCTTTTTTTTGGGAAAAAAATCATTACCTTTAAAAAAAAAAAAAAGATTTTACAAGGTGGGCATTGTATTGTTTTTTCATTTTTTCTTTGGTTTGGTAATGTGTTATGAATCACAAATATGAGGCCCTATGGCAGTTGAAAATATGTACATTATATAATTTATGCACATTGATTTTATCCAATTTTCTTCATCTAACCATTGGATCAAACTTAACTTTGATTCAAAATGAACTTTGAGTTCTAAAATGTTGTCATGCACATTTTAAAGTTATTTTTCTTATGTTTAGGGTTTCCAAAAAATGCCATCAAGATTTCAATTTACTGCACACCTATTGTACTTGTTACACATCATTTTTTTGGATGAAAAATGGTTCACTCGTAGTGTGTTTTCACCTAAATGTGGGTATGTAATACCTATTAGTAAGGAAGAAAACATGTTTAAATTACAAGATTTTTGAATTGTCTTGTTTCTTAAAGCTAAGTTCTTGAGTTGGTAATATGACGTAACATCAACCCATGGTCATAAAGTCTTTGGCTTATTTTTGGACCATATGTTAATCTATAGATAGATCTACCATGTTTAGGGTTTGAAACAAGCATGTTCTTACCATACAATAATTGTCCCCCATCTAAAGCTTATTGGTAGGTAGATGCCCATTGAAGTTTTGCTTATTTAGATGTCTAGGTTTTTCCTTGGCTAGTCGTAAAATTTATCAAGAGGCATTGGAGATTGCACTTGATTAGCAATTGGGAATGAAAGCCCAACAAGGAGAGAAGATACAAAGGTGGGACAAATCTGTTATAATTTGATTTTTATTAAGGTTTTGATAAAATAACATACCTTAGTTCTTAAAATCTACTAAGGCATTGGACCAGGCAATCAAAACCATGCATGCATGTGGACGTTCAACTCAAAGATGTAGTCTGACCTTTTTGATGTTTTGAAACTTCTTGAGAAAGTTTATCGAGGAAGAGGAAAGTTTAACTAGACTTGTGAGATGACAAGGCACCACTTTCTCCTTTTTTATCTCTATTCCAGCTTGAATCTATAATGCAAAGAGTGATTGCTTTTTGTGTTATAAATGTGAAATTTCTTTTGTGATCAGTTGAACATTCTATTGCCATGTTACCACATGTAACTTAGGGTGAGAAAAGGGATGGTCTTCTAATCCTTTGCTCTTATTGTTGATCAAATTTGAACTAATCAACCTTTTTCCCAAATTTGTTTTATTCCAATAAGTTTGAAGGAGAATACAAAACCTTTCAAACTAATTAAAGACATTAATATTTTCATTACAAAGAGTGTCCCGTTGCACAACTTCAGCTTTTCTCTGCCATGCTCAAGGATATTGCTAATAGCAAAAATTTGGGGCTCTTTTAATAATATCAGATTGCCAAATGGCAGCCAAACAAGCAAGCACTGTATGTTTTTGCTGAATTATAAATACAGGTCCATAGATCAGCATTACTATTCCTCAATTTGGATCATAGCACGTATCAATTAGTGTTGAGTTCTTTGGAGGTTAGGATAGTAAAGCCTTGTATTAGTGACAGTCAGATCTCACTTAATATTGCAATGAACTTTCTGCAATAGCATGATGTTCCTTTTCTATATTGGTTTCTGCAACTCTTTCTAATTTCCTTGGCCTCATAGGGAGCTTCCATGATATTTGCATGTTTGACATGAATTTGCATTATCACTTATTGAAAAGTCTGAAGTTTTACAAATATGTGGAGTTGCAAAAGAATAAGGGAATCCCAATTTGATCCCAGGTGTTTGAAATAATCACTATAGCTGAAGTCACACATAGAAAGGAACATGTATTGAACCCTCTGAAAGTTCAACTGTTAATTCTACACCCTCAAGCATCTCCCTTTGTATCTTCTCACTTTTCATTACTAGAATACTCTCCTGCATTAAATAGGTCAAAATATTCAATTCAAACTTGACATAATCAATGAAGCTCAGAATAAACCAGGGTGAATGGAAATTCTACCATCACATTTAGGGAAACTAGGTTTATGAAAAGACATAAGTGTTTCTCACGTGTGGAACCTTTTTATTCTTTCGAAAAGAAGTCATGTTGAAGAATGTCCAACAATGAGGAGCCCTATTTTTTGAAAGAGGAAGTTTGCTTGTGTTATTGGCCATCCATGAAATGGCACTGATACCCTCCACAAATGCACCATTTAGTGCATGGCCATCCAAACCTAGGGGTGAAAAACAAGCTCATCAAATGCAGTCATCAAAGCCCACATGTAGCGCAATTCCAGTCTTTGAATGCATGCCAAAATACCCAATATATAAAACCTGGCCAACGAGAGATTCGGAGGACTCACTTATAGAAAAGAGAAAAAAATGGAAGCTGATTGAAAAAGCTTACGCAAAATGAAGGACCTTCATATGTTTGAAGACTAATGGCATAGCTGAAAGTGCAATCAAGTGGTTAACACATTTTGCTTCAAGACAAGAGAGACATTTCTAAAGGACACAAGTGAGCATAAGATTTCAATCAGCCATGAAATGCTTCATTGCTTGGTCTCGGGCAAAGTTCCCTTTTGTTCCCTGGTCATATTCTCCCACACACAAAAAACATTTCAGATACAGTATGTATAAAAGTTTATCGTGCATAGGCACCTGACCCTGTGCCTATCTATCACATGCTCGAAATGCGTGGCCTGAAAACCTTGCACTCCCCCATCAAACTCTCCTGTGCCTGCGATTTTGAAATCACCAACCTCCTGCAAGAAAAAGAATCTTAAGTAGTGGAATATTTCCTGGGCGAGGGATATGGGAGAAGAATGGTCTTTTTGGTATTCCATAGAAGTGGAATGCAAAGGCACATGCTCTTCTATGGTGAAAGTAACATTGGCACCAGTTGGGTCATTGGGTATTATTGACCCAACCTGAGAAGACACTACAGCTTTCCAAACAAGTGCAACAAGAAGCCGTGAGTGGTAAACAAGTTCACTTTCATTCAGGTGGTTTTATCACAGGCCTTCTGTCGCTGCTTTGGGCTGGTGTTGCAACCATCTCACAAAACTTGCCTTGTTCCAGCTCTTTTTGTAGAGCACTTACAACAACCACCCTCTAGCTAGGCATTATTACAGGCAAATCAATGAAGCTCCGAATGTCATTTGCACAACCAAAAAGTGCAGAGAAAAACCAGAAAAAACAGGAGACCCCACTTGCCAATGCATACAACAAGGAGGCCGGATGTTGAAATTTTCCAGTGGTGCAATGTTGCAACGGCTTCTCTCTGCTGAATTGTTGCTTGTCATCAGATGCAAAGCTTGAATTTAAGAAAAACTAGGAAAGATTTGGCTTCATGGTCATGTGTTTGGCAGAGAATGTTGGTGTGTTTTGCAATTGAAATTGAGGCAAATTGTGTTGGCACGATTCAAAGCCCACAATCATTAAACTCCGTTTCCTCCGGAAAAATTCTCTAATTCGAGATTGGCAGAAGAGAACTCATTTTTACTCATAGACTTCTAGAACTCTCTAATCTATCATTGCAAACCCTAAAAAAAGGGATCTCATTTTCAACACTTCGTTCCAGCATCTCATTTAGGAACAAAGAAACGTGAACGCTCTGTGAAACCGGCAAAACAGACAGCCTTGCCTCCAACAAACACGGGACCTCGTTTTTAGCACCTCTTTTTGGCATCTCATTTAGGACCTCAGATACACGCAACGTGGCCGCCTGTGAAGCCGGCGTTCTTGGCCTCCTCGTGAAACCGGCATTTTTGGCCAGCAAAACAGACAGGCTGCCTCCAGCACAAAAAGGGACCTCATTTCAAACACTTCGTTTTGTCATCTCATTCAGGATCTCGGTTAATAAGCAACGTGGACGCCTGTGAAGTCGGCATTCTTTGGCCGCCCAGAACAGACAAACAGGCTGCCTCCACCAAAAAAGGGACCTCATTTTAAACACTTCGTTTTGACATCTCATTTAGGATCTCAGTTAACAAGCAGCGTGGGCCGCCTGTGAAGCCGGCATTCTTTGGCCGCCCAGAACAGACAGACAGACAGGCTAGGCTGCCTCCACAAAAAAAGGGGACCTCAGTTTTAACATTTCGTTTTGAACCCATCTCATTTAGGATCTCAGTTAACAAGCAGCGTGGCCGCCAATGAGGCCGGTATTCTTGCCCATACAAAACAGACAAACTGCCTCCACGCCAAAAAAGAAAAGGGGACCTCATTATTAAACACTTCGTTTCGACACCTCATTTAAGATCTCAGTTAACAAGCAACGTGGCCACCTGAGAAACCGGCATTCTGGACCCACCCAGACACAGGATATTTTGTTTAGATTCAATTCATTTATAGAGTATAGTAGCTTAAGGGATTTTGGCCCCTAGGTAATAATAATAGGTCTATTTTTATGTGAGGATTTTTGAAAGATGATATTTTGGCTTGTGTTGAAGAAACTTGAGATTAGTTATATAATTATAGTATCTTGAAGGATTTTGGTTTCTTTATTTTAGAGGATTTTTTGAAAATAATAATTTTTGCATGGTGAAATATTTGAATTTTCATAATTCTTTTTTTGCCTTAAGAGATACTTTTTGCTGTAAATGGCAATGCCACAATGTCACACACCTCTTGTTTTCTTTTAGATTTTCTCTGAATTTTCCTGAAGCGAGGGTTGTTTGTTGTTTCCTTCCTTGCATTGGATGGAATGAATGAATGAATGAATGAACTAAACAACAAGCCTAAAAAGCTCATCTTCTTGAAGTGCTTGATCATTCTAACTTTGCTTTAAAAAAGATTTCTGGAAATGTCAGTTTTCAAATGCTCATAACTTCTTTAATCCAAGTACCAAAATCTGGTATTTTGAACTCATGTTTGAACCCTTTGAACTCCTTTTATCATTTGACAAACAAAAATTGGGTTTGATTACAAAATGAAGCAAAAAGCATCAATCTTCGTTGGCATGGCAGAAGTACTCAACTAGTAGTAGTTATTTTGATCAAGATTAGGCTATATTGCATCAAAATGCGAGCAGCTAATGTTACAATAAATTATGGTCCTCATTATACTTCACACTTAGATTTTTCAATGTAATTTGAGAAGGAACCTTCTTTACTCCAAATCATGAGGCAAAAATAGCAACAACAACCATTGGGGGGTTACAAACAACAACCCCAAGTACTCTCCAATTTCTAAGCTGTGCTCTTGTTGTGACCAGAAGAAAATGAGCTACACTAGTTCATGTGCACTAAGGGGACAAAAAATCTTTCAAAGTTTTTTCTCCATGAGCAAGGAAGAGTTGCAAGAAGCATGCAATTCCTAGCTTTGCTTATGAGCTGTGGAAAATTGCTCAGTTGAGCTGAGTAGTAGAGATCTGTAGCTCTCAAATTGCAAAACTTGAACTCAAATAGTGTTTCCTCCAGGGTGCTAACCATCCCCATTACTCCAAAGTGCAAAACTTGGAACTCAAGTTCCTCAAGGGTGCTAATCATCCCACTCTCAAGTTTTTTTGTTTTTTGGTAGTAGTATGTAAACCTCAAAATACTAAACCCTACTTTCCTCAAAATGATGATCCCATTTTGGGATTTGGGTTAGTAAATTTTCTAAATTTGCTAAAAACTTATTTCTAAGTATAATTGCTCTATCCTATTTGAACCTAATGATATACTTTTTGTTTCTATTTTCTTTTCTTTGATAATAATGATGATGATTGTAGATCCTCCATTTTGTGAAACTGTCAACAACTTCAGAGCTCTTAGTTTTTCACTCCTACAAAATTTTCTTTAAAATATCTAGATTTCTAAGTCTCAAATTTTTGGGGGATCATGGATTGCAATTTTAAAAGATGCAAGTTCCCCCATTCCACCCCCAACCCTAAATTTTTTTCAAACCCCAGAAAAAAAGAGAAAAAGAGAGAAAACCCTAATTCCTAATTGCTACAAAATTTTGAGCTGAATTTCTGTTGTTCCCACTGCTACCTGCTTTCATACACCGCTTGAAAACCGTGCTCGAAACCAAACGGTGTTTGAAAACCGTGCTAGAGCAGAGAAGTGCACGAAAGCAGAGCGCGAGGAAAACAGAAGAGTGCTCGAGAATCCTCAAGAATCTCGCAAGGAATTCTCTCTGGCCGTGAATTTCTTCGTGTTTGTTGTTAGCAGCAGCAGCTGCTGATGGGAGATGTAATGTCATACTCCCAAATGGAAATCTGTTGATCTGCATCGAGACCAAGGACTGTAGAAGTAGCGGTGTCAAAACTTGTTGGGTACTCGTCGAAAGAATCGAACTCCATCATATCCCATCTCGGGAGCGTAAAGGGAATGGCGCTCTCCTCCTCCTCCTGCAGCAGGAAATCTAGCCGTCTCGGAGAGTCTTCAAAGCTTCGGTTGGAATCCGATGAGCAATTATCACTCTCGTCTTCTTCGTACTGTGGAATTGCAGCAGCAGCAGCAGCAGCAGCAGCAGCTTCCTCTACAGCATCTAACTGGTCAAGGAAAAGCCCAATATCGTCAATACCATCCGTGTTCTGTCTCTGGACTTCGTTCTTGGCTTCAGTTGAGAACTGGGATGGCAATGCGATGATGGGTATAGCTGAGAAGGTATTGGCGGCTATAGAGTCAGAGATGGAGATCCAGTCGAAACTCTTTGTTGCGCTGAACTGATCTCTCTCGGCTGCATCGATGACCGCTTCCTTCTCCTCCGCATTTTCGAGTTTCAGGGTGACCCAAGGTAGTAGAGGCTTCTTCACTTGTGATGATTTCTGCTGATGCTGCATCTGGTTGTTCTCTGTAGCAAGTTCAGTGGAGCTCATGAAGTCACTCCTACCTAAAAGAGATCGTGCTTGAACAGACATGATGGCTGAGGGATCATCGAACTGTTGCACTTTGCTTGCAGTCGAAGAAAAGGAAAGAAATGTCGTGGCGGCTGTGGAGGATCGGATGTTCGTCGTGTGCGAACGGTTGAAAACAGTTTTGGGTTGTTGGTAGGGTTCGAAGGGATTGTTGGCTTGGTTCCGGGTTTCGTTGATGGGTGGAGTGCAAGGAGAGCATTGCGGCAAATTGATATGCGCGTGTACTCCATAAAGCCTGCGAGCGGCGTCATCGTAAGCGCGAGCCGCTTCCTCCGCACTAGCGAAAGATCCCAGCCATAGCCGCGACCTTTTCTTTGGCTCACGAATTTCCGCAACCCACTTCCCCCACGTCCGCTGTCTCACACCTCTAAACTCACAAGTTGCGTTCTGCGGACCACCCTTTCCTCTCATCGACCCTTTCTTCCATCCTCTCCCAGCCGCCTTCTTCACAATACTCTTCTCCACGACACTCAAACTATCACTGATGCCGCTGCTCTTCTTTTTCTCAACGGAGGAGTTGAAGCTCACTTCATCTTCCACTCCGGATTCTACTTGCAGCAAGACTCTCCCAACCATCCCTATCTTCTCAAAATCCAACCTCCCCTTCCCTCTTCTCCCAAAAACAAACACTTCCTCCCCCACAAAACCCAATCCCTCAAAAACCCCTCCCAAGTGTCCCAGTTCCCTCCCAGTTCAAAAAAAGCAGCAAACTCACAAACGCAAATCTTGAAACAACCCACTTCCCCTCTCTTCTTATCTCCCTCTCTTCTCTTCTTTTATTCCCCCTGTTCTGTTCTCTACTCTTCTCTTCTGCTCTCTTCTTCCTTCCCTCTGTTTTGTTCTGCTCTGTTCTCTTCTCTTCTGTTCTTTTCTTCGCTTCTTTCTTCCCTCTCTCCTCTTCTGGGTGAAGTGGGTGCTGCTTTGCGACTGAGAACTGGACCTGGAATACGAAGGGAAAGCAAGTGGCTCGGTCGATTTAAGAAGGGAAGAGGGGCACGAAGGGCGGAGGCGTGGGACAACGCAGCCGCGGACCCACCAGGTACAGAAGAAGGTAAAGGGCGAATAGGACCAAAGCAGCGCACAGGGCGAGGCAGCTTCCTGCCCGCCATCGCTATCGCCATCTGCACCATCTGAGATTCTGCTGCTTCATCTCCCTCTGCCTTCAGGTGCCAGCTTTTTGCTAGCTGGCTATATGTATGGGGGTATATATATGTGTGTGTGTGTGTGTGTGTGTAGCCAAATAGTGGAAATTAAGAATATTAAAACTGCTGAAATCAAAAAATTTGGGGGAAATTTTCAATAGCTATAAATCGACGAAAATCTAAGAATAATCGCCAGATTTCTTCTATACCTGGCTCAAGTAGGTAGCCAAAAATATATAAGTATTTTCTAAATAATTGATTTCATTTTTTAGCTTGTAGCCAAATTTGGCTAAATCTTCTTCCTATGATAATGGCCACAAAATTAAAATTTTTTTGCTGCATTCCTTCTCAGGCTGCCGAGAACTTCCTTCCATCCCCACTGGCTTTTCGCCGCATACACGATACCTCTGAGAATTTATGGCCCCTGGCCCTGTTGCCTGTCGGCAATGCAGGAAAAAAAAAAAAAACAGACAATAAAATAAACAAAACCCAAACCCCCAAAAAGTAAACTCAGTGATATTTCATTTTGGGGGGGGAGGGGTAACAAAATTTGTCTTTTTTTGGTGGAAAAAAAGTTGCTAGATTTTTTTAATATAACTAGATTGAAAAAATTAACTCTGCCCAAAAACCCAACGGACCAGAACAATAGTACTAATAATAAATTGAAATTTTAATTTTAAAAATTAATAATATTAATGGTAAAGGGAAAAGAAAAAAAGAAAAAAAACCCACCCCCAACGGACCAAAAAACACAAAACATTTGTAAATAGGAAAAGACAAAAAGACAAAAAGTTGAAAAAAAAAAACAGTAAATGGGAAAAAAAATGAAAAAAACAATTTTTTATTGGGAGGGGGGAAAGGACAAAACTACAAAAACCTGTGTGAACGAGCTGCCCTTAATTTGCGGGTCCTGGGCCCCAATTTTTGGGGGTTTGGTCACTGACAATTTAGAAGGGGGGAAAGGCCAAGGTGCTTTTGCTTTATTAAATTCACTTGTTTTCTTTTGGATATGTATGATGACGTTAGACTAAAATGTATCAAAAGGAAATAGCTCCTAAGTGGCTTTTCATTTTGGATGGGATTGGATTGGGGAAGGGTGAGGGGGAGGGCCCATGGGTTTTGCCTCTTTAATTTGGTGGGGTTGGGGGAGCCCAGATCTCATCCTACTAATCGAATCCCATCTCCATAACTTATATTTTTATGTCAAATTTAGTTTGCAATTTGAAAGGGATTGTGTTTCCAAAGGATTTATTTGATGGGTGGGGTTGAGTTTTCTATTTGGGGGAGGAGAGGGGTTTTTCTATTCCTTTTTTTGGGAACATGGGGTGGAGGAGAAGGAGAGAGAGAGAGGCAAATCCTCTAAAAGAAACCAAAATCCTTCAAGATATTATAACTCTATAACTAATCTCAAGTTTCAACACAAGCCAAAATATCATCTTTCAAAAATCCTCATAGAAAAATAGACCTATTATTTATTACCTAGGGGGGCCAAAATCCCTTTAGCTACTATACTCATAATAAATCTAAACACAATATCGTTGTTGCCTTGGTAGGCAAGGCCAATAAACTAACCATAATGCTATACCATTCACACAAAAGGGTTAAAAATTAAGAATAAATACATTCATTTTTTCTAGATTTGGGATCGAGTTAGGGTTGAATAAGGAGTTTAGTTTCAAGGGGATTAATAAATTTGGAATAAATATACTCATTTTTTGTAGATTTGGAATAAAGTTAGGGTGAAATAAGGAGTTTAGTTTGAGGGGGTTAAAATACCCCCCTCATGTTCACAAGAGCTTCTACTTTTTTCTGGCAACGATTTTTTTTTTTCAACCTTTATATTCTGCCCGAAATTATGGTGGAGAATACAAATTCCCAAACTGCCTGAAATCTTCGGAGCCTCAAATATGTTGGGCAGCATGAAAAAAAGTTCTTAAGTTTCCCCAAGCTGCCCATTTTTTTGGGGGCATAATTTGGAAACCCCCTCAATGTGACAGGTTAGATTCAACCAAGGGTTAGATTAACCCAGTCATACTATTTGATCTAATCCCCTTTGTGTGAACAACACACGTAGTTAGTTTACTCAGTATATTTTAATCATTTTAAACCCCAAAATGAAGAGTGTTCGATAGATGATGAAATAAAAATATCCGTACGAAGCCCTTGGTGTGAATCCAGCTATACGGAAAACAAAACCTATGCTGGAACCATGGTAAATTCCCCCAATTTCCTTGTGGGTTGCTTGTAAAGATTATTATAATACACGGGGCTCACCACCCCAAGTGTAGGGTCAATGGTTTAACCGTGTTGAAAAATTGTGCAACAAACGAATAATAATATCGTACACTAAAAAACACCTCCAAACCGTCTGGATCCAGTTAGGATAGTTGAAGCTTCATGTGGCATGCTTCGGGCTTTCTAGTGTTGGTACCCACCCCCTCCCGGATCACCAAGCCCCCTCCCTCCCAGATTACCTTGGTGGTCCCCTCCCCTTCCCCCCCTCCTCCTGGCCTTCTCATCACTTCCTCTTATTAATGTTGACATGGTGAAGTCGGATTCCGTTTGTCCAACGCCTCCATCGTAGCTGGAAGAGTCATTTTTTTTGGCAATACACTTGAGACACTTTTGATGTTCGGTGTGAATGAAAGGACCACAAATGAAGGGCAAAAGCTACCTTCAGAAGTCAAAAAAAATTTTAAAAATAAAAAATAATAATCCGTGAAACTAAACTGCCAATATTTTTTTTCACTGAAGAGGCACTTTGACCCGGACATTGTCTACAGAATACCGACCCGAGCACTTCGTGCTCCTTTTGTCATCATCCAACTACCTTGGTTGTCACCAGCCTTTACGCCCATGAAACCAATCGGGGGGCAAATATGAAAAGTGGTTTCTTTTCGACTTTAATTGCAACTTTGAATTTTTTTTTTAAAAAAATTTTTTACAAAAAATGACACTTCTTTGAAAGTATTATTAGTAGTGACAACAAGTGTCTGGATTTTCTATTTTTTTTTTGAAGGTCCCAAGTGTGTGTCTCTCTGTGTGGTAGAGATTTACCCCAATTTGATTAAAAATCAAGGGTCGTCAAGTGTCGACTCACCACCTACCGGTGTCAACTCGACTATGGATTGGGCCACCTATGGTGTCGACTCGACGACGGATCGAATTACTCGTATGTTGGTGTCTCATTAGTAGTAGTGGGGGTGTTACAAATTGAGTTATTAATAGAAAAAATATCAAGTGACAAAAGAGAGAAGATAATCAAAGTTTTAAAATCACCCAATTAGAATGAACGAATCATCAAAAAGTGATGATTTCTGAAACCAGCGCAAGTATCGCAAGGAGTGGAGTGACAAATGTTGAGTGAGTGTCGTAAGGAGAGGAGGGTTCATGAGTGCCACGAAAACCGAGTTGTGACTAATGTTTGAGTGAGTGTCACATGAATGAATGAAGGGTTGGGTATCACTTGCAGTGTCATTTTCTCACTAATGAGATGCATTCACACTTGATGTTAAGTCAGTGTTAAATGGAAATCTAGGTGGCATCCTAGATGGCAGAAAAGTAAAAAAAAAGATAAAATAATTTGACGTGTTTCCAAAATGGAAGAAATCCCAATTAAAAAGAAGAAACTAGTAGAGATTAACAAGATTGGAACGGACATAAAAATATATATTGAAATATCAAATTGACTAGTGCAGCCAATATTTTTAATTTTTTTTTATTACACACATTTGTAAGCTTGATTTGCGCATTTCCATAAAATGACTTTCGTAATGTGAAAATGTGCTACAAATAAATAAATTTATAAACCTGCACAACGCACTCAATGTTAAATGGGCGATAGCTTATAAGCTTAATATTAAGTTAATGTTAGCTTAACATAAAATTTTCATGATAAGTAAATTTAAGTCTTCAATGACTAGTATGTATGATGTTAAGGGACTTAACACTAGAGTCCCTACCTCCACCAAGTGTGAATGTGACTTAAGAACCGTTGGGGGCACATTAGTTAATACTTATATCAATAACCACCTAGCCAGTTCTCTCACCCAAATGAGAATGGCCCTTGAGAACCGAGTGCATTTGAAAATTTTTTTTCAAAAAACTACTATCTGGGTGAGGTCAAAGGTTAACCTTGGGTTTTGAGGCAAGGGGTATTCCAGCTTAGAGGGTCTAGATATTAGTAGGTATTCAAGCCTTAGAGGCCTAGGGCTCCCCCAAAAATTTTGAACTTGAAACCACCTTCTAGAGGGGTCTAAAATCTTAGTTGTTAGACTACGAGCTCCCATGCAAAAACAAGTGAAAAAGTTTATTTTATTTTATGTTTATACATGTTGATTGCTTTAGCTTTAAAGGCATCAAATGTGTGTAATTAAATAAAAAAATTCACAAAGCTTTGACACATATGAAAGCTCATGGTTTGATGATTAAAACCATGGGTATCCTTAGGAGATCTTGGGTCCAAAATCGTTTCATTTTGAAACCCAATTTGATATTGATTGTACTCTCATTGGTAAAAAATGACCTTCTTGAAAACTAGTAGGTTCATTTTTTTTTGAAGTAATTTGAAAGCCAAGGTGGGTATTGAATTTGCATTAAAAAAAAAACAATTTATAACCAGGACAATTTTCCTAAACCCTTGTAAGACCTATTTGGTTACTTGGCATGCTACGAGCTATGCGAACAAGATAGCTAGTTATTGAATCACCATTTAGTGGGAGTCCAATAACCGAACCGATACACCCACTTTTGAGAACATTGTTGATATTGCTTCTAGACCCTTATTTTTAGTGCTAGCTAAAGGGTTGTGCAATTTGATTTATAGGTAAGTCCTCCAAGGTCCTTACCCAATGTAAAAATCTAGCAAAATTTTAAAGGGTTGTGATTTTGTTTAAGAAGGAGATGAGGAACTTTAGGCCTAGGGAAGTGCATAGGGTTCCAAAATGGTGTTCATTTTTTGCCTTAGGGTTTATGCTTTAAAATTCCTTGCCCTTGGATTTCTCTTGATTGAAAACAATTATTATGGGAATACCGCCAAGGTCTTCAAAACTTGGAATATCCTTGGGCTTGCGTTTCTCCTACACTTCAAGGACTTGGAGAAATCTTCTAATTATATTTGGAGGGCACCTTCTATGCATGAATATCCCTCCTAGAAGGGATATTACACCTACTCCTTAAGATTGGGAGGGACCATACCACCTCCTCCTAAGCCCATTATTTTGGGAACAAGTGAATGTACCCACGTCCCCACCAGCAATGTTTTTCTTCTTTTTTTTTCTAAAGGTGCATTGGACTTCATTCACTATGAAGAGCTGAAACACATTTATCCTTTGCATTAAAGTATTGTGAAAACTTTAACCCTTAATTTTCTTATTTGTGTGTTGCATGTAACAAGAGGACCATTTATTTAACAACCTACATATAAAAAATGAAAGTACAATACATTGAAAGCTTAAAACCAACAAAATTATATTAAATAAACAATAAAATCAATATGAGTTTATATCTAAAGATATGACTTTATAATTTTTTATGTCACCCCAAAGAAAGATATTAGGTCAATCAATGGCCTTTGCCTTTTTCACACATAATGATACTCACATCAATGCATCCAAAGTCTAGACCTTTAAATTACTTTTGGGATCACTTTTCATCCAATTTTGCTTTGAAAATTTGTATTCACAATTAGTTGTGCTAGTTAGAATGAAGAACAACTTTCAAGGTTAAATAATGTATTATGGACATTGGATAATGTCTAAGATTAAATTAGTGAACACCAATCAATTGGATATATATTAGAAAGTTTTGAGTTTAATTTGTTTATAAGAAATCTGATTTTTTTTCCCCCAACTTTTTAACAATCTTTTAAATGTCCACTAGTCTAATAGCTAGAAACAAAATCAACATGTAGAACATGATCATATACGAATTTTATCAATCCTAAAAGTTCTACATAAGATCTTTGCAGTACATGAATGGTACCAAGAAGCCTTTACTTGAAGTTGTTTGCATTCCAAATCATAACTTTAGGTCCCACAAGGACTATAGTTTAACCCCTTTTGTCCATCAAGTGGACCACCACGTTTTTATCATTCCATTTATGCTATTGATTTTTTTATTAGTACTAGTGCATATATAGATTGAGATTCACCCATTGGCATTATATCCATGCAAAAACATAACCATACATGCCCAAAAAAAAAGGTTTTTGTAGTTAGGTCCATTAGATTTTTTGGCCCACTAGCATTTATTTTAAGGAATTGTTAAGGTAGTTAAGTTCTCAAGTTTTACTAGTTTATGGCTAACAAGTGGCATCCTCTTAGATTAAAGGTTCAAAAATAAATCCACCTCATCAAATTCTTTGTAAAAATGTGGCTACGGTTTGTATTATGTGATAAAAGATTCATGGTTATAGGATTATGTTTTTATGTGAGTTTTTGTAGTAAACAAATTGCATCACATAAACCAAAAGAAACAAAGTAAAAAATGTGACTTCCACAAAAGAATAATTATTTTGGTTAGAAAATAGAACTCCTAGGGGAATTGAACTTTAGTCCAAATGCACCTTGCCCATTGCAGCTACAAATAGCTTGCAAAAACATATAATATAATAAACAATATATCAAAAAAAAAAGATTACAAAGCACAATTGCAATGCACATTGCATACAATACCACACAAAAAATATAAGAAAGGAGTAACAATGGAAGATTCATGTTGAAAGTTTCAATTTGGAACCTACAAATCAAGGAAGAAAATCACAAAAAATTAAAAATGCAAATACGGTTTTTTTTTAATTTGTTACTTTGTTGCTTTTCAAACTTTGTTGGTAGTCCATGCTTTGATCACAATAGCAAATGTAAAAATTTTCAATGTATAAATTTTTTGTGCATACATGCACACAACCAAATCCAAATGTGTTGTGAATATGTTTTTAAAATTGTTCTTGATGAAGGTTAATACAAAGAGACACCTTTTATCCTCATTGTCCTTCAATACTATAGCCATAAATAGTTCAATAAGTTTCAACCAAGTTTGCCTTGGTAGAAGCATTTTGTTCTTCAAACATTTGTACCACCAAATTGTACTTGTCAAAAAACTTTTGATAGGAAAAAGCACAAAGATCCATTGTGTTTTCACATTATGAAAAATCTTTAATGTTTTGCACTCCAAAAACTCATCAAATTTGTATCTATCCAACTATTGCTCAAAGGAGGTACTATAAAAGGTGTACACAAGTTGTAACAAAACTTCAATCTTGGACAAAAGCAACAACTTGGAAAGAATATGGACTACAATATTAGTTCAATGGGCAACAAAATGCACCACTTGCATGAAGGGGGCATGTTTTTCCATGAATTTTAACACCTTGGCAAATTGAAACCCCATTTGCACCAAAGTTGATGAACTTGGAAGCTAGGTTAGATTAAAAAAGTAGCTCAATTTGCAACATATTTGCCATAGTCATTCTTGTCAAATTAGTTGCAATACTTCCACTTATTACTTGTTCCAATGTTAGTGATTATATGTGGATATGCTTCCAACCTTCAACCGTATAAACATGAATACCCATCCAAGGTTGACAATCAATAGTGGTCACCTCATCAAAATTGATCAAAATGAACTTGGCATTCTAAATTGCAATACACCTTTTGGCAAACACATGCTTGCGCATGCACTTAATCACGTGGCCCATGCCTGTGTCACTTTAATGATGTTGATAGTTTGTTAAGCACTTAGATGAAATCAAACACATCTTTCATGCTTTCATTGTATGTAGTTAGGTGCCCACATTTCAACCTATGCCAAATTGTCACAAATTGCACAAATTTTCATTTGCATTTAGTATGTAAAATAAACTAAACTTGATCAAGAAGATAAAATGTACCATGCATTGAGGCACATTGCCTTTCATTTTGGCCATGTTGGATCATAAATGACATGTAAATTCCCTAATAGCTACCTATTTAACAACAATGGCCTTGTGACATCCAACATGCTTTTAGAGGCCATTAGGTTTTGAAACCAAAAGCTTTTCCTGAATTTTTATGTTGTTGCAAATTTTACACCTAACAATTGTCATCTTCCCATTGGCCCCTAACAAATTGCATCAACCCATGACAATTTAACAATTGAAACATCTTTAAAAATGCGGTTGAATTCCCATTTAACTTTCGTAGACTTCTTGGATTTTGAAAGAATTGGACTAGGGTCTATAACAACCTTTTTCCTTTTATGACTTGGACCAAAATCCGTGACAACTTCAAAAGGTAATTGAACTTTCCTATGCACATCAAATTCTTCCCCTACACTTGCAGTACCAAAACTTGAATTGGCCTTGTAATGGTAGATATAGTAGTAAAAGGTTCATAGACATTCACAAAAACCTTTTGAAAAGAAATGTTAGAACTAAAAGTTTGGCGACAATTCCAATTGAGCCATGACACACAAAATGAAAGGCACAATTTTTGAAGTTTTGAAAATTTAAACCCTTCCAAGAACTTCCCTCCCAAAATTACTAACAAAGTTGCAAACCTCATATAGTTCATTCAAATGTAAACATAAACTTGAGTTGTGCACTTTGCACAACAAAACAAAATCAAATGCCACAAAACACAATTCTATATTGTAGAGGGTTTGATTAAATCAATGAACATCCATTGCATTCATACAAAGCAAAGACAAGGGTTGCAACTTGCAATGCCAAGGTTTAAACAATTTTCAAAAAACACTTACTTGGGAATGCATGTTTTCAACTTGACGATGATGGAATTGTGAACTCGGCAACTTGTTTTATTTCTTCTCAACATTCACATTCATTGTTCATGGTGCATGTAAACCCACCAACATTCACAATCATTATCCAATGTCCATAATGAAAACTTGTGCACCTTAAATGTCAATCTCACACAATTGTGACAACTTGAAACTCTTTAAAAACGAAATCACAAAATATGGCATTGTGCAAGTTGCAACATGTGTATTTTTGCATGTTGAAACTAGAAGGCTTGAAGCTTGTTGCTTCAAAGCTCACAATGCACATGCAAACATTAAACTTCATAAGTGACGACCATGTACAATGAAACCTTGGCAAATGGTGTGGTGACAAGCACATTGTTAAAGGCAACACTAATGACAATGGACAAATGCTTTAGGTCAGAAAAGGTGTGAATGGTGGTGAGCAATGGTCGATTTGATGCAACACCTAATCATTCAAGTTCAATTGTCAACATCTGATGATCTTCATGTGTAGATGCAACCAACAAGCTTCCTTCAATATTGATAAAAATTGTGGCTTTCTAACATAAAATTTTAGCAAAAAAGACAAATTTTCTAACCCAAATCAAAAGTAAGGATTAAAAAAAGTGCAAAATTTCACCATTGCACCCCAAAGGCTTACTTGGGCTACCATAGCCCACCACCACTCTTACAACAATATACAAATATATAGCTATTGTAAGTGAGTGTACAAACCTTTAATTCAGCCCTTCATTATGCAAGTTTCATTTTTGAGTTAAGCCTTTCTTTCAAAGGACTCTAATATATTTGGGCCTTCACGTAGGACCATTTTGGAAGGTGAAAAGCATTGCAACCTTAAAAAATAGTGAGCACCACCACCAGCACTGATCTGGTATATGGGTCTGCATGGGTATCAACATTGGTATCAAGGACCCTATCAATTATGGTATGACATGAGGCAGTACCAACCTTGTACCAGTTTTAAAGAGTCTTAATATCACGTACGAAAATAACACTGGTCCCCACTCCCCGCCCGCCTTGGGGCTTAACACTTAACACTCGAACGTTGTGCATTAAATGCTAAGTTTCAGCATTTCATACCCAGATTTAGTAAAATTTCATTACTTTGTGGACCTCACTCAAAGAGGGGACCCGGGGTGAAAGGAGGCCTGAAGAAGACAGGGTGACTTTAAGGAAAACTCTGATATTAGAGTTATCCCTAAAGTTCTTTTCATAATTCCTTTCATAAGGGAACCTTCCCATTGTGCCCTCCATTGAAGGTACCATTAGACCCAATGTGAACATAGACCAAAATCCTTGGAAATGCTCTAGGCTGCTTGAACAGGTGCTTTCCCTTAGAGAGCTCAAATGAAATGTCTACTTAAAAAATAATGGTTAAGAATTGTGAGAACCATTTTTTTAATGTTATGGGCGGTGCCTTGTCGTAAGCAATGGAAGGATGGGAACGTCAGGATGGATGTCATCTTCTACTGTATTCTCGGGTTGACATTGAAAGTACCATCTTCTAGTGAGTGTTTTTTTCAAAGGAATTTTTTTTGTTTTGTAGCCAAAGTGACAATTGTCCATCCATCGTAAGTTGTAGGAAAGAGTGGTGATCATCCCTAGGAAGATTTAGCCAAATCTGGCTATATAAAACCAGATATAAAGTAAAAAAATCTCTAATAATCATCCTTCTACATTTTTGGCTACCCAATGAAAACCCAAAGTATATCCAAATCTAACAATTTATTAAAAGCTGCTTTTAGTCCTCGATTCTCTTGAGTTGACATTCAAATTGTAGTACTCGGAAGCACAACTTGAGGAGGTCATAATGGACGGCATCTTTCTATTGGGTTCTCGGGGTTGACATTGAAAATTATGCTCAAAAGAAAGAAAGAAAGAACCTCACTCACGGTCAAGATGGACGGCAGCTTCTAATGGCTTCACGGGGTTGACATTCATCATACATACATACATACGCAGCCCATCAATGCTTTTTACTCATCGATGATGCACACACGGTGGTTCCAAAACAGCTGTAACATGGCTGTAGTTATAGTTGACGGAAACCAAGTAACTCCCCACGAAGGAAACACATAAACTTCCATGAAGGAACTCAATTTTTCTAGTAGCAATTGGTCAATAGATAGATACCCATGATCTTTTTTAATTAATTTATGTTTATTTATATTTATATTTATGTTTATTTATAATTTTATTTATTTATTTATGTTTATTTTTCATTTTTTTGGGTAACAAAGGAAAGTCCATTGAAATGCCCCTCTTCGACTTTTTACAAGCTTCTTAGTTCTTCCATATATTGGGCATGTTTCTAACACATATAACCTCTTTTGGTACACTCCCTATTCAGGTACTCTTTTTGGCTTTTTTTTTTCCAAGCATACCTAATATAAAGCCCTACTACCAAGGTGCAAGGATATTGTGTTTAGATTCATTATAGAGTATAGTAGCTTAAGGGATTTTTATAGGCCCCTACTAGGTAATAAATAATAGGTTTTTTTTCTTTGTTTTAATGTGAGGATTTTTTGAAAGATGATATTTTGGCTTGTGTTGAAACTTGAGATTAGTTATAATAGAGTTATAATAATATTATCTTGAAGGATTTTGGTTTCGTTTTTAGAGGATTTTTGGAAGATTATGTGTTTGTATATGTTGGTGAAATATTTGAGTTTTCATAATTCTTCTTTTGCCTTAAGGTTACCTTTTAATGTAAATGACGAAGCCACGGTGTGACACACCCATTGTTACATTATAATAATAAAATAAAAAATTTGACTTCGAATGAGAATAAGTGGTGGGGAACACGAATTACGATCCGTAATAGGCTTTTGGTGGAGCCTTGTTATTGAGCTGATAGAACAGCATCTCACCGCCTTAATGGATATTGACATGTTTGTGGGGTGGCCCATTCCATAGTATGAAGAAAACAAAATTCATACATGATTTTCACCAATGTTGGTTGGTTTCGAGTTTTCGTCTGGTCTATTGTCTCAAGACCTATGTATAGGACACACCCCCCAAGCTTGGGAGAGGGAAAGCAAAACGTGTGTTTTAGGATGCCATTCCCTAGTCTTGTGATCCATCTTATGGCATTCCGAGAGTGTTGAGAAACTCACCTCCATAGTAGACATCCAAAACCATTTGAGCACTTTGCTCATGGAGTAGTGTCCTTTGAACTTGACCATGTATCACTCTACCCAAAGTAGAGAATTGAGCATGTCCAAGGGGAGGAACCCCAAAGGTTGAGGAGGTAGCAAACCCCCATCACAACATATTCAGATCCAAGAAGTACAAGGGCGGGTGGAGGCACCAAGGAGTAAATAGTAGCATCCAACCGACATGTGACTTGGGAAGGTGAATCCCCCAAAATGGTCATCAAAAGAGCGGGGTAAGTAGTCTAAGCATGGGATATTTATAATATTTTTAAGTAATTTAAATAATTGGGCTTTTTTAGTTTTTACCAAGGCATTAGTGTAGGCAATGGGTTTTTTTCCTCATTTTTGTATAATTTTTTTGAAAAAAATATAAATAAAAACAAAAAAATAGTCAAATTTACACTAGAAAATGTTTTTTTGGCAAATTTCTTTGTCAAAAAATGGCAAATTTTCACCAGGAAAAAAAAACCACTGAGTGTAGGTGCTAGTTCACTGGCCAAGGCTCACCACCACTACCACCATTCCAAGTACCCTCAATCAATTCATAGCATAAACCCTAATCTTTTTTTTATAATAATCCCAATGGGAAGCCTAAATCAAGTATGGGAGCTAACTACTTAGTCAAGTTCCCTGGAAGTGGGATGGACAAAAAATAGTGTAGACCCAAAAAAAGGGTGAAATTCCCAATTACAAAACCCTTCCCCAAATTTTTGAGGACCTATAATTTGCTCTCATGTATTGGGATTGCAAGCACATGAAGTGTTCCTAGGTTTATAGTTTATACCCATGGCCCACACACACACACACATACACATTGGGTTTCAAGCCCTAAAAGTTGCTTATGAGCTCTCCTTTAATGGAGAGAGACTAGAGAGAGAGAGAGTCTAGGGAATGATGCAATTTTCATTTGGACCCACATTTTGAGGATTTGTTCACAAGAGAAAAAAAAAAAAAGATTTTGAGAGTTCCTTTCTTCTATAAAAACCTCTTGGAACATTCCTTGTTTGAATGGTTTGAACTTGCACATAGGGGATAGAGCCATTATGCAATGAGTTGCTTTGTTCTAGAAAGATGGGGTCCACTCTAGTTATACCCATAGTTATCATAAAGCTCATCTATTTTGTTTCAACCCTAGAAGGTTTTGTTTTCAGAAACATGGGTCCACTAGTGAGTTATTGTTGTAACTTGCAAAGGCTACTTAGAAATAGGATAGTTAACTTAGTTACTTACCATGTAGTTGCATGAGGCTTTTTTTTTTTTGGGAGCTAAATTCCACGCAAAAATAATTAAATTCAAAAAATTCAAAAAGGAAGTGATTTTGGAGGTTTTCAATCATCAAAAGTGAAAAAAATAAAATAGAAAAGATTGTCGGATTTCTATACTTGGCTTTTAGAGTGTAGCCAAAATATAGTAGGATGATTAATTTTTTTAAAAATTATACTTGATTTATTAAAAAAAATTGGCTAAATGTTCATAGGGACGATTGCCATTTTTTTCTACATCTTCCTATGGAATGATAGCCATTTTGGCTACAAACAAAAATTCTTGGAAACAAAAATAACATTGAGCTATACAGTCACATTTTTACTGTAGTACAAGATGCACTAGAAGCAATTGGGTGATGTGGAAAGAGAGTATGTGGATAGGCAGGTTAAAGTTTATCCGGAAGAAGAGTTGGAAAGTAGTGTTTTCTAACACCCAAGAGTGCCGTGTGGCATGGGATCCAGATGAGGCCAACAATTTGTTCCTTGTAGATAGGATAGAAGACAACTCTCTCTCTCACACACAAACATATATATATTCCTCCCTCCATTCTTGCTAATCAATTGGTTAATAATCAAGCTCACGCTTCAAAAATTGTATTATTTTAGGGAATGTTTTCATCGTGTTCTTGTTCTATTTTTGGGTGTACATGATCAAAGAGTTTGTCTCCTGCAGTCGGAGACTTAATTAATAGTTGGTGTGTAGTTCCAAGTTGTCGTGTGTTTAGTATCTCCCTTTAATCCCAAACTGGGCTTGGATGGATTCTTATCCCGAAAGTTTCTCTAGTGGGTGGGGGCCATTTTGAAGCCATTCACTAAAACAAAAACATGGATTTTTTAATTTTTTTCCCCTACAACACTAATCCTTGGCTTAATGATAAGTATGTGAGATAAAACTATGTAGTTTTGTCTCACTAATGTCAATCTTTGATGTATGTAAGTTATCACATATATCTTAGGTTGAAATGGATGAAATCACATAATTTTAACTCACATGTGTCTAGAGCCAAGGCTTGCTATTGCAAGAAAAATCACATTTTGTCGTAACAATTAAGAACATCTCCAAGATGATTTATATGTCAAATTTGGATGATTAATTATTACATCAAGCTAACGTAAATATCAATTTGCATTAGCATTTTGCATAAATTTGCTCTCTAAGTGAAGAATAACATTGAAAAATATAAAACAATTATGCTTGAGTCTTGCATGGATTGATTGTATGCATAATGTTTGTCTTCTTTCAGATTTCAAGAGTGAATCTAATGTGTCAACAGAATCAAAGCATCTTATCTAAAACCCATCTCCTCATTTTGGCTCTCTATTTGAAGAAGCTATGTCTTTGAAATTTCTTTGTCCAACTGCCCATTCCATTCTGTAGGCTCACCCTGCACTCCAGAAAGAAGCTCAATGAATATGCCTTTGATCATTGAATTTGACGTAGCATTCTATTCAACATCACAAAATCCATTCTGTGCGCAAAATTTCCTCAAGATTACAGTCCTGATACCCCCAGATGCACTCATGAGTTTGGCAGCATGATAGTTTGGATGGAATCAACAGCTTTCCTCAACATATTATGGCTCTCTGTTAGCAGAGGCAGATCAGTTAAAACCCACCACAATCTAACAACTGATGGCAGCACACATTTTCGATTCCAATTGCACTCTTGAAAACAATTTCTGAGAGGTTGCAGATCCAATCTAAGCATACATACAACAGTTAATGACCAAAGGACTAACTGTTGGATAATATGTTGCTGCGGCATATCTGGCAAGAAACATGGAGCTGGAAAGGAAGTAGTGAATGTGGAGAAGAAGCAAGCAAAGTGGGAATTCCAATTCTCAGAAAGCCCACAACCTGCAGCATGCCCAACACACTGCATCAGCTGGCCATGGGTTGTTGAAGACCATCAACAGGTAGAGACACTAGACACAACCCTTTGATGATAACAAAAAGGCTCCATTTCACAAGAACTGAGCTCACAATTTTTTTCACATTTTAGAATGAAATGCTTTCAGATCACAAACTGCTCTTCTCTCAGCAGTGTCATTGCACATTCCAACGACTTGCTCAATTGCTCAAGTGTAACCACACTTGAGTCAATTTTGAAGACAAATAGGTATACCATGAACTCTTGCTTGAGCAGTGACCAAGACACAAATCATATAATTTTCTTTGCTATTTCCACATATGAAATTGGTATGCAAACAAATGTGGTGAGAATAAGCAAGATCTAGACTATCTCCTAACCATGAATTCTTTGGTTCCTTGATTTTTCACATATATCTTCACTTACATGCACATGTTCTGCATAGTTAATGTTTTGAAATTATGATGGTCATAGGATACTAGAAATTGATACCCCCGTGCCTTTTGCCCAACCCACAAGAAAAATAATTTAGCATAACCTTGATTAAATTTTCCTTTTTCCATGACTTCTATTGTCGTGGAGTCATACGCAAAGGATACAAAAATGATCTAGTCAAGAAATTTCTTTTTCGAAAACAACGTATTTTCCATTTTTTTATTGCTTCTTCTTTGATGACCCATTGTACCAAAATGGTACACAATCAGGCAAATTTGCACCTTTGATAGAAATTCAAAGCTACCAAAATAAAAGCCTCAAATTTACTAAATATAATACCATGGAGGGTTGTTTTATAATACACTTCAAACTCCCACTTCTTTTGTTTTCATCCTTTATGAACTCTAGGCCTTAGTACACAATTCTTGTCTTGGAATCTTTAAATTTAGAGATTTTTTTAATGACAAATAAGCAACTTAACATGTGAATCCATATATCCTTTTGCTTCTTTTCAATCCAAAAAAGCCATTAAGTTGATTTTACATGGTATTAGTGTTTAATCACGTCACCATTAATTTCATGGATGAAGCAAATGATGAACCTACCCATTTGTTGGCCCTTGTATGATCTCAACATTTCTTTCAAAGGACCATAATATGAATTGTGAGAAATTATCCATTACAAGTTGAAGGGGTTAATCTTAGACTCATGCACATCTTATGGTTTATTTCATACTTTCATATTAAACGGTTTTAATTCAATCAAGAGGAGATAAGGGAGAAAGTAGAGTTACAAAAAGGATGGCCCTTTAGCCTAAGGATGTCCCAAGGTGTTCCAATGTTGAGAAAAAGGAGACCATTCAAGCACAAAAAAATGCAAAGAATTTTATTGTAAGAAAACTAAACACATCAAACAAAAGATTATCACATTAATGAAACCTACAATTCCAAAACATCACAACTTGCAATAATGAAAAAGGAGGCACCAAGACCCCAAATATCAAGAAACTTATCCAAGAACCCAAAACCAAAAATAAATCAAACTAAAGTAAAAAAGTGAAAGTAATTATCATATTTTGTTAATTATTTCATACTAACAATAATTGATATAAATTATTTAGTTGAATTTGAATTCTCAACATTTATCACTTAGAAATTTTCTAATAAAGTTTCAAAAGCTTTTTTATCATGTTATTTGCCAACTCACCAACCATCTAGATTGATATTAACTAACAAATTGTAAACAATTTTTCAAAAATTGTTATGTTGTCCATCAAGACATGTTTTTGGAAAACTTATCATTGTATCTATTAATCTAGTTGTTTGTCAACATTCCACTTTATTGGGACATCTCAATTGAAAATGACCAACAAGTTGACATATTGTTTTAAGACATCTCACAAGTAACAAATGTGGATCTTGTAAATTGTTACACGACATATATATTTGCAAAGATTTCAATATATTTATTAAAATTTATTCTATAGTTTGGTAAAAATTTATCCATATTACTACATGATCATGTTTGCTTCCTATATCTTGGAATTTGGTGACAAATAAGAAATGTAGCAATTCCATTAATATTGAAGTTCATAATTAATAATCAATTCCCTCAATGATAAAGTGCAATGATTGCACTATAAGGTGTTTGTGACAAGATCAAAGTATTTGAGATTAATGATGTGTGTTAAATTTAGTAAATCAAAGAAACCTTAGGCTCAAAAATTGAATTAAACAAATTTCCAAGTTGAATTCTAAACATTTTGGTTTTAAAAATTAATTTTACCTTTCTCATTTTCTTCTATTGACTTCATTGTTCAATTGCTTTAGACACTCCTTAAACCACTATCATATGTTTTCTACCTTCACATTAACAAACCATTTTTTTCCCCTTTTCATCAATGACATGCATTTTATTTTGGAATGCTAGGAACAACATTTAAAACTTTTTATTTATTTATCACTTATTTTGAAAAAGTTGAGGATTATATCTTCAAGCTTATCATTTAGAATTCAAATTATTTATATTTTGTTGTTGATTAATATCTTCAAACAAGAATAATGCAAATTTTTAAATTTTGATTTAGATATAAACACCAAAGATATAGCTTTCGAGGGAAGAATCTTGAATAGGTATGAAACTTTTGACAAATGTTCCAAACCAAACACAACTTAATTTGCTTACATGAATTGAAATGTACTAAATTCTGAAAGGTTTACCACTATCACAATCAATTGGTCGCATTGATTTGTGAAGAGATGTGAAGGAAAATGAAGCTTGGATTATATATCTTAATAAAAATAATAATGTTCATAAATTAACAAAAGGATATGAAAACGTGTCATGTTGGATGTAATTGAAGTGCATTCTATCACTACCTTTATGATTATTCTTTGTTTTAATCTTCCTTCTGTCCCCGTGTCTTAGTTGGAACACACACACATCATACAAATTTTGGATTCCAATTTCATAAATCTTGCCAATGGTTACTTACAACTAATTCTCTTGTCTTTGGATATTAAAGGCAAGTTTAACCATTATCGACAAATTTTAGCCAAGGAGATAGATTGTCAAAAGAAGACCATGGCATTGTGGCATTTGAAACAATTTTCTCATGAATTTAATAGATCCAAACAAGATTTTGTTGCAATCTTTCATGTGATATATTTTTTCCCAAAGACATTGTGACTATTTTTGTACCTAGGATAGTTCAACAACAAAGTGCATAATCATTTTTTTTGCTCTTACATTTGATAATAAAACTAATAATATTCAACAGTTTAACAATTTTCTTTCTTGAACATCCATGTTTAATCAATGATGATAAAGGTGTGTATACCCATATTGGTTTTGCAACATGGTATTATTATTATTCTTATGCTTTCCCTCTTTTCATTCTAGTGTTTGGATCTTTTCGATGTTAGGATTTTACTTTTTTTATGTACATGTTCAAGCGTATTTTGTCATTGTTATATGTAACTTTTTATGTTCAATAATTTCATTGTTTTCTAAAGTGATTCAAAATTATAGTGTACTTAATGATAAATCAAGTTGTTTTATATGAATTTTCACTAAAGTTTCAACCTAGTAGCATGCAAAAGTAATTTGATGAGGTAGAGGCTCTGAACGAAAAAGCTATTTTTAAAAAGACATTCAAGTTATATTCAAGAATATATTTGTTAGAAAACCTTATGGCAATTAAAACTCCAAATGTGAAAAGGAATATGGACATTTTAAAACTTCACCACTCTCATCAAGCTCCCATTTGATGCATTTTTATTATTGCCAAAAAAAAAATTCCCAAAAAAAAAAAACTTTATAGCCTCCATTTGATTGGAATAATAACACATCAACACCATTGCCACATATTAAGGTTCTCATTCTTATTCATCAAAGCAAAAATATTGCATGTTCCCCTAACTATGAGTACTTGTATACAATGCACAAAGGTGAGATTGGTCCATTAAACCCGAATAAAGGCAATCAAGATGAAGAAAAGGATTTTCAACAAAGACTTTGTAAACTTAACCTTTCCAAGAATTCATTAGATCATGGGTTCAACATTTGGTGCCTTCAAAAAATGCAAGGGATTATGGTCCAAAGTTTATCACTTCACTATGCCATTTTCCAAAATTTTGGAATGAGAAGCAAACATTTATTAGAATTTTCAGCAATTTCAAAAAATAATAATAAGTGTTTAATCAAGCTAAGTACTACACTACTAGCCATGAGAATTACTAATTGTGAACCAAGGCTTACACAATCATGGCAACAATAGCTAATAATAAAGAAAGGACATATTTGTTGAATTTACACAATCTTATCAACAATGTCATTGGTTTCACCCACAAGAACAATACATATATAATTTTATTTATTTATTTGTTTTTGTGTATGGTAATTATTTCAGCATTTAAAAAAATTACTATGTAGGTTGTGGGTAAATTAACAATTGTAAATCCCTTTCCGCCTTTTTTCAAAAAAAATTGTAAAACAAGCTGAGTGGTCAATGTTAATTTACTATCTATTGAGAATTCATATTTCAAGGCATGGGAATCAATTTAGAAGGTCCAAAAATTTGGTTTTGTTGTGGTTTTGTTCTCTATCTATATACTCTCGAGTCTCTATATATTGACTAGTTTATCACAATGTAAATATTCATCCCATGTCAATGGTTGAAAACAATAAGTCAAATGAAGGAGGAACAATTTCTTGATTATTCTATAAATCATCAAATTTGAATCCTTTTAACCATATGTTTGTAAGGTAATTTCTAGTTGACACTTCATCCATCACTAGATTTGAAACCCATTAAAAACCTTCCATCAAGCCTACCACTTTTTCAACATAAGCTAATAATCACAATTTTCCTTATTTTATTTTACTTTTGTTGCATCCACTAGCACTTACCACTTTAGGTTCAATAAATTATTTATTTATTTATTTTTTATGTTCTTCAAATTGGTAATAAACTTAATTGAAAATGAGTTAATGGTTTTTATTCATTGCAAGCCTTTAAGACCTTTTAAACTTGAGCTTTGGCATTATGAATACTAAATGTGGGTTCTTTTTACTTGTACATATTATATTTTACATATATATTTGTATTATAGATATTGGGTATATACACCATACATGTATTGTAGTGGACCATTTTATCAACATGGATGCAAGTCCTTTAATTCCATGTTAAAAATATACATAGCTTCATACAAATTTAATTTCACAAGTTTTGAGCCTTTCAAGTCTTATTGGATATTTTCATATCCATCCAAGCCAAGTTTTAATTTCAAATTGAACTTTCTAGTGTCATTTTAAAGTCCTTTCCAAGTACTTTCAAGTTTAACTTTCCAATCCTTAAAATTTATTTTCATCCTAAGTCATTGTAATTCTTACAAATTTTTATTAATAACTTTAATTTCATTGAAATCATAAGGGCCTCATTGGCCTAAAAAACTCGATTCATTTATTTTTTACAAACTTAATACAACATTTTAACTCCATGTTCAAAGAACTAGCTTCATATTCATGGACCCTTTGTTAGGTTTAACAATTCTTCAAATATAAGTTAAACATATACAATTGCTAAAATCAAATTGGACTAATGCACAAATGGCTATCATGTACAAATTGAAATCGCCACTTTAATGAAGTGCTTCAAACTAATTCAAATATAAATTTATCACCAATTCTCACAATGCATGCATTCCATGAGACGACCAAGTCAATCTAATTGAGCAATTTCAGTTTTTCTCATCATTATGCAAATGACTCTACTCAACATTCTTCAACTCTTCTTCCAATTACATTTCTGATCGATTTGCGTGTCAGTCATCAATCGCCAGTGGACTCAAAGAACCCAAGGTAGGCCTACGACCAGATCTTCCCCTTCACTAGTATGTCTATATATCTTTTGTGGTGACGTGCAATTACATAATTTCTTAATTGAATTTTTGGCATGCCATGAAAAATGAGACAAGCCCCATATTCATCATTGCCAGCCTCTGCTAAGAGGATTGACAGGGCTGTTATCTAGCACCATGATTAGCAGCTGCTTGTAGTCATTCTGTAATAAGGGCTTTTCAGGGACAACTTCTGGAATACATAAACTTGAGAGGGAGACTTACTGTTCTAGTTTACAACAAAACAAAGTGATAAGCACTGTGATTGATACCTGATGATGGGCAGCTTCCAAAGGAATATGAACTTGATGGCAACAGGAAGTCAGATCCATCCAAATCAGTTTGAGATTCACCTAATGTTCAAAAACTTCCCACACAATTCCACATGTAAAGACAACTTATAGATACTGTAACAATCCCCTAGCACTGTGGTCACAACATGTAACTTCACTAGTTACAACAGTCAGCATATAAAAAGCATGTGCAAATAAGAACCCCAATTCATACTAGAAAACCTGTTGAGGAAGATGCTTTCCTGCATGTTTGCAGTCTTTACTTGTCCATCACAGGGCAGAGATCAATTGCTCAATGCTTTAGTTGCTTACTTAAAATTTATGAGATGCTTTTCTAGTACCCATAGAAGCCCTGATTAACTATCCAGATGCAGGAACACTACTGCATCTTTCTAAAGCACCACAAGCATCTGAAAAGCACTCAGTATCCAAATAATGTTCACATCACAAGCTTCTTTGGATGTGCCCCTTATGTCCCAGGTTATAGTTGCATGCCAATTGTGATAAGGAGGATTAAGTTGTGCAGTGAAATTGTGCACGGCAAAGGAAATTTTTGGTGTAGAACCAAATACCGCCTCACCCAAAAGTTGCAATCAAAAACTTTTTGTAGATGCTCATGAACTTGGCCACAAATGCTGCAGGCAGATGAACAAGCCATAAGGAGCTAACACCCAAAATCTTTCCAAAGACTCTTTGCATGTTAAACATTTGAGATAGCTTGTAATTCTTTGGCATCCAACAACTTGTGCAAAAATTGTGCCTAAATCAAGGTGTGGGGCAGACAGTGAATCTTATCTCAGAATTTTGCTCATTATGACTTATGTCATAATTTATGGCTCTCAGGAGAAAGGTTGCTGTTTTTTAAGCAGGGAATCATTATTTCAAAACAGGGTAATACCCACTGCCATATTATCAGCAGAAACCAACAACAGCTGTGCACGGCTACAGGGTGTTAAATTTTAGGAGCCCTGGGCAGAAGAACCACTCCACTCCTAGATGTGTGTTATGAGTTTAAAACTTTGCCCATGTCTATGAAATCCATAGAAAAGTCATCTTGGTTTTGCCTATGTACACAAAAGCACATGATGTGTGGTTATCACTCAACGGCAAGCATGTACATACCTTCAAGGTGGAATATAGCCTTTTGTCCCAATTGCAGTCGATGTTCCTGTTTGCAAACACCACCACCACAAATGTCACAGGGAGAACTAAGGATTATGTCACAAAACATTCACTCTTAAATAGACCAATGAGATGCTTTCATTTTGACAAAGTATACTGGGTCACATGTACTGAACAAGATTGTGTAGGGATAGTGAAACAACAACAAAGATAGTAAATTTTGTTGTCACCTACTGGATATATTATAACAAGATAGGACATGCTAAGTAGTGAGAAGTCAAAGAAGTCAGGAGATGGCTGCAATCCATGAGGTTTGTTGACTTTGACAACAAACTTTGCCTTTGCCTTTCGAAGACAAGAATACTGAATGACTCCTCTGAGGAGCTTGGCTTACATAAAAGGCAGCCCAATGGCAAACTTCATGCTTGAGTTCTGAATCCAGCTTTTTCATAAGCTCCTGCAGCAATCTCTGTACTCAAATGATGTAAGTCAACCTTGTTTAGATCTATGTAAGGCAAGTCAAGCAGACACCAAAACAAGGAGATAGGACAAGATTCTCATCGAACTTTATTTGTTGCAGACCAAATTAGTGGACTGGAACCTGCAGGGCATAAATCTCAAAGTGAAAAAACTATACCATGTACTTGGAACGAGGAGTTTAGTGCTGTTCAATACTAACCTTGAGGATGAGTTCAGGAGGAATACAGTTCGTGAGAAGTTCATATATCTTCCCTCTCACCAAAAATAGCCTGAACATGAGGGAACAGCTGATTGCATATGTCAAAAACCACTCCATGCCAACAAAACATCCAAGTTCTCTTGAACTCTCTCTTTGGCCCCTCACTTCTTAGCTGTGAGTTTCAAAATAGTGTCCTGCCCAAACTAGTAAGTGCAATGCATAACCAGCTCTCCAAGAAGATCACTTGAGCAAGCACAGTGGTTCCCTGCTCTTTTGATGATTATCAGACAAGCAAATTTGAGACCAGTTAGGAAGTTACCGCTTGGGACTTTGTTCATTGAGGATGTCATTGGATATTTCTGTAATAAACTGCTCCCAATCTGTTGTTTGTACCACTTGGTCTTTTGTGAAAGGGTACCTGAAAGTGAAGTCACAAAGTTTAAAAATTCTGCCAGTGCGTGCCTGAAAAACCAATAGGTGGGTTTAACATAACAGCCTTCTGACTAAACACAATCTGTTAAAGAATGATGATCTTCAATGTGCCATGAGTAGTGGCACAACTATACAGTGCTGTTTATTCAGATACTTGCAATGAGAACACAAACCCTAACTTTAAAATGGGAGACAGGGAGGAAGAAGAGACAAACTGTTGAACTCTGCAGGCCTCTAGGCATAAGATGGCTCGGCGGAGGTTGCGATTGGATTGAAGAACTATGCGGCCAGCCAGCTCAGGAGGAAGTACCAGGTTTTCCTTCTTTGCTATGAAGAGCAGCACATCAAGAATCTGCCAAACACCAACCATAGCTGACTATGTTGATAGCTCAAGAACAACCACTGAACAGAATCTGAAAACTGATTCCAAACTCACATGACCACATCACCCAAATGCTTTCAATGAGCATGCATGCCCACCTCATCTCTGGAGGGGGCATTAATTCTGATGTTGAGGCATCGTGACCGCACAGCTTCTATAACCTTTGAGGCACTATTACAACACAGGACCAGGCGACATGCAGCACTATATTTCTCCATTGTCCGGCGCAGAGAGTGTTGTGCATCTTTTGACAACTTATCCACCTCATTCAGAACCAGCACTGGAGTCAATGACAAAAACAAAACACAAACAGCACATCAGATGTAAACTCAGGACCCATCCTCCCAAATCTTGTTTGGGGTCTTATTCCTGCTGTATGGGGAAGATCTTACCTTTGAAACCTTTGTTGCCAACAACATCAAGAGGTCGATTCTTAGCCATCTCTTTGATGATCAATTGCACCACATATCGGTCCTGGAAGCCTGCATCACTAGGATTAAGCTCAACATGGTGGTTGCTAGAAACTGTTGTCAGCTCCAATTCAATCTTGCGAGCACCAACCTGCAGCCAAAAGCTTTCTTGTCAAGTGTTGATCTCCCTCTCATTTTCTCAATTTAACCTAGAGATTAGATATTTGGCAATTGCATGCAAAGTCTAAAAGTCCACTTTGAACATAGGGAAATTAGGGTCCACATAAGCTTGAGATGGTTTACCTCAACTTTCCAGGGCTTGTTCTCCACTTTGACCTGCAAACCCAGCAAGGAAAACAGGAAGTCTGTCACACTGTAGGCAAATAGTGATATTTCAATTCCTCCTAGTGGATCACTTTCAATGGAATGCTGAGAAATCCAAACATCCCACTGCAATCCATACAACTTGTGTTCATGAAGTCTGAGATTGCATATAGAATAACACACTTGCAAGTCCATAACTGGCATGATGTAACAAATTTTTTTATCTTGACCACAGAAGGGTTTAGGTTTAGGGTTTTAAAACTGTCACACTCAACCACAGAATTTATCAAGTTGCAGCAGAAGCTACACAAATACTCATAGATATACAACCTGTAGCAAAAGGTTTTCCTTCAAAACCCACTGTGCATTGCATGTCTCTGTGAGAAGGGTCAAAGAGAACAGAAAGAAACCTTTTCAGCACTGACTCCATACATCTCCCGGAGCAATGCCATGATGAGCGTCTTCTTGCCAGCTCCAGTGGGGCCATAAAACAGAAGATGTGGACAATCCCCTTGTGCAATCTGCAGAACAAATGTCGCTTTACATTAGTTGTCCTTCCTTCTCTTCCTCTTTTCTTCCCTCTTTACTTCCAAAACAAAAACCCTGAAATATGGTCCCCAAAACTGAGACTTGGAAACAGAATTTCTCCGAACCTGTTCACACGAATTATATGCAGACTATTATGACATCATGTCAAAGTTCCATACAACATCATCGACAGCATGCGTGTACATCTTACCAAATTCTTTAGGCGTTGCGCTTCCTCAGTATGGACCATGACCTTGTCCAAGGTCCGTGGCCGATACTTGTCGACCCACAACATCTTCACCTCCTCAAAACACACGCACGCGCGAGAACACACACACACACACACACAACTCTCTGCCTCTGTCTCTCTAAGCTTGACCTAATGTCCGCAACTGGTCCAAAATGTATGCTGTAAGAGACAAAGGCTGAGTATCTTATTCCTTACTACCGACTGCTTGCCAGCTCAGATGCAAATTTCGTCTCTGGGACAACATTGCACTGCAGAAGCGCCTTGCTAAAACCTACACGTACACGAAACAGCGCAACACCTCCAATCTTTGAGGTTGATACAGGCAGTTCTTAAAGGAGCACAGAGACTATTGACAGTCTAAAAATAAAAAGACGGAGGAGATGGACACCTATTCTGCCGAGCCAGTCCCCTTCTCCAAACCTCAAACCTAAAACCACTCTCTTGTTCGACTTGTTTCTTCTTCTTCGTCGTCTTCGGCTTCTTCGTCTTGTTTCTTCGTCTTCGTCGTCTTCTTCTTCCCTTGCAAAAACAAAAAGAGAAAAAAGAGAAACTCTGAAACAAAAGCTAGAAAAACGAGTTGCCGCTTCTTCTCACAAGCTACACGGATACAAAAACAAGGCTGGGGGAAACGATTGCGAACTAAAACCAGTTCCAAAACTCATGCATCGATGCATTAGTCACCGATAAATTTCTCTCGCAACTCTCTGCAAACAGCAAGAAGGAGACGCAGGAGACACAGACGGAGGAGACGAGAGAGACAAGAAATGGCGGGAGCTGAGATCCGAATGCCCGATTAGCGTGCTAATCATGATTAGAGAGTCGCCAGCCCTAATCAGTGAATCAATCCTCGCCTTATCGAGCTTCGGAACACGTGATTAATCTAGTGGGCGGAAGACTCGAACCATAACTAATCAAGATTAGAGGTTCGATTAGGGAATGGATCTATGATTAGAGACCCGCTAATCAGGAGGATGGATGAAATCCTCTTCTTATTATTCTTAAGGCTCCAAACACACGATTAGTTACCTAGTGGGCGGAATGATCGAACCATTAACTAATCAAGATTAGAGGTTTGATTAGGGAATGGATCCATGATTAGAGACCAGATAATCAAGGGGATGGATGAAATCCTCTTCTTATTATTCTTAAGGTTCCAAACACACGATTAGTTACCTAGTGGGCGGAATAATCGAACCATTAACTAATCAAGATTAGAGGCTTGATTAGGGACTGGATCTATGATTAGAGACCACCTAATCAGGGGGATGGATGAAATCACAATTTTTTATTATTATTAAAAAATAAATTTGATTTAAATAAAGTATAATTATAATGTTGAAAGAAATCTTATTATTAGTGAAGGTTATTAATTGTTGTGCTTTTAATAATCATATTCCTCACTTGCCAAAAATTCCAAAATTAAAAATACCTGTGTGAAAATTATATTAACTTCAATATTTAATTATTTGGCACACAAGTGCCAAAACCACCTTAGTATTATTACAATAGTAATATGACTTCCCTTTTTTGGACATTTATTTATGGTTTAGTAACCCTAAACCTAAAAATTTGGTTGAAAAATAGAAAATCCCCATAGTTGAAAATGTAATTCTACTAATTAAAATAGCTTTCAATTTTTTTAATTTTTTTGAAGAATTTGATTGAGCTACCATGTTCAATTGATGGTAAATTTTTTAAGGTAAATAGAAGGCATCCATAAAAATTTATGAAAAAAAAAAAACCATGCCATTTCGACTTTGGGATGAAAGAGAAAAAAATGGTCAAAAGTGCACATCAAATGAACATCTACAATGAAAGGCAAATCTTTATGACAATTTTGGAGCACCTTGTATAAACTCAACTCCCTCCCACCTTCCACCATTTATGGCATGGGCTTGTTATAATATTTTTTCTACCATTTTAACAATAATTATATTATTTTCAATAAATTTCATTTTTTTCTCAAAATTAGTAGCTCGCAATGTCAAAAGTTTAAGAAAATTGTTTGACATTACTATTGATTACTTGTCCCAAAGCTTGGTGGTGTTATGTGCTTAAGTAGTGCAAAATTACTTGGCACAAGTCTTTCAATAATGGTAAAGGTATGATAAACCATGTGTTTCTTTTTAAAAGTTCAATATTTGTTTCCTTAATTTTTATATTAGTAAATGCTTGTCAAGAAAAAGTAGCAAACCTCAAAATGTAAGGTTTTTTGAGTTTCATTATGTCTATTGTGAATAAAAACTATCAAATTGATGGTAAAGTAATATTGATCACCTAAATAACATTAGAAAACATATGCACTTGTCCCCAAAATGTAAGACTTGTCATCCTTTGTCATCTCTTTCTAGAGTATGAAGTATGATAATAGCAAGTAGAAACATAAGAATCTAGGGTGTTAAAGTTCCAAGTCATTCGTTTCAAAAGTTGCATTAGAAAACAAGCCACACGATCTTTTGACTTACAAAAATGTCATGGTTGAATTTTTTTTTTGCATTATGAACAATATGTGAGAATGTGCGAATTGGGAATTTTGTGACAAATTCTCAAACAATTCTAGGGATCAAAAGATTTTTCAAAGCTTTGCATTTAAAATTAGGTGGAAACTTTCTAAAAAGTCGATAAAACAAGATGAGTCCAAATATGACAATACAACGTTATAAATTTACATAATAGAAATGTCAAACTAAAGTAGTGCCATAGAAAAGATAAAACGTCTACAACAATTAAAGTATGTAAGGATTGTAATTGTGTGTCCACACTTGTTTCTACAACGATGTTTTTTCAATGTCACAAGAACGAGAAGATTCAAGTGTTCACACCTGGCGGTAGAGATAGTATTAAAAATTGCTTAGCATTTGACATGGCAATCCAAGTTAGAGAAATGCTACAAAATGGGTAAAATTAGCACCAAGTGTTAATATAACATTCAAGAACTTCAAAAATGAACTACACGGGTAATGTTAAATTGGGGGAACGAAAAGGGAAGAGATAAATCAACTTAAAGAAATGTTGAGGCAAACAATCTTGTGTGTTATCTATCACACGATTGAAATTTTTGCATTCCTTTTCACAACTATTACAACAAGTGTCATCTACAACTTCAAGCTTCAACACTATAATAGATTACAACTTTGATGTTGTGAAAGAGTGTGACATTGGTATGTTGAACAATTGAAATTTCAACATTATGTGCATAGAATATCACCGAGGGCAAAGACACACCAAAATGTGTAATAATACCTGAACAACAAAGTCACATAATGCAAAAACACCTAAGCAACACCGAGTGCAAAGACACAAGAGAACACACAAAAACACTTTAATAACAACAACATTATGCACAAAGACATAAGCGAGCATGTAATAGGATGTGATGTATGTTGTCAACTACAACATCACTTTTGTCAATGGCATTGCACCATTTTACAAGTTTTGGAATGGAAGTCGGCTTTCATCTCTCTCCCCTTTTGCTTAGTTATTTCATTGGGTCTAATGTTATTGCTATTTTAGGTGCTATTACATGCACAAAGACATAAGCAAGCACATAATAATATAAGCTAGGATACCTTAATTTGTATATTGAAGTCGTAAGTGAGGTCAACCTGGCTTAGGTTATTCCATCATATGATGCCTAGAGAGACTTTGGAGCACTCAAGTGCCATCTTTAAACATGGCAATGCCCTTCCAGCAGTGCATAAAGGAACTTCATTTTCTCCGGTGAGAATTGTTCCTCTGAAGCTCAATTCGCCTGTATTTTTTTTTGAAGCGCTTGAAATACATATCCAGATGATTTCCCCTGAATATTGTCAGATTCCATCCATATACTCCAGTGGGTCCCCAAAAACAATGGCATTCCAGATCCATATATTTGGCATTTTACAATGACTCTGTGATGATACTATTGTATTTCTCAACTAGCATCAGACCAAGTATAGTTTGTGCCTCAGTTGTGAGATGCACATTGTCACTCTCTAATGGGAGCCCAAGTGCATCCACAATATAAACATGCTTTGATGGATCAGCTGCTGCTATCTGTGCTTGTCGCACTTCCTCTACGATTGCTGGGTGAGGATGATGATCCCATTGTATCCCCACCTGTACAGAACAGCAGGCAACAAATTACTTCACAACATTTCCTAACAGATATGCTGCTACCTCCTCGTCACTAATCTGAAAGCAGCTCTGGCAGAGATTTTGGCAACCCTAGAAATGGCTAACAAGTTAAAGCTAAATCATTGTGCAAATGTTTACCTGGATGATTGGAAAATCAGGGGACTGCAGATCTGTGCGTACGTCTTGTAAAAATGTGGCCAATTTGCTGCCAAATGAAGCACCTGATGCTTTGCTTGTGGTGTCGCTCTCACCTTGATACCATAGCAAAGCTTTCAGTGTTCCACCTTTCTCAATTGCCACCTTTGTCCTTTGTATCATTCTATCATAGAGAAATCCACCTTTCTTCCATTCTGACAAGGCCGTACCCCCAACTGCACATGGCACCAACCCAATTGCTGGTTTCTTTCTGGGTTGTTTTTCCTCTGACTTGGCCACAGAGTCACGAGACCTAAGGAGTGATGCTGCAAATACCAGGCCTGGTCCAACACCTGTCGGCTTGGCTGCTTATCAACAATGTAACATACATACAGTCAATGAACTCTTATGGATCAACACAACAAACACACATTCTTTCAGCAGCAAGCAAGCAATCTCAGAATGTGGTGGTCAAAACCCACTACTGTCATCATCTGAAACAATGGGTTTGATCTTGCAGCAGCTATAAAACAACGCAATATTTGTGTGAGCGTTTCAATAGGCAACACACCCGAGTACACACATGGCATTTCTAAACTATGTAACAAGGCTCATGTGAAGCACCCATCAAATGAATGAAGCTCTGAAAGCAGAAATGCATGAGAAATGGCGTGAGAAGGAAAATCTCATGTGTTTGAGCAAGAGGATGATGATGAGAGAGTGACATAGAGAAAAGAAGCCAAGCACATGCCTGTGTCAATGTCATGATGCAGAGGTTCATGAGCTTCTTCCCACTCCAGAGTTGCTGTCAACCTGAGAATGGAGCCCGGCTCAGCATCACACTCTTGAGGTACAACGCCATCCCAGACCTGGTGCATGTGGCCATCCGCCCCACTCTTGGATTGCAATCCTCCTCTCCCAGACATGTTGCTCTGTCCTGACAAGATGAAGATTTCTAGACCATCAGCAGCAGCAGCAGCAGCATTCTTCTCCTTTTCTGCATCCGCCATTTGTGGAGATTGCCTGTACTCCAAGATGAATGACGTTATGCGCAGTTCCAGTTGACGACGTTACTGTTGCCTACAATCTCTCCACTCTTCTCCTTCTTCCTTCACAAAGACCTGAATCAGATCAACACGCACAGGCCGATGACGAGAACAACACTTGTTCCTTTAGGTTTCTTCTAGGTCCTTCCGACGACGACTAGGAGTCACGAGGTACTTTCGCGAATATCTGTATGTCGGTTGTGCATCGTCTCCATAGTACGTGGTATTAGGTACTGCGTGCATAGGGCAGTTTCCTCGCTCGCGCTCGTCGCCGCAATTTTCCTCCTCTCCGCAATATATCTGATCTCCTCCTCGTCGTCCTGCTGCTGCTCTGCACTCATAATAAGAATCGGTTTCAGTTTGTTCTTGTTGTGGCTGGATTTCGCTGCTGCAGGGAAGAAGAATCCGGGGGGCGGGGGAGGACGGACGGACGAACTGACTCACTCTGCAAGCAAATCTTTCTAGTGCACAATTCTTCTCCAACAAAATCATCAGGTATGTAAGCTCTGAGTGTGTCTTGCAGAGATCGAAATTGGACACACACAAGCAGACAAAAACAGAAGAAACATCGCTTCAGTACTTGTTGTTTTCACGCTCTTTTGTTTTCCTTCCTGTTTTGTTTTTGCAAGTATTACCGATGTGATGGCAGAAGGAGAGAGAGAGTTAGTGTAATCTTCTTTGTTGTACACAATTCTTCTCCAACAACTCTAGTATGTAAACTGAGGTTTTCAGAGATCCAAATTGGACACAAAAAACAGAAAAAAGAAAGGAATTGCTGCTTACCTGTCTGTTATCACAGTTTGTTTTTGTTTTTGTTTTCCTTCTTGGTTTTGTAAGTATCGATGTGATGGCAGAAGGAAAGTAGTATAATTATTGTTACAAACTTAAATTATTGTAGAAATCATCTTTTTGTGTTATTGTTGTGGTTTTTCTTCTTCTTCCCTTGAAAATGCTTTCAAGAGCTGTGTTCATGGATTTTCATTTTGGTTGTGTTATCGGATCTTCATGCAGGTGCAATGGAGCGAGATCAGGGAAAATTTGCAGCTTTCAAAGCTCTCCAAGATATCTTCCCTCAGGTGAGTGAGTTCCCCACCCCCAGGTGTAGAAGAGCTCAAGTTTCTGGTGGCAAAAGGTAGGTTTTGGATTACTGTTTGTTTGCTCACATGGTTTGATGCATAGTTGTTGCATTCTTGTTGTATTTTTGTTGTGCTTGGTAATTGTTGGAAGTCATTGGCATATGTGAATTGGAAATGTGAATTGACAACCACGTATTTTGTTTCAAGTTCCTGTTGAACTCTGGGACATTCAAAATCAGGAATACTGTAGGTTGGTGTTGAAAAGAGACACAGTCTTTTGTGAATGAAGCTAAGGAGAGATGTCAAAACATGGAGTGACAAAGAGGGGGCATGTCTGCAATTTGTATGTCACATTTGAGTGCAAGGGTTATAGTGTGGCTTTGTTTGATGAAGTCAGTGGGTAGTCATGGCAGCTCGTCACTGCCATTCATGATGAAGGTGAAGGTCTGACACTTTGTATGAGCAACTCTCACAAGGTTATGATTGCACTCATTGGCATGTTATCTTGGAATTTGTTGCGTTGAAGATTTCCCTGCAATCTCATAGATATGGCTTTGTGTGTGAACGCAGCCATAATATGGTTAGGGCACTTGCAGAAGTTTCCATCTCTGAGAAAGGGGTGGTGTTTTGGAGGAAGGTCCTTGGTCATGGTTGTTGGCAGTCATGATGTGATTTTCTTCTTGGTTTCTTTCCTTCCTGTAATTGATATAACAGGATGGGACATCAACTTCTCTGATAGTTTTTATTGAGCTGTCACTAAGAGATCTTACTGCTTGCTGCAGGGAGATGTAATGGTACTCTTGGCAAGTGACATGTTGGGTGTTTCTTGGTGGGTAGGTGGATCTACGGATACTCAAGGCTACAGTCTTGGATCATGGTGCTGATATAGATGCAGCAGTGGACTTTATTCTCACAGAGGTGCTGACAGAGCAGCCAAATACTGGGAACCTCAGTGCAACACAAGTGAAAGAGCCAAGTGAAAATTGCTGGAATGCTGACTTAATCCAGCTGAGTAGTGGGAATCTCTGCGAGTCTGAGCTGTCTGAATTGAATATTGGGGCATTGGGTGCTCAACCTCCTACTGCTCTTCCTGTGCATAGAGAGTGGCATGATGTGGATGATGGTCCAGGGACAATAGATATTGATGCTGTTGACGCAATGTCACCTTGTATGCACTTATCTCTCTATCATAAGCTATGGGTTCACCTATTATTGGAGCTTTGAGTAATGCTTTCAAGTCTGTTCTTTATCCATTATACCAAGATATCACTTGCTGCTGCATGTCACTACTGCTGTGTGTCTCTGTGTGGTGTTTGTGTTCTTGGACATACCAAGGTTGTGGACATTCTCTGGGTCTGAATGTTTCTTTTGCCAACTGTCTTTCTTGCAGATTTTGATATGTCACTGCCTCTGACCAGAGCGATGCGAACTTTATTACCTCAAGAGAATGCTTCTCAGGACATTCAGGGCGAGGATCCAGCTGACACAGATGTCTGTGCATCACTTGCATATGAACCTCCCCACCTTTATCCAACTGATGTCGGGGGAACTGATAACCTTGTTTTGGGAGAGCCATCTCTGTTTGGCCTGAACCAAGGGTCTGATGTAAACCATTTGCTAGTTGATGTGGAAAGCAGCACAGTCGGGAGGGATGGTGACGAAACCCTTGCAAAATCAGAGCAATCAGTAAGCTCCCCTGTGGCTCTCTTGCCATGTGAAGATGATCCTCTCAGTTCAGTTGAAACTGAGCTGGTTGGACAGCTTCATTCTGTGAATTTTCTGCAAGCAGATGATGGCAGTAGGCTTTTGGAGTCATCAGAATTGTGGAAGACCATGGAGGATTCATTTGTCAGCAGCTGTGGGGAACTGAGCAGTGGGTCGCTGCATGTGCCAAGTATGGATGTGCTCCATGAGCTCATAATCGAAGCAAAGTCTGATAAGGTGTGTTCATTGATTTGAATTGCCTGTGTTCTCTTGTGCTGCATGAATGGCCTGCTTCAGTGTTTCACATTATGCATGCGTTAGTTGCAGTGTTTTTTTTTGCATTGACTTTCAATTGAACAGAGAAAGGGTCATGTATGAAGAGGTCAAGAGTTGGAAAGGCAGTGATACCATTGTACAAATATTCCTCCTTATCTTGCACAATATTGCAACTTATGAATAGATTGTCTATTTGTTTATCCAGATCTACAACAACGAAACTTTTCAACCTGAGAAAGGTTCTTAACACCTATGTAGTGTGTACAGATGTGAAGATGTTGTGTGCTTTCTTATATAGATTGATGGAAACTGGGAGCAGGAGGGATTAGTTGGAGCTGTTGAGGAGATGCAAGCATTGCAACAGAAGGTAGAGGAAGCTGAGGAAGCTGCTCAACAAGCAAAGAAGGATGCACTGCACAGTGGTTCAGATATACTTGCCCAAGTTGATGAAATGAGAGATATGCTCTCCAGAGCTCGTGAAGCCAATGAAATGGTACCTGCACATGGTCTATATTTTGGGGAAATATCAGTTTTAGCCTTCAAGCTGACAAGATTCTTGTGGACTATCTTGCTTGTTTCTCTCAAACATGTGTTGGGCTCTTATTTTATAGTGCTCTTTGTTAGTTTTTTGGCATTAAAGTTTTAATTCTTGGAATGAGTGCCTGCAGCATGCTGGTGAGGTCTATGGAGAAAAATCTATGCTGGCAACAGAGTCCCGAGAGTTGCAATCACGTTTGGCCAAGCTTAAAGCAGAAAATGAAAAGGCCTTCTCTGCTATAAATGAAGTATGTGTTGGCTTTCAGCAGTTTGTCTGTATCTCCCCTGTTTAAGATTAGACTTCCTTTTTAAGACCCCAATGTTTGCACTGGAGAACAAAATTATTACCATAATGATTACAAATTTGTAATACTTAGTTTGGATTCTGCTATGTGAGGACAGATGCGCAAAACTCTTCAGGCACGGATTGATGCTGCAAATGAGGAGAAGGAGAAAGCATTTGTAGAGAAACAGGAGAGGGAAGCTAGTGCTCGTAAGTTGCTTGCAATTGAGGAGGACTTGATGGCCAAGGTGGCACAGGAGTCTCGTGACCTTCAGGAAGAAGATGAAGCATGCACTAAGGTGATGAAATCATGATCAGGGACTCCCATCTATTTGGACATATCAGTGTTGGGAAGTTTTTGAACCTGTTCACATAAATGTCTTGGTTGAGAATGCTGGAGGTGGGAATCCATTAGGCAGCATAGTTTTAATCTGTGTGAACAATCAAAACATGAAAGTGTTGTGAGGTGACAATGGGTGGAGAAATATTTGCCAAAGCTCTGGACCTTGTCAATGAACCAGTGTGGGCTGATGGATGCATGGTTCTAACAGGTTGGTGATGAAACAATGCTTTACTCTTTGGGATGCTTCTACAGCCTTTCCAATTGAGAGATTTTAGTTAATGGAATTTGTCTACAGACATTTTCCTTGTCCAGCAGCATAGGCAGACACCATTTAGCTAATGTATAAAGTCCTACTGATTTGGTGGTTTTTTTGTAATGTCACAGCTCCGGGAGTTTTTGATTGAGCATGGCAGCATTATTGACTCCTTACAGTAAGTTAATTTCTGTGTCACTGGGTTGCTGTGTTTGTTTTGAGAAGGCTTGCTGATAGCTATGTGATTTACATGGGGCATCTCCAGTTCATGCATGAATGGAGGATAAACCCTTGTTTTAGCCATGGTGACTGCCTCTAAGACTGTAACCTAGATTGTCTCTTGAAACTTGCCTAGAGGATGATCATATTTATATTGTAAGTTTTGAGAGAGGATGAGAAAGATATGCAAGTGCTGATGTCTTGTGTTGCATAGCTTAGGTTATATAATTGAGCTTCAGATTCAGGCAGGAAATGAAGGGTTTTTGCTTTAAATTCCTTGTTTCTGTTCAAACTCTAATGTAGAGGGCTATCAGTAAGTGAAGCTGGAATGGTCCATTGTGGGCAGATGATATTTATGTCTACGGTCTGTCCACCCCTGTCAATAGATTTGGTTACTACACATGGTTCTTCAGTGATTTGTCCCCAGTGTTGCTATCTCCAACTTCATATTCAATGATCTGGGAAGTGTCCTTTTTGTTATGCAGTGAAAGGTAGGAACCTGATTTCTGAGGTGTGTGCAGGGGGGAAGTGGCTGTTGTCTGTGAGGATGTGGAAACTCTGAAAAAGCAGTTAGAACAGGGAGTGATGTCCGTTGGAAGTAGCTTTGTGCATACAGCACGAGTACGTAGTTCTCGGAGCTCCAGCAGCTCTAGCATTGCCTCTGTTGCTTCTGGAGGTGAAGGCACCCCAAAGCTTGTTGAGGGTGGTGAACCTATCATGACAGGAAGCAGCCCCAAAAGTGCTACAAGAGCTGAGACAGACATAGAGAATTCACCATCTTCAGCTGCTGCAGAAGAGGTAGCTAGGATGCCTTTCCTTGAGGGCGAGGCAGAGCAGGCTATGCCATATCAAAACACTGCACCTTTTGACCACAATGTTGATTCTGGCATGGAGGATGAGGGCTGGCACTTGCTGGACATGGTATCTACCAGTGGCAGTGAAGGTTCAGGCCCCCAAGCATGATGTGGAAGGCGCTTGCAGCAGAAGGTCCATATTACCTCTCATATTATGTATATACTGGCAGCATATGGGGGCATTAGTAGACTTCAGTCAAATGGTATGTTTGTCCTAACAGATGCTTCTTTAGGTCTCTTAATTGAGTGTTGGCAGCAAAGACAGATTCTTGTTTCCAACACAAGATTCGCCAGATTCCTCCATGAGCACTCAATTTCAGTTTTTTTGGAATATGTGTTAGCATAGAGACATTCACGTCTCGTGTGTTTTACCAAAGTCTCCTGCATTTTCTTGTGTGTTTATCAAGCATAGCCCAACCTCTAGGAGGAAATCAGAAATAGACTTGTAACCTACATATTGTGTGAGAAAATTTCTAGCTGCCCATGGGAGAGCGTTGTTTAATGTGTTTTTTTTCTGCCAGTAGCAATCAGCAACTGAGCACTGTTGTTTGAAACAATGCATAGGAGCTATGAATATGTAGCCGATGTTTGTCTGTTCTAAATGTAAGGAGCATTGTCACTGCTATGTTTGTCATCAAATTGTAGTTATTACTGGCTGATTTCCAATCTTTGTGCTGTGTTACTATGATGTTGTCTTCTGTGTAGCAAGATTAATGATGATGTATGAGCTTTTCGCAGCCAAGTTTGAGCTGAAGAAGCCAAACGCCGCCTGCTTCATGGCACTAACAGCTGTTAGGTCTCATAGGATATCATGGCGACTGTTACAAAATTGGCAAGGCCTGCTGATTCTGCCAATTAGGTTTACAGAATTGGCAGCCGCGCTGAACAGCCAATTCAGCATGAGAATTAGTCGATTAAAAGGGAGAAAAGGGAGGAAAAGACCTAATGGCTGTGGATGCATGTTTTTGAAACTAGATTCTTGAAAACTTGCTCGATATTTTGGAAGAAAAATCAAGCAATTCATTATTGGAATGGTTTTGCACTTTATGGGTACTTTGAAACAAAGACATGAGAAATGATGGAATTCTATGGCATAGTTTATAACTTGAATACAGAATTGGATTTGCATAAAAACCTTTAGTTGTTTATAATGTACCTTTTTCAAGCACACTATTTAACTTGATCAAGTTTTGTGCCATATATTAATTGTTGTACTTTGATTAAATTTTTTAAAAAATTGGTACACAAAAAGTGGACTAATTGGTTAGTCTTTGGAACAAGTTAGCTATTTTGAAAACATTTGCGGTTAAGTTATTTACAGGTTGCAAGCTGGGTGAATTTTACGTTAGTTTTTGAATGTGAACTAAAAAGTTTTCAAAATTAAAGATGTGGGGGGCTTGTAAATTGTGATGTGAATTACAACATTTGAAATTAGAACTTAAGATGGCCAAAAGTAGTTCTGACAAAGTGGGTGCCACTTTCTTTCAAGAGTACATTTTTATTTATTGTTGCATAGTATTACCCTATTACCTTGGCATCTTTGACACTAATTATATTATTTTCAGAGATGTCAAAATTTTGGTTTTTTAAAAAAAATAACACAAATTTGTGAAGTGAAATATTGAATCTTAGAGAATATTTTATTTTTCAAATGAAAATTTCAAAATTAAGCAATTATTTGAGAAACATGTGTTGAAGCTGCCAAGGTGTTACGATATTAGTTTTAGCTTGGTATTAGTTTTTCTTTACTTGTCATTAATTTGGAGAACCACCAACACATTGGCACCAAATTCAACCCAACATTTTATCCCAAATGTTACATGAATGTGGTCTTACAAATTTTGAAAAGCATTGCAAACATTTGACAATTGAGGCAAATGACAAAGAAGATCACCTAATTAAAGGGATAGTGGACAAAACAAAAGTGAGCCTACACATGCCTCAAACAAACTAGAGAATATGTCAACATGTTTAAGATTGTTGTTCCATCTAAATATTGTTTAAATAAAGGATGAAGAGCCAAATGACATCTACAAAATTCTCATGCCATGGTTGTGGAAATGATAACCAATGGAACAAATCCATTAGTGAGACCAAAGGTGAAGCAAGGATATGTTTTTTGTGAAGTTAAGTTGATAAAACCATTGTAGTCCATTGGGAATTAAAATGTCCATATGGATGACAGAACACAAAAATAAAATTAAAAATTAAAAAAAAATACTACATCATTAGCAATAAACATGAGCAAACAACTAAGGATGAAAGTGTTCAAAAAATTAATCAAGGCCAAATAAAGGTCTTCCAAGAAATTCACTTTGATGGTTGTGCCCATGATGGACTAAATAACATTGACATCCTCATTAAAATTCTAATGATTGTAAAATAAGATAGTTTTCAATAACATAGGGTTTAGGGTTTAAGCACTAAACCCTAAACCTTACATGAGCAAACGGTATAAATTGAACCAAATCACCTTTGCAAGGTTGGAATTCTTGAGTGCATTCATCAAATGAATCAATTCTACATTTTTTGTGATCATACATTTTACATGTAAAATGTGATCATACTACATGTTGTGAAACCGAATCATTTAAATTGTATATTTAGTTGGGCAATTTCTAAATTGTTGCTTCTTGTGATCATACTACATTCCAAGTTTAGGGGTGTGACTTCATGCATGATTTTGTACTTCAGGAAGCTCTGGCTTTTGATTCTCAGTGATTGCTGAATTTGATTTTTTTAAACATTGTGAGTAGAGGGGATTTTGGTCGTCTGTCTCTCTTGTGGGGAGGGAGCCTTAACAAGTGTATGTTTCCAAGCACCAGGACCAGAGGGTTTTTCTCACTGGACTGGGTGGCAGGACCAGAAGCATGAAGGAAGTGATTCTTCTCATTTTCACAAAGAGTAATGTCTCTGTGCTCACACCTTGAGCAAAAATGCAAAGCGGGTGCACATCTGCTGCAACGTGATGCAAATGCATTCAGGCACAGTAACCTACTCAACTGCTGAATTTTCTTTATATCTACAGTTGAGACATTCTTTCCCTTGGCCCATTTCAACTCTTCTTTCTTATTAGAATAAGGCTCTTTTTTGGCCAAATCAAAGCCCAGATGAGTTTCCTTCTGCAGTTGTTCCCAACTCTTGATCCTCAACAAACACCTGACGCTCTACCTCCAACAGCTGGGCCTGAAGTTCCAGAGTTCACTTCTAGTGAAAGAAGCTCTAGTCTTTGATTCTGGTAATACATGAGGCATACCCTAAACCCTAAACCCTAAACTGCAAACAACTGATACTTGGAAAAGGCATATCTTGCTCATTCTTTCATTGATTTGAGTGATTTCTATTGCATTGGATGTGCCAAGTGAAGGACTATGTAAATTTTAGCTCCAAAGGCAATAGAGCAATGTACAACGATTTATAAGATTTGTCCTTAAAATTATTAATAGCTTTATCCCAATAGTTGCAATTTAAGATGCAACTAAAATGTTTTCTCTCATATTTGTTGTCATATGTTTCAAGTTTGCAAACTATATAAGTAGATTCACTAATCATTTTTTTATTAAAAAAATGGTATTTGGGATGAGCCAATCAAAATAGTTCGACGTTAAAAACTAAACCAAAAACAAAATTGAATTATCTTAAATTAGCTTATTTTGTAAATAGGTATTGATAAGTAGGTAGTTTAGCTACGTAAGCCTACTTAGCTACCTACTTAGCCAAGCTTAGGTAGGTAGGTAAATATGTTACCTACCTACCTACCTACATAGGTACCTACATTTAAACAAGTAGGTTGGTAGGTACCTAAGTTTAATAGGATATAAATTTTATGTCCATATGTTAAAATCCTATTGGATGCAAGATGGACGATCTAAATTAATGTTATTTTTCAACAATATCTAGTTTAAAAATAGTTGATCATTGCCACATGTCACCATCTCCTTAATCCACGTGTCAAAATATCTAAACCTTTTTAAATTTTGATGATTCGTATAAATTTATTTTTTATTTTAATATTGAATATTGAAATGCAAAATTGATGATGTCATGAAATGTCACTAGATGAAGTTCATCCACCATATTGCTCAAGTTGAAAATGATTTTCAACTATAACAATTGATGTCATTCACAATTAAGATGGTTTGAAGTGGTAATTGATGTGACATTGACACGTGGTTGACATTTTCAACTAAAATGTCGCTTTCAACTTGTACTTGTCAACCACCATGGTTTTCAGTTGCAAATAATAGATTTCAAAACTATAAATAAAATCTTCCGACTAAGTTTGTTGTTTTCAACTAGAAATTATAGTTGAAAAGGAGTTGGAAATGTAGTTGGAAAAGAGGGGTTTTTACTAATGCATGCAAATATTCACTACCATTAATACCTTCCCTTGGGTGATCACCATCAATGTTCTTGGGAAAGTTATTTACACTACCCCCATGGACTACACGCCCATGCTCTTCCATTGTCTAAAGCTCAATTCCCATTTCATCACCCCTTGCACATGCATCTTGGATAGCATGGGTTAAGGCCTCCTCAAGTTGCATGGTGGTGCCAACATTAGGAGCACCATTTGTTGACCCATTTTTGAAACCAACTTGACCATCTAGTGTTGCTACTACATCACCACTAACACTTGTTGTAGGGTCAACAAAAGCATCATGGAACATGTCTTCCCACTATAAATCTTGGTCTGCATGCTTGCACCTCGTGGAACTTGTACATGTTGTGGCCTGCATGTAGATTACCATTCATCATTTGATTTGTTTCTTGTGCCAAGCCCTATCCAAAACTACATTCTTGGATTTTCACCAGTGAATGAAATATTCCTCCACTGTTAAAATACATATTGTTCTTCAAGCAAGCCCCCTTACAATTGGCACATGGACATTTCATGTGGGTTAATCCATACTCTTGTGCCCACTATTGCTCTTTGCACCACAACTTGTCATCTCTTCATTGTTGTTTCAAAGGATCATTTATAGTCAATTGCTTGCTAGAGTTCATTTGATAGGCTTTATGTTGCCCGTGAGGCATGTTGGGTTAGTTGTAAAACTAATTGTGGAAGTTGCAATAAAATGGACAATGGACAATGGCAATGGAGACATCTCTAGAAAACAAAATGAAAATGGCCACTCCCAAGGCAAATGCAAGAAAAAAGAATTATTGATTTGAAAAATTGAGTGGAATATAACCCCATTGTTCAATGCACAATTATATACATCCTTAAACACTACAACTAAAGCCTAGTTAGTGGGAAAATAACAATCTTAATTTGATGGGTGAAAGGGGTTTCTTTTTTTACTGTTGCATGTTCTAAGGATCTTGTTTGAGAGGTGGGTAAATACTATTTTTGGGATCCTATTGAGGGTTTTTGAACAACATCAATGATGGCTTTTAAATTATTTATGGATTGTAAAACATTTTGTACTTTTGATGAATTTATTTTTTTGGTTAAAAGGGGTGCAATTTTTAGTCGCCCTAATTAATATGGTATGTCAAAATTAGTTTGGACTCTTTTAGGGGTGTTAAAAAAGACCTTGTTGTCATGTTAGGTATTTTTAAGGGTTCACAAAATGCGTGGAAATATTTTGATTCCACTTGTTCTTTGTGATTTCAAAGGAATGAACCCACCTTCCATTGCATCCAAAAGATTATAAACATTACAAAAAGGAACTGAGGGTGAATGAACATAATCAAAAAAATCAAGCAAGAATCCCCATTAGTTTAAATAAAAATAAATATTAGGTTTGAAAGTTTTCACAAATGTTTAACCACATGTTTGACTTTTAAATTCAACTGTGGGTTTATTTGGCCAATTTGTAGTATTTTTACCTTTAGGTTAATTAAATCATACGTTTAGCCTTTTAAGTTTTACCATATGTTTAACCTTCAAACTTATTCATACATGTTTAAACATTTAATTAAGCCATAGTTTTAGTGACCAAGTAAAGGCAAACCATTGGAACCCCACTTGGGTGTCAAAAAAGAAGATAAGTAAAAAAGATCCTAAATTATGTCATTACACAATGAAGACTTGTGAAGGTATTAAGGAAAAAAAAACCACCATAACAATTATAAGGAGAGGAAAAAAAAATCATACATTTTATCTCAAACAAAAAGTTGTGAGAAAGAAAAGAAAAATGAACAACTAAAGGAAACACATTGGAGCCCCACTTGGGTTATGAAATAGAAGAGAAATAAAAAAGACCTTAAACTATACCATTCCATAGTGAAGACTTGTGAAAGTCTTAAGAAAAAAAAAAGAATGGACACCCTTAATAATTATGAAGAGAGAAAAAAAATCCTACATTTTATCCTAGGCCAAGAGTTGTGAAAAGGGGGAAACAATTGAACAAATAAAGGTAACCCATTGGAACCCCACTTGGGTTCTGAAAAAAAAAAGAAATAAAAGGCCCTAAACTATGTTATTCCATAGTGAAAACTTGTGAAGATCATTAAAAAAAAATGTCATCCTAATAGTTCTAAGGAGAGGAAACCCTACAACCCACTACACTTTATCCCATGCCAAGAGTTGTGAGAAGGCAAAAAAGTTGAACAAGTAAAGGCAACTAATTCTAGTACCCCACTCACATTATGAAAAAAAAAAGTAAAAAAAACCTTAAACTTTGTTAGTCTACTCTATATAGTGAAAATTTGTGAAAGTCTTAAGGAATTTTTTTTTAAAAAAAATTACCTTAATATTTATGAGGAAAATATATAGATATATTACATTCCACACCTACCTAAACCCAAAATCCTTCAAAAGAAAAGCTTCACAAATCATCCATCTGAAACGAAGATAAAAAGAAAACCCACCCAAACCCCTTTTACATTAATTTAAAAGGCTCACAAATAAATCACGTAAGCCCCACCTTCTAATCAACTTCAAAAGAAGTAACTAAACCTCAACTCAAACCCTTGAACCCATCAATTTAGAATCCCAAAATTTAAATTTTTAACATGATTCCATCCTCTTGCATGCCACTCACGCTTTAGACCAAAAAAAAAAACCAACCTTCCCATCTACTCACCCAAAAAGTTGGACAATCTAATGGATGTGGATTTTCCACACATTTTTTAACATATTCAACCCGATTTGCAACCTCACTCACCTTAAGACACAAAATGAAATAAAATAAAATAAAATAAAATGAAATAAAATGAAAACCTCACATCTCCTCACCCAAATATATGGTTGGACAATGTAGTAAATGTGGATTGTCCACACATATTTTTAGCATATTCACTACCTTTGCATCCTCATTCACCTCAAGACAATTGAAAAGAAAAATTCCCAACCTTTCCCCCAAACTGTTGGACCATTCGCACATTTATAAAAGGGTCAATGGTTCCCCTAGTCAAACTTTCATGGACAATCTATTTTAGTTATAATAATATAATATCCTATAGGCTATTAGGTGGGAAAAGAGGTCCAATTAGCCTAGGCCCCCTATAACTTACCTACAGATAAAATGTAAACATGATTTAAAACAAAGCCCCTTTTATAAGGGTGGTAGTTGCCTAACTGCCTATAAATGTGCCCATATCTTCCATATCATAATAATAAGACCACGGATAAATTTTTTGATTCACTAGCAAAATCAGGTAACTCAGCTAACAAATCGGATGATGATACAACTGAGTTGGAGCATACTATAACACACATGGCAAAAATAATGAAGGATGGTGACAATGGCATATGGATGAATGAAAAATATCAAAATGCATCCAACCTATTAGTGGATAGCAATTGCTTCCATGTGGATGTAGAAGAGTGAGGCCATCATGAAATGAATGGGGTGCTTGAAAAAAAAGGGCAATTAATGCAAAAAAATGGATTGCCCTAAATAGAACAAATGGGAAGAGGAAATGACAGTCGGTTTCTTCACATTCAAAGTTGTTCCAAAATGACTTTGTGTTTTGTGATGTGTGTTGTAGCATGAATGAGGAAAGTGCACTTGAAAAATGTAGAGATTTGTAAGAGAAGCATAAGCAAAGAGAATTTTAGAATGTGTGAAAGTGCAGAAACTTGCAAAAAAACATTACGTGAAAAAAGTTCTTGCAAAGCAAAGGGAACTCCAAGCAGAGTTGGATAAATAGGTTGGCAAACCAATCTACAACATTGTGCCATTGAAGGCAATTTCACCCTTGGCATCGCCATCATCATTGGAATGTGAAAAAGGGAAATGATTCATGGAAAATTTGGTGAAGTAGTTGGATGTGTAGAAGATATTAATGAATTAACAAAACCATTATTAGAGCAATTATAGAGAGGAATTTTTAGAAGGGGAGCAAGAGTGGCAGCGTGACCTAGTGCAATAATGCAATAACATGTGGAGATCTAGGATTCCAACAACAAAAACAAAAAAAAAGGTGTTGGTACAATCCACAAATTCATTCAAGCAATGAAACAAGTTGGTGAAACCACAAAAATCACATAGAAGGAGGTGCATCCACATATGGCAAATCAACAACTCTTGGTTCCATCATCATTTCAATCAAGTTTGGAAACCTTACTAGTATTTGTGCTAGGAAACAAAAAAAACCCTTGGTGGAAAATGGATTAGAAGACTTTAGTAAAAAGAAAAATTAAAATTCTAGATGAAAACAAGTTTTTTTTTACTCCAACCAAACATAGTTATTCCAAGGAGGTGGAGAGACTAAAGATGTGGAAAAAGATGGGAAAACAAGAAGAGGCATGGGCTAGCAAGGTTGGGTTGGTCACATTGCTAACCATTGAATGGAAAGAACCATATCTTGATGCATTGGTATAATTCTTGAATACTTTTGTGGTCAAAGAATCTATGATTTATTTTGGCAAAAAAACATAGTGTATGTCAGTAGCAAACATTTGATAGCTAATGCATTTGGTGTCTATAAGAGTGGTTATGTTAAAAATCCCAATGGACATGTAACCAAAACATTAGTAGAAGAATTATTGTTCAAACATGATATAAAACCTCCATATACCAATGCAAACTAGTGGAATAATAAAAAATGTAAACTGCTAATTAACATTCGATACCCTGCAATTATATTTGTAATTTATTAAAGGGAGAAGGTGAATTACATGAACAACAAGAATGCACTAACATTCATGAAAGTGGAGGAGGGAATTGAGGTAGATTGGGCACAAATTCTATTCAATAATTTGTGTAGTGAGTTGGATAAATGGATGAAGATGTAGGAGAAGATGCAAGCAAAGGGAAAGTAGGAGGACAAGAATTTTTTTGGTCATTCAGCGTTGTTTCTAGAGAGATTGTTTATGTACATGTTTCATAAGGATTCCGAGGTGACAACAAAAAGACGACAAAAACTCAAAAAAAGTCCAAGAGGTTTAAGGAGGAATTACAAAAGGTTTTGGACTATAGGAGGGGAGCAACAAGGGGATTTCCAAGATCTTTACAAAAAAGAAAGAACACATTTGAGGTTGTAGAATGATCAAAATAACAAAGCAACAATATTTGAATACATCATTGAATTAGTTTCAAAACCATGTTTTCATTTGTAAACTTTGAATAGATTTTGGAAAAGAAAAGGTATATTAAAGTTTGAGTTTCTTAAATGGTTTCATGTTGAACACAATACAATCAAGTTTTTTCTTTTACATCAAAGTGTTGAAACAATTTGGTGGTTAAGACCTTTGTGCATCTCCATGAAGTGTTAGGTTTAAACCTTGATGTATGAATGCATTAATGTGTATAATGTGTATTATACATTGATGTATGGTGTACTAATGTAGTATACAAACATGTAGATATGGTGGTGGATAATGGTGCCAAAAAAATTTGTCGACAAAACCCAAGAAGAAGAATAATAATAACAATAGTAATTGAAAAAAATCATGGGATTTTATTTTTCATGATGTGTTATGAAAAGAAAACAATTCATGATTGACCTAAAAAAACAATGTATAATGACATGACATTTTAATTGATGATGTGACATTTTAATCCATGTCATGTTAATTTGGGGCCTCATAATATAGGTGTCAAATTTTTTAAATTACAAATTACTTAGTGCAACAAATGATTATCCTAAATGACTAAAAATAATCTCACTAAAAATGTCCTAATCAACTAGTCATTTTAAAAATTAAAATCATACAAGTTGCATATTAGTCAATTTTTTTTGAATTCATTGAAAACCTAATGAATTTGGGTGGTTGCAAAACCCATAAATCCTTCTTGTGGATAATAGAGGAAAATATGCCTTGTTGTGTTGGAGTTTAAAGGAATTCACAAACATGTTATCTATAAACATTTTGTCCTTATGGCCGACAACATCCATATGCTTCGTGACTTCAACTAAAGCTAAAATTCAAATAAATATTTGGTACCAAAATTGGATAAGTCAATAAAATGTATATTACTTTCTATATTGTGAATATTAAAATATTAGATAATAATCCTAGGATGGAAAAATCAATGCTCCTTCACATAATACCCCCCCAAAAAAATCCTTTTGGGAATGTAATACCCCATGTTTTTCATAAACAAATTTCACCCAAAAGAAATTGTAATGGGCTTTCCATATGTACATTACTATTGAAACCAATGGTACAATTATATAATAAGCCTTCACAAGAAGAGACTTGCTTGTCACAAATTGCTAGATAGTTAAATTAAACATTTATAACATGCAATTTAGAACAAAATATATTTCAGTCATGTGTAGAATTAATTGTAGTTTCTTCATGAAAAGGAGAAAATGTGTATGGGTGTGTGAAACTAATTTTGTTTCATGTGCATGAAGAAACATGTGTTTTTGGAAATGATTTTAGTTTATATGTTGAAAGGCAAAGTTGTGGATTTAGATGACCAATGTGCCAAAAGTCATTTTGAGTAGATCATTTTGCTCCTTTTTTGCCACATTTAAGATTTTTTGGAAGAGTATTTATGCCAAATGAAATTCATGTTGTCCACTTTATTGTTGATCCACAACTTTATTCTACCAAATTGTTCATATAACACCTTAAAGAACATCCAAATGTGACAATCAAAATGACCATACTATAAAGTAATCAATAATATGGAGAATAATCTAGATTAAAAAAATGAAAACCATGGTTAAAAGGTCTTCAATCTTCTATTTGAAGGTTAGATACTAATAAAATTTATATTTTAGGCATATTTACAAGGCTCTTTTAGTTGTCAATGATATAAAGACCTCATAGTTGTCAAGATTAATTTAAAAATTTCTTTCTATTTTCATTATTTTTCCTCAACAAAGATGTGAACTACTCATCACTTCAAGGCATTGCCTTTAAGCCTTGACTTTCAAGGTAGTAAGAATATTGTTCAAAATTCCATTATTCCAAGTTGTTTCATCATTTTCATCCAAGTTAATTCAACCACAAGGTGCGATGCCATGATATTACATAGTGCCATCAAAAGATTGTTACATAATGTCACCAAAAGATTGTTTGGGTAATGTTCTAGACATCAATTGAAAAAAAAAAGTCAATCTTATTTTTTGAAAACACATAAAATCTCGTAACATGCATAATTGGATGAACATATCACGTAACCTTGAATATATCTATATTGTTAGGTACACCTATTTATACAAAGCAAAAAAATACACCCAAGTATACACCCATTTAAATAAATCCCTTGTATACTTGGGTTGGTAAACGAAACCTTGCACCTGCAACTAGAGGTTCCATTGGTGTAGAAATAAATCCAACAATGTTTTCCATGACATTCATGTCTTTTGGCTTAACATTAGGTTGTGGAAACCAATCAAATGCATGAATAATTGTTGCAAGACCATATTGCACCATGAGTTGGGCAAGATCCAAACCAGGGCATTGTCGACGACCTGATCCAAATGGTAATAGGCCATAATTTGTCCCTCGAACACTGATATTAGAATCAATAAATCGATCTGGATCAAATTCTAGTGGCTTATTCCATGCTTTAGGATCACGGCCAATAGCCCATACATTCAGAATCACAATAGTGTTTGCAGGAATATTATAATTTGAAATTTGAGTATCTTTATTGTTAAGGTGAGGGACTGGTATTGGAGATGCAGGATGTAAACGAAAGTTTTCTTTGATTATGGCTTGTAAGTAAGGCAAATTGGGAAGATCTGATTCAAGTGTTGGCCTATTCCTACCAACAACTCTATCAAGTTCTTCTTGTGCCTTTTTCATAATATCAGGATGGCGAATGAGTTCAAGTAATGCCCACTCCAAAGTGCTTGCAGATGTATCCAATCCTGCCCCGGTAAAATCCTGTAATCCAAAAATAATAAAAATTCCATGAGCATAGAAAAAATAAATGTCAATGAACATAAGGAATGTAATTACATGCATATCCCTACAATAAATTCAGTTCAATGGGATGCACATACCCCTATAATTCCCATCATCGCTTTATCTTCAAGTTTTTCATCAAGATTCAACAAAATTTCAACGAAATTTGTTGTTGTGAAATCATCAACCATTTTGTTTCCCTTTTGATACTCGATGAAGATTTTTGAAAGACAACTTTCAATCTCATTTCTTACGAGCTTGAATTGTCTTTCAAGTCCTTGCAAGTCAAATGGCTTTAAAATTGGTATGACATCACTGATGTTAGGTTTACTAAATAGCCCTGCTACCTTTGAGATGGAGTTGAAGAATTCAACAATATTTTCCCCAAGAAAACCATCAAATTTCTCACAACGTTTTCCAAACAACATCCGACAAATGTTATTGGTAATTAGTTGAAGGAGAATAGGTTTCACTTCAACAAGTTTCCCCTCTTGAGAATGTGTAATGATGTTCTCCACCATATATGCCACCTCTTCTTGACGCCCAAGTTCAAAACTGTTGAGCCTTGCTTTTGTGAAAAGTTTTGTAGTCCAAATCTTGCGGAGTAGGCGCCAGTGATCTCCATATGGGGTGAAGATAAGGTCATTCCAATCAAAACTTACATGTTTGCCTCCAACTGATAAAGGCCTGGACGCAAAGTCAACATCATGATTCTTCAACACCTCCATGGCCATTTCAGCATCCGAAATTACAATTTGATTCAAACATCCCAAGCGCAAATACATAATTGGTCCATACTTCTTTGCAAGCTTTTCCAAGGAACAATGAAGGGGACTACTTAAGTAAAATAAAGATCCAACAATTGGCCAATTTGGTGGCCCTGGGGGGTGAGACATTTCTTTTGAAACAAACCATGCAAAGTACAATAGCAAAGTGACCACCCCAACAATGAGCAACCAAAATCCAAACACAAACTCCATGTCCAAGCTGAATATGTGTCTTAAAACTACCTTGCAACAAGAATTGTTTGACAACAAGAATTGGGGATTGGGAGTAGAGCATCCCTTTACACCCTTACAAGGAGGTTACATGTGAGGCGCTTTCTAGTGAGGTTGAAAGTTTCCAAGCCTGACGCCAAATTTAAAAAAGCTGATTGCAGCAATCTTCCTTAGTTGACAAGGTTCTCAATCTAATGGTCTGACCCACCCCAATCCCAAGACAAACTCAGGACTAGTAGATATCATGTTCATTGTTGACAGTCAAATCTTAGTGTTCAGATCAACTACCCTGCTACCTTGCCCAGCTTCAACAACACTAATTATATTATTTTCAGAAATGTTGAATTTTTCACACCAAACAAAATATAAATAAATAAATAAAATTTTAAAAAAAAATTGTGAAGGAAAATATTGAACCTTCAAGAATGTCTTTTTTTTTGGAATTAAAATTTCAAAAGTAATTACTGTAATTAATACCTTGGCAACTTGGAGACATGTTTGTCGAATAATTAAATTAAAATTTGAAAATTTTCATTTCAACAAATAAAATAAAATTCCTGAAAAGATTCCATATTTTCCTTTCACAATTTTTTTGTTCTTTCAAAAAAAATAAAATCTGAAAATTTCAACATTTCTGAAAATAATATAATTAGTGTGGAAGCTACCAAGGTACCATGCAATCTGCAATTAAAAATTATGGGATTTTTAAATTAACATTTGTATATATATTCACTCTTATTAATTAATAGTGGGGACCCAAAGTTCAACATTTTTCTTTTGTGATGAGCCCATCACCCCAAAAAAACATTCAAGCTTTGGACATCCCAAAATAGATATGTTGAATTCTTCTACTTTTTGTGCTAGGTCAAAAAGAGGAGAACTTAGGGCAAAGGATGATGGATAAAGTAAGGAACTACTGGGAACTTGATGAACATGTTGGGAACTCATTGAGATCTTGATTAAAACAGAGTGAGAACACATTGGGAACACATTGGGAACAACAAAAAATCCAACTTCCCTACCTGTGTTCTTTGCCATTTATTTCACTAGACGAATGGTAGTAGGGGGCATGAACTATGCCTTTTGTCTGCCTCCTTTTTTTGTGAAAATGTGGGATGCCTTGCATAGTAGGTAATGAAATTATCTGGCTATTTGCCAGCTTCTTGTGATGACATGCTTGCTTACCATGATCATGGTGGGTAAGGCCCACAAGGGCATTGGGATTGGCCAAAGCAAGGAGTAGTAAAGGACAAACGATGAGTCCAAAGGTGGGCCAAACATGGGAATGGGCCATTCCAAAGGGCACATCTTGTGTGAAAGTGTGGTGTCCTTGCGTGGTGTGTAAGGAAATTTATCATAATATAAAGAAAAGAAAAAATACCCAACAAGTAAACAAGAAAAGAAAAAAACAAAAGGACCCAAGTCCAAACAAAAGACCACACCCCAAAGTGCGAAACTGCATGATGAGGAGCTTTTGTCCTTTTTGTCAAATACATTGAATCCAATTAAAAATTTGATCAAATCCAAATTTCAAATTGGATTCAATTTTTTTGAAAATGGGATGCAAATTGATGCACAAGTGATTGAAAATATGCTCATCACTTTCATCATTCATGACTATGTGTGTTGGAAAAAGAAAAAAAACAACTTTGAAAAAAAACACAAAATGAAAAAAACATCTTTCCATTTCATTAAAATTCAAACTGAAATCTATTTTAGTAAATATGACCTGACTTGTGAACCCTAACCTTGTCTACACTTATATTAGGTTCAATGTGAACTCTAAACTTGTCTACCCTATACTAGCTCCAATGTGAACTCTAAACTCATCTACCCTATGTGGGCTCCAATGTTATCGTTCTCTTTGGAGTTTTGAAGTTACAAGTTTCAAAATAATTTGTCATTCCAATCAATGTGGCACGTTCTATAATTTAGTGTGAGGCAAATATCACTTTCTAGGTTAGATCTGACCAAAGGGTTCAACAAGGTTTGTATATACTCTTGACCTACAAAAACCACGGGACTAACATGGGATCCAATGAAAGATAGTCATTTGTTTATATTGCCCCCTATGCAAGAGTTCAATATTCAACACAAAAGTTTGATGCCATAGTAAAATTTTTGCACCTTTTGTCCTTCAACTCCTCCAATTTAATGATAATAGTTCCTGCTGGAGATGCTCTAATGCAAGTTCCACTTGAGCCATCGATTGATTTCATCTATGGGTATTGAATCATTAACCCAACTAGTGGGAACTTGTGGCCAATGTGTTTAAGGTCCTCCCTTTGCAAGTGCTTGTAGGTAGTATCCATAGGTAGGCCATGCAAGATATTTGCTCCAATAGCCATTATCCCAGTTATAATGGGGGTCTCCAATAACCCCATTCACCAAAAGAATTGGTGGTTGCCTAGGGATTGAAGCTTGGGGGAAGTTCAAACAACCAAGTTAACAACATTTACAGCAAACAGAATTAGAGCAAATTTCAGCAAAAGTTGTGCCATTCTACTCCATCTTTTTAAGATTCAATTTGTTTGTGAACTAGGATTTGAAAGCTATGTCAGTTTTGGGTCTCCAATCAGGAGTCTCAATTTCCTCTTAAGAAGCCAACACCTTGGTCCAATCCATTGATACCCAACTACCTTAACCCAGCCTACTTGGAAACCATCCAATTTGCATTCTTAGGTGTGGCTATGTTCTTGCACATTATCTATGTACCATTGCACCGTCTCATTATCATTGCAAAAACACACTAGGTTCATTCTAGATTATGTGATTCACAGTGTGTGTATGCATCCCATTAGCCTATATAGCCTTATTAGGAGATTTCAAATGGTCTTTCCACCAATGCTGAAAGAGCTTGGCTATTGATGACTTTATAATTTTTTTGGTGCTCAATTTGAGGTATGTGAAGTGTTAATGCAAGTAAATCTCCCCCTTTGTGTTTGCTACTTTATTGCTTGACTTTAATTAATGTTAAATTCATTAGACTAAAGCTCAATGTTTGTAGTTAATCACATCTGCAAATAGCATGGAAGCAATGGGTGGTTCTGTCTTGGATTGTTCATAGTTGCCAACAGTCCATGTGTCTATAAGTTCAAAGTTCATACCAAAATATTTTCTCATAACTTTGGTATGAACTTTTTTCAACTAAACAAATTTTAGGCTTTTTCAGTTATTAGCTCCAAAAAATGTCCAATTGTTGCTGACCAAACTAGTTCCAGCAGCAGCTCATTCTTGTCCACTCCATCAGATCTTAATCCATTGCCACCCACAACATGCCGTGCCTGTTTGTCACCTTCTCACACAAAACTGATCAGTTGAGAAATGGTCCAGGATGATGAAGTAATGCAAACAGTTGCAATGCTTTGAAGTGATCAATTCACTGTGATTCTCAGGGATGCAAAATCCCATACATGTGCAGTCAATGTTCAAACTGCCGCATATGAATGTTCTCAATCAATCAACAAGGTAGAGAGCTCTAGTCTTATGCTAGGCAAAGACATCTTGCCATGAATGGACCTGCTTTTCTGCAACTGCTGACAATGAGAATAGCAGCAAACAATTGCATCATGCTCCTGTACACCTGAATAGCCTGAGTCAAGATGTTGACCGTAACAAGTGGAAGAAATTTTTTTGTGTACCTTTCTGACATGAGCCATAGGTTTGCTTTGTGTTTTCACTGGTGAGAAAAAGATCGGAACACAAGATCCACATGTTGTCAGCTTTTTCTATGCATGTCCTACTGCCGGGAGAGTAAATATCTGGTTTCTGTCTTGCCATTTCACTACATACCCCAAAAACTAAGAGGTTGTCTTGGGATATCTAATGTCTATCAATGTCTTGTGAACCCCCCAAGGTCCCAAAACAATGCTTTCAAGGTTGTGCTCTCTGAAGTTCGCACAGCAGGGAAAACCAGATGCTCCTATTATTGGTCCATTTGAGCTCTATTAATGCTTAACATACTGTTATGCTCCTTTTCAAACTCAGGTACCCAGTCATCAGCATTGATGTGATTTAAAGCTTGACCACCATAAATCTGTGCTAAGGTGTCAGCCAAAGTTACCTCAGTAGAAAAGCCCAAGTGCACTTGATGAGAATTAAGCTTTCTAATGGCAACAAACATGCTGGACCACTATATACTTCTCTCCTATGTAGTGAGAAAACAATCCCCACTTAAGGCAGGCTGCATGATCCTGTACCTCTGTGAAATATATATCAGTGTTTCTAGAACTGACCACAAAATCTAAGGAAATTTTATTTATCCTCATGAGGGTAGCAAGTAGGACATGCATAGAAAATCCTGTAACAGTTCTTCCAGTAGCAGGGTCACTCACCATCACTGTGAAACGTGTGTTGTAATCCCAACAAGCTGGTCTTATCTGTTGTGTACTGATTGTTTGAGAATTGTGCCTGCAGCAACACCATGTCCTTGTGACCTCTTGATCCATAATGAGCCCAAAGTGGGCTTCTACATGCTTAACAGGGCCAGGTAAACCCCTAAGCCCTAAACCCTCTTCAAAGACAGCTAAACAATCCGATCAATCTTGAAGTAGCATGAATAAACAGCCCCCTAGAGACCAAAACCAAGAAAAAGAAACTTCTTCCACAATTCCTTGTGGCACCTAGAAAACTAAACTTACCCTGAACACATCAGAGAGGAAAATCTCCAGGAATTGGATACACCTCAACAGTACAATATGTAATACAGGTCAAATTGACAACCCTGGTACAGAGCTGGTGTTTCAATGTATTTTTGGCACATCTTGGGACTCCTCCCTGATCAATGGTGGGGGTCATGTTCCAGGGCTTCACAATCCAAAAATTGTCTTGCTTCTTCTCTTTGTCTTCCCAGGTTGTTTGCCAATCATCAGTCCTCGTGTCTTAAGAATACTGCCATCCTGTTATTGGCATTAGCTTTACAAGACAGGAGACTGCACATGGCTTTTTAGAGTCTCGTCTCCTGTCTTGTCTAAACTTAATGACAATAACTGGCAAAATCTGTCTCTTGGATTTGGGGGACTAACAAAAATTTCCAAGTGCTATTCGCTCACCCAAAAGCTCTTTTCTTATAGAGCTCTGCCCTAGGCTCTAGGGTTCACACAACGTTTGCTGAATTTGGTCAACTCCTTTGTGAACTTTCTTGAAAGCAAGCTTTGTGATGGCTGTGAGTTATTGAAGACACTCAATCTTGTAGTGTAAGCTTTTGGAGACACTGGCAGTTAGAATTTGAAGTGCTATGACACTGACTGCCTCCTACAAGATTTGTGACATGTTAGTTTTGCTTCTTAAAGAGTGAGGAACAAGACATAAAGCACTGCTGTCATTTTCACAGTGTACTCAGAGGGCACCTTATAACCATGAAAGTTCGTCTGCTGAGAGGAACTTTTCAGGTTTAGAATGTTCAGTAGCTGTTGTACAATCTATCTGTGTTATTCCACTTCACATGTGAATTAATCTGAGGTGCTTGTCATTTGTTGCTATTTTTGTCTCTTGTATTGGAAGAGGCTGGGTGTATGTGCATTGTATTTTCTCACCCACATGAGGTGAAGTGGAACTGGTAAGGAGACCAATTGTTTATCATTAATTTGAAAAACCTTTGCCACCTTTTGGTGACATGGGTCCAAAGATAGGTGACAAAAAAGGGCACCAGAGCATGCTTGTCTAAAATGTGCTGGTGAATTGTCACAAAGTTGTGCATAGATTCAAATATATGCAAATGAAATTGTGCCCGGAGGCTACCACTTAATTATTCTATCCCTTCAGCAAAGTAGCGAACTCATTTTCAGAACTGAATTGTCTATAGCAAACCTACCACATTGGATGCTATAACCTCTGGGGAAACAGAACAAGGCCTGCCTAGAGCTGTGGAATCAGTTCTACTGCTCACAATGCTCCCACCAATGGCATAATAGCATATTGCATGGTACATTCAAATGAGACCTGGAGTTTTACTTTTGTCTAGTAAGCAAACACGACTTGCAACACAAAAGTTCTTGGATCCAAAGCATTAGCCCACCTTCTAGTAAATCCAAAAGGAACTGATGACCATAATCCCATAGGGCATGCACATTTTGCTCTGTGTCAATGCAATGTGGAGCAATTCATATGAAAACATATGTACTGGTTGGAGACAATTGAAAGGATGTCACATGCACATTTCTATCAAATACAAAGGTAAGTT
>Ga0116231_10000241_pt1 | contig 83637 bp, 53 predicted proteins | sample S1TSphgellanicum_2_FD_89695 | JGI IMG/M metagenome (GOLD analysis project Ga0116231, IMG submission 89695) | Host-associated microbial communities from peat moss isolated from Minnesota, USA - S1T2_Fd - Sphagnum magellanicum MG | ecosystem: Host-associated > Plants > Peat moss > Unclassified... | reverse complement strand
TCTTTTCCAAGTCCATTTAAGGTCACGGCCACTAAATCTTCATCATCTACAAGGGCTCCTATAAATGCAAGAGCATTTGCAAGGTTTTTCACTTTTATAAAATAGACATTGATGTTCATCTTGTTTTTTTGTAAATTATGCAACTTTTGCTTGAATTACATTTTGCGGGCTTGTGTATTAATGTTATACATCTTCACCAACGTATCCCAAGCTTGCTTGCCCAAGCTTGCTTGGGTGATTTTGCATCTTGAATATGCACAATCATGGCATCGAACACACTCACAGAAAGCCAATATAAGATTTTCCTTGTTTTTTCATGCCAAGTTTTATTGGCTTGAATTTGTTGTTGTGTGGGGTTTTTTGGGAGAGGAGGTTCTTTCTCATCACTAGTTATGAATTCCTAATAGCCTTTCCCCATCAAAAAATTCATAAATTTCCACACTTGGAAATTGTTCTTGTCTAGTTTATAAATTGCAATTTGAAAAAGACCGTCCACCATCTCTCAAAGCACCACTCAATGTCTTCTTAGGGTTTCACAATGATTTTAATTCCTTCCTTGGGTTTCTAGGATTAGGGTTAGGGTTAAGGTTGAACAAGATGGACTTTGCATATGTATGTATGTCTTGAGTATTATACAAAATTCTATACTATACATAGGTTTTACGTATAGGTGCGTATCTCATATAATATTTTGTATGGTATTAAATACATGATTACATACCACACTTTTGTAGGAAGGTCTTGATAATGTATTTGCGCTTCCTAATCTTGAAACTCCTTCCTTCAAGTTCTCCCAAGTTGTATTTGTTCCAGTTCAAAACTTTGCTTTGATGTTTTCTCAAAACAAACTTTTGTCACAGCAACTTTGCAAAACTACTCCACACACATATGACCTTGGATCAATCTGAAATTTTGATGAAACATAGAACCTATGTCTACTAACTTCTCTCAAAATTTCAGCTCATTTAACTTCATAAAATGAGAGATCTTGCTACTTCCTTGAAGTCACCTCAAATTGGGACCTGAACACAAAATGACTTACAACTCGCTCTTAGCAACTCCAAAATCCTTGAGATTTTGGGAAACACATAAGATATATGTCTTCTATATCTGGTCAAAATTTCATTGATGATGACCACAAAGAGATATCACTTTCAAACAAAACTAACTTCAAAACTAAGACTGAAACTTTAGATGCTTGGATCTCTCTCAATACAAATCCAAATGACATGAAATTTCTTTCACACATATATTCTTATATGATCTATAAGATCCCAAAGCTGTAGATCCAAAAATGCTCAAAGAAAGGAGACATAACCAAAAAACCAAATCTGGCACAGAATTTTCAAAAGCTCATAACTCTCACAAAACTTATCCTTTTCTTTTGAAAACTTGAGAATAGAAGCGTCTTATAATCTTCTATAATTCCTCCAAGTTTCACTTCAAGATCTTTTCACAGTAGATTTAGATCTAAATTTAAAGATCTCACATTCACAACTTTGATATGTTGATCTCCTCTCACCTCTTTTCTTTTCTTTTCTTTCTCTTCACATTCTTTCCTTTCCCCATTTCTCTTTTGCACTTGATAAACTCCTATGATATTACTAAAGACTCTCAAGCTCTAGTTTTAGAGACTTTCTAACTCTAGATCTCTTTCAACTTTCTCGCCAAACAACCTAAGCTCTGATACCATGTTAACAAATAGGAGATCTACTCAAGTGCAAACATAAACCTTTATTGAAAAGAGACTACAACATAATGCTCACAACACAAAACACAACATCAAGAACTTTCCAAGGTTCTTGTCACATGAAATACACAAACTTGTGTAATGAAAAAAAAAAAACCAAACCATCAACACCAAGGTATTTAACTAAAAGAATAAACCACAAATAACTAAACTAAAATAAGTAACGAAAGTAATTCAACCTTGTGAAAGTAACCTAGTTACTTTCCTACTCCAATAACTAATGAAACCTAACTAGTTAAGTTTGAATTTTCAACAGGCTAGGCCACCCACTCGACCTAGGTAGGTTAAGTAGCTAAGCCACTTAGCTAAAGTAGTGGCCTAGATTGCAAGTGTGGGGACTTAAATTCCTCACCTCTACTTCGAGGAATCAAGTCTTTACCATTGCACCACCACTTTCATAAGGTGGATGAATTTGTGAACATATTGAAATCAACATGTTCAATTTCTTTTACACTACTTACAAAGGTAGATAGGAGGATAGATAGGAACATAGGAAGGTAGGAAGGTCAAACATACTAACTAGGATACCTAGGCTAAGCTACCTATGTTATGTACTCTATACTAACTAACCTAGGTGATAATTTATACCAACACGGGCTACAAAATATATTAACCTATGCATAAGTACTAACCTAGGTTATGTTATATTAGGCTATTATACTAGACTATGTACTAATTAGATGTAGACTTAAGTAGGGGCTATGTTAGGCTATGTAAGCCTAGGTAGGAGGTATGTATGGGCATCCTAGGCCTACTTCTAGGGGCTATGTAAGGCTATGTAAGGGTTATGTAGGCTGTCTAAGCTTAGGTAAGAGGTATGTTTGGGCTACCTAGGCCTATTTAGAGGCTATGTAAAGGTTATGTAAGCTATGTAAGCCTAGGTAGGGTATAAATAGGGGCTATGTTAAGCTATATATGTTGGCCTAGGTAGGAGGTATTTATTGGCTACTTTGACCTATCTAGGGGCTATGTAAAGCTATGTAAAGATTATGTTTAGGCATAAGTAAAAGTTATGTAAGGTTATGTAAGGATTATGTAGGTTATGTAGGCCTGAGAAAGGTCCAAATAAGGACTATGTTAAGTTAAGTAGGCCTAGGTAAGAAGTATGTATGGGCTTCCTAAGCCTACTTAGGGGCTATGTAAGGTTATGTAGGCCTAGGTAAGGGCTATGTAAGGATATGTTAAGCTATATATGTTGACTTAAGTAGGAAGTATTTATGTTTTTGGGCTACCTAGGGCTACTTAGGGGTTATGTAGGATATGTAGGGGTGATGTTTAGGCATAATTAGTAAGGGCTTTGTAGGGTTATTTAGGTGTTATGTATGCTATACATAAGCCTAGGTAGGGTCTAAGTAAAGGTTATGTTAAACTATGTAAGGTGAGGTAAGAAGTATGTAGGGGCTATGTAAGTAAGGTTGTGTCTAGGCATAGGTAAAAGCCATATAACGCTAAATGGGGGTTATGCACACTATGTAGGCCTTGGTAAATTCTATATAGTAGCTACTTAACTAGGCTTACATAGGAGCTTTATAGGGGTTAAGTAAGGCATGGCTATTTAGGCTATGTAAGGTTATGTAGGTTTCTATAAGAGCTATATATGTAGCTAAGGGGTACATAGGAGGTACCTAGGCATACATAAGGGCCAATATTATTGGGGTTATATATTATAGAGGCTATGTGGGCCTATATATGTAAGGGCTATGTAGGGGTTATATTATAGGCTTACGGAAGGGTTGTGTATACTTAAATATGAAGTATGCAGGCCTATGCAAAGGCTCTGTAAGCCTAGATAAGCCCTAATTATATATAGCCTTACATACACTTGCCCTACATAACCTACACCATAACTTTTACATTATCAAGCTACCAAATCTATGCAAACCAAGGCCTACTTTGGCTAGTATAAGTTCACCTAAGATATAACCTAGGTTCATGTAGGCTCACATAGACGTACCTATGCTAATATAGGCTTATCATTTATTTACCTACCCTTTTACCTACCTTCCTTACCTTAATTTCCTACCTACCTACCCTACTTTAATTTCCTACTTCCTAATTACCTATCTATATGTGATTTACCTACAACTTGTAAACATTTATATGTAATATTTTCTTTTCCAAAATTTATGGTTGTACATGTCCCATTTGGCTTTATGTTTCATTTGACTGCACCTTTGTCTTTTTTGACTAAAGGTGTACACATCTTGTCCTATTTGATTGTAAATATTAATTGACAATATGTCTCACTTGATTACATCCATGTCCATTTTGACTAAAAATGTTGACTTTTGGTTGTATTTGACTAAATGTCACATTGACCAAGTAGTCAAAAAGGTCATTTTAATCAAACAGACCAATCAAAAGAGACATGTCACTTTAGCCAATAAGGGCTTTCAATCAAATTGACCAAATTTTTAATCAAAATGGAAATGGCAATCAAATTGGACCGCTTGAAAAGCCATGAATTCTTGTTGTGCAAATTTACCTAAAGTGTAGCTACCATGATGTACTTAAGGTCTACCTAATCCATTTATCGAGACTTACCTAAAGTTTATTTAAGGCCTACCCAAAGGCTACTTGGGCTTTTTAACCTACATACTTAACCTAGCTACTTTTGACCTACCTACCTCTAAGCTACCTCTTAAACAAGTAATATACCTACCCATCTAGCTAATTTACCTACATGTCTATCATAGTTTACTTATTTAATTACCTAGCATGTACATATGTACATGTATTTATGTTAGTTACCTACTTACTTATGTCTAGGTTAATTACACATATTTCAAAATGACTATTAGTCATGAACTTGTAAGATCATAATCATACAAAATTTTAGTTATACAATCGTGATTAAAATCACATGTGACTATCTCATATAACTATCTGAGTAGGTTTGACATTATTCATAATCATGAATTGATAGGAAATGAAACTATTAGTAGTAGTTAATAGCTAGCTAAGCCATTACGTAGTTAATAATTGATTATAACTAACAAATGGTTAACCAAATGTAATGTTAACCAAACTTGTTACTAGTTGAACACACTAGCATATTAAACATGAGAACTATTAAATACAATATTATTGAAACATAAACTACTGATTAGAATTGTTAATTAAAGATGTTATAACCATATGTTATTCAAGCTTTGTTATTTAATTGACTTATAAACAAATAACTTGTTAATATGTCATGTTATAGATGTATAATTATCTTATAACATATATTATGAATAGAATTTAGTAATTTTTATAATATATTTAATCAAATATTCAAGGATTGGATTGTGATTGGACTATAATTTGATCAAAGCCCAATATCTAATATGATCAAATGGACTTGTCTATAATCAAAGTTTGAATTGTTGCATTCAATATAGTAACTTGTAATGTTAATTTAGAATGTGTTGCATATCAAAATCCTATGTTCATAAAAAATGTGTTATTATTTATTTGACCAATCTATTATCTATTGTGATTCTTAATATAATTGTTATCAATCATGTAACATATATCTATTATAATATATAATTTATATTATGACTGATTGCAAGTATATTGCATCAGCTATATTTACATGTAGATTAACATATTACATGACTAATTAGATTCATTAATTATATTATTTTAATCAGTAATGTAATTTGTTAATATAACAATGATGTTTACGATTATGATTATAGTTTAAACTTGTGAACATCTACAATTTTGAAAATTAATGAAAGCATGATCTAAACATGTATTGAATAATAAATTTAATCATAATGACAAAATGTCATAATAGCTTGATTTGTTAATAACATGTTAACTTGTTAATATGTTGTTACATACATATAATTATGTTATAACATATTTGTTTTAACTAATTGTTGTATGAACATTCCTTACAAGGTGCACCTTGAAGTAAATAGACATATCTTACGATATTTAATAAGCACATGTGAACTTAGAATTCTATATAAAAAAGGGGAACACAAATATTGTAACTATTACATGATGTTGACTGGGTTGGGGACTATGAGGAACCAAAATCAACTTTTGGAGATATCTTTTAGCTTGGTAATGGATGGGCATAACTTAATGTTTTAGAAACACCCAAAGAATCTCACAAAAAACGCTTTAACTGAAAGATTTTCAAATTATTTCAAAGAAATTTTCATCAAACCTACAACAAGCATGAGGGAGCCAACCAAAATCATGTCCATTCTACCACTTGCTAGGGAAAATATTAAGTCTACATGTCGAATGTAAGGACTAAGATTCAAGGGTAGATGACATTGGAACAAAAAAGAAATTGAAAGAAGAAATCACACCCAATTATTTAAGTGAACAACTTCAAATCATGTTTGCATTATGATGTGTTCAAGCAAAGTCAATAATGCAACTAAGGGATAAAGTTTATGATCAACTAAAACTATGGGTTATCAAGGATTAGAACACTTTGGTATCACTCTCTCAATGCAACTAGTCCCTTCAAAGGCAAAACCCATAGTGAATAGACACTAACACCACATCACAAATAAATGCATGCCCACAATTTGTCCTACATTGATGCCATCACAGATGACATAAACATCACAAAACTACACAATGCGAAAAATTATTCATGAACAACTTTTTTCCCTTGTCCTCACATTATATCCCACACATATTCAAGTAAATTTTGCTTCTAACAATCTATTCAAGAATATTACAAAGATGAAACAAAGCCTTGGAATCCCATAGTTTTTCCTAGGACTATTCCACAATTTCAATCTTGAAGTTCCCAATCACTTGGGTATTTTTTCTTCTAGCATTACAAACATGCACACACAAAATCAAACGACAAAACATTAACAATAACCCTAAACTTAGCCACAAGGACCCCTTATAACACCCCCTCACAAATTTACAATATCATGAAATTTCAATAGAATCTATGTAAAAATTATAAAAAATATGTCTATGCAAAATTTGTGAGCTTCAAAATGTAAAAATGGCACGAAAAATATACAAATTACTTTACTATAAATTATATGTATTTTGCCCTTGATGTGAAATATGTACGATTTACATTTTAATAAAATTCATGTAATTATTATGATGTAATTTTGAATAAAACTATATGATTTTTGTGTATTAAATTTGAACATTCACATATGTCATTAAGAAAAAATGTTTCATCCATTTGAATATTTAAGATATTGAATATGTACAAATATCATTCATATTAACCATAACATGGAATTCATGTGATTTTTGTACGAACCTATGAAAATTGGATTTTAAACAAAATTTATATAGACTAATGAAGCATAATAAGTTTGTGATGCCTAAAAGTAGTCATCATTTCCTTGAATCAACCCCTACATTCAACCATTAAACCTACATTTTTTACATTGAAACACAATCCACAACAAATTTCAAATGCTTCTAAAAAAAAAACAAATTCATAAGATGAGGCATTTTTCTTCCACATGACAACACACACTAATAGTTGTTTCAATTGTTGGCATCTAAATTCCCTAACCAAGACACCGGTACTTAATTGTTAGTGATGATGAGCCCCAATTCATCATCACTAACAGTTGTCGCACACAACCACTTATTTCTTCATCCTTGAATGATGATAACCAAACTCAAATAATGTAGCTGAAGTGGATGTTCCACAAAGATACTTCAACCTTAATTCCACCTCACAACATGTTTTACTTAGCTTGTGAAATGTTTTTGAATATGACCCATGCCATTTCCATGTTCTTAAATGTTATCCAATCATCATTCAACAAATTTGAAAATCATAATTTGGAGTCTTTTACATCTTATAGTTTAGGTATTGTGTTTCAATGACAAATTCTTCCATAGAAATCATAATTTGCGCATTTCCCATAAAGCAAATTAATCTCGCATGATTGTATTCTTTCAATATTTGTAACTTTTGGCAATTTAATGTGTTATGAATAACACAAAAAATATATATTTAAATGGAGATATTTCTATTCACAACTACACCCATTTCCAAGTTGGTGTCTTTTAACAAGTCAATGACCTCAAATATACTTGTTTGCCACAATGCAATAAAAGTCCAAGACAAAGAAAAACCCATCCCCTAATGTTAAATAATAGTCAAACAACATGAATACGTGATCTTAAAACCAATGTTGTACTCACATATATGGTAAATCCTAGGTATGTACATGGGTATGTGTATGGATATCACAAAACCTATTCATTGGGTATGTCCTATAGTTCATACCCATGTTCTTTGTAATGCATAGGGTTTTTGGGTGCAAACATACCAATCTTGAAATGTTCCAATTTAGCCTTCCTCAAGTTTCATATTATCTTGGAATTAATATTAAGGGACATGAGAAGTTTAGGTTGGGAGGGGTAGGTATTTAATATCATTAAGGTGCTTCATGTTTCCAACTTGAAGGAGCATTGTGGAGTTTGCAGTTGCAACGTTGATCATGGGATGCAAAAAAACATTATGTGGATTGATTAGGGTGAATGATATTTTGTTGTTATGTTACAAGTTTATTGAGGTAAGCTTCATCACCTTTTCATGATTATGTTTGATGTTTCAAGGATATTGATTGAATTTTTTTTCTTCATTAAAGCAAATGTGTTACTATTTTTGTGTTGTTAAACTCATACTAGTTTTTTATAGATGTTATCGTTGTGATTTTTCTAATTATGTATCAAAGTTGTTTGGGTTTTTTCCCCCATATCTTTAGGGGCAACTACAAGATTGCAAAGTGGATGCAAGTTTTATGTTATATATGTTCTTCATCCAAGAGAATTACTCATATTAGGCAAAAACCTTACCTTGGAACAATTTTATCTACCTAGGATGCTACCCATTTAACCAAATAGGAACAATGGACATACCAATATAACACTACTTGAAATACCTTTTGTTTTGTACCTTAAAGCCATGGGTACATATACTTCTACTAGTTATTACACCACTTGTGTTTCAACTATTCATTCTTTAACTTATGCCCTCTCCCTCAATCCCAATCTATTGCAATAAACACATTCAAAAAACAATAAATCAGGAACAAACATTGCATCAAAACTTTTTTTTATGACTACATAAACAATTACATTTATAATCATTAATGTGATATGTGATTACATGAATATGCAATTCATCTCCACATCATTTATGGCATTAATCATTTTCATCAATACTAATTGTATTTTCCAATGTGCAGATGAAAATATCCATTCAAAATAACAACATATAAACATCCACATATACATTGTGTACAACCTTGATTGTACAAAAATTTGAAACATGGAAAATGCATCTGATGAAGCCTAATCCACATTGATTTTTGGTTGTTTAATTCCACTTAATTGGTTTATTTATTAAAAATTTAGTCCATTTCTAGTTTTGATGTCAACACTAAAACCAAATTAATTGAGGGTGAAAGCACACTATAGTGGCCAAAAAATGTGGTCACAAATATTTTTTTTGAAACTATGCAACTTTCAATTTCCACCAAGCTAATATTAAAAGAATTTTTCATAAATTATACTCAAAATAAGGCAATTCAATAGCCAAATAATGTAATCATCAAAAGATTTTTTTAAATTAATATTAAATGATTAAATAGTATATTTGTGAGAATTTATATGTTGTCACAATATACTACAAAGTGCAAATATACTCTAAAAATGATTCAAATAAATGTAAAACTTGATGAAGTATTTAGTCATATATCGAATATGAATTGATTCTACCATTTCAATTACAATTGAAAAGTTTGACTCATGTGATTTCACAAAAAACATCTAGACAAGTTTTTCATTCAAACGAACATAAGTGTGTTGAAAAAAAACATTTTGTTCAAAAATTACTTTCATTTGAAAGTTGACAAGAATTATGTTGAAGGCCTTTATATCAAAATCCATTTTATACGTTTATCAAAACACTAGATGAAGTCCAAAAAAAATTGCCCCCAAAATATACCCCCAAAAAAGTACATTTTCTTGCCTAAAATGTCCCCCCCCCCTAGTGTGCTTTCACCCTTAAGACCAAGATTGAAGTCTTTTTATATTCAGAAATCACATTGCAGATTCTCCAAATCTATTATCAATACATGAACTATTACAACAAATTGGAATTGAATATTAGACTAACATGTTTAGAGTTTTCAACCCATTAATTACCTTGTAAAATATGAGCAAGTTTAAAAAACTTTGATCACCAAATTTGGATAGCCCTTTCTAAGTTTTTCAATTCTTGAACATGGGCATCTCCCATAACTTCATAAACACATCTCCTACTTGCACAACCATGTAGTTAATAAATATAACCTTCCCTCCAATCTTGTTGTTGTACAACCTACAAATCATTGTTGTGACAACTATTATATTAAAACTAGGGTCCCAAAGGTAAACCCCGGGGCCAATTTGCATTTGTACACATGATGACCACATCTTCAATCTATTGTGTCAAGATTGCACTAAGAAAGTTAAAGAATACATATAACTTGGCTAGGCTTTGCCCAAAGATTACACTAAACTAAAAGAATCAACTTGTATTATTGCCATTTTTAGTCAAACTATAATCTTAATCAAAATACAAATTAGATAGGCAAAATCACATGTTTGCAATGGGTTGAGCTTAGATGTTGCACGAAACACCTTGGTTGTTTTGGATGAACTTGGCATTGGGTTCTACATACACGTTTCTCACTTGATAGATCTAATCAGTCATTTACATGCACAATAATAACCTTTGCAACTAATGGAAGGGATCATGTTGTGCATTGGCTAATAATATTGCACAAACCAAGCTAGGGTTTATCCATGATTTGATGGGTGTTGCATTTCAAACAAGATGCAGAACATGCAACCATCATGTTAAAAAAAGGAAAGGTACATTGCAATAATGAATAGTTATAACACAAAAAACATTGTGGCAAGGGATTAGGGCAAACCCATCCTTGGGTGGTATCATTATGAACCACTTCAAAAAATGGTTGAGTCAAAAGTGGCCAAATCATTTTCCTAGGCCTTTTCCTTTAAATTTTTTCCCAATTATAATTCTAGTGATAAGTAATTAGAATCACCATATAAGGTATTTTTTGGAATCCTTTGTATGGTTGTCCCTAGACCATTCCAAAAATAATTTTAGAAATAATTATTTCATTTTTACCCTATTAATCAACATGGATATGAAAAAACAGATTAACATGTGTCTTTTCATGTCCATGAAATCTATATTAATTTAAATTAAATTTGAAAATGACATAATTAATGATGAATTATCAAAAATCATATGAAAACATTAAAAAAAACATAGTTGATCAACACTAGTAATGCACAACGATGTGAAGTTCAAAAAAACTTTTTCATGTTCATCCATTGCATGCCTTGATATATTGTTTGAAGTTTATTTTGAAATAAAAAATTGAAATTTGTTAAAAATTTGTATTCCTAATAATGATGGCCCCTTCAAGAATCACATTCTTTAGCTTTGAAAATTCATAACTAAATTATACTTACTCAATTAATGGCATAAAAATAAAATCATTTCAAAATTACATTAAGAAAAAAATTCCTAAGAAAATTTTCAAATCATGTTTCAAATTTGTGTTCTTGATCAAAAAGTTCAAAGAAAAGAACCAATGTGACATTCCTGATTTTTAAAAAATGCAATGATTAGGAACATCAAAATACACAATATTAAAATTTCAAAATCTATGGAACCTAATAAATTTAATTACTAAAAAATATGAAAATATTTATTTAATTTTTTCCTATGATTTTTAAAAATTCGATGGGTCCAATAAAATCAAGGTGTGATGTTCCTAATGATACCACCCAAGGATGGGTTTGCCCACTACAATATTGCCACATGGAGATTGCATCAAGGCATTACCATTACTACACAACATGCAATGACTTGATGCAAACATAATAACCCAACCAAAACAAAGAACTATGTGAAAACAATTGTAATTTTACAACCTTTTTCAATCTATCTGTATAGCTACCTCATGCACAACAAATGTAGAGTTTGAGGTTCTTACAAGCAAAGAAATTGCTTCAAATACCTAGATTGATGGGGTCCTATTGCTTATTGGCTCATGTAAACACATGTCCTTAATTTAGAAATTATCAATGCCAAAATATACACGCATGTTCAATGAATATAATTCAACCTTCCTAATTGCATTACACCAAAGGTTTTGGTTGATTTAGTCGAGCTTGTATTTCCTTCTTACAAAAATGTGCCTTGAGTCAAATATAATCAACTTAAGGCAATGTGATAACCTCCTACCTACATAATTAAAAACAATTGCATTCATAAGTCTAAGGTTCTAACATATGGCAATGGTTCTATGGGTAGATTTTGAATATGCTATAAGACACCCAAAATGCTATAGACCACTTGTTGCGTTACCGCACCTCTAGCAACAACATTACATTGGCATTGCCCAGAGCATCAATGTCACCTTGGTGCATTGCTACAACCACAACAACAACCTCACCATCCTACATATCATCCAACACAACCCCAATTCTCTCTCCTATGTCTATGGTTGAAGGGCATCCATGCTTTTGCTCCTTAGTCTTGTGCATTGACTCAATTGCTTCCAAATTTCCCCCTTGCAACACTTGAACACCAAGCTTATCCCCAAATGTGTTTTGCAAGGTAAGAAGGTTGTTTTATGCATGATCGTAGTTGATTAATTGAGGTTGTAAACTCATAATTGGACATGCATCCATTGTAGCTCCCAATGTCATCAATCCCTCTACCTTACCTAAAACATCTAGTAGTAATCCCTTGCTAGTGTCTTAATTCACATGCACCTTGTCATCCAATATTCATAGCATGATTTTGAGACCTTTCAAGCCACTCACTATTTCACCAATTGGCATGGACATCAACAGGAGACAAGTTAGACATAACACATGATTAATTGGAGCCTAAATTGTGGGATACCATCTATAGAGCGTAGACAATTTAGGTTCCAATTGATTGTAGGGTAAGTTTGTGATTTGACAGCCTTTACATTCTTTGACAACACCTAAAACACTTGAGATGTAAAATTTGGAGCAAATGGTAGGAATGCAAAGCTAGTTGCAGCTCATGTGGAGTATGAGTGCGGTGTCTTCTGGTGTCTTCTGGTGTCTTCTGAATGGGCTGGCAATGATGCATATTGGTGGGGAGTGATGAAAGAGTCCATTGTGTTTTTCCTGCAGCTCAGCATATACTGTTCCAAGAGACAAGCACATACTTCCATGGCCCTCTCCACTAGCATGCAGCTTCTCACTACAGTCCACCCCAGGGTTATAAGCATGCCCGAGGTGACCAGACTTTGTGGACTTATATAACCAGTTGTGCATTTATGGTTAAACATGTTCCTTAGTCTGCTCTGCCTTGCAAACTGTGCTCTCGACCAGAATCACTTGCACTTACAAATAGGTAATTCTCTATGGCAACATGATGGTGGTTCACATAAAACTTGTACATACACTAATTTTGTGCTTGTATCTGGCATCTTATCACCTTGGGGTACTGTAAAGCCTTTCAATATGCAGAGTGTGATGGCCAAGACATGAAATCTTACCAGAGCGGATGCTGAATTGCTGGGTAAGCTTGCTCAAAGCTGCAGCTTGCTGTTGACACTGCTCACGACATCTCTTCATCTCTAGATCCTCTTGCAACAGTTCTTCAATCCTTCCTGTAGAATGGGCACTGTACTCCCCAAACCCAGGCCCCAAAATCCGGAGGTGCAAACAACAGCAGACTGCAATTCAATAACACCGCACAAATATCTTGCTGACCATTGGTGAGTTCAGCTTCAGCATGAAATCAATGACAAGCATGGTGAACAGATGATTTGAAGAACTGTAAGCCACCTTGTAATCAAGCTGAATGAGTAATTTGAGTCATTGCTGCTGGGAAAGAACAACAGGATGCACAGGATGGAGCCACAGGCAAACCTTATAGAGCTATATAGCTGATTCAAACATTGCATCCTTAGCTTTTTCAAGTTGGCAAACTGCACAATAATACAAAAGAGGCCATGTCGTAAGAACCTGAGCAACTGTATGAACTTGTAGAGCAGAAATTCATGCTTGAAAGAATTTCATACCTACAGTGCTCACCCTTCTCTGTTTTCATCTTCTCATCCCCATCTAATTATTGGATTTGTTAAGATGCCTTTTGCTTTGAAATCAGATCTAAAAATTTAAAAATCCATGACAGAACTCCTGACAGATCTGAAACTCCTTAGTTACTTCAAGAGAGAGCAATTGTCAACTAATCAAGTGCCTGAAGTGATAAGTGCTGAAGAAGATCAGTCTGCATAGCTGATTCTTGTGCTTAATGAGTTGTATTAAAGCAAAGGACCAGAGACCCGGAAGAACAGTTTAGGCACAGATCCGGATTTTACTGATTAGAAAGCATGTACATGATTGATGAGACAACAAATACATGGCAGTGGAAAGTACCATTTTGATGAAGTTGTCATAAAGCTTGGACCTTAACAATAAAGTCAAGGAGATGATTAGTTGAATACCACATCCCCTTGCTGAGATGGAAATGGAAGACAGTCTCTGGTGTGAAGTGTTGATCCACCCCATATATACTGCAGGCCATACATCAACAATCTGTGTATAAATCCAACTCCTCTGTTTCAAACACAGATGCAGAAGTAAGATTATCCCACACATGCAAGAGATGTGAGAGGTGAGAGATGCTGGAAACTCTGCAGTCACATCGCTCTCCACATGAAATCGACCCAGAAAATCTGAATTGACATCTGTGCAATGTTGAGATACTTTGAGTGCTACCCTCCCGATCCATCAAAAGTTCCAAAACAGAACATAATCTTGCAACACCTTATACTGATGACTTAATTTGCTTGCTTGTAATGCTGTCACACAACAGTGTGTTGGGCAAACAAATCATTGATGGACAGTGACAATAAACAAATCTCTGAAAGCCTATCTTATTCCATATGCTGCCTTCCTCCTACAATTCCACATTGCCACACTCAAGATCCTGATCTAAAGATAGAAACTCCAAATTCCCACTATAAAAATCCACAGGAGGAAGGAACAAAGATCTGCAGCTCAGCAAACCTGAGCTAAATAGTGCAAATGATTATCCAGGTTTACAAATCTCTTGAATTTCCACAAGAAAGTGAATCTTGAATTGGATCTGTTGTTTTAAGCATTGGTGGTGCTTCTATGAAAACAACAGGACTCCCTACTTCCAGAGCCTCCTCGACTTTCATCTGACCAGGCTAAGTTCCCCCCTGCATCATGCTGTGCCCCCACTCTGTTTGACCAGTGGTCAGAATTGGGTGGTCTGAAGTGTCTGCCCTTGTCTGGCATCTGCTATATACATCAGGGGATTCTGTTGCAGCAACAGTATCCTGTAAATACAGTTGTTTTCTCAGTAGGGGGTAAGCTTTGTGAACCTTGTGCTACATGATGGTCAGAAGGCAATACTCTAACCTGCATCAACATTTATGTGTGATAATTTTAGTAGCAGGAAATGAGCAACAAAAATGACTTTGATGATGCTTCTGTTGTGCTTTGAGCTTGTCAGCAACAACTAAGCTAGCACCATTAAACTTCTTGGAGCATGAACTAGATCTTTTCCTTAGAGAATTGAAGCATCTCTTCTACATCTCATGTCTCCTGCTACACCATCAGAAGCCAACACTCTAATCTGCATCAATACATCATACTTTAAGTAGCAGGATATTAGCAAACAAATGGTGACTGAAATGATGGTTTTGTCATGCTTTGAGCTCGCCTGTGACAACTAACCCAGCACCATTCAGCATCTTTGAGCATGAAATGCTTTTCCTAATGGAATTGAATATCAAGAATGAAGCATTGAAGCATCAAGCATTGGAATCTGATACATGAACTGTAAAACTTGCAACTACCACTGACTACAGACCACACTCAACACAGGCTATCTCTTGCATGCTCTCCAGTTTCTTAAAATTTACACCATGTTAAGCACATGGACCACAAGTGTTGCATGATCTTGTGAAGGAATCAAGAGATATCATAAGACAATTGTCCCTGCAACTGGACTGAGAATCAAGTAAAGAATTCAAGATGATGCAAAAAATCCATGCTAATGATTGGTTAGCCAAGAAGCCCTGAGTAAGCTCTCAGAACTTTCAAACTTTTTCCATCTCTAGGTTATAGTCTTCACCACAATCTGCACGATCGAATCCAAACTAAAGATTGTAGTAAATGGGACAAAAGTGTCACATACTGGCCAGATTGTTTGAGTCAGTGATATCACATGCATAGGCAGCCTCTCTTTCCTGAGGGTGCAGCTATAGATTGCTTACCAAGTTGTATTCCATTGCATTCGTTTTGACCAACCACAACCGATATGTGGCCCAGACTTCAAAAGCATAGCTAACAGATCCATATGTGATCATCAAGTCTCAGGAATCACATGCCTGTGAGGAATATTAGAGGTTCATGAATTAAATCATCCAACATCAAGTACACATTGGTTGTGAGACTTGCCCTCAACTGCATTTTGTCACCTTGCCACCAAATATGAGTAGTACATGCCCAACAATGCCCTGCATAGTAGAATGCAAGACAGGAATTGTGTCTTCAAGTGCTTGAGCTTGATCAAAGGTGACACCTTACATACGACCAATTCACATCTTATCAAGATGACACCTTTGTGGTTAAGAGAAAAATGAGTTGGTCAGTAGGACCTGAGTGCAGGCGCAAGTCCAAATAAAGCTAGTCTGAGGTGTTTTCAGAAAGACAGTCATGATTGCATATTCAGCATTGCCATTAGCAACTCTTAGTATGTAGATCCATGTGCAAATTTGAAGTCATTTGAAATCTGAATCCCTGGAAAAATCTGTTGTTGAAAGCTGATGTCACGTAGGAATACCTTAATGAGCATTCACCAACATGGTTTTTGCCTTAACAACATGCAGAAAACCAGAAGAACGATGGCATTATGTGTTGAAATCAGACAAACATGCCCAATCACAAATATGGAAACCCATGCCAATTTGGGGGAGATGCACAAACTTAAAACAGAGGCGCATCTGCAACCTATGGACCTATATCAGTGACAGAAATGTTGTAGTGCCCAAGATTGCAGCAAAACTGTGAAATTGATCTGCCATCGATTGCAGCTGCTTTCTTAACACTATATTACAAAACTGGAAAAAAGTTTCAAAGTGTGGTACATCTTATATATATGCCTGTAGAGAAAGATCTAGGCACATCAGGAGATTCCATACCCTGCTATGAATGTGTGACATGCATAGGAAAAATATTTTGTTGGCAAAAACCAACCAACATGAAGAATATATTGTAGGCAGCTCGATGTGTGTACCTTTGCCTTAAGGTCATGCAAGGTTTTGCTGGAACGCAATGGCACATCCAAGGGGGAAGATGGTAGAACCATGAAAAGCAACAACATACTAGCCCTTTTTTCCACATAGCTAACAAAGTTGCCTTTCAATTCTATGCAGCAGGTACATCGAGGGGAGTGCACCCACCTCAAGAGTGCATAGTTGATACAACAACATTTCTCACATGTGTCCATGGTAGGTTGGATCCTCCAATATGCATTCAATCTGATGTTTGCACCTGACACACATGGATTGTAAGTAAGATTGCATTGCTTCCACAATTCTAGTATTGCTTGTGAGTGGGGAGATGCATGACTATTTGTAGCCACGAACAACAAGACGTACAACCCATAAAAACACAAGACAAGGCATTCCCTTTTGAGATCATTAGCAAATCCAAATGCATAAACAATGCTAGTAGATTTAGAATATCACTTTGTTGAATAGCAAATGGCAATTTTACATTGTGTCACTCATACTTGTACAAGTCTATTCATGCATGCTAAAATGTGTGTGGATTTCACCCTACTCTGCAAGGCATCAAAATGCATCTATGCATAATTTTCATTGCAATCATTTTGGTGAAGATGTCTATGCATCATTGTTGAGATTTCATTCTAGTCCATGGAAATGCACTAGTCCAATTTCCTAAAGAAAAAATGACAAAGTTCCATGTGAAAATCAAAGACAAACCTTAGGGATCATGTTTAGTGTGGCAAAAAAAGGTTGGTTGATGAAATCCATGAATCCACCTACGATCTCCTCTAGTAAATCTTAACTAACAAAATCAACACCAACCAACTTTGCTTCTTATTGCTTCTCACCTAGCTTGGCATGTAATAAGGTGTGCAATGAAAAACCACTTAGGAACAAATTCCAAATTGAAACTTCATTCTCCAAACATTGATGCGAAGACAATATCTTTACCAAAATGGAATATCAACACAAAAAACTCATACACGAAATACAACAATGATAGGGAAGATAGAAAGGATAGACTCTTACTTGCTCAAATTTGCTAACTTGAGCAAATGATGAATTCTCAATGTCAACTTGAAACAAAGGGTGACTCAAATGAGTGCAAAGTTCATGCATAAAAATCATGATTATCATCTACATTTTACCTCCAAAATCTTGATTAGAAGATTTCAACCTCCATGGCACTAACAACCATTGTCCATTGGCCATTGTCAAGAAACACCCCTCTATGCAAAAACTAATGCCTATGTTAAGTTGCATATGTTTTGCATCCTAAAGCCTACTTGCCCAATGGTATACAAATCAATCGCAAGAACACACAAGTGCAATCGCACTAATAAAAGCTAAAGCAATTGTAACAAGTGTTTAGTTTTTCATGTTTTAGTTTAAAAATTGCACTCATATTGCAAGTCATTCCAAAGCAATCATTATTAAACATAGTAAGGACTCTTTTTTTTTAAAAAGATTTTCTAAGCATGACATATTTAGGGGGAGGTTCCTTCACCATATATTTACATAATAGTATATTGCAACATCTTTTTGAATCAAATTTGAATATTTTTTCAACTTTCAAAAAAAATCTTCTTTAAATATTTCAAAATAAATAGTCATTCAAACAAGCAAGTTTATCCTATTTGCACCCACACACAATTGTAACTCTCTTAAAAACAAGTTCACTAGACAATGAGTTGTTCCAAAAGTGCATTACATTAAAATGCTCCAACAAAGGTCAAAATAACCTTGAACTTTGTTTATAACTTCCAACCTACTCATTAGTGATTTGCAATTTGTAATTTTCTCTTTTTTTCCAAAATGCCCAATAAAAAGTATGTATGTTCCCAATTCAACTAAACCTACCATCAAATTTCAAGCCTTTTTGTGTGTACTATGCATACCCATGCACATGGGTCCCAGCCTCATGTTTTCACTCATCCCTCTTTTTTATCTTTTTAAATTTCATTACCCTTGAGTTGCAAGTTCAAGTAAATGCATGGTACAATGTACACAACTTTAAATGAAATTGAAACTACATGTTATATAATATTTAAAATTGTAGTATGTAAATTTTCACCACTCATTTTTCTAAAATCCACATATACATTATTGAGGCCTAAAACATAAGATAAGTTATACAAACCATGAATATGCAATAGATGCATAATTGTTTATTCATTTTAAAACTCAACTTTATTTTTATAGAATGATAAAAACAACAATTAACCCACTTGTACATTTTCAATGGAAGAACTTTTTATAACTTAAAAGATCATAATCATCAAAAATTTCATCACATAATGTATTAATCAATATTTTAATATCATTTGAATGGAATTCCATAGCTTGAAAAAAAATTGAAAGTTTTGATGGAAAATATTATTCCTATAATTGTTTATTTGTATGTGTAAAATTTCACAGAAAATTTTCAGTAAAAATATGTTTTTTAGTAATTTTTTATAATTGCAACGTTGTGCCAAAAATGTTGCAAACTAAAAATGTACTCCAATTAATAATTGAATTATTCGTATGTGCATCATAACATAATGGCAGATTATGATGTAAACCAACATTAATTGAAATTTTTCATTGCAAAAGATTTTCCCAATATCTACCATGATGCATCAAATTTAAACAAGTACTAGAAATTACCACTTTATAGTTTTCTGTGTACATTGTAATATGCATTCACCAAAACATGTGATGAAAACATTCACATTATTTTCTTAAGATGAATGCACTTTAAAGTGGCCCAAAATTAACAACAAATGGTCCACTACATGCAAAGTCCATACAAATCCATAAAAAGTCTTCAACTTAACCAACATGGTTGTTACTTCTAGTGCGAAAGCATGATAAAATATTTAAAAAGTTGACAAACTAAAGGCAAGTTTAAAAAGGAAACATTTTTGGCATAAGTACAAGAGACTAGAATTTTAAAATATATTCAAATTTCACTATTTTATTTTATTTTGCATTGAATTTAATATACATTGATTACAAAATTTGAAAAACTTTTGAATAATAAAAGTAAAAAACAAGTACTTTTGAAATTGGTTGGTCAAAATGGTGTTTAAAAGTACTTCTTCGTTAAAACTTAATGAAATAAATATTTACTAAGTTAAGATATAAAAAATCATTGTATCTTCAAGCAAGGAATTGAAAAACATTTATATTTTCTCCATGTTATAACATACTTGAAACAAATTTTACACTATGAAAATTAAGTAAACTTCAAAAGCTATTTGCATTTTTTAAACCTATTTTTAACCAACTTTTACAATGCAAAATTTGAAACTCAATGCACAATAATGAAGAATCATATTGTTGATCATTTATGTAAAAACATTGAATGTATGATATTTTTATGTTGGGTTCCATTGCTACTTTTTATCAATTTAACTTGAGTAGATTGCAAAAGTAAATTGTTTGCATACTTATTTTGCTTTGACCTTCTAAGATGTTAATATTGTAATCTTTTACCAATAAATGTTCACCCAATTGCAAACCTTCCCAAATTTAGATCAAAACTTACATTAAAAGACCAATGTTGGGTAGGTATGGAACATGCATTTAGAATTGGGCTAGGTGTTTGATGGGTTTTTTTGCAAAAAACCAACCAAATGTCATCCAAGGTGATATATGCCTCCTTAATTCTCATTTTAATGAGCACAATTCACTAAAAATTATCATATAATAAAAATGTAAAATGTGAAAACCACCCAAAGTACTAAAAAAAACCTAAAGGCAATTCTTAATTTTAGAGGTCTAGAATTAAAGGCACTTAATTTAGAGGTAGGTAGTATCCAATCCTTTTTTTTATTGGTTATGGGTGCATCCCAAAGTTCAACGTTTTTATTTTAATGGATCACATTGATCGATAATTTTTTTAATGTTCCTGAATGTGTTGGTACCAACACATTAATATGAGAAAGGCTTCCCTTTAGGTCACCTATATGCAATACATGCCCACACTTTTGGGCAAAGAATATGGGACAAATTATGGTGTTAAATTGGAGAAAATCTTGAGTGCACATTTCACACCTCATTGTTGAGTAGAATAATTTCAATAATTGATTTGTGAAAACCATTGGATAATTAATAGTTCTTACATTCATGGTAATTGGTAATTTGATAACTACCTAAAATTTCTAAGATCTATTTTTTTCATACCTTGGAAAATTCTCATAAAACCTTTTTGTTAAATTGAAATAATTGAGCTAGTTTTTACAACTTTATGAAAAAAACCAAAAACACTAGTTTTCACAAAAATGTGAAACTTGCCCAACATTGCAAAACACATTAATGTCATCTTTTGTATTAGATGATAATTTTGAAGTCATAAAAGAAAAACCCATAAAGTCCACATGAACAAAACCCCAACTACAAGTTTTAAAAACATGTTCTTCAACCAAAAAATTTTGAGAAACAAAAAAGGGAAAGGACTATGTAAAATTCCATAAAATTAATATTTCGGTTAAAGCTTTAAAGAAAAAGGTTTCAAATACAACTTTAGTATTTCCATCATCAACATACATTTAGTCACTAAAAATAACTTGGAATGAAATTCAAAATCAATTCTTCAATTTCTTTCATGTTCCAATTAAGTAAATAATCCATGTTTTTTAACTTCAAAAGTCCATTATTGAAAATGAATATATTAGGCATAATCATAGTTTGGGTACTCGTTTTTCAACATAGGATTCAATGATTCATTTTTCACTATCTACCAAATATAAAATCTACACACAAAAATTTAAATGAGATCTTTTTTCATATTTCAAATTACAATAATATGTATGGTGGTAGCATTTATTTAAATGCATATGTAATTGTGCATCATAATTTTGGTAAGAAACAAAAAATGTAGAAAATATGTACATAACACAATTACATGAAATCTTGTCCTTTTGAACCCCTTCCCCATGCAACAAGATGTTTGATTTTATCACAACTTGACCAATCTTGGGTTTTCATTCACAAATAATAAATTTTTGCACTAATTGTTGGAGACAAATGAATGGTGTCACAATGTTCACTATGTTGTTCACTAACATGGAAATTACAATCCCAATGTATTTTTTCGGTAATTCAAAATGTTAATAAAAAGCCTTATTCCTAAAGCATAAAAATGTTCTAGAGGCTTTCTCCATGTCTTCTCCACTACCAATGTCAATACATATGTGTACCCATTCACATATAACAAATTATTCTTCTTACTAAATCACTAAACGCTCTTGTGGTTTTATCCATGTTTTGTTCACTATCAATGTCACTACATATGTGTATCCATTCACACATAACAAGCTTTTGTTTACCAATACAATGCACTTTGCACCCATTGAAATGAGGATTTTTTTTAAAAATTCAACTTCATTGTGATAAGATTTTGAATGTCATAGTTTTACTTCCATCACAATGTTAATTACACACATGATGTGAGATTTTTTCTCCACCATGATGAAAACTTGAATGTCTCAATTTTAGCTAACATCATGACACAAGTTTCACACATAATAGGAGATTTTTTTAATTTATTTAACAATGTTGTCAATGTTGATTAATATTTCAATTCAAAATCAATTCAATTGTGCCCTACTAATTTTGAACTAAAAAAACGTAGTTTATATTATATTAACCTAGGTTTAGCCTTGGTTAGCTTAACCCAATTCACCTTTAGTTACCCTTCTAGTATAACCTTAGTTTAACATTGGTTAGCCTAGGTTTAACTTAAGATGTTTAACTTTGATTAACCTAAGTTTAACATAGTTTAGCTTTGGATGGCCAAGGTTCAATCTATATTTAACCTTTGTTAGCCTAAGTTTAAACTAAGTTTAACTTTGGTTAGCCTAATTTAAACCTAGGTTTAGTTGAGGTTAACTTAACTATAACTTTGATTAGCCTTAGTTTGACTTAAATTTAACCTTGGTAAACCTACATTTAACCGAAATTTAACTTTGGTTAACCTAGGTTTAGCCCTAATTTACCCTTGGCTAACCTATAAAGTTTAGCTTCATTTAACTTTGATTAACCGAGGTTTAACCTTGGTTAACCAAAATTTAGCCAAGTTGTTCAGCTTAGGTTTACTTTTGATTAACTTAGGTTTAAATTAAGTTTTACCTTGACTAGCCTAGTTTAAATTAAGTTAAATTCAACTTTACATTTTAAAATAATCATTTTTAATAGTCTTAAATTTTTTAATTAATGATTTTTTTTTTCATAACATCAAATAATATGTATTATATATTATTTCAAATATTTATTTGTTATCATAAATTACTTCAGATTAAATTTTACATATTTAAAATAATAATTTCATTATTTTAAAAAAATTAAATATCTCGCTATGTCATAAACCAAAAATTTTGTTTTAATATTTATTTTAGAAGTTCATTCTAATTATAACTTGAATATGTATTTGAATTATTCATGTTCTTAGAAAAATAATGATATTTTAATTGAGTTTTACAAACTTTAAATTAATTGAGATTTTATTTATTTCAATAACATTTAATTTTTTGTAATCAAATAATTTTACATGTGAAAATGTATTTAAGTAGGTAGGTTAGGCTAGACTAGGTAGGTAACATAACTAGGTTAAGTAGGTTGCTAAGTAGGTTGCATATATCTATGTTAGAAAATTCAATAAGTTAACAAAAGAAAATTTCATAATCAAATGATGGCAATGTTTCTCACTTATGTTGAATGGTGGTGCAATGGTTAACTTGAACCTTCTTCAAGGAGGTGATCAAGGGTTCAAATCCTCATACTTGTAACCTATGTTTCATTAATTAGGTTGTCTACCTATCTAGCTAGGTTGCATACATTAAGTGCCTACTTAAATCACCTAGGTTAGGTAGTGACATGTATCAACCATAAATTGGATGACAAATAAGGAATTAAACTTAGTTATTGTTATTTTATAATTATTATAATTATATGTATACAATGATATTAAGATAAGAATGATTAATATAATAAATATAAATATAATATTAAAGTTATATATGTAATTTTAATATTATATATATATGACAAGTGGCCTTTGCAACAATTTTGAATGCAATCATGGCAGTCATAAATGTCTTTTATGATTAAAAATGATGTCATATTTGTAATTGTATTTGACACATTTTAACATAGTGTGTTGTGGTGCAATGATTAAAAACCTGAACCCTCAAAATGGTGGTGAAAGATTCAAATCCTCACATTTGCAACTTAGGTAAATGACATAGTTGACTTAAGTTCCTTGTGTAGGTAGCCTACTTAAGCTCTTAACTTAGGTTTGTTTTTTAACCTAGACAACATGGGTTAAGCTCCCTAGGTTCAACTGCCTAGGTTGGGCTACCTAACATAAGATTCCTAGGTTAGGTTGCTTGATCTCATTTGATTAGGTTGTTGCTATCACATGGAATCACATAATTGGACTAAAAACATTCATTTGTTAACTCTAGGTTGCCACATGGCAATTCGTGTATTGGGCAATGTGTTTTTCTATATGGCCTAAATTGCCATGTGGGAACTTCCTATTCAAGTGTGAGTGAAAAGGTGCACTAGTTTTTAAATGGAAATATGCATTTATGTTTTTGTGACATTTTCACTAGTCCACATCATCCATTTTTGGGACCTCAATTTTTTTTCATTTAAAAAATAATAGTTAAATTACCTCATGAAACATGTCATTGTTTAAAATGACCAAACATGGTTTCACTAAAAGTGCCCTAATCAACTAGTCTTTTTGCATTAAAACTAGTTGGGTTTTAAAATAGTGGAAATGTATATTTTAACTACTATATTACTAAATTTTGGTAGTGAAAAAGAACAAGATTTCTTGTTGTGCTTCTCTAGACAACTTGATTTTTTTTTTAATGATTAATTATGTCTTACACATGTGACTTGCACTTGGGGCCACAAATTATAAACCTAATGAAAAATCAATCAAATGGACCAATAAATTTTATTTTTTTTCCTTATAACCATTTTGGAATGAATTCTATAATTTTTTTAAAAAAATACATTGAATAATTCAATCAATGAAATTAATGATCATTGTTAAACATAGCTTGTAAGCATTTTGTATCCATGAAACAAAGTTGAAGTCAATTAAATTACTTAATGCATTCCTTTTTATTCCTTTGCATTAAAAGAAATATTTGAATGATTTAAAAGGACATTTATATGTATCCAATATATATTTAGATGTTTTTATTAATTTAACATGACATAATTATAAATTTAGGCATACAAAAATCCATTATAATTATAAGCCAATAGATGTTTAAAAAATTCAAATTAGTCATTTCTAGTTTTTTTTTTTCATTAGATAGTCCTTTTGGGTTAAGAATGTTATTTTGTGAATAGGTGAATGTGAATTGAGTAGATGAACAAAAAGTAATATTCCAAGTATATTTGATTATTCTAGCATGGATAGAATATAATCTAACAAATTCTAGGATTCCATCACATTAGCAAAAATGTTCAAATGGGCAATGTCTAGGTGGTAACATACATGTGGGTTGTCCATTAATATTGTTGCTATTGGAGGAATGCACATAAATTAAAAAATCCAATAGATAGTAGTTGTTATGAAAAAAATTGTCACAATAATAGTCAAATGGAATATTCCCATTAGATATAAAAGAATATGTTGACAAAATAGCTCCAAAATATTGAAGTTGTTATGACAACAATTTGTTTTACTATTATAGCACAAATTAATGTCAAGCAAATTTATAGCAAGGATGGGTGATAAACTTCCAGACATTTGTATTGTGATTATCATTCCAAACCAAGTTCATTTTCTACTAGTTCAATTGGGACTTGGTTTCAGATTATCAACTTGATTATGAAAACATATGTACAATCATTTCTTGAAAAAAATTTACTCACTATTACCTATGGACTTTTGAAATTAAAAAATAAGGACTAGTATGTTGACTAAAGTTTTACAAAATTATGATGTTGACATAGAATTCCAATCTAAATGATTTGGAATGATTAAGTATGTCAAATTTTATTATTTAAAGAACTCATATTTGAAAACCTTATCTTGAAAACTTTAACCATTTCATAATATTGGACTTTTTATGTTCGCATAATTGTCCTTTATTTTCATAAGTCCCTAGTTGTTATATATTTTCTTTGATTTGAATTTTATTTTCACCATAGCCAAGGTTTTTGGGGTATTTACTTGAGCTTCCATTAATATGGATTTTTAAAAAAATTTATGCATGGACTTTACTATGATTTAACTAATGTTACCAAATTAAAAATTCAATTTAACACTATAACATGGACTTTGTGTGGACTATTTTTTTGGCCAAAAATGAACCACTCATTAGTGCATATGCCCTATTTCCAATTAGTTGGTCGTCTTTGTAGATTATGTCGTCTTTTCATCATGTATATTATTAATCTACCACACTCAAGTTGGATTATTAATCTATCATTAGAGTCATATTTGCCTATGGACTAGGAGTTGGAGAAATTCAAATCAAAATTCAAGGTACAAATAAGAGTTTGGGTAGAAAAAATTTGGTTACAAGACTACAAGATTTATGTGATTATTATACACATGTTCATTCCAAATTTCTTTGAATAGTTCACCTCAACCTTCGAAGGACCATCCATTGCCTATGAAGCTAACAAACTAAAACTTTAAAATAAGACTTAACTAGTAGTTTGTTGGGATTTGAAAGCCCATGATGATACTTTCTTGAAGATGTAATTGAACATAAATCAATTGGATCCCATCAACAATGCTTATGTCATTCATCACTTGTATTAATGTATAATAAAGAACTGGACACATTTGTGTAAAAGGTTAATTCAAGCAATGACAAAAATGAAGGGGGGTGCCAATGATCAATGGTTCATTTTAATACATATGAATTAGATCTAGACAATGTGAATGAAAAAAAAATCCAAATCACAACCAAACTTTGCATGAAAAACTCCACAACTTTGTTTTGTTTTGTAATGTACCCACAACAATACAAACTTTTTGATACTCACAATTGGGTGTTGGGATTGATTACATTTGGTACTGATGTGTGTTGGATCACATTGTGTTGGATTGGTAAGACACCCAAATAAGTTAAAGTTCAACACATGGTTCAAATGGCAAAAGATGACTGATAGTTGATACCAAAACAAAAGATGATAGTTAACAAAAAAACTTAGAGATAGTATGTGAGCTAAAGGAAAACATATTTGTGTTCAAGTGAACATTTGCTTACGAAACAATCAATATATATTTACTATTAACTAACATAGTTCTAGCACCACACTTGCACATTATGTTTCTATAATGTTTTGATTTAATGCTTATTTTAAAAAAGGCATTTTCATTGTGCATGTAGTCTGATCCACTTGGGTTGCCTTTCATCTACTTGAAACATTTAGGTGTACATTGACAAACACAATATAAATGGAAAGGTTTTGCCCTTAAGACCACTTTTGAATTAAATAACTTTGGACCATATTGGGTTATAATCCATCCAACTATTGACCCAAATGTGATTACATATCCATCAAATTTTCATCTTGCAAATACATGAATTGCCTAAATGATATTAGTGCATTGATATAACAATATTAAGAACGTTTACCTTCCACAATGAAATAATGGTTACCCTTTGGAATTTCAATTATTGGTTAGAAAGCATTAATACCCACATGAAATTTGAAGGTTAAACATGATCCATTTGATATTGTAATTCACGATTAAACTTAATTCATTGTTAGCAACAGAATTTGTAGCAATACAACCAAATCCAAGAGATGTAAAAAATCTAGCCAATTATACTAGAATTAAAATATTATTAGAATTCTCCACCCAAGTTTAGGACCATATCACAAATATGTGGTCCACCCCTAAGTTGAAATGTACTCTTAACTAAAAAGGAAACAAGGAAGTTTTAAAAATGAAGTTTTGTCATCAATGTAATCTAGAACAACAATGTCATATCTAGGATAATGCCATGATGAAGGATGTGAATCCAATGAAGCCATGTGATTAACTTGGATTGCCACATACATACATAGGATTGGGTTGGAAGAAAAATTACGAAGGAACTTATTGTGCACAAAGAATGAAAGATTCTTAGTGAAATGTAAAGTACACGAAAGAAGCATCTCTTTGCAAAACATTGTATGGAATCAATCTTGCTAAAAGAAAACTAGGAAAAGAAATCAAAGAACGCAAAGTTGACAACATTGTAACTTACTTGTAATGCAATATCCTCCTAGGTTGTTTATTGGGTTGGGAATATGGGTCAAGACTATGGGTGGTGTGCTCTCCAACATTAATGGGTTCATCAACATCCACAAGAGGTTTGAATGCCTCATTGAAAACTTGTGAATTTTGTTCCATTGCCAAAATACATTTCCCAAGAAACTAACATGCTTAAACAATGTTACTTACATAACATTTGAAGTTAGAACCAAATTTTTCTTTGACATTGAAACTAAAACCAAGGTTTGAAAAGTTGTAGCAAATGTAAAAAAGTTGAAGTCCCCAACAATAGCCCCCAATATTGAGCAAGTCTTCACAAGTGCTTATAATGTGAATGGATGCATCTCCCTAGTAGCTTTAAAGGTATTCTAGTTCTTGATGTGGTCATAACTTTACGATTGATCCAACTGTAGAAGACATCTTCCTCGCACACCTTGATTCCCTAACCAATGATTTTTTTGAAGGAGGAAAAAACTAAAAGACACAAATATCATCTACATTCGGGTTTGGCATGCTCACAAGAATAATTGTTTGACCCTTGCATATGTCTACAAGCATTTGTAATAAAATTTATTAGCCCAAAGTTTTAACAAGAATTAGGAAATGAAAAGTTAAAGGCTTACTTTATGAGAACCTTTGCATTGATGTCCTTAGTACTTGCAAGTAAATATTTTTTGAGAACAACCCATTTCATTTTTATCATGACCTCATAGCTCTCAAAAAGGAATGAATATATTTGAACACCCTTAAATCATTTGGATAAAAAAAAGGATAGTTCTATTCTAGGACGGGAACTTTTCAACTAAAATGAATTGAACTCAACGTAGTTGTCCACCTTCTTGTTCCAAGGGGGAACAATGGAAGGGGGAACAAATGAAAAAGGAATTGGGACATTTCTTGGGGTGTCCCTAATGAGGAGATCAACCTTTTGTTGTGGAAAACCCTAAAATGAAAAGAACAATTCATCAATTTGACAAAACCATACAATCTTTCTAAGGAGAAGAAAAAAAAAGAATTTACCTTTTCCCATAAAACTTGAAAACTTTTCAATTTCTCTTGGCTAAATGCTTGATTTACGAATGAAAATTATGGTGGAAACAATGCATGGCCCTGAGATATTAAAAGCCAATTCATGCATGCCCTTATTTATTAAAGTGAACACAATTAGGGGTGTTCTTGGGTGGCTTGGTTGGGAACATGACATATGATAAAAGGATGCAGTCATGTGGTGAACAACATAATCTTTTTTTGGGATTCTAGACTCCCCAAAAGTATTTCCTTGTTGAGATTCATTTGCACCACCTTGACCAAGGAAAAGTGTCAACTAAACCTCCACCTTGACTATGGAAATAGGGGCCTTGAAATTGGCGTCCTCCTAGATTCCTCCAATTTTTTTAGCATTTCATATTTAGTATAAAGAAAATACAAGGGATTTAAATGCAACAATGATAAATTTCAAAGAAAGACATCCTAAATAACATTCATTTTGTGGCCTCCTTGCATCCAACTTGAAGGTCAAACATTTTAGATCATAAAATGCCATCCTTTGACCTAAATTCTTGGAAGAAACCCATATCCCAAATAGCCAAAATGCTTGATGATGGATTCCATCAAAGACTATGCCACTAATTTTGGCTACATATATGCAATGGGTTTTAGAGAACAAAAACATTTATCAAAGAAAAAATTTCCACAAAATTAAACCATGTAAAACAACAATATGTCTACCTTGGGTAGTTTAAGTAATATGGGGCCTTCTTTTCATAACCTAAGGTTCCAAATTGGTGATTACCTTTAGTGCCGAAGGTAGCCCATTTTGTTATATATATAGGGGGGCTAGCCACTAACTTTGGTACCAAAAGTAACTTAAGTTGAAATATAAAGGGCTACTTTCAATGCTAAAAGTACCCCAAGGGACTAGGTACCCCAAAATAGTTTATTCAACCATAGGTTCCTTGGTTTAAGGTTAGATAATTTGGTTTAGTGAAATGGTAGTTGGTCTAGGGTTTTTAACTAAATGAGGTGTATGACTAATTCAATAATGCATTAGTTGCAAGTTAGTTGCAATGGACATGAACAAACTTCATTCATTGTTGGATTCATTCAAGTCATGCAATAGTATATTCATTCACAACATTCCAACATGAATAGCTAGTGGTAAAATAATTGTAAGTTACAAAGGACACAACAAACTTCATCCATCAATGGATGAATGAAAAGCCAAGTTGGCATTCCATTTGTTTGCAAACATTTGCACAAAAAATTGACATGGACAACCAATTGCAACACAATTGCATCTAGCACATTGAGTTACACGTATGTTTAATAATATAAGGTATCATATACAACCTTGGGGTGTTTGATGTAATTGTTGCAACATGTCCAATAGCATTCATGTTGTATAAAGACCATGAGTTGCAAAATGTCTATTACAATTGAAAAATTCAATCGCAAGCCCAATTACAAATCCCTCAATTTTCCCACAATGGTTGTTTAGGTGTTGAATATTATGCATGTTGGTGTAGTATGTTGCATTTGCAAAGGGTAGGTGTGTCCATAATGAAGTCTTTCAAAGTGGTTGTGAATTTGATGTCTTCATAGTGTATAGCATATTGACAACATATATGCAAATTGTGGGAAAATGAAAGGTGTTGGGAGAATGTTCAACAAGAGGTTATATTAAATGACCACTAGAACCACCATAATATTGGCCTATGATAAATGTGGGCATGAGTAGAGGCATGTTGGAACTATTTTGACAAATGTAAGAGGAAGGCATGTAACCAAACTTAGGATGATTTGCATGGGGGTGCTTACTTGCAAGTTTCAACCTTTTTCATGTTTCAAAATATTGGTGTAAACAAGTGTTAGGAAAAATGCATTGGCAAAAAAATTAGTAGAAAACATGTTCAATAATGAACATAGAACAAACATTAGTATACAATTTGACTTGAATGAATATAATTTGGAAAATTATGTACAATTTCCCAAATAAGGTTTCCACAAGGTTTGTCAAATTTGAATAAGGTGGGCAATTGAACCAACCTCCTAAATCACGACCTCATGATGGATCCCAATATATGATAATAAAAAAAATGATCTATGAGGCTATGTTGGCTTGAGTTATGGAGGCTACACAAATGACATTCAAGTTTTGATGAACACATTGTATTTTAACACCTTGATGTAAATCATATTCCTACAATTGACATATTTTTTAGGTAGATATTTCCCTTTCAATTATGTTTTTAGGAAATACATTTTGAATGATTTCATTCAAAACTTTGGTGTAACAAAAGAGAATTCCACAATTGATTTTGAAAGGGTTGTCATTTTCAGTGCTATTTGGGACTTTTATCTTTATATAGACTATGTAAATTCAATGAACCTAGTAAAGGTACAATTTGAGCCTACCTCTTGTTTTCACACTATGTTGACCATATCATAATATTGGAATGTATGTTACAACTATAAAGAATACAATAGAGGAGGCTTCAAAATTAGAAGTTCAATTTCAAGTTATAAAGATAACAATCAAGTTATTGGCAAAATTGGGTATGACCCAAATATCAAGGACCTCCTACATGTGAAGTAAGTGATCATGTGGTGTGTAGAACATGAAATTTCACAAGGGCTACTCAAGGGTTGAATTCAAAAAACGAATGTTATAGTTGTGTATACTTATAAATGATGTAGTTAACTTTCCACAAAATGAAAGGGCCTAGCAATTCAACTATTACTAAAGACTTTGATGCAATTGCTCATTCATCAAATGATCAATGTAACCTTTGTCCATACCTTAAGAGTTTTAGGGGAACCATAGGTGAAACTTATAATTTTTTAAATTAAATAATTAGAAGATTCTACTTGTATTTGGGTTTTCATTACTTCAATCATAAAATTTACAAGCAAAAAGATTTCAACATAGTGTACAACATTGTAGCTTCCAATGAACACTTGGTGTCCAATCTAATTGGTTTAAATGGCAATTTGTTTGGCATATACCATTTGTATTGTATCCTTACCACACAAAGGTTACGCTTAAACAACATTATAAATAATTTCAAATAATCATGACCCAAAAACAAAAGTAGGATAATTGAAGCTAAAATTGAATCTAGACTTCATTTGTATGATGAATGATACATTCATATGTAAGAATTGAACCTTCTTATAGTTAAACTACCACAATTGACCATACTCCAACTTTAACATTTGGAATGTTAATTCAAGTTACATTTTCCTTAGTCCACCTTGTTTGCTTTTGAAATTTGTCACTTATAATATGACATCACATATGAAATGAAGTCAATAACAAATAAGTAACCTCATAAATCTATTTAGACGTTCATGTTTTCAACCTTATTAAGATTATTTTCTTGTTTTATAGTGCAACTAATTTCATGATTAGCAAAGACCACACACAAATTGTTATAACTAACTTATCACTAACATATAATGTTCACAAATCACAAATCATTATTTGATACATATTAAATTATACAACTTACAATTGTACATAGTGGTGGTTTTCAAAACAAGATGCACATCAAATGATTAAAATATTGAGGTTGAATTTCACTAAAGTTGGTTTCTTGCCACATTTTTTTCAGTCCATCTTATTTGTTTTAAAAAATGCCATATTATGACATAATGTGTGAAATGAAATTGATAACATTTAAATAACTTCACATTGAGAAAAAAACCTTGGAGGTTCATATTTTCATCTTAAGTAGGACTATTGTACAACATGTCACAATTGTTGTAACTACCTTATCACTAAAATGTAAAATAAATAAGACATAATTGTAATTATTGTATACAAATTAAATTACAACTAGTGTTGGCTGATTTTGGGTTATGGTCATGTTTGGTCATATTTTCAAATTAAATCTAGGTCTAAAAATCAGACTTGAACTTGGCCTTAAAACCAAATCTAGTGGGTTTTCATGTATCTAAAACCAACCAAAAATTGGACTTGATGGGTTTTTAACTTTTTTTTATAGGGTTTGGTTTTTAACACTAGGTAAGGGTTAGGGTCCTAGGTTTAAATAATGGTTAAGGTTTTTAGGTTATAGGTCCTATGTCTAAGTTCCAAGGTTCTAGGGTGGTAGGTCCTACCCTTAAGATTTAATATGTAAGGGCATCTCCAATGGTAGTATTAAAATGGCATTTACACAAATACATGTTTAATGTTCCCTAGGTTATTCCCTATGTTGGATAGAGGCCCAAATACATGTGACTAGAGACAATTGAACATTGGCTAACTATTTCCTATGTTTATCATTATTATTGATATTGGGAACATGTTGAAGAACATTTTGGAAGTTTTGGGAACCCATTGGGGAATTTTTTTTAAACCATGTGAACACCATGGGAACTTTTTGGGAATGTGGTGGGAACATTTCAAGAACACCAAAATCCAAAAATAAAATAAAATTAGAAATATATATTCTCACACCATCTATGAGAATACTTCAAAATTAGCTTCAACTTAAACTTAAAACAAAAACTTTTTATAAAGGTTAGACCCATTGAATTTGCAATTGTTGGTTAAGAAAATTTGGCCTAGCCCCAAAACTAATGGGTATTAAGTTTTGAAAATATTCCCTAGATTTGGAATTGAAAGGTTTTACATTTTTAAAAAAACCTTTAAACCTGGACTTGATAGTTCTTGAAAAAACCAAGAACCAACCAACACTAGTTACAACCTTCATTTACACACAAGGGTAGTTTTAAAAACAAAACACATCACACAATCAAAATATTGATATTAAATTTGATCATATTTAATATCTTATTTCACCTTTGTTATTTTGGTATTTACATTCTTACATGTCTTAAGGTTGAGCCACACCTAATGTTAATTAATTAAAAAAATTAAGCCTTAACATTTTTAAGTATTTAAGGTTTTTAATACTTATTATTAAGTACCATTTTAAAAAAGTTCTAAAACAAAACAACTAAGGACACCTATTTGCATCTGATGTTAAGTTAACATAAAATCAATAAAAATAATGTAACAAATTTTATTTTTTCATCCTTGCATCCGCACCTCTAGGGACCCTTCTAAATAGAAGTTTAGTGCTAGTATCATCAGCATGATGTCTATTGATTGACTACAACATCATTTTTGCAAATGATGTTACATTTTTTTCAACATAAAGTTGATTTTTGCCTCTCCCCCTTTGCCCATTTCTGTTTTCGTGCTTTGTTGCATTGTTTATCATAGGTGTTTATGTGGTTCCCTAAGTTTTTGCATTCCTTGTCATTGTTGTTTAAGTGTTTTTGTGTGCTTTCTTGTATTTTTATCCTCTATGACATTGTTATTCAAGTGTGGACACATAATTTGTAATTGGTTTTACTACACAACAAACAATAACACATTTAATGAAAGGCATTAACAATCTAACAACATAGTAACTTTTTTTTTTCCAAGACTAACTTTTCAAACATAACCTCTATTTCATTTTTGAAAGAACATACCAACTTGTATGTACGACTTTGATTTTTTATGGATGAAATTGATATCAACGTGGCCCTAAAGACAAGAATGATGAAAGGATCATAAATGCACAAAACAACTTGCATGATGAACCAATGTGTCTATTCATTATTGGCTCATTACTCTCCAAAACTTGGACCTTTTTAATGTCACACAATCCACATAATGATCTTTTCATCTGAAGTCCCAAACTAAATTTATTTTTCATTCCACCTTTTATTCAAAATGTTCAAACAAACAAACAAAAACCATACATTACAATAAAGCCATGGTTTTTATGTTAATAGCATTGCAACAAAATTGACTGTAAAGTCAAGTTTACAAGTTCAAAATGATTGACTATGTCCATTATGATTAACACATGAAAAGTAAGCACATTTGTTATGAGTAACAAAAGTTGTGTATCTCGTCAAATTAAACATATTACTTTATAGGGGGTGGATGTGGTGCCTATATGGACTATGACATGAATTGTCTTGTTTTGTATGTGACTAGAATGATACTTTTCATACTACTTAAATGATGTTACTTATTTATGGAAATCTAATGGAAAACTATTAGATTAAAAATCTAATGGAATCTTTCAATGCTACTTCCAAAATGTGTGTGTGTTTATATTTTTTGTAATCACATTATTTGGCACCATGTGAAGTGGTGGTCAATTATGGTTAAGGTATTGGATTGTGGCAAGGAGGTGAAGGTTCAATTCTCATTTTTGACATCTTATGATTCTAACTTACATGATTAAAAATAATCACAATGAAATGTTACCAAATGATAATAATAATAGTACCCATGCAGAAATCAAAAATATGATAACTTGTCAATGATTTGTTGACTTTTATACAAAACAAATAAATAAAACATTGGTTGCAAGTTAAAGGGTGACAACATTTTGGCAACTTGTCCATAATTTTGTCCCAAAAAAAAGTAATTCCAAGTCATGGGTCCAATGCATTGTAATGACCTATTGACAATTTGAAAAGTTATATATTTATGTAATAGTGTGTAATTATGTATATAATAATATTTAAAAATTTAAAAAGTCCTACCACAATTGAGCTAGCATTTTACTTATCTTACCGAACATGCACTTGATCAAAACTCTGCCATAAACTATTTGTTCGTTCTAATTGAGCCAAAATTGTCCAATATTCATTTTAGTTGAATTTTTAATTAAAAAAACACAAAGCCCATGGTTCATAACAATGACAAATGTTTGTCATCATCAATTTTCTCACCTCTCCCAATTGCATGATAACTATTAGTAACTTTTTACAAATTGACTTCTTCACAAAATGGATGAATTAAAATTCCTTTTATACAATAATTTTTTTTTCAAATTCGTAGACCTTCATTCCATTTTTAGAAATGAAACTTGTGGATGTCTAACTTCAACCTCTCATTTATCACTAAAAGGAAAGAAAAAAAAAACATAAATAAATAATATAACTCAATATACTTGCATCAGCAAAAAGATCAAGAGGTTCACAAAATGTTTAAAACTTGAAAGAGCCTCTCCTTTCTAGTTCAACTTGAATTTTTTTGAGCCCAAGTATAAGTGCATGAGGGTTGCCAATGTAAAGTAGATATGTTAACTTATTATCACGTGTCTATTGTGTGCCATTACACATCCCTATCAAATTTCAGCTTTTTAAATTACAAATTAAAATATAATTGCATATTAGTTGTTCATGATAATGATATGAAATGACTTGGGCAAAGAAAGTGTCAACTAACATGGTTTGTATTAGTGAATTCACCATATCCAACATAGAGTGCTAATTATTCTCCCATTCCCACAAATAAACATGACAAAGTAGATGATATAAAGTGAGAATCTATTCAAATATCACCACTTGGGCTGATGATTATTGTTGTCCAATCAAAAAACAGTAATTTCCTTTAGAAGGTGTCCGTGGAGGGCATTATATTGTAGGCAAAAACATTTCCAGGCCCAAAGGTGGATTTCACACTATTTGACTCGTATACTTCATTCAAAATATAACGCATATGCCAGTTTATTGTTGTGGGTGGAGATGTTGTAAATCTAATTTGGATTAGAACAATAGACTCAAGAGAGCCGCAACTTGAGTTCAAACATATACTATAAGTATTTTGAGATGTTTCCTTTTCTAGCTGTAGAGGTTTTTGGATGTCTACATCGGCAAGTGGACAAGTTTTTTCATCAATGTGTCTACATGGCGTGAGAAGCGAAGGGCACTAGAAGCCCTCATCTCTTAGTTTTGCATGCATTTTATAGGTAGGAGGTGTCAATGGTGTTACAATGTGTGCAAGCGGTTTTTATTTTGTGACATCCTATTGTAATAGATGAGGGTTCTTCTAGGCTAGGCATCCTGCCAGAAGGTCCCTCTCCTTTCATTATTTGATATGCTTCTTGCAACATGAGGAAGTTCAGGAACTTGATGTTCCCCTTGTGGTTCGGCCTCTTAGGTGGTTCTTTTGTCTTCTTGCACGTGGGTCCTTCCATTTTGTTCCTTGTATTTGGGTGCTTTGGTTTTTATTTGATTGGCAGGGTTTCATCTCTTTGAGATTGCTCAGTTCAATCTATCTCTCTCTCTCTTTTGTTTTTTGGGGTGCATTCAATCTATCTGTTTTGAATGCTACAATAATTATACATGAGCTTTGTATTGCTGTAGTCCCAGTTAGGCTGGTGGGAGGGCAGTACCAAATTCTACCAATATTCTTCACCTACTGAAAGAGAGCTCAGTAAATGCTGCCACGGTATGTTGTGTGGATAGGCTTATCAACAATGAATGAATTTTTTAATGGTTTTTTTCCCCCTTGTCAACAGTCAACAATCAACTCTGTCAATACCCAGAACACAATGTCCTTGGCATCAGAATAAGAACACTGTAGAGGGAACAAAAATGACAGTGAATCAGACAAACAATGAAGAAGTCTCAACAAATGTGATTTCTACATCTGTGATCAATTGTAAGCTTTAGTGTATGAATATTTGGAATCGTGAGTTAATGTCTTATGATGCAAAAGTCCAACTTGTTCCACTCTATGGGCAATAAATCCAGAGTACTTAACTTACCCATTTGCTTTTATAGTTGATGAAACCTGGTACACTTTGCCAAATAGCACATTCTTTTTAAGAATTGATGAGAGAGAGAGAGAGAGAGGGAGCAACCCAGAAAACTTTACTGACCAAGATGCCATCCACAAAGCCTCTGCCCTGAAAGTTGGTTGCTTATAAGCTTGACAAGGTGAAATTCTGTTTTCAAGCTTGAGAAGAGGCATTGGTTTGCTGTTGAACACTACCCTAGTTGAATCAATAGCAGGTTCAACAAAAAAATTATATTAAGTTTTTAGACATATTGAAATTTGCACCCCAAAACTAATTCTTGCAGAACTTTTTTTTGTGAAGCAAAATGAAGCATCTCTTGGAATATTTTGTTTATCAAAATTCCAAAATTTCAAAATTAAATAATTATTCAGCAGAGGCCCAAAGGCAATTTCAACCACAGTATTGCAGATACCCCAAAAGTTGAGACATGTGAATTTGAACGGCTTTATTATTGTGTGAAATGAATAGTTGGGGATTTTGCAGGGTTTCATCAATATTTAGGGGTTTTGGAGTGAAATTGGGCCATTTTTGGCTCTAATAGAGGTTGGGAGACTTATGGGCCTTGCCTACCAAGGCAAGGATATTGTGTGTAGATTCATTATAGAGTATAGTAGCTTAAGGGATTTTGGCCTCTAGCTAATAGCTCTATTAATATAGGAGGATTTTTGAAAGCTGATATTTTGGCTTGTGTTGAAACTTGAGATTAGTTATAGAGTTATAATATCTTGAAGGATTTTGATATTTGAGTTTTCATAATTCTTTGTTTGCCTTAAGATACTTTTTAATGTGAATGGCAAGGCCACACAGTGTGTGACACACCCCTTGTTTCTCTTTGACAGGATGTTTGGTTGACTACAAAAGAGGAGTCAGTAAGTAGCTTCTGGCTGTGTTGAAAGTTGTGGACATCAACTATAATTATTTATTTCCCATAGCTCAAACTGCAAGGGTCAATTTAGTTAAGTTGGACTTAAGCGCTTGCCTAGAGACAAAAGAATTGGTTGGGTATATCTATTATTATAATCATAAGGTCTAGCAATAGTTGATGTCAGTCTCTGTACAGCAATTTGTCAGGATTGTCAAACAAAATCCTGACTTTGGGTAGCTAGAAAACAGCCCAGAGATTGACAAATGAACATTAGAGAATGTCCATTGCAAGTGAACATGGTCAGATGAATGTACAAGTGGGCTCCAGGCAACAAGCCTGTCTTCTGGGTTTGAAAATTCCAACCTTTCTTCAAGGGGTAAAAGGAAACCTACTTAGCTTTAATTTATTCTTTCACCCAATAGAGTTATCCATAATGTAACCCTGTCTTCACCCTGTCTTTGGGCCTGCTTTCACCCCCTATCCCCTCATTTAGTAGTATCTGCAAAGTAAAGACATTTTCTTTCATCTCAGCATAAAATGCTGCAACTTAGTATGAAATGCTGAAACCCAGCATTTAATGCACCAGGTTTGAGACTAATTATAGTAGTTGTAAAGTTAGGATCTGTAAAAATGTATGTAGCGGCAGTGGAGGCGCTCAGGAAAGACACGATGAAACTTAGTTTACCACCAAAATTGATGGTTTTCTGAGTTTCATCCCCCATTGAATGCTAATGTACTTTTGTGCAGGTTTCTTTAAAATCTCACCCTGTGTATGACCAAACTCAGGGTTCTGGTGCTGTGTTTTTCTTACTTTACGGATAACTCTAATGCACACAAAATAACATCTTCTGCTGCTGCTGGTGGTCTTCCCTTACTCGTACCAATTCTGAAAAATACCAACCACAAACTTCAGTTGCAGTCCAGCAGCACCCAACTCGTGAATTGTGTGTGCGGGGAGTAGTAGCCTAATGCTTCACATCAATAAGGACAAGTACTAGTTGCCAGTCCTCCTCTTTTGATTAGTCCTACTACACTTCTAGACAAGCACATATTTATCTCGTGCCGACACATTTTCCATCCTCTTCCAACCTGCCAGATACCAGCTACACAATCTGAGTCCTCTCTCTCTCTCTCCCCCCTTACAAACAAGCAAACAACCAAAGCTAAAGCTCTCAGTCCCTTTCTTTCACAGGTCATGGATTGAGCACGCATTGAACTACGATAAGGGGCTCTCTCTCACACACACATACTCTCTCTCTCTCTCTCTCTCTGTGCAGATCGAAAATAGCCAAAGTGCTCCACATACCAACTATTTTTCATAATGAAAAAATCTGTTGAAAATTTCCCTTAGTCTTTTTTCATTGCTTCTTAAGCATAACCTTGCACAGGATCTTACAACCCATGTAAGAAGATCCCAATCAACTTGTTTAGCAAACGGATGCAGATTTCTTTCCATCCGTGCACAGAATGGATTTGGATCACATTTTTGCTCACACACATAAATGATTTAATACAGGCAGCTGCTTAACATGCCATACAAGAGGGGGGGGAGCAGTGATCATCATGTTATTATCAAGTCTGAGATGTGCAAAGCACAAAACCTTGAGAGAAGAGAATAGGCTCGGTGTCCTTCCAGGTTATTCGCCCATCTCCTTGCACGACTTGCTTCATACTAGTGGTGATGGGTTTAGGTCCTAGGTTTTGTGTTTTCTCCTCTCAGGGCTCCCCAATGTGCATTCTGCACTTTTGGGTGTGGTCGTTTGTTTGGACAGAGGTCTTTCCTTTTTTCTTCTCTTGTTCCCTTGCTGGGTGTTTTTCCTTTTATTTATTTATTTATTTATTTAGAATATGGATGATGGCAACAATAATAGACTAGGTCAAAGATCAGGACTTAAAGAAAAATGAATTGTTGAGCATTGTAGCCCTAATCCTTGGGTCAGTCCCCAACTTGGTACAAAGCAACCATTTTTGAAGGAGAAAACAAACCTATTCTTCATCAGAAGTAAATTTTAGGGGTTGAGAGTTTTGGCGCAATTTTTTCATTGATTTACCAATCACAATTTTAGGTGGCCTTCTCCTTTGTGCCTTTCCTTAATCTAGTATCATGTGGCAATTCCAGCAATTTTTTAAAAATTGTGTAGGTAATCAACTTAATAAGAGCATCCACACCAAGCGGGGACACACCTTTCTTTGGTGCCAACTAGAGGAAATGATAGGTCTCGAAACTAATAAGTTTCAAGGAGCTTTCACAGGTTTAGGGTTTAAACCCTGAAAACCCAAACCTATTCATCTCATCTATGGTGTCAACTTGCACGTAACTTTAAACACTTGGAAAGTTGCACCCGCTAATCTAATCAACTACTTTCACATGGTTTCTGTTGTTCCTTTGCACGTCACTATGGACCTTGGGAAGGGAAACTATGTGCAAGCCGTAGTAGTGACATGCCAACACCTTGTGTCATGGAAGTCAATTAGGAGTCCCATATAGAATAGTTTGTGAGATATGTTGTAGTGTGGGTTTAGGGTATACCAATTGGGCTTATGTTTTTGGGTGTAGGTAAGAGATAAATGGTTTCAAAAACATAAGAAGCACATGATGGTTTCCAACTTAGATCATTTGTACATGGAAAGTACATCTCTCTAATAGCCTTGTGGGCGGCTAGAGTACCTTCTCCAATTATCCTTAGAACCTAAATGGGTGGTAGACCATGAATAGAATCAAAACGTTGTTCTAGTTTTCTCTTCTTTGGATTTTGGGAAAATTTTAGTACAAATATATTTTGGCAAGATTGCAACTGGTTCTTAGGAGGTACACATCCTTGCTTTACCTACCAGCCACTCAATAGATGAGGTCACCTAACTTAAACTCAATTAGGAGGCTCAAGTTGTCTTCACACCTGAAATTATAACTTGTGATTTTAATGAGAATAAAATTCTGACTACAAATCAAAATTTAGTCCTACTTAAAACCACAAGCTCTGTCAAAATACACATACCCACACACTATTGGTATAGTTATATCAATAGCCTCAAATTTCAAAGGAATGGTGCAAAGGCATAGGCATATATATCTATCAGGGAAGGTTGTTTGTTTGTTTTGTTTGTCATGTCGAGAGCTCCAAACCATGACACCCCCATTGTGCTCTTGGTATTGTTGAAAAGCCCTCAATGAGCAAAATGTGCATTGAGATGATTTGATAATGTTTAGACCTACAATGTGAAGGTTATTGAATATTGAACAATTTTGTGAAATTTTATTCAACAAAATGAAAACCAAATATTTTAAGAAAATTGGGGCAAGATATTGATATTCTTGGAAAGCCTTTGATGAGTGAGATATCTTGGAGGTGATTTCATAATTTTTAAACCTTAGGTTGGGTAGATATTGAATTTTCAAAAAATAAAAAATTATCTCTCTCTCTCTCTCTCTCTCTCTCTCTCTCTCTCTCTCTCTCTCTATATATATATATATATATATATATATAAACAATTGAGCTTTATCATTAGGGTCTTATTCACACTTGGGTTGATAGCACATGCCACAATAATAGACATTAACAACACATGGTTCACACATATCATTTATGTGAGTATATTATGTTCTATTAGTTCAACTATTATTCGCCCATCAAATTGTGTTATCAATTGTTGTGATGTTTAGACTAAGTAAAAGGTTTGGTAAGTTTGACAAACCTTTTATCTATTTCCAATAGATCAACTTATAACTTGTGTTGTCTTATGGTTAAGTATAAACTTCTCAATACAATCGTCCTTTACATTGGCTTTCAACATGTTATTTTATCTTTGTTGCATGTCTAAAAATAAAGGTCTAGATCGATAATTTTTTGTGTGAATGCTTGTGAAGAAAACATGTATTTAAAAAATTATCATTTGAGTGTTGACTTGTAGTTACAACCTTATTATAATGTTTGGCAACACTTTCAAATGTGAAAGATGAAAGCAAAACATGTTTTTGTCAAGGAAATGAATTGTGAAAATCACTTTTGAAAAGTTGTTTCACCAAGGATGAATCTCGAAAGGAAAATTGACCATAAACAAATTTGTCTAACCCAATAATTTACAAGAAAAAGCAATTGGTTCATGGGACAATAATTTTGAATATTGTAATTTTATTCATTTGTATTATGGGCTATGTATAAAAACTACAAAAAAGATATAAAGGATGTTGTGTGTCAACATTGAAATCAAAACATGTTGAAAGAGTTTGTTTTTCAAATTTCAAGTTGTAATTCAAAAGCATATATGCAAGTGCATGATGATAAGTTTTGAAACATGTTTTAAATCAATTTAAGATGGTGATATGCACATGCTATTTCATTTTAGATTGTTAAATTCTTTTTAAATTGTATGTGATATTTTTGCATATAAATTGAGTATAGATGGAGTCACACATGGATTGGTGTATAAGATACATGTGACACATAGAAGGGGTGCAAAATATTGGGGGAATACACTAACCTTTTTCCATGAATGATGTAATACATTCCAAGCTTACAATGTTCAAAGATAATAAAAGATTAGAATAACATCCTAGAGGAAAGATATTTGCTCTTATTTTGCACTTCTAGAGGATACATAATCCTTCACTATGCAATTCATTAAAAATAGGCTGAAATGATATAAATTCATTATAAACAACCCATTGACCTATTGAACAAAGGCTAGTTGTGATGGACAACTTAATGATTTCAATGAGCATCAATACATTGCATATTTAGGATGTTGCAATAAGAAATCAAACCCTCACCTTCATAGCCACAACATGTGTCCTTAATTGCATCATAGACCTACATGTTGTGACAAATTTAATCACCACAAAATTATGAACATGCCCATTTCAAATAATCTTACATTTTCAAACTTTATGGTGTGTTTTTTCTTTCATATGTTGTTACCCAAATGAAAAAAAATGAACATTGAACTTTGAAACATCTATGCAACAAGTTAATATAAATTTTCAATTTTTTTAAATTTGAAAATATGAAAATATAACTTTTAAAAGTTTAATTGTGTTTGAAGATTTAAACATATTTGTGTTCAAATCTAATAATTAATTTAATTGCAACAAGAACAAATATATATTGTGGAGAGAATTAAGTGTTCTTTTATTTCATATAGGAAATTTTGACATTGTACTGTATGATGAAAAAATTTCAAAAACATTTCTTGAAGAAAAAGCTAATTCATTTTATGATTGTAAATAGGCCTTTATTAAAGTAAAAATAAATAAATTGATTGCAGTTCAATCATTTGACCATTAAGTTGATGATTTAAAGTAAAACAAATCATCAAAATCACATATTGGAGCTTGTTATGTGATTTTATATTAACATGGGCTTTGTGTTGCTTCATCTTAATAATGACAATCATCTTTTTTTTTCCTTCTTATGTTTCCATATGTCAAGTAGTTAGGCTTGGAAAGGAAATAGGTATGAATTGTTTTTAGAATTGTCCAAGGACTACCATATGAAGGATTATGCAAAATCTCCCGCCTACTGACTCATTAAAATTCCTTGTCACTAATTAAACCATTTGTAACCCCCTAGTCTTTAGTTCATAGAAATGTGGAAGTGGATGAAAGATGTTTCGCACCAACCATTGTTTATTTAATCTACATAAAAAATTGATCCACTTATGTGGTTTGCAAAATCAATTAATTGTGATCTAATTTTATAATAATGGTTTTGCTAAATATTTTCATAGAATAAAATTGACCAATATCAATATTCATAATAATGTTTTTAAATCACATGTGAAAGAAATCATGCATTTTAGATATAAGAAACAAATCCATTTCACTTAAATTCCAATGTGTTCACTTGAGGTAAGTCAAAAGCTAAGTCATTACCTAGTGCACTAATTTATCTTACATAAACCATTGGCATACTTTGATTTCAACAACTTAATTAGAGGATTTTTTTCATTACTTTCACATCTTTGTCAAGATTAAAAGCTCATGGTTGGAAAAAACCATTCCAAATGCAAAATTTGTAAAATTGTTTACATATCTAGAACAAGGGAAAGGACATATAATATATGACCAATCCATTTCTATATAATTATTGGTGATTTGAATTGAATTCTTGAAAAGATGAAAACCTTTTTTTGTTTGGATGTAAGATGATGATCAATATTTGATAAGCAATATATGATACAACTAAATTATATTTTTAATATGTGAAATAATTATAACATGTTTTTTCCACCTTCATTTGGTTGTTAAACATTCATGTTCAAAACAATGAGAACATTATGGCGTGATTTACCAACTGAATTGATTATGGAGTCCTAAAATTAGCATTAAGTTGGATGCCTTCCTTAGTGAAAACATTTCATCACATAATGTAGATGCATCATTCTATGCAGTTCATTGGGGGTTCATGTCCCAATTTTTTAACATTATTAAACAGGATTATGTGAATGAACATTTTGCAATCACAATATGAAAAAAATAAAAGTCATTGGGAGGATTATGGTAAGTTAATAATTTGACATAATAACATAATTTATCACAATTTAACATAGATAACATGTACATGAAAACTTGAAACTTGTACCTTTTCATGTCCATATATATGTAGGTAGGGGAACAATGTTAAGTAGTTGGGCTCATAATAAGTAGGCATGAATGGCATAGATAGATAGATAAACACAACATATATATGTCAAAAAAATTTAATAAGTAGGTTAAAGCATTTCAATGGAGAACTATTGATTAATGAAATGTTTTACCAATGTTCACAACTTGAGTTTTGTTAGTTATTCAATTTGCCCATGTGCATGCAACAAATTTTTCATGCCACTACAACAAAACTAAGGTGCATGTTATTATTGCATATCACTAAAACTCCCTTTAGTAAAAATGATATGGAAAGTGGGGATGTGTGAATATAGTTCAATTTTTTTTCTTTACAACATTGAGCATAGATAAAAACATAATTTTTATGACATGAATATTATAAAATTAATAAAAAAAATGTGATGTATCATTATGGAGAATCTTTTTTTAAATACATAATTTCCATATATCACATTGCATCACCAACAAGGATGAAATGACTAAGTAGTGTCATAACAATCCATATCATGTGACAATGTCATATATAACATGATTATTTACACCAACTTGAAATTTGAACATTTCAATTTCATTCAAGTTTGTATCATAAACTATGGAATTATTTAGAGGGTTTCATTTTATCAAAAAAAATTCAATGTCAAAATTGGATGTGCATTGTTTGATGAATGGGATATAACAATGAATGTACTAACTCAATGTTCATGATGTCCCAACCAAAAATGATTTTAAATAAAATATATGTTTGTTTAATTAGAGTTGTATTTTTAATAAAAGTAATACAAATTATTATTTTTATGATCAACTACATTGTAGAAATGTGGAAAGAACCATATATATAAATATCATGTTTGCATGAAACGTATGATGATTCATAAATGGAATCAAAGAACATTCGGGCATGCATTGTCAAGTTGGCATATTAAACATTAATGACGTGTTTCAAGGGTTTTTTTGTTCATTTTGAAAAGAAAAGAAAAGAAACTTCAAATTTATCATTATCCATTTGAAGAATCAAAGTTGTGTTATAGCCTATTCATATTTATCATATTCTTGCATTACCAATGGTTTAAAGTTTGTTACAAATTTGGAACAAATAACACATATTTAATTAATGTAAGACTTTACAAAAGTCTAAAAATCCAAACAAAAAAATTACAATGTTAAAATTTTGAATCTTTTAATTACAAATGACCTAGTGGCCACCCACCAAGATTGCAAAGAAAAGCTCTTACAAATACAATTTACATGTAGTGTCCACAAATTAAAATTTTAAAACACAATGGCATGTTTTTTAAAAGAAAGTAAAAAAAATTGGAGGATGATTTAATCAAATTCAGTTCACTAGATCACACTAACCATGCATATAACAAGAGGAAAAATAGTTGCAACAGTTAGAAAATCCAAATTACATAACATGTAAGAAGGACAAAAAGTTCCAAAATTTTAATAGGTACAACAAACTTTATTGATTTTTTTATATACAAATTAAATTTGGTGGCCACTAGGTTGTCAAAACAATCATATTGATTTCTTGAAGAGTTTTGAAACAAAAAATTCATTGTTAATAAAAAAAATTCCTAAAAACCCTAAACAATTTAAATTTGAAGACAATGTCAAATCTTCGTAGTATTAGAAGATTGTGATTGTTCATGGTCAAATATGCAACAACATTGGCACCATTTTGAAATAAAAAACTAAGTGGCCAACGTTGTTTTCTCCTTTTCAAAGCTACAAACAACATTGCACAATCTGCAAACAATGGTCCAAACCAACTGTAAACAAAAGTTAATACTAAAAAAAGGGGCACATAAAAACATATACCAATGTAGAAAAGTTATAACAAAAAAATGACTTGCATAATGAAATGATTCAAACTACATACCTAAAGGGGTTGGTTATTGTGAACAACATCGTAATCATTATCCATATACTAGACAAATCGATAATAATTTTTCAAAGAAAAACTCAAATGAAGCTTGGAATGTTTGACCATATAGTCATAATGAATTCAAATTGTCTTCGCCAACAGCAATTCAACTAAGGGTGGCCACAAACGAGATGCAAGGTCCAACCATTGCACCTTGTTCTATTACAATATTTGTCCCCTGAAATATTTACAAAAAAGATCACTCCACTTCGGAGTCAGAAGCACCTTGTTGGGTTCATAGTAATGTTTGATCTTCGTTCTCGTAAAGTAGTCCACAACAAGCATAATACACTCGTTTCAAATCCTTTAATAATAATGGGACCCGGGTGAAATTTCATTAGACATTTTAGAACATTGTTCATGTCCCCAAATGAAACGAACCAATCAAAAAAAAATTCAAGAATGAGCATGGGAAATTTTTTTAACACATCTTCAAATTTCATACACGACCAAATTATAATGTAAAAATAATTGAACCACCATAAAGAAGAAATGTTCCACTCTAGCTTTCACTTCCACTTTGCTCCTATTAATATTTCTTCCAAAGATTTGTGCATTCCCATGTCAAACAGCAGAATGCGAAAAATAACAAAACACAACATTGATGTTGAAAATTAGAATTTTTTTGGCTCGAATAGTTTGCAAACATAAATGTGAACTCACCATTGAAATATGTTTTGAAACCTTGAAATACAAGAGTAACAAGATGTGTTAGCAAAACAATGAACATGATTTGTGTTAATATTAAAACATTAATAAGTTGAAGAATAAATTTAAAAACCATGTGAAACTGACAAAGAAATTGCCTTGTGGCCATTAGGCAATTCATTGAAAATAAAATGAGAAAAGGCAATGATGCAATTGAAAAATTTAAATGATTAAATAAATATTAGAAAAACTTTATAGGATAATAAAGAAAGAGAAAATATTGAACTACATTAATTAGGAAAATTCACTATAAAAAGATGCACAACAAGTTTTTGTTGGCTTCAATTACAATTTAAACATATTATTTTAATCGATACATGAATCAGAAACCAATTAAAATTTGTTATAATAAGAACAATAGTAAATATATCATTTTTTTCAATTTTTTTAATATAATATGTTGGTTCACAACTATCATTATAATCTTCAAATAACATATTGTAATAATGATTGTTATGACTCATGTTTCTAATAGTCCCAAAAGGATTATACTTAATGTAAGTCTAAACACTAAATTCAGATGAGTGAAAAGAGACCAAATAAGGACGAACATTTGAGAACAAATAATCTCCATCGTTATGCAAACCCTCAAACGATTCTAAAAATATAGCACTACATGAATCATTAAATATAGATTCATATGGTGTATCATCTATAAGCAAAATGTTCCCATCATGGGTGTTTAGAAATTTCAAGAAAAAAACATCAAGGTTTTTATGGAATATATGTTTTTTGGGATTAATGATGAGAAGATGATCATTTTTCTAGCATGACTTTTGTCCAAAAACCTTTAAAAGATCCAAAGTAATATGGGTTTGCTTTTGAATTTCATCCAAATATTTGTCGATGTTGTAACATCATGTTGTAGTCCAAATATAAAATTTGAATTAAACTAAACTAATTGTTAAAAAATCTTTCAATCCACATTTGACTGTAAGCGAAGAATTAGTAGGCATTTGCATACGAGACCCAATAACTTGTTTCACCACCAAGACCCCATTAAGGTCAAAAATCACATGCAAATGACTCACCTTAACAAAAGGTGACCTTGGCACTTCGGACTAAAGGTGATCTTGGAGGTGAAGACCCAAAGTTGAAGGGACATCATCCAACACCATTTTGGGAAGCAAAGAAACGTCCTTTACATCCCCATATAAAGCAATAGGAATCTGAAACCATCAACAAGATGAAACAAAATGTATTATAATTTTTAAAATTATGATTTTCACAAACAAATTCAAAACTAGATTACAAAGATGGTATCGATAGTTGATAAACAACTATTCACTTGGTCATTGGTTTTTTCAATGGATAATGGCAAACCAAATGAGCCATATATTATTCAATGTCATCTTTGTTTTCACAAATAGAATTGTCATTCGTCGAAAATCCAACATCCCAAAGAGGTTTAAAAATATCACGAACACCCTTAGCAACGATAGACTCTTCAATAACAAATAACTCAGTATGATATTGCTTGTTCATTTTGCATTTGATGATTTGACTAGGATCGATTTGATCATATGGATTATAAAAAGAAAAGTTCAAATAGACCATGAACTTTTGACAGCATATAATAAAAGATATGTGCAATTGCAAAAAAATTGGAAACATGAAATTACAATTTGAAAATTGAATGTAAGTTGGGAATGAGCAAGAAAACAATCATTGATGCCTAGCGGCTACCAAGTGTATGAGAGGAGGAAAATATGTAATGTTGTTGACGACTATTGGAAGAAATGTATACAAAGGGCGAAAACTCTAAAAAATTGGAGATAAACTACAACAAGCAAATCCATTCCTAGAGGTTGCAAGGCTATGACAAAGAACGATTAAATAGAATATATGGCTAGAAAGTCCTCATCTTATAGTTTCGACGTGGTTTAAATTATGACGCATAAACAAAAAGAAAAAGGGATGTATTTGTGAATCTCGCTACGTTCCATGCAAGAAACAACTATAAAAAATATTACATGTTTTGATAAAAAAAAGGCAATACATAAAGGCATCAACTTCATTGTGAATTTTTCCAATATCATTATGTACATGTTAAATAACCTAACAAAATAACACAATTAACTAATGTTTACCCTATGTGTACAAATTGCAATAATCATCACTAAGGTTTCAATGGGCTTAGGGTATCCATAGGTTCAATATTTTTCAATGCCTCACCAATCCATTCTTTCTCTTGCCCATCATCTTCAACCTTCACATCAACCTCAACATATGATGTTACTAAAGTTTGAGTAGCCTAAGACTTGCAAGATGCCAAGAATTCTTCGTCAACTTGCAAATTCAAATTGTTGGGTTGCGCTTCGGTGTCTTCAGTCCTTGACAAGGAAGTATTTTTCTTCCCCTTCTTTTTTGAAACTTTACTCCTAGTTGTGGACAACCTTGCAGATTTTTTTTTCTCTAAATGTAACGAAGTTTACCACTAGTAATTGTTGGTTGAGGAGCAAGAATTTCACTCATAATCAAAGCATGTGCATCGTCTTTTCCTTCACTCTTGTTAGAGCTTCGCTCCTCATTTATATCGGCATCGTATGTTTGCACACCTTTTGTGATTTGTGGAAAAATACCTCATTCACATTAGTTACAACATTTCTTGTAGCCACATTAGAAAGCATCTGAAAACAAATAGAGGCAATGAGCTCATAGTGATTCCCTTCAAGATCATGAAGGATGATCTCAAGAATTTTACATTTGTTTTCTTGTGTGTTTAATAGAATGTGACGTTAGCAAACTGGAAATTGACACAAAGGAAAATGGAGAAGCCATAGAATCACACATATAGACATACCAAGCAAACATATGTCATGACTCCTCCCCTGAAGATGTTCAAACAAACCATGCTACTATTTAGAATGGGCTCCAAAATTTGTGTTAAAACCTCCGAATAGATCTCATTTCTATAAAGCCAACGATCCTCCGCAAAAGTTGACACAATGTTTTAATGAATGATGGGAGTTTCTTGCTCCCCATAATATCAACCTACACCGATTTCCTGACCCTTTCAAAAAGCACACATAATAAAATACAAGCTCTTTCATGAAGCTTGGTAACAATATTAAAACCTCTCCTGTTCCTACCATGTACTGTCCAAATTTGAAACATATCTTCATGATATAGGTTGACTTCATGGCGATCATGAATAAGAACCTGAATGATTCTCGATCACAAAGGCAAATGACAACCTTTGGAATGACCTTTGCATTGAACAATGCGTTTAGAAAGGACTCCCAGTTTGGGCCTTTCCACACAATAGGGACCTCCTTTGTTGTGTGTGTGGTGGAGACTATAGTGAAAGTGCTCATAACATCATCTTACAAAAACAAAGTTGACTCCATTTTGTCAATGACCTCAAGAAGGTCCACCATGTCATTGACCCTATCATAAATGTAATGAGTGTTTAAAGGAATGAAATTTATTGCAATTCCTTTTGGAATAGTCTTCTCAATCCACCTTTTCAATGTAATTTTGAAACCTTCAAGCAGTGCCTAGTCCTTATTAGAAGGATTCAATTTTTTTTTTTGGTATAAAACTTCTCATTGAGTTCGAAGTCCAAAATCGAAAAAAACATTTTGTCTTTGGCAATTCGAAATGAATCATATAATTTCATTTTGGATGATGACCTTTTTCTTCGAAAGCTTGGTAAACTCGTGCATCAACTTTAAGTTCGGTCTTCCTCCCCCCTTGGTTGGATGATCACATATAGCGATTATTTTTGTGGGACGACCTCAACCTAGTTTTTCTAATTGTTTTTCCTTCATGTTTGAAAGGTGGCCAAATGTTGATTTTTCGATTAGCATTAGATGACAAGTCACCACATCTCCATTGTCATCTAAAATGTTACATTTTCCCCATTCAACAAGAATTGTCTCCCATAGGTGGAAAATTGAGATTAAAAAAAACATAGTACTCATGCATTCTGTGGTGGATTTGATGTTGAACATAGGCTTCAATGTCTCCTTGAATTGCTATACAATGAAACAAAGAAAAGAATCAAAAAAGTCCTCAGATTAATCTCCAAAACTGAAATGAATCACACAAAAAGTAAAAAAATTAATTTGTATTTCTCACTATGACATAAAAAGCCATCCAAATTTGGTGTTGGCCTACTATATGAAAGCCAAATTTGATGGGCATGTGTTAGGCTCTCGTGATATGATGACTTCATGGACATGTTAGAATCTTTGTTATTCAAATTTTTGGACATCTTCATGATTTTCACAAAATTTAACTCCCACACGATGACAATTTCAAACACACTAAATTTTTCTAAAATTTCATGTGTAGTGTTGGGGTCCTCCACTAGTTCTTAAATAGAAGAAAAAAATCGTCAATAATCGAATGTATAATGGAAAATTTTAAATGTTACGATGTAAAACAAATGAAGCTAACCTTTGTAACCATAATCGTGTGTCCCTTGCCGACAATCAAAAATTGCAAATTGTGAATTTCCTCCCACTTTTTGGGATGATGTGGAAGAATGAAATTTGGCCTCTCCGGGTCCTCTGGAATCACAAAAATTGGGACCTTGGTGTCATATTTGTTGTAAATAACAATTTGTGTCTTGATTTTGTTTACATGCTCTCTAGAAAGAGGATAGTAAACAATTTTTGGGGATGACCTTTTAAATCGATTGACAAGTAGCCTCACATCCTTGACAGGGGCAAAACCAAGTTGAAACATATTGGCATACTCCTTGCGAATTGTTACATCCTTTACATGGCACTCAACTAGGTCAAAACCCTTAGTCTTTTTTCCCATTACAATCTTCCCCATTATTTTCTTTTTTTTCTCTACATTTGTAGCCTCTTTCCACAACCTCTTTATAGGTGGCTTTCCACTCAAGCTTTCCACCATGCTGCAATGTGCTCGGATCTTTTGTGGGATTATTTTGTAATCTCCTTCTTTGAATTCGTACCACTTCTCAAGGATTGCCATTGCATTAAAATCCAAAATATCCTTCAATGTGAAGCTTTTGTTGGCGCTAGTTGGAGTAAGTGCATCATCTATTTTATTCATTGGGCAAACAAGTCCAACTTGTTTTTTCTTGCACAAATCTTCAAAAAACAAAATCATTTCGTCAAGCAATGGTGCCCAACTCACCATTCCATGGATTGGCATTTTCCTCATTGTAACTTTCATTCCATTTTTAACAAAATGGAATTTGAATGGTGAATCTTTGTTTTCCACCAATCTTATCGCCCAATTTTGAAATTGACTTTGAAAGCCCCCAAATTCTGAAAGTTGCCTAAAGATGGTGCATGTGAAAATTGAGATTGTTGCCATAGCCTTTATGAGCAAAAGTGGGGTATAGTTATAAATTAATTAATTGTGCAATTAGCAATACTCCCCTTTAATTCTCACCAAAGATAACATGATTTTCATGCATGATTTCCTATCTCTTTCTTAATATTTTCCATACAAAAAATCACCTAGTGGGCACTAAATGATTTTCGCCTTTACTTTTTTTGAAAGAAGTCGCTTGGTAGCTATTAAGCAATTTCCCATTGAAGAAGGATGCATAAATTGCCTATCAACTGCTATACAATATTGACAATGAAAATGTAGTCGAAATCTCCTTACTGTTGTTAAGTGATATTGACAACAAAAACATAATCAAAATCCTTCAACAACAGCTAAACGATTGTGAGTCCATTTTCATTATCAAAATCACCTAATAAATGTTAGATAATCAATTATAATTTTTAAAATTATAATTGCATATTGGCTGCTAAATGATTTCAAGTGATAATTTTAAATCAAAATCACTTGGTAGCTATTAAATGACTTCAAATGATATTTTTATATCAAAATCGCATAACAATTACTAGGCAATTTTGAGTGATTTTTTTTTATTAAAATCATTTGGCGGTTGTTAAGCGATTTTGAATGAAATTTTTGCATTGAAATTGCCTAGTAGCCACCATGCAATTTTGATTGATAGTTCTATATTGGAATCGTCTAACAACCGTCAAGCAATTTCAAGTCTATATTGGAATCGCTTGGTGACCACCAAATGATTTTGAATTTGTTTTCCTTATTGAAATCACTTGGCAACCATTAAGCAATTTTGTGTCTATTTTCATTTTCAAAGTTGTTTAACAACAGCCATTTCAAATACATTTATTTTGGAAAATGTTGCAATCATTTGGGTTATGTTGTGGCAGTGGACTTACAAGCTTTGGCCTACCATGTCTATGTTTTGCACTATTTGATATGTGTATCCTCCAAAAATTGTGATGAAAAGAAAGAATCAACCTGCAAAAAATTATATACAAACAAAAGAGGTTAATGCAAAAATTCATATTGAAACAAAAGAAATTCAAAAACTGATGCAAAATTGTTCCAAGAGAAGTATACTGCATTAATTCTAGCTTGATGAATTTCAAACAATAGGGTACTAGGAATCATTTTAAAAGATGTAGATGTTAACGAAAAGGAACTTGTGAATCCATGGTAGTTTATTTCTATAAAATGAAACAAGAGTAATATTAATGAAATGAATCTAAACAATTGTTAAGAAGACAAATCTAAATTAGGAAAGATAGATCCAAACTAGGTAAAACACACACATCGGTATGAACAAAAATGCAAATTTCACATCTATTCAATAGGAGTGTGTATGACAGTGACTTAACTACCACAATTTCCCCACTAACTTGATCAGCTTCCTACAATGCGTAAAGGTTGATGACAAGTACCAACCTGCAAATTAAGTTTCTACTATAATGTCGGAAGCAATTAGAAAATTCAACCATATTATTAGCAGCTACAAACCACAACAACAAGGATTGAAATATAATAGACTATAAACAATATGAAAGACAATAAGATTGACCATTTGAAAACCATCTAAAAGACAATAAGACTGACCCTCTAAAAAACAAAAAACTTCTTACAATTACAAAGTCTCAAGAGTCTATAAAATTGACTATTAATAATAGGCCTAGCTCCATATTCAATGAAATATTGGAATGCACATTAAACATTCTAATCATTTGAATACTTGCATACTTTGGTTGAGAACATTTGCCAAAAATGTGAAAGGATAAACCTTGAGGACTTTGTTTCACATCTAGATCAATGAAATTACAAGAGAAGCCTTTAGATGTACAATTCAATTGACACAATGTTTTTGGGTATATGCCGCTACCAAAAGAGTCTTGGTTAAGGTACATGAAATTCATAGAATCTAGAAAATCAAGAAGACAAAAATCATCCACAAACCTACGAACCAAGGTAATCCGTGAAGTAGAACAAGAGGTGGGTTACACTTCAAGAGACACTTAATGAAACCAAAGTCATAGGTAAAGAGATAGAAATTAGCCAAATAGATAGTACAATTAGTACCCATGGGGATATGATTACATTGTCTATCAGCACCATGACCAAAACACATAAACAAATTGTCTAATATGAAATCTGACCAAGAAATCTAAATTGTTTGCAACTTTGAAGTTTTAAAAATATTTTCAAACAAATTGAAATCTTTTTAAATTTTTAGCAACAAAAACCTAAAGTTGAAAGTTATTTCTTTGAAATATCAAAAATTTAACACAATGAACTTTAACATGCAATTAATCACTAGAACATTGGATTAAACATCAAAACTATCACACAAAATGTTTACCTTTGGATGTAGGTCGTAGGTGAGGAAGATTTGTGTGCTTGTCACCTTCGCCTTCACCAAAGACTTGTTGCCTTCGTTGAGGAATTACAAACCACAACCTTCACCAATGAATAGAGCAACTACGGTGAAGAAAAAAATGATGGAGACAAAAATGAGGCTTGGGAGACGGAAAGGAAGATGAGCTTTGAAGACAAAGGGATAGATGAGGCTGGAGAAATGGAGAGGAAATTAGGTTGAAGTAGAGGGTTTGGAAGGTGAGAGAAAGGATAACATGAAAGACTTTGAAATAAAACATAAAAAAGGAAAATGAAAAAGATTGGAAGGGTTGCAAGACCCTAATGTTTTGGGTGGCAATTGGATGGAAAGAATAACAGTTTCATCCTTCTCGCATTTATTTTTCATCCTTCTTGCATTTGCTTTTAAATATTGTGAATTTTCCTTATGGTTTCATAATACAAGTCATTTTTAATGCAAAATATTGTAAATATTTTTTATTAGAAAAATTTATATATCCTTGTTACTAGAAAATAACCAAAAAAAATTTGCTAAAAAAAATCATGAATCATTATTACTTGATAAATAATATTGATTTTTTTTCTTGTTAAATATTATAAATCATTTTTATTGAAAAAATACTATAAATGATTTTTACTGGAAAAAAATTATACATCCTTTAAACTTAATCTATAAACCTTAAACCCTAGAAATCAAGTTTAAAATTTGAAACCTTAAGCCCTAGAATTCATCAACTCCAAACCCTATAATTCATTAATTCATACACCCTACACCTTAAACGTTGCACCTTAAAATTTAACTAGAAACCCCAAATCTTGTGCCCTATAATTGAATTTTAAACCTTAAACCTAATAATTTAATTGTATGCCCTAATCGTAAACCTTCACCCAAAACCCTAACAATTCAACCCTAAATCCTAAACCCAAAACCATGTATCAAAATTTGTACACGTCATTACTTCTTTATATGGTGTGATATTCATGTGTAAATTAATGGTGCACAAGTTGATTAGAGACATTGAAACACTTGTATCATGTACATATGTGCACAAACATTTTTGGTAATGTATTACTAGTGCCCACACTAAATTTGGTAATGTCATGATGGTTTAAGGGTTGGCCTTACTTTCTAATACATTTGATATTTTTACGCATTGGATTTTTGGAGTTTAAATTGTGATTTGTTACATGTGTTAATTGCTACAATAATTGAAGAAATCATTAAACAATCAATAAAAAATCAATTCTTCATTGTGTTTTTAGGCCATGCCTCTATAGGGGATCATGACTTTTGCATCAATTGGCTTAGTTTGGTGTTTGGTTTAAATTAACCAATTTCAAATCAATACAATAATGACATAGGTTGGATCATTAGAGGTGGTGGCCATTAGTCAAAAGTTTGTTTTGTCGCAATGGTGTTGTGTTGAAGGTTAATGATGAAGGTTTATTTGTGTATCTAGTATATGAAGTGTTTGTAGGTGATGAAGGGGTAAAGGGGTGGCAATGCAACCCCCAACCATTACCGTCCCTAAGGAGGTAATGTTGAGGGAACAAAATCCACTATTTTTCTCTTTTTGAAAGAGTTATCTTCACTTGCTAACTCTATAACTACCACTATTCAAGTAACCATAAAATGTTCATGCAAAGAGAAAAAGAATATGGTAGGGTACTTTCCAACCTACATATTACTATAACAGTAAAAAAAGAAGGAACTATCAACAATAAGTAAACATAATACTATAAAACTAAAAAGTCAGTACCCTCCATAGGTCTATAATACCTACATCACCTTAAAACAAAGTCAAATGGGGTCTGTAGGCCTTCCACATTTATTGACCTTCCTTCATTTCACTTGCAGACACCTATTGACTTTCTCAACTACTATTTATTGTCTATAGCAATTCCATACAATCTATAGACTTCCATCTAAGTAAAATGAAAAAAAAAAACATAAACATGTACCTCATCAAATATATGTCATCCGTTTATATGTGAAAGAAAAAATTCTTTACAAAAATACCAAATGTAAAATTCTCCACCAAAAATTATATAAACCTTGCAATCTCAAAATATCAATATTTATTTCAATGAAAATTATTTAATAATAATTTTCATGAAAATTAATAATTAAAAAGTTCAATAAAAATATAATAAAACCAAAATGTATAAACACATAACTACCTTCTAGAGGTTTACAATACCTACAACACCTTAGAACAAAGTCAAGTGGGGTTTGTAGGCCTTCCACAACTACTATCCTTCCTTCATTTCACTTATAGACCCTCCAAAGATGCTGCCTACTACTTCGAGTTTCAACATATATATAGCATGAAAGAAGTTTTCACATGGTGACCACTAGGTGCAACATAGTATTTTATTGAATATGAATTTCACAAGTCAACCTTCCCATTAGTGATTGGGTAGACTACACCCAACCATTCATTAACATCAACTAGTTAATCCCACTAGCTTCATCCCTTTGGTAAAGGACAATAACACTACCATTAGTAACTACCTAATTATTAAGATGCCTATGGCACTAATTAGTTAAGGGATTTTTACGTTTTAACGAACACAATGTTAGGATAAAAATGTTTTTAAAATGATGGACATACATTACATAACTTCTTCACTTTTTTTTACAAATGTAGAAAAATACAAAGAGTATTGTAGTTTGTGAGAGCTCAAGAAAGACACTCAACTCATCATTACCTAAGCCAATTCGAATCCACAACTTATGTCCTCACATATTATTACATGGGCTCCTCCCAACTATGAGATCGAAGCCTTCATACCTCTTTTCCAACTTAAGGAGCTATTTTTGTTCAAGAACTTGCATGTCATAGAATATTTGATTTGGATGTCTACTCTTTCTTTTGGCTTCCCACCAAGCCATTATGTAGTGATGAATGCCTTCATTGATTTCACCACTAATCACAACTTGAACCTTGATGCCAAACTAATAGAGGGAAATTTAAGCACCCCTTATGCATGAAAAAGTAACAATAATTTGATCCATTTTGGGTAGAATGCCTTTAACACAAAAAAAATGGAATGCAATAGTATACATAGATAAAATGTTCCCTAATGTTAGCATCTAATTCCTAATATTGGGGAACAATTTCTTTGTGTATATTGTTGCATTCCATTTTTTTATGTTGAGGGCATTCTACCTAACATGGATCAAAATATTGTCAATTTTTTTCATGCATTTGTGTTAATATACATAATTAGATATATATCCACACAACATGTACATATAAACAAACATATATATAGACACCTACAAACCATGGTTTTTTTTAGAAAATATAGAATATCGCGTAGGTGGCGATCATTATTGCAAATTTGTGCACTTATGGTTATAAGATAAAGATTAAGACAATAAATGTGGTGCACTTAATGGCTACAACAATATTTATAGCATTAGCTATTTCGAAGTATTGGCTACAAGATCACTGAAAAAGGTGTTTAGCTAGTGATGGCCTTTCAATCTTTTCTTAGTTAATTTTGCAAGGTCACTGTCACACTTTGCAATTTGGTGATAAATTACCAATAAAAAAACACCTACTACAAACCATTTAAGAATGAAGAAAAATTCGTAACAAATTATGCATGTTATTAATTGATTTTGATTGTATGAATTATCACTATGTCTTTGCCTTATTGAAAATGAAAGTAGTTCAATGTTTTGATTTTATTTAATTTTCTAAATAGATTTTTCATCAAGTTTAGATGAAATTTATTGGAAAATATTATTAGTTGTGATTTTAATTTTAAATTGTTTTTGGGAGTATTTCATTAATTGCGTTGCAATAGTTTTAAATGTGAGTAATTTAATCACACATGAACATTATTTTTATTTTTAATAAAAAAATTAATAATTGATATAATTAAAATGAATCATCATACATATTATTTTATAATGAATTTATTTCCATCCTTAAATGAAAAGTCTTGTTTCATGCCTATAATTTTTTTTAAAAAAAAACTAACCCACATACATCCACACACATATACATGTATACATAGATACATCTTCCATATAAATACACAAATATCATACTTAAAAACACATAAAAAAACACATGTTTCCACACATATTTACATATATATACATACATGTAGATGCACATACATACACACCTACACACAAATACATAGATTAATACACAAACATATGTACATCCATATATACACATACATTTTGCACTTATGAAATCTAATTTCTTCAATAGGCATTTCATTTATAAATATGACATGGTGGCCACCTAGGGATTATTAACTTAGAAAAGAAAGAAAGTCTTGGAGAATTCAATAAATGCAACTTAATGTGATCCTACAACTTAAAACCGTGCAACCATGCAAAAGCATGGTAAAGTAGACGTAAGAAGTAGTCTACTTCAAATTGAATTATTTTTAAAAAAAATGTTGTCAGTAGAAATATAAAATCATTAAGGTCTTTGGATTGAATTTTTAGTAAGTTTAATACAAAGTTTGAAGGGTTTTTGTATCATAAAAGTGTGTACATTCTATTAAACAATGTGTATATTCTATCAAACATTCAATAAGGGTGTACATATGCATATGTCTTTATATACTTCGATGTCATATACTCAAATTGAAGTTTATTATCTATTATTTCATAATGAAATATTTGTCAATAATTTATTAATAAGTAATTACTATGTAATATACTTAATTATTATGAACTATTTAATTAAACTAAATTATAAAATATTCATATGAATTCATTAATCAATTTTAAGTAATTATTTTGTAAATTAATTCATAAAATTAAAAAATTCAGATAATTAATTATCTAACAACTAATTATCTAAATTCACTAACTAAATATTTAAATAAATTCATGAATTAATTCGAATAATTTATATATATTTAAAAAGGCAAGTAATTCATAATTATTATTTTAATTATCATCAATGATCAAAATAATCAATTCACCTAATTTTCTAATATTTTACATTCCTATTTGGCTACTCACCTACCTATGGCTATGTATCGACCTACTTTGGTATACATACCTAAGTAGGTCGATATATATGTATATATTCCAAAATTAAATTGATATACCACGTGGCAACATATGGGTGAACATATTTTATGAACATATTCAATACATGATAAGCATTAAAAATATTCTTTCTTCTAGTACAAATGACATTTTTCAAAATGACACAAATATGTAAATTTTGAGGTAACAACATTGAAATCACCCAAAAAAACAATTAAATGGGGAAATTTTGATTTGTGGTGAGAAGTTGTAAAAGGTAGCCAAGAATGTAAAAGGTCTAACATTTTTTTATGCAATCATACATAATCTGTAGCCAAATCTTGTTAAACTAGTTTTTAGAAAATAACCAATTTTTTACATCACAAAATTTATTTTTTGGAACTTCCATGTATTAAGGCTTCAGCTGTTGTTGAACATAAATTTACAAGTGCCAATCACAAACTTAGCATTTCATGATTTAGTAACGAAAATTGTGCAAAATTTGTTCTTTTGTATTTTGTATGTTTCACACATTAATATCATGCATTGAAAACACATTTGACACACAAATTTATTGGAAGATGCAAAATTCATGTGACATTTATTCATTCATCGGTTCATACTTCGTTCACAACACATTTATTGTGTGTTAAACATGTTTTCAACACATGATATTCATGTGTTAAATGTACAAACCTATGAATGGATGAACTTTGCATGATTTTCATTATTAATTCGTCACTTACTAAATTTGTGATCTAGTGTTTGAATGTATAGGTGTTCCATCAATATTCTTGAAGTGGAAACTCCACTTTCAATTATCACTTTTAGTGTTACAAAAGAGGCAGGAATCTTACAAAGATAAGATCCAAAACGTTTTCTTGCAATGATGAAAATCATTCAACCAAAAGTTCGAGGTTAGCTTCAATATGGACTACTAGAGCAAAAATGAAAGATGATAACAATGATGTGCAATAGAAGCGCCCAAATTATTTTGCCATTTGACAACCTTTGCTTATCCTAGTTGATGTTGTAAGAAAAGGAAAATAGCGATTTCCATCCTTTGCCTGATCAAGATGGTTTCAAAAACAATTTGGCAATTGAGCACTAGAACTTTGAGCATTCATGCTTTTAGGTTTCAGGTTTTGCATCTAACCTCATTTTGTTTTGCTATATTTCATCATATTTTTAATTTGCAAACCTAAGATTGGATTTATTTTTTCCTTCCATCTCATTTTTTTTTCTATCAATGACCATGCACCTTTGATTCCATCATGTTGAACATTGCATTCCTTTTGTCATTCTCCTAAATGAAATTTTCAACAAGTAAAAGGCACAAAATTGTTACAAGCATGATGCCGACAATTTGTCCCACTTACACCCAACAACAAGAAATGCATATAACACCAACATTCCTATAATTACATCTCCTCCTTTTCTTCCTTGGATTTTGCAGTAATTTGTCATTGAGACCAAGAATATTAATAAACAATTCAATATAATCTTCATTATCTTCAATTCAATGCCATATATCATAACCTCAAATTAAACTACAATGGATAAGGATTTCCTTTGAATTAGGGTTACATGGATATCTTCCTTAGCTTGTCCATACTTTTATATATTTCTTCTATGATTACCATTTTAATATTTGGGTTATTACGTTGTTAGATTGTGTGTAATGCATCCTATAATAGTCTATAAACTTCAAAAACCATCATCATTTAAAATAACTAGGTGTAGCACGGTTGTTAGCATTCTTGAATTAGATGTGATTTCTTAAAAACAATAGTTAATTTATTGTTTTGTTTTTGAAATCATGATTTAACCTAATAGTTATGGTGACAACCCATGAAATTAAATTGAACAAATCCACCTCCAAGAAGAAATAATTCATATGCACAAGGTATGAATTTAAAAAACCTTATTCTCAATGGTTTAGAATCCTCAAACTAGGAAAAAACTTTGAATGAACATGCATATTGTATTTTAAAATGATAACTTGCTTAAATTTGAGCATGGGTTCTTAATATTCATCACCACAACCCAATTATTAATATGTTTTTCGAGTTATTGGAAGCTTTATATTCTTGAACTTTTTTGCTTTCAACTACAAGTTTTACAAGGTGATTTAAAATCTCACAAAACATGTCTTTTCTAATCCAAATAAACAAATACATGAAAAATACAGTTGGAATGTTTTCTGATTAGATTTATCACAAACATGTAAATTGAAAATTGAAAATTTTGTGTTCCAATTAATAACATGATTGTATCTACATTACACATTCCACATATGATATTATGAAATCATTTTGTTAAGTTCTTTGAATCAACATGTATTAGTACACAATGGACAGATGTATAAAACAAGGGTCTAAACCCTTTTCTTCTGTAAATAATTGAAAAGAGTTTTTTCTTAATTATATATATATATATATATATATATATTGCTTTAAAGTTTGTTTTAAAGATTCGGCCCCATGTAGAAAGAAGAAAAAATGCCTTACGACTGCTAAGCATTTTTTCCATTTTGAAAAAAAAAAAAAACACATGGTAGCCATTATATTTTTTTCCATTTTGAAAGATGTAAAAACATTTGGTGGCCATTAGGTGTTTTTTCCATTTTGAATGATGTAAATACGCCTAGTGGCCACCACACATTTTTCCATTTTGAGCAATGTAGAAAGATGGTGGATGCCAGGCGTTTGCACCATGTTAAAAATTATAAAAATAGAAAGGTGGATAGATGTTTGGTCATTGGCAATTGTTTTTACAACTCTCAACATGGAGAACCATAAGGTTGAAGAAGGATATATTTCTTGTGAATCGGCTTGGTGGATATCATTCAAAATGAGAAATTAAACTTGAGGGACAATGCTCACATTGTTTTAATAGAAATGATAAATTTATTTATGCACTAGTTGGGCACTTTGCTTTTGTTGATGAGTTTGATCTCAATTTTGTGGTGTTTTTAGGTTTTCCCAAGATATGGTTGATGGAATTATATTTGGGAAGTGTTGGCATTTGGGATTCTTGGGAAAGTGAAAGGGTGAGGATAGGAATTGGAATTTGCAAAGATCCATTTCTTATTCTGATACATGTTGCTTCAGGGGTGGAGACCTACATAATGGTTTTGATTGAAGTTGTGTTTGAAGCTTTGAAGAGTGTAAGCTTTTATTTGGACACTAGCTACTAGATATTTTAGGTTAGCCGTTGGAAAGGATGTATTCTGGTTTTTGAAGGATTTATCCATGGATGATGTGGTGATTACTATAGGGTTACAACAATGTTTTGTTACCATGGATGGTTGTAATAATTTGGGGAAGAAACAAATTTCATGTCGAAACAAAGATTTGCCCGAATTCCTTTCTGAGAATGTCAATGAAGTTGAAGAATTGGGAGGAATGCGAAATGGGTTTTGTGACAAAAAGATTAATTTGGAAACATGTTATACCTTAGATGATGGTGCAAAATGTTTTATTAAAGGGATTGGATATGATTCTAACAATGAAGAAGGAAGTGAAAGCAAAATTATGGCAAGATATGACAACAAAGAAAACAAGAAATTTTGGAAATAAATCGAGAGTAGGAGGAGCAAATGAATAGGTGACAAAGTGAGGATGAACGCGATGAAGAAGTTGCAGAGGGTAGCAATGCAAGTAATTCAAATATTGTAGGAATGTAAGTTGTAATGGAAAGGAGTTGAATGTGATCTTTTAGATGATGATGGCATATTCATTACAAAGGGTTGAATTATAGCATGTGACCCTATGGAGGCAATTCTTGACGATCATCTTGGTGAGGATCATGTTGGGTTGTGTATTATGTATTGTCTTGATACTATGTCAACAATCATGACAATTTGGAAGTGGCCATTGTTTTGTATTTTTTCAATGGTTATTTTCTGCAAGAGCATTTCATCACACATAATGAAGGCCATGTTCCAGGTGTTGATGAAGTGGGAGCAGTTAGTGTGAAAAAAAAAAAACTTTTCATAAAAGGAAACGAGGCTCATGTGACTTTGAAGATGCAACTTCCAAGATTGAGAAGGTTTTGTCTAAAGAGTTTGTGTGAAATGTGAATGCATTGACGTGTTATGGGATGAATTGTTGTCAACATTTCCCTTGTGAAAAAATGTTGTTTTTGAGGCAAGAGTATTGGAGGTTGTTGTTTTAGGATTGGAGAGCTTATGGTTTAGATTTTCCAAGAAGGTTGCATATGAAAGTGGACATTAGGCGCCGAAAATTTCTCACTATGCAAGGTGTAGATATTTGTGAAACTACTTGGTATAAGATCATTGGTGTGTCCAGGTCAATGTATATGTCGTACAAATCTAATAGCAAATGAAGTTGTCAATTTCTACCACATGGTAATCAATGTACACATAAGTTACGAATTTCAACAAAACAAGTGGAATCAAATGTTCAATCACTAATCGACTTGTTTATAGATATAATGCCCCATCAAATGAAGAGCATTGGAAATGGTAGACAAGATGTGCAACGTTGATTGCCTAAATCTTGGAAGAGTCTTCAAAGAGAAAAATGATCAAGTATTTAGATTAGTGGACTCTCGTTTGGATTACTAGTGAACCAAAAATGATTGTATGTTTGGAAACATTTAGTTGTTTGGGCATCCATTTTCTTGAAGCTTAATTTGATTTAGGTTTTTATTTGCGTTGTTGTAAATAAACAAGGAGTTAAACATTGGAGCTATTTCTCAATTTGCTATGAGTAGGTTGAGGAAAGGACATGACCATCTTAATGTAGATGTGCGAAAACAAAGGTCAATTTTTGTAAAATGTATTGTTTATGAATCCCTCAAAGATTTAATATCCAAATTGGGAAAGCATAACAATGATGCAATTGAGTATGCAGTGAAGCTAAGAAAACACATCTTGCACCAAGAGTCGTGTAGAAATTAATATTATACATGGAGGGCAAAGTGAGTTCGATCAAAGGAGGAATTCCTATGCATTATCCGTGACAAAATGGATGATGCGAAAACCACACTTCCAAGGTTGCAAATGTACAACAAAATGATTTTTGGGCTTCAACAATTGCCCGTTACTCTCATAGGTATGATAACCCATGGACACGAGGATGATAGATATGCTTAATATTCAAATGAATTGTGGCCAAATGATCCCAATTTTACAATTAGGTCTTTGTTGTGACTATTTCACACTTCAAAAGTAACCCCAATTTTAAAGTCAAAATTATTGTTTGAGGAACCCCCACAAAACTCTTACAAGGGAAATTGCATTGTGTACATTAATCATGCACATCAAAACAAATTGTTGGTGCCAAGCCTTTGCCAAAAAATTGCCACTCCAAATGGATAACTACATGAAAGACAACAACAATCAACATTTGTTGGCATTTCTTTCATTGTTAACTACAAGGGATGTGTTTGAAGAAGTGAAACTGGGATTTCTTGCCATTGGCCATACACATAAGAATATTGATGAATCTTTTGGCTATTTGTCAAAAAAGTTAAAAGAATAAAATAATTAGATGTTGGCTAATTTGATGAAGGTGTTTATGGTCTCCTAGGAAGGACAATTTATTCTTTTGTTGATTCAAAAGATTTTAGATTTTAAATCTTGGGTAGTAGGTTGTTTGAAGGATGGTTTTGAAACTTTGGCAAGGCGTACTAATATGCATATTTTTAAAAAAATTGTTGATTCATTAGGCTGGCTTGTGGTGCAATACAAAGTTTCTCCCACAGATCCTGTGTGGAGTCTCGTAGATGCGCCTCCAATTAGATTGTGGAAAGCTAATCCTAATGGGTCACCAAAGTTGCCTATGGGTGTCCCTAACTTTGTTCTTTATTGCCCCATTTGGGGCATTAATCCTTTGAGGTTTGTTAAAAAACAAAAAATCATTAGTGTTAAACTATTTAAACACATGGATTTCTGGAAGGAAAGCATTGTGCAAAGTGTAATTTATGAAATGAAGTTGAAGCCATATGTTGAGTATTGGGAGGATATTTTGTTACATTTGTCAAAACCCTTACCCCATCAAAATGCCACCTTTTTGGAGGGATTCTGGCCTTCAAGCAATTGGAGATCCAACTACTCGAAGGTTTTGTTGTCAACCACTATTGTTGGTGCTGATCCAAAGGACCCAATCCAACATCCTTATGTGGGCTAAAGAACATGAGGCCTTCAACTGCATACACCCCATTTTGAGATCTTAATGATGGGAATTTTGTTCTCATTATGCCACATGGTCTTGGCCTTGTTCTTATTTGGATGGGAAGAACACAAGGTGATATTGTGAAATATGAAGAAAGTGCATTTTCAAAACGATGAGGGTTCAATGGTGGGTTTTTGTGAAGAAAGGCACAAATATGGATGAACAACATCTGTATGAAGATTATTGGAATGGAAAGTGAAAATGTAATTTTGCAGATTTAGAACGATGGTTTGACATTTTAAAAAAAAAAAAAAGCTTGAAAAAAATTCAAACAAGAGTCAAATTATTATTCTTGTTGCTTGTGTTAATAGGGCTAAAGTAAATCTTGATGTTACCAATGCATCTAGCAATGTGTGACGAATGTTTTGGACATGGAAGAAATTATGTTTTTGATTTCTTCGAACCTTTTATATCATTAAATTGATCTCAATCTTGTTTAATCAATTTATTCATGGTAGCCAATTATTCTTGTATATTTTTGAACATTAATGATCAATAATATTTTCTATTACATTTTAACCCTAACCCCTGGTGGCCACTATGTGTCCTCTTTTTTCATTCTTGGCATAGAGTTTCAAATTTATTAACGATTGTGTTAAGTTTTTGTGTTTGATGAGGTGTATTGTTTAATCAATTTGTTATTTGCATAAAATTTTGTGTACATTTTTGGACAATCATAATCGGTGATTTTTGTTGTTACACCTTAACCTTAATCCTTAATGGACACCATGTGTGTATTTTTTCCTTTCATGGCATTAATTTCAAATGTATTGTGAATGTTTTTATTTTTAGGTTCTTTTGTGTTTGATGTGGCATATATTTAAAGCAATGTTTTGATCCCTGAAAATTATATGTGTATATCTTTATACAATTATGGTCGATGAATTTTTTATATCTTAACCTTAATCCATGGTGGCAACCATGTGTTTGTTTTTTTTTTTTCATGTCATTGAACTACCTGGAATTATTAGTGATTTTGTTATTGTATGAGCAACAACTTTGGATCCACAAACATTATTGTGATTGATGGATTGGTTCATGTTGTGTTTAGTTCTTTATAATTCAGTAAATAAAAGTTTTGTTTCTCATGAACGAGAGCATTGACTTTCAACTTTGATAATGAATAACTTATAATTTTCACTTGGTGGGCACTAAGCAAAAAAGTTTTTCAAGACAAAATTTGTTTACATGGGTGTTATCTTTTTAAATGATTGTTATTTTTATTTGAATATAAAGTTCCATTTGTAAAATCTGGTGGCCACTAAGTAGGACTCATACCATCCACCAAATTGGATAAAGTCCTAAATTAACAATTTAATCCCAAATTAATTAAACATGTTGTTATTCAATAGTTATTTCACCTTGATAAAATATTATTGATTGAAATTGAAATAAATAAAAATATGCATATTTGTAATTCATTATGATTTTTTGTATAACATGTTTAAAATGGTGATGTAACATTATGTCATTGTGTTTTCATTGTAGATATATTGAATTTCAAACTTCATTTTGGTTTTTTTTCAGTTTCATATTTATTTTGACATGAGAACGATGACCATCGATTTATACCTTTTCAAAGATGAAAAGGGAAAAAAATTTAATCATTTGAATATATATTTAAAATAAAATATAAGCACTAATTATATATATTTAAATTTAATTTTGTTCATTTCCAAACAAAATCATTTATAAAATTGTTTATAATGTCATATTAAAAAATCATCACTTCAAAAATATTCCACATCTGCATTATATAATTAATGCCCATTCCTATTAATGTTTACACAAATTTAACACCATTTAATAAAAGTAGTAATATATTCAAGTACCTTTTGGTTTTCAAGTAAGGACTTTTTGTGAATATGTAATGGTTAATTCAAAATTAGTGAATTTTGTTCACGCCTAAAAATGAAAATTTTGTTTGTTGTGTTGAGGTAAATCTCAACACAACCTTATTCCACCAATTTGGATGAAAACCTAATTAGATGTTTAGAAATACAACATTGAGGTCATTGATGAAAAGGTAAAATATATATTAATGAAAAGAAAGTAAAATCAATATTTAAAGTTCACCAAACAATCATGCAAAAAGCGAATTTTTTATTACAATAGGGTAAATTGACCAATCATCGATCACTTGCATATGACACAAACACTTATTTATATCTTCATCATATGTGCTTCATTTTGAGTGATTTAAAATGTTATGGGAGTGTTACCTTAGGCTCTAGAAATCATCTTTCAAGTGCAAAGGTAAAGGATTATTGAAAATTAACAAGAAGAAAAATAAGCTTTCCAACTTACAAAACACTTTTTTTTTTTTTCTTTCTTTTGTTTGGACCTCTTGTACATTCAAACCACATAAATTTTTTAATTTTTTATTCATTTTAAAATATTTAAAATGTTATTGGAGTGCCATTGAAGTTCTACAAATCATCTTGGAACTTTAAAACCAATAGAGCAACATACAAAGAATTTTTTGGGTGTTCAAGAACTAGCCTTTATAATGTTCAGTGATTTGGTTTTTTTGAGTTTTTCACCCCCCTCTACTTTGGGGAATTGTAACTTTTTCAATTCTATTCTATTTTTGACAATTTTTGGTGCATTCAATGTGCCACTAGGAGGGGTTCAAGTTTAGTTTGGACACCAGAAACAATAGAGCCCTCTCCTTGGATCTGACCTGCCTTGAACACTTAAGTGTTCAGTCATCGACCGGTTTACCCTAAGTACAATCTTGTTGGGCTTCTAAAATTTGGATTATTTTGAAACTTTATTGGGTATCAAGATGAGTATCAAAGTTGACAATTGTGATTATAACAAATAAAATACTCAATTATTGTATATAACCATGGTTCTTAAATCTTTTTTTGAAAAAATAAATCAAACATTCACCTATAACCATTGGGTCTTTGTCAGTTCTTTCATGAAACCCCATGGTTCTTTGAAGTTTTTAAATACCCATAACTGGCAGTTCCTTGAATCCAATTTGTTTCAAATACCCAAACCCAGTGGTTCTTTGATTTTGAAAATTTTCAAATACCCAAGACCAATAGTTCTTTGATTCTAAATTTTTTAAGTGTCAATGAGTTTTACACAAATCAAATACCCACCCCACACTGGTGCACACTACAATGCCATTGAGTGGGTTAAGTTCAAAGCATGTTATTGCCAAATTTCAGGTGCTTTAACCCAATGCGTGTTACTCCACAACACAAATGGAAAGCTTGGTACAATCAAGGTTAAATGCCAATAATAATAGATATATTTCTCAAATTTATTATTTCAAAAAATTGTGATGTTGAAAATTTGTTGATTTTTTCCAAAAAAAAGGAGATTAGTTAGTTGAATTTACACTAGAAAAGGACAAAATTCCAAAAATAATAATCCCACTTTTCTAGTACACAATGTTTTGAAAGAAAACACCGATTACAGTATTTGAATGTATATGTAATTATCATTCTACTCAATAATAATCTTGGGTGTTTTCCCTTCTTGACTAATTCTGCTCTTGGAGAAACTGATTTGTTAAACCATGAGTAGGTAGTCTATAAAAACCACCCTGGTAGATTTGTTTTTTTGAAAAATTTATGTGCAAATGTAACCCTGAATGATGCTACCACAAATGTCAAAATGGATGAAAGTTGTCAACTCAGCAAAAAATAATTGCATGTGTTTAGGTTGTAAGTCCCTAGTAAACAACCTAACATAATGCATCACAATACCAATGTAATTGGTGAAGTGATTTTATTTTTTTGGTGGCGAATTTTTGCTTTTTTGTAACAAATATTTTGGAAAAGGATTAGTTGTTGGGTTTGGGGGGGGGCGGGGAGGATTTACCTTTTTAAATAAAAATTTCCAAAACCAACATTTTATTAGGAAAGTGTCCAAAATCATCACAATTGCTTACAATATGGAAGGGTGCTTAAGATTTTCTACTTTCATATTTGGAACATCTCCAAATTTGTTTAAATATATGCTAATGGATGATTACCACTTGAGCAACATCACAAAATTGAAAAGCAAACACACACATACACACAAATAGAAGGGTTTACAGGATAGGTTACCACTTTTTGAACCATGGTAATTTAGTTGTGGTTCATTCACAACTGAGTCATAACCAGTGTTGGGTGGTTCTTAGAATTAGGGATAGATACTCACCAGTTATCAAGCCAGGTATATTATACCCCACTTACCAATCAATTCTCAAAAAATTTCAAACCATTTCTTTTTGGTACATAACCCCAGTTCTCAAAAATTATGACCCTAAACCCTAAATCCCCTAATTGAAATCCACAACAAATACATAATACCTATTTACATTACTACCTAGTGTTTTGAATAAGCTGAGTGGTGCCATGAGAGCCTAGCATGGCAGTTTGTGACTGAATAAAGGCTCTGTACCTCCAACACCTTAAACCCTAACCTTACCCAGATAAGTTATATATAACCTCTTCTACCAGATATGCATAATGCAACTATCCATATCCAAGAAATGAAATACCACTAAAGTCTGAATATGAATCTTGATATCATATAACACAACATTCGGATATCCACAGAGATCGGTTAGTAAGTACTTGTGATGTTAATCGTTGGATGCATATAATGATGGATAGTAAAATTAGACTAGATATAGGACATGGATATATATGTATATCCGGGTATATTCATATCCGGATATAAAGATATAACCGGATGACACTGGTTTTGACCTGATGACTTTTGCATTGCATAGGGTTCTAGCCAATTGACTCCGTCCTGGCTTTTACCCAATGACCTGCCTGCATTGAAGTGTTTTAGCCAAATGACTCCATCGTGGCTTTTACCCGATGACTTGCATTGAAACGTTTTAGCCAAATGACTCCATCATGGCTTTTAGCCAATGATTTGCATTGAAACGTTTTAGCCAAATGGCTCCATCATGGCTTGTACCCAATGACTTGCATTGAAATGTTTTAGCCAAATGAATCCATCATGACTTTTTGCCCAAGGACATGTCATGAAGGTTGTTTAGCCAATGATTCCATCATGACTTTTAACCCTATAATCTAACTATACTTGTGGAGGAGGGGGGTGTGTTCTTACCATTTACATCCATTGGTGGCCCCTGGTCCATAGCTGGGTTGGCTGCTACCTAGCATCAAACCCTAGTACCCCGGCAGATTTGACACATGTCTGTCAAATAATGAATTTATTAAAAATTCCATTTAGACAAATAGAATATTGCTAATCATTTCTTGCACACAATTTTTTTATTTTTTTATTCGAAAATTCCAACATTTCGGAAAATAATAATTAGTGCAAAGGTAATAGGGTAATCATGTTGTACTTTGAATGTCATGTATTGGCTGACACAATACATAAAGCTTAACCTAAAGATGAAGACTCTAGTCTCCCTTATGTCGAGCATTTGAAAAGAAAAATTTATTCAAACTAGGGACAAGAGAATTCTTTTTTTCCTGAATTCTTTTGCCTTTTTTATTTAAAAAATTGGGGAAATTTTTTAAATTTCTAGTTTCGAGTGTAAATTGAACTAATAACACTATTTTTTGCGGGGGAAATTTTGCCAAATATTCAATACTACAAAATTGAAAAGAAAAACCCTACTAGGCGTCTTAAGAGAAAGGTAAGGAGTGATGAAGAAACCAAGGAAAGAATAGGTAGGGGGTTGGTATATATATATATATGAAATAGGTTTGTATCTATGGAAGAAGGTATGGATGCAAAGAACTCCCAAGATTGTCCCTTTGTCTTTTTTCTTTGCTTCTCAAGGATCTCATACCCAATCATCAACATGACATTACAAATTTGTAAAGCATTCTATTTTCAAAACGTTCTTTAAAAATTGAAGAAATCCCACCACTTCTTTAGGTAGGTGAAGAATTTGCATTTAGACCCTTTCCAGAATTGAGGCTCCCATCCTGAGGCTGATAGACCAAGGGGGAGAGGCCAAAATTCCCATAATTTTGGGTCTAAACGCAGACCCACAAGTATAAGAGGAACTTGTGCATGGGTTGGTTGGTCTGAACAACTAAATAGATGTGGTGTTTGTGTGTGTGTGAATAATTTGCTTTCCAAATGGGAGGGCTGAAACTTCCGCAATAGCTTATAGCTTAGGTGTCACATGCCAATAACCCAAATGGCAAATGGGATTCCCCCCAAAATTGAAGGCTTGTGGGAAAAGAACCTTCATAATTGGCCTTCACGGACTTTCCTCTGTGCCTCAAATTCAGTTGGATTTTGCCTCTCAACTTTTGACCAGTTTTCCTTCACACATGGCTAGGGTTTTGTTGGCTGCAGGTGGTCTTCTCTCCATCTTGTCCTTGGAAAGAGTCTACTCACACTCCATCGTCATCATGCATTAAATAAATAACCAGTGGTTTTCATGAAAAAACTGGCAATGAACTGGTGACTCTTTGGTCAAGTATTTGGTTTTTTCAAAAACAATTGAAAATTGTGATTAGGGTAGACTGGCCCATCGCCAATCGCTTGCCTATGATCAAAGCCCTGTTTATATCTTCATCATATGTGCTTCATTTTGAGTGATTTAAAATGTTATGGGATCGCTACCTCAAGCTCTAGAAATCATCTTTGAAATGCAAAGGAAAAGGAGTAATGAAAAAATAACAAGAAGGAAAATAAACTTTCCAACTTACTAAATGTGTTTTCTTTCTTACCTCTATATGCTAGAACCGGGTCTTTGAGTTTTTGGCAACTCTGATTATGAATCTTAACAGCCACCCTAATAATTGCCAGGGGTCTGTTTCTTGTTTCTGTCCAACACTGGTTTGGATTCCATTGGATGTTTTAGAGCACTGTACAGTAAATTTTGGAACATGTTGATTTGGCTCAACAAAATGTCCTTGGCCCAACATTTTTGCACATGATGTTCAGGTGCAAAATGCACAGCCAAGCCTAAAACATGTTATTGATTGGCTAGATGGTTTGATTGGTCCAAGTGGGTTGGTATTATTAGTCTCCTACCTTTGGTAGTACTAGTTTCAGTTGTATGGGTGAGGTTGGGAAAAAGTAAATAACTAATCTTGGATGTGAGAATTATAGTTGCAGGGCCACATACTGAGCATTAGAATAGCTACTTTCAAAGGTTAAGTGAGGCTCCCCATTGAGGGTGTTGTCACTTCTCATCTTCATGATGAATCTCCATGGCCATCTTCAACATTTTTCTTTATGCATTCTTGCTTTCAATCGATTGTGAGATTTTCGACCACCTTTCTCCAACATCTTTATTCACAAGAGCCAAGGATCCCACTCACAACATTATTTTTCTTTTTTGTTATTGACATTGCACCTATTTTTGTCAACATTATTGATGCCCTCATTCAAATTTGTGATAAATCCCCAACATTCATGGCATTTTTTTCACGACTTCAAATTAATTTTTTTCACCTTTATTATTGTTGTTGGTGCTTGTCCAAAAATCATGTTTTTTCATGTTCTATGTTTGCAAGTTGAAGTTGTTATTGCATATGCATCTCAAATTTGTTGTTGCATTGTGTTCGAGCTTGCAATAAACTTCTAGAAAAGTGACAAGTAATTTCAACACTTAACTACTTTCAAATATTATATTTTTTTTCACCCGTTCCATTTGTTTGTTGTTGTTGTGTTCTTGTTGCAACTAAAATAATGAAATAATTATGTATTCTTTCATCCTTTCCATTTTTCTACTACTACTATGTTCTAGTTACAACTAAAAAGGTGAAGCAACTTCATATTCTTTCACCCCTTTCATTTTCATTGTTGTTGTCGTCCTCATATTGCAACTAAAAGGATGAAACAACTATGTATTCTCTAGCCCCTTCCATTTTGTTGTTGTTATGTTCTTGTTGTAGTTAAAAAGATGCAACAACTTTGTATTATCTCACCCCTTCTGTTTTGTCATCATTGTTATGTTCTTGTTGCAATTAAAAGGACGCAACTTTTGGTGACATCCACAAGTGGCATTCACCTTTACACAATAAGGTTTTAAAATAATGAGTATGGTGAATTTGTGTCTCCTACTAAAAGTATTATTCAAAAATCACAAATTGAAGGAAATGCATCTTGGGCACTGCTTATTCCAAATCTTTTGGTCAATTGAAGCATACGGTATCCTTGGCATCATAGTGCAAGTTATTAAAGGTTTTTTGTTTTCAATGATGGCGCAAAAATGAATTATTATAATCCCCAAATCATGCAATGTATTGTTTGTCATTGGAATCCAATTGATGTTAATGTTAATATGTTTCCCATGGGAAAAATAAAGGCTTTGTGAATTATAACAAATATCATAGTTCTTTTTTTTTAAACATGTATCTCATGAACATGTGGAAGTGCATATGAAGTTGGAGTTGATGTTGGTGAAGAAAGCTTAAGGAGATGGAAATCAATAAAAAAACAACAAAAAAATGAAGAATACCCTCCTTGTATGATCAATAAGTTTTTTGGCAGCCAATGACCTTTTAACAAAGTTGACCTTACACAACATGCCTTTCTTGAATACCTAGTTTTATAAATGACAAAAGGTTAACACCTTTTGTTTTCTATTGAAAACCCATGGCTGAAATGTACGGTTTTAAAATAATGTATAAATGTTGTATTTGTATTTTGACATCAATTAATGATAGATGTGTTGCCAAACATTATGAAAAAAACTAGGGAGAAATTTGTTTTACTCTCATTTATTTCATGTCTTACACAATTTTTTTAATCTTTAAATATCTTGTGGTGGACATGGCATTTTTTCCATGAGTTTTGATTTTATTAAAAATTTATGGGAGCCCACACATGTCATAGTGGGAATTTTTTGTATGGTGTTGTTGATGTTTGGCAACAACAAGTCATAAGCTTTTTTTCTAGTTTTGTTGATGCTTCGGGATTTCACATTTGATATTTAGAAATTTCTAGGTATTTTGTATGGTTTTGTTGATGTGTGGGGTGTTGAGTTTGAAAGTTTGTTGGTTTCTTTTGTTCTATTGATGCATGAGTGGCAACAATTCAAAAGCTCTTTGGCATTTTTGGGGCTTTGTTAATGCACAAGGATTTGATTTACTAAAATTAATTTTCATATTTTGTGGTTATGTTGATGTGGGGGGGAGGGGAGGGGGGGCAAAAAGTCACAAGTTTTTTAGTTTTATTGGGGGCTTTATTGATGTGTGGAAGCAACAACTAATAAGTCATTTTTATTTTATGATTATGTGTTATGTCAATGTCTAAAGCTTTTTTATTTCTATGGTTATGTTGACATGGGGAAGAAACAACAAAGATGTGTTGGTTGCTAGTTGCAAGAATGATTTGACCCAAAAAACCCACTTTGAGGAAATAATAAATTATGTGTGCAATTTGCAATTAAAAAAATATCATGGCCTATTGATGCTTGGACCACTTGATTAGGACTTATGAATTTTTTTGTGATCAATATCATATTGTAAATTAGGAATTATATGTTCATGTAATTTTTAAAACCATTCTTAAAAATCATTTCATCATTTTATTTAAAAACCATAAACTTTAAGAATACCAAATACCACCTCTTCTTTTTTAAAAATGAAAATCGTGATTTTTAGGAATCATTGTTGTTTAAAATGCCATCTATAACCTTATTTAAGGGTTCTACTATATACTTCAAAATTTTATCAAGACCACATCTAGAGGTTCCATACCTTTTATAAAAGATTCATGATTAAAATTAAAGGTTTTTGAAAAAATGGAAAATTGGTCAACATTGCTTTGTATTTAGGGTATAGTTGTTGTAGCCTTTGGATTATGTAAAGAATTTACAACATAAAACCCAAAATGGGTAGCCTTGCCCTTTGTTGAAACCTAACCAACTAGGCTAGAATTTGTTGTTTTGTACAAACAACCATTAACAAGGATGGGACAACATACTTTTGCAAAATGAAATTTGGATTCGTTATGACTTAAAAATATAATGAGATGTAAAAGGAGAAGGTTGGATGAAATAGTGCCAAAAGATGCCTTATGTTTTGGTTGGTTGTTTCCTATTCATGATGGTGTGAACATTTTTAACTAAAGGATTACACTAAGAAGTGTATCTTTTTCAAACTAGTTAGGTTTATTTGTTATGTTTTATTGTTGTAGGTGACTATTGGTGATAGGGGATAGTGCATCAAAACAATTGTGGGTGTTTGGTTTGTTGCTAGCCACTAATGTGTGGTGTGATGTTGAATTTTTATTTTTAGTGTTTTTTGTTCTTTTGATGGTGGATACTCAATTTGTGGTGGGTGACGAGCATAGGAGTTTGGCGATGGTGGATGGTGTTTGTGTGGAAAAAGATTTAAAGGATGAAAGATGGTGAAACAAACATTCAACATTAGAAAAACTAAATAATTGTTTTATCTTCTTGATGCAAAGACCATTTTTTTTCCAACATGTTAGTATGGAAGGATTGCAAACAAAGGGTATGTCATTGAAATAATATAATTTGTGTTTGGGTCTAATTAAATAACCATGGAAATACCTTCCATTGCAACCATGGTTCTTGTGAAGATATGAACATGTGCATAAATAAAGATAGGATAATGCGGTGGGAGGTGATGAAAGATCTAGAGGAATGCAAAATGGAACAAGGTTATGGTTGTTTGTCTAAGGAAGAATAGGATCAACATTTGGGATGTGTTGGGAATATGTTTAAGTTTGTCACCAAGGATTTGAAAAAGTTTTGGAGTCCCAAGAAAGTGTTCTCAATTTTCTAACATGTGCCTACCAATGTTAACGAGGTTGTAGTTCCCTTACATGATGTCAACCATTGGAATGTTGTTATGAGTATTGAGAGTTTGATTCACTACGACCCTTTTAGTTTTCTAAATATATTTCATTCAACCACATTCATCATTTTCTAACAAAGGTTTGGGCTGCCATGTAAGGAAAATTGACAAGCACTAAAGAATGGAAGTGAATTGCAACAAATTATAGTTGGCATTGGGTTTGTTGGACCACATTAGGAATTTGACTAAGAGTGTAGATTTTATGTCATAAAATTCATTATTTAGTTTTACAATGGCATGAACATGCATAATGCATTTCCCACCACAACGTGTTTATTTAAAATCACAAATATGAACTTCAAGATTTGTAGGTCTGTTATATCATATTTACATTTTTCATTATGGGTTTTGTTGGTTGTAGGTGACCCCCAATAGCTTCTCGAGGGATGAAGCCATTCAATCTTGTTGTTCATTAGTGGAAGTGATCAAGGAGACAATTGAAGCATCTACAATAGGATGCATTGAATGGGTGATCAATTTGGAAGAGCCAAAGGAAGGTGCAAGTTCAGACATAAGTGAGTTTGGAAGTGTTTTAGTAGTTTTTAAATGTAATAGATCTGGGAAGTTTGCATATTACAAAAGTGGATTGAGTAAAAAATCCTAGAGTGCTCCTTCAAACCCCCTTGACATGGTAGGTCAACTACTATTATGTTTTTTGCAAGTAGGCAAAAGGTGTCATACCCACTTTTTTTTTATCAGACTATGTAATGTCAATGGAACATGAAATTTTCAACATGACATGCATTCCTTATGTGGACAATATTTTGGTGCAAGTTGGTGTACTATGGTTTTCTATCATGTGATGAAATGAAACATGTTTTATGCCACAATGTTTAATGTTTATGGGTTTTGTTGCCTACAACGTAGAAGGCAATAGACTAACAAAACATTTGTCTTTTAACATTGATTATATACATGTAAATGAATAATTGCATTATAGGTTAACATCAATGTTTAATGTTGGACACACCCCAAAAACATAGATAGTAGAAAAATATTTCCCATCTTTTACTATGTACTAGAGCGTAGTTTCTAAGTTAGGGTTGATGTTCAATGCTAGTGACATCCTAGAAGGCCATAGGATGTACTAGAATTTCCCATCATTTGTTGTGTACTAATTAGTCATGTCATTGTGTAGTAAATAATTACATTGGTTACAAAAAATGTTGTAGCAAGGTGATGGTTGATGATGTTGTTTGGTTGTTATGATTTTTAATTCAAATTGAAAACCTAGAAGGCAAGATGGTATGAAAATAACATACAATGTTAAAAAAATGATGGAGATTTCAATGGGTACGAAGTGTAAAAATTGTGTGAAAACTTTTACAGACTTTGAAAATTTGAAAAACTTCCTAAACATAGTAATAGTTACACATCCTAATTATTAATTAGTAACATGACTTCATAATACAATTCACCCAAATATGCCTATACATGGATAAACTTTTTACCTTTGTCCCTAGCAGGATTTCCTTTAGGAGCATGATTCTCTAGCAATCCTCTATGCCTCTTCAATGAATTGTCACCATCATAGTTGGAAATAATGGTGTAGAATCGAAGTGTTCAGTTCCAACAATTCCCCTTGCTAACAAATCTTGTTATCTACCTTGTGAAACTTCCAAGTTTGAAAGCAAATGCAACTGCAAGGTGGGAATTCCATGGTAGTGCTCCTAATACTAATGAACATTTCATCAATTATATCAATTAAATTTGCATGTGTGGTGGACCAATCCAAGATCTTAGCGGTCCCCATAATTTTAATTGGTTATAAGACCACATTTTTGTTTTTGTCTTTGAAAACCAACTCATCTCCTGATCCTAAAAGATTTGTGATTGGTTGGTGTGGCCCATGGGATGTACCCACATCTCAAACATTGCACCATTAGGAACATTTGGATGCAAAACTTTGAACATTTTCATGACATGTTTACATATAATCCCTTGTTATGCATGAAAACAATCACATTATGGCCACTTTGAATTTGGAGCATGCATGGTCCACACTTTGGGTCTATGGTTCATGGATGCAATGAACACAATGTCCTCACCATTTGGAAAAATTAGGACATTGCAATCTAGTATATTTTGAGCTCAAAGCACAAAACTTTTCACAATGCCCTCTTGTTTTTTGTTCCTAACATACCCAAAGATCTTGCAGTGGACATCATACTAATAGTGTGTTAGCACATCTCCGACAATGTGATAAATAAGCCAGTCTATTTTGCACTAAGTCAATATTTTTCTTGAACAAGAAAAAAATCCTTGATGTTTGTGTGGTAAGATTCAATTGATGCATTTGTGTCTTGGCCTGCATGTGGAATGTTGTGATTTCCAACACACCACATGGCCACCACATGCAACTAGTGTTTTGTAAGGCACTTCATGAAGCAGGTAGCATTGGGGTACCTTGTTGCTAGTAAGTGAATTTGTTGTTTTGCCCATAGAATTACATTAATTGTCGCAACCCCACTTTGAGGGAAGTGTGAGGTCGCCATTCACATTCCCGACAATGGGACTTGGGAGTCTTCCGAGACTCCCGAAAATTCAGAACGCGATTGTAGGGGTTAAAACACCTCGCATCAAAACGTTTTTTATACCATTGGAAAGGTCTTGAAGTGTAGATATCCAAAATGACCTCGCATGACCCATTTGGACATCTACAACACGAGTTATGGTTGAAAGAAGGGTCGGGAATCAAATTGGCAGTTTGACTCCCAACCACTAAAAGTCGGGAGTCGACCCGATCCCGGTGTGTGCAGGTGAAGTGCGATAGACCGTTGAAAATCTCTTGAGGAGAGCTACGACTTTTCTTCAGACCTCGTCCTAATCCGAGGTCGGGGCGAGAAGTTATGAACGCCCAAAATCCCGAGAGTCCAAACCGGGACAATTTTGGGACTCCACTTTGGGAGTCCCGGGAAAAAGTGCCATTTGGATACGAGTGCGACGATGAGACACAGAGAATACTATTTGGGGGAAAGTGGTGGCTTCCCTCGAGTCCGGGCCGTGGTGAGTCAAGTGAGTCCAAGGTTGCCCATGGCTTGTCCCAACACCAAAAGTGTGTAGAATGAGTTCTAACCAACTTGTTGGTTGGATTTGGATGTAGGACTAAATAACTAAGTAGCTTGTCCCTCTTCCTAGTTTAATCCCGGAGCTTTCAGCATGCCCCTCTTACCTCCTTTAGTGCTGGAAGTTGGGAATGTGCCCCGAGTCCCCCGCACCCCGAATCCTCCGCTTTTCCGCAGCTTGAATGACCTAGCCCCAACTTGGGGCTAACTAGGGACTTGGGAGCGCATCATTAATGCCAATAAGGCATCCACATGAATACATAATCTCACCAAGAGCAAATAAAACTGGAACACGATTTTCTGGCATTACAATTTTTTTTATTGCATTATCTACCCATTTTTTCACACGTACCACAAATATATAAACATTTTAGCTCCACCCCATATGCTTCTGTAGTATATATATCAAACAATGAAAGTAAATATTGCATCAAAACTAACAATAAAATCATGGAAAACATTAAGCAAAAGGTTATATGTTATTCAAACATCATTCACTTACATGTTGAATTGAAGTGGAACAAAGAAATGAAGATGGAGGGTAGCAAATGTTGTTCACAAATGGGGTGGTTGATGCAAAAACCAATTTGTAAGATTTCCAGTAGGATAATTAAACCATTAAAAGCATTTCTAAAGGAGGTTCCAATGGACAAAAAAGGTTGCATTGTTGTCATGAGACACATGTTATGTGAGAAGATCCATATACCTAAGATTATTTATTTTGACTTGAGTGTTGTCCACAATTATAATATTATGCCTTTAATCCTCTATCAAACATTGGGATAATGCATGCAAAATAGGATGAAAGTTGATTTCCCTAGCCTTTCCAATGGCAATGAATGTGACAAGTATTCCATTCTACCACTCATTCAAGACCATCATGGTGTAAAAGGGGTACTACAAATAACAAAAGTGTAGTGTTAGGAATAATGGTCAAGTAGGTTATACTTATACAAAGCTTAATTTGTAGATGTAAAATAATAGATGAAACGTATCCACCTTTGGTTTGTGCCAAATGTTGCATCAAAAGAGACTGAACTCTTGTGTCCAACTTTTTCATCATTTTTGTTTGCTAGGGGGTTTGGATACCAAGTGTGAATGGGGTATCATCTTGGCTTGGCAAGTTCATATCCATTGGGGCATGCTCAAGATGATAGAAAACTGAATTTGGGTTTTCCATAACCCACATTCACACTTTTATTGGATCCTTGGGGTGTTTCTACCATAATTCATTTGCTCTTTTCAAGGGACTTGATACATTTTTTACATTAGATGGTAGAACAAACGTGTCTCGTGTTATGGGCTCATTTTTCAAAGCTTTTTCTCTCACATATGCCTTGTGATGAACCATGATTTGTGCAAGAGAAAGCCCTTACTGAAGGAGCCCCATTAAGTGAACTTTCATCCTATCGGATGACTGTGAACCAAGGGCATGTTGATATCCAACAATGGTCATGGCAAACCTCACCATATTTTTTTTATGCTTTGGATTGAGGTATATCGATTGACATAGACTTGGGTCTAGGTATGGTTGTTTTGCTATGAAAGACCTTTGACAATTGCATTTGATTGATATATCGGCCAATGTTTTGGAGATTTTAGTGTTCATTTTTGCACCTTGGTTGGATTTTGTGAACTCCAACAAATTTTTCCCCCCTTCCTCCTCCTCAATGTATCCTTTTGCTTGTGGTGTTTCCATTTATGTTACGTGGACAACAACTTTTGCATGTCATGTGGAATCACTCTTGTTCTATCTTCTAGCCTAAAGTTACAATTAAATCTAAAGAATATGGACATTGGATGTGAGGTGAAAACTTAAAGATTGTGGACATTTTGAAAGAATTATGGTTGATAATGGGTGGGGTATGCATGTCATTTGGTAACTTATACACAAATGAAGCATTGTTTGTTCAAGGGTGTGTAAGAGTGTCTCGGGCAAAGGATCAAAAATGATCTTTTGTTTTGGTGAACTTACACAATAAATTTTCATTGTCTTGTTCACCATCCACAAAATTTTGCAAGCAGTCCCATGGAATCATTGTAATTTCACTATGGGTGTACAAGCCTCCTCCATGTGTTACATGAAGCAACCATTGTATGTCAAACTTCTAAAATGGCCCAAGAGGAGGTTGCTACATAGTTATTTTCAACACTTCAAGCAAGTCCCTTTCTCAACTAGTAACATACATTTTTTGCCCCATATCCATAATTCCTAAACTAATCAACATAATTGTAAGATCATTGCTTGGGAAATGAAAAATCATTCTTAGTAGAACAAGACATGTATCAAGAAAAATAAGTTGAGAACATGCAATGTAGACCCATGGGACAACAATTTAAACAATTGTGGGTTGGTTTGCATTGTTACATTTTTTTGGACTATCCCACATAACATCAAATTTGAATTCCCTTTAGTATAAAAATTGGGGCAAAAAGAGGTCAAGGTGGTGGTGTGCCAAATGGTTGGTACCTATGTTTTGTACATCATCCACATGAGATTTGTCCTCTTGGCATGCCATATCCACAATTATCCAAATGTAGGGAAATTGAAAATTTGTAATGTTCTTTGCCAAAATTGGAAAAGATAACCTTGACAGAACAATACATTTCAAACCAATAACACCTTTGTACATTAGTTAAAATGCAACCAACAAAGATACACAGGGTGAATGGTAAGGTTTGGGCAAATTGATCCACATAACAAAACTTCTCTAAATCTGTTATTTTTCTCAAGTAATGGAAATAATAGGGTGCCCTAAATGAAATGCATGTAGGGAAGAAAATGTCTTCTCATATTTCAAGGTGAAAACACATTATCCGGGGGGGGGGGGGGCCTTTGGGGAAGTTTTATGATTTATAGGAAAATTATTTTT